>ERZ1026856.36-NODE-36-length-106199-cov-28.023506_pt1 | contig 106199 bp, 82 predicted proteins | sample MGYA00380158_ERZ1026856 | MGnify/ENA primary metagenome ERZ1026856 (study PRJEB33269, sample SAMEA4719794) | human gut metagenome | biome: human-associated habitat; feature: organic feature; material: feces | place: Cameroon | collected 2013-10 ... | reverse complement strand
GGCTGTTTGCACCTTAAATCTGCTCCTTTTTCTGTGTCGTTTTACGCACTCATTTGAGTTCGTCTGTACCAATTTTTAATTTTGCACCAGTTACTTTAGCAGCACCTCCTGTGCGCCATTATTGATTATACTTTCATTTGCTAACCAGATCTAACTTAAAGTAATATCCTGCGAGATTTTTGCCGATAGGGCAGACTTCGAGAACACAGACAGAATTATAGTTCAAATTTGAGGGGTTTTGTGGTAAAAACATTTTAACCGATTCAAACCTCTTTTTCTATTCATGCCATATTAGGCAATCCACAACTTTTGATTATAACTCCAAATTAACACGGCTGCTCCATAACAACAAGCGGTACTTTGCAGAAAAATTAATTTCCCCACCGGCATATTGTTTACCCGTCCATTTTCCGCTACAATAATGCAATAAAAAGTGGGGAAACAATGCTTGTAAATAATTCTCTTGTACTATATAAAAATGCGGCTGCTGCAATTACCGGTGAATGTGTCAGCGGAAAATTTCCTGTAAGATTCAGAACAGCGCCGGCTACCCAGACAAAAAGTGCCGTATACGGAACGCAGAGTGTAAGAAATAAAGATTTTCTTGTTCTGTCAGAAACGCCCGTGTCCTCTTTGGAAAATGCACTTTCCTTTGCAGACACAAATGCACCTTCTGCAGACGACATGTATGACGCCCAGCCCAAAAATGCTATGGCAGTTCAGCTTAAGGAATGTTACGAACTTCTTGTTTCAGATGAAGAAACTGCCGCTGCTCCAATGGGGTTTGAAGAACTGGTGTCTTTGTTCCGCGGGACTTTTCATGCAGACGAAGCGTGGGCAGCATATTGCGCATTAAAAAATACAGTATATTTTAACCAGAGCCTTAAGGCGCAGATGGACGGCAAACTTGAATTTGTTCCGCGCCCGCAGTCAGAAATTGACGAACTTATGCGCCGTGCCGACGAAAAAAGTCGTGAAGGTGAAATTCGCGCAGCTTTTATTTCAAGACTCAAGTCACGCAAACTGGATCTTCCCGATGACGCACGCTACATGGTCGATGTAGAAGCACTGGCTCTTGGCAAAACAGACAAAAGCCGCACCATGCACGACGCGCATTTTAAGGAAACACCCGAGAACGCACACAAAATTCTTTTGGAAACAGGAATCTGGCCAATCACAAGAAATCCTTATCCGTTAAGATGGGGCCTTTCAATGCAGTCCGCAAAAGAAGGGCTTGCTTCACCTCCAAAAGATGAAGAGCGTGTAACTGTTCCTGGAGTTTCGTATGCAATAGACAATGCGTGGTCAGCAGATCCAGATGATGCCGTTGCCTTTGACGGAACATATCTTTGGGTTCACATAGCAGACCCCGCTTCTACTGTAATGCCCGGAAGTTCAATTGATGATGCAGCCCGTGCAAGAGGTTCAACGCTTTATATTCCTGAAGGTGCATCCAGAATGCTGTGCGAAGATTCACTTTCTGACTATGCTCTGGGACTCAATGAAATAAGCCGCGCACTTTCGTTCAGAATATTGCTTGATGAGTCCGGCGCCGTGGCTGACTGTTCTGTTTTAAAAACAATTGTAGATGTAAAACGCCTTACTTACGAACAGGCAGACGAACTCAAGGATACTCCTGAACTTGCACCTCTTTTCAAAATAGCAGAACGCAATATACACAGGCGCAACAAGGCCGGCGCTGTTCAGATAAGCCTTCCCGAAGTTCACATAACAGTAGACCCCGAAACAAAACAGGTTTCCATTCAGAATGAAGTACACCCGCAGAGTTCCGAAATGGTGCGCGAGATGATGCTTCTTGCAGGTGAAGGTGCTGCGCGTTTTGCCTTTAAAAATTCAATTCCGTTCCCGTACGTAAGCCAGGAAGCTCCCACTATTCCCGATGATATTCCCGAAGGGCTTGCCGGTCAGTTCAGATTGCGCCGCTGTATGCGAAGACGTTCGGTCGGTGTTACTCCAGGTGTTCATTCAGGTTTGGGACTTGGAATGTACAGTCAGGTTACAAGCCCGTTGCGCCGCTACAGTGACCTTATCGCGCACATGCAGTTAAGGGCATTTATTGACGGCCGCAAACTTTTGGACAAAGACACCATGCTCATGAGAATAAGCGAAGGAGACGCCGGTTCACAGGCCGCACACAAGGCCGAACGCAAAAGCAACACGCACTGGACGCTGGTTTACCTTCTTCAGAATCCCGACTGGACAGGAGATGCAATCTGTGTGGACAAAGGACTCAAACAACCGCAGTTTTCAATACCGTCGCTTGGAATGGAAACTTATTTTACGCCAAATTCCGAAGTTGAACTCAACCAGTCCGTTAAGGTAAAAGCTGCAAATATAAATCTTCCCGAACTTACCGTGGACTTTATTCCTGTTTGATTCCGTCAACAAAAAGCATACGTATGCAATATATTGCGCATATTGAGAATATTTTTGCATTTTGCTATAATAGCGCATTATGATAGTAATGAAGTTCGGCGGAAGTTCCGTCGCCAATGCGGAAAGAATCCGCCACGTAGCGTCAATTATTCAGGCGTATAAAAATGAACGTCCCGTTGTTGTTTTGAGTGCAATGGGAGACACGACAGACCACCTTCTTGAAGCAGCAGATGAAGCTGTCAAAGGGCGTGTTGATATTAAAAAAATCGAGACCCTTCATTATGATACAGCCCGCGAACTTGGAATAGATGTTCCGGCAATAAAAGAGCTTTTAGGTGAACTCGGAACCCTTCTTACCGGAATAAGCATGCTTCACGAACTTACAAAACGCACGCGCGACTATCTGGTTTCGTTCGGTGAGCGTATGTCAGTAAGAATGATGGCTGCCTTTCTTGAAAAGAGCGGTGTTTCGGCTAAGTTCTACGATGCGTGGGACATTGGCATGGTAAGTGATTCAAATTACATGTCTGCAGAACTTTTGGATGAAGTCTGGGACACAATTCCCAAAGCGTTCGATTCCTACAAAAGCGGCTCTTCACCCGAGATTCCCATCGTAACAGGTTTCATTGCCAAGGACAAAAACGGAATAATTACAACACTCGGCCGTGGCGGAAGTGACTTGAGTGCAACAATGATCGGCGCGGCTCTTAAGGCAGACGAGATTCAGACATGGAAAGATGTTGACGGCATTATGACAGCCGATCCGCGCGTTGTAAAAGAAGCTCATCCTGTTCCCGAAGTTACATACGAAGAAGCTCAGGAACTTGCCATGTTCGGAGCTCAGGTACTTCACCCGCGCAGTATGATTCCGTGCCGCAAAACAGGAACTCCGGTACGCGTAAAAAACAGTTACAATATAAAAAGTCCGGGAAGCATTATTGTAGAAAAACATTCCGGCGAACGTCCTCTGGTTACTGCAATTACCAGCGTAAAAAATGTTTCGCTTATTGACATTCAGTCCAGCAGAATGCTCGGTGCCGCAGGTTTTCTTGCACACATATTCAATCAGTTTCTCAAGTGGAACATAAGCATTGATGTAATTGCAACATCAGAAGTTTCTGTAAGTCTTACTGTAAACGGAAAAACTCCTCTTGACGGAGTAATTGCCGATCTTTCAAGAGTTGCAGAAGTCAACGTAAAGAATTCAAAAGCAATTGTGACTGTTATCTGTGATGCATCGCGTTCAAGTTTTATTCTTGCAGATGCATTTGCCTCTCTTTCCAAAAACGGAATCAACGTACAGATGATAAGCCAGGGCGCAAGTAAGGTAAACATAAGTTTCCTTGTTGAACAGACCCAGGCCGATGACACTGTGCGCATTCTTCATTCAGCTTTGTTCAAATAATTTAACGGTGGAATAAAATGAAAATTGCTCTTGTCGGATACGGAAAAATGGGACACATGCTTGAATCTACCGCATTGTCTCTTGGTGATGAAGTTGTTGCAACAATAGATGTTTTTGCTCCAGATGCAAGTGTAAAAGTTAGTGCAGGCGACGGTGCTGCTGTGGCCCGTGCTGTTAAGGAAAGCGGCGCAGAAGGTGTAATAGAATTTACACATCCTTCTTCGGTAATGGAAAATATTCGCGCTCTTGTTCCGCTCGGCCTTCCTCTTGTCGTAGGAACAACAGGCTGGACAGATTGTGAAAAAGAAGTCGCTGAACTTGCTGCAAAAACCGGCGGTACAGTAATGCACAGCGCAAACTTTTCTATTGGTGTAAATCTCTTCTATAAAATAGTAGAAGAAGCATCGCGTCTGGTTTCTAACTTTGACGAATACGACAGCGCTGTTTGGGAAATGCACCACAATCAGAAAGCAGACAGCCCTTCCGGAACAGCACTCGAAATTGCCCGCCGCGTAATGGCAGGTAACCCGCGCAAAACTTCCATGGTAACAGATGCTTTCCATTCGCGCCCGTCACCCGAACAGCTGCACGTTTCTTCTACAAGATGCGGCCATGTTCCGGGAACACACACCGTGTTTTTTGACAGCGCGGCAGATACAATTGAACTGACACATACTGCAAGAAGCCGCCAGGGGTTTGCTTCGGGAGCTGTTCATGCACTTGAAAACCTTAAGCGCATGCTCGATTCCGGTGAGCTTTCAAACGGTGCATTGTATTCAATGTCAGATGTTTTCCCCGGAATGTTCTAAACTTTTTCTGTTATCATGCCGAAAATTGAAGGGTATGAGTACGTCCTTTTTGAGCATGATAAACAGAAAATCAATAATAGCAGTTTTTGCAGTTCTCACTTTTTTTGCACCGGCGTTTTCACAGACGCAGTTTCATGAAGTCAAAAAAGGTGAGACTTTGTATGCCATAAGCCGCATTTACGGAATTACAGTTGATGAACTTTGTGCTGCCAATTCCATGACAAAAAATTCAGTCATAAAAGTAGGGCAGAAACTTGCTGTTCCACAGAAAAAAACAGATAATCTTTCAAAAAAAACAACGGTGCCGGCAAAAACCGAGCGCAAGTTTGACACATACACTGTTCAGAAAGGTGACACTTTTTACAGAATAGCCAAGATAAACGGAATTACCGTAGACGAACTTAAGGCGCTGAATAATCTTGACAATGACAGCATTCTTAAAGCCGGACAGAAACTCAAGATTCCGGTTACAATTGTTGATACTACAAACGTAAAGCTTCCCGACCTTACGACAAATGATCCGCGTGTTTATTCTGCAAAAAAAGGAGACTCATCTCTGGTCTGGCCTGTTAAAAATCCGCAGGTAACATACATGAAAGGAAAGGTCAGCGGTGTTCAGCTTAGTGCAGCACGTAACGAAACTGTCACCGTAATCCGCGCAGGAACCGTAATGTATGTAGGAAACTACCGCGGTTACGGACAGGTCGTTTTTGTTCAGTCAAAGACGGGTCATATATATGCATATTCGGGGCTTGGTACAATCAAAGTAAAGCGCGGTGACTATGTTGTGTTCGGTGACGCTCTTGGTACAGCCGGAACAGACAGCATAAAGGGAACTTCGCAAATCTGTCTTATGGTATTTCAGAAATCAAATCCAATAGATCCCGCAAAGGCACCCAGGGGATAATTTTTGCAAAAGAGTCAGTAGGTTAAATATCTGTCGCCGCTTTCTTTTGAAAAATAATCTTTTACTTCAAGAATACTTTCTTCGGGCGATTTGTAGTTGAGCATTCTGGTCTGAAAATAATGGCCGAATGAAAACTGTTCGCAGTAGTAGTTGAAGAACCTCTGTATACGTGTTTTGTGAAATTCCGGCGGCTGGAACTTTACAACATTGTCTATGAAATCGAGCGCAACCTGCATTCTGTCTGCGGTTCGTTTTCCTTCATTCTGAATATTTTTAAGTTCGTCAAAAATCCATGGCTTTCTTGCGGCTGCCCTTGCAATCATAAAACCTTCTGCATCCGGTGCGGCATTTTGAGCAACGGCAAGGCTGTTTTTGTCTTTTATTTCCCCGTTCAGAAAAATTGGAATTTTATCTTTGTAGCGCAGGGCAAGTTTTTGTACGTATGCGTATTTTGGAAGACCGCGGTATTTTTCTTTTATTGTACGCGCATGAAGTGTAATTGCTTCGACGCCTTCTGTAACAAGCATGTCTGTAAAGGCAAAAAGTGATTTTTCGGTAAAATCTTCGGGACCAAGTCGGCATTTTACGCTCAGGCGCATGTGCTTTTCTGTCTGCTTTTCATAACTGTCCAGCGCATTTTTTACTTTTTTTACTGCAAGGGCTGTTTCTTCAAGCGGTTTTAGCATCCACGCTATTCCGGCTCCTGTTTTGTATATCTGCGGGGCCGAGCATCCCATGTTAAGGTCAACGCCTGTTCCGCCGTATGAACAGACAATGGAAGCGGCTTTTGCAAGGGATTCTGCATCCCATCCGGTAAGTTGCCAGACAATTTTTTCGGGAACAGGTCCGTTAAGAAGATAGTATTTTTCAAACGGCCCCATTGTGGCAAGAGATGTGGCGTTTATCATTTCTGTAAAATATTCGTCACAGCCACCGAATTTTTCTACGGTTCTTCGGAAGGCTTCATGACTGAGCGTTGCCATTGGTGCGCATATGAAGCGTTTCATTTTGCAGCAAGATATTCGGCAAGTATACGTGCAGCATCACCGCAGAGTTTTGCACACGGGCGCTTTTTGTAGTATTCGCCGGTGCGTTCCTCAGAAACGGGAGAAGAAGCACTTCCTGCTACAGTGTTTGAAGCAAGGTATTTCTGCGATTCACCCATCGGGGCAAGTCCAAGAAGTTCGCGGCATATAAAAGAGCCGTTCTGTTCCTTAAACTTTTGCATAAGAAGCTGCCCTGTTTTGTAGATTCTGTCCTTTGAATCTTTGTCTTTCGGGTCTGCACTTCCTTCGATATAACCGAGTGTCATGAGCATTCCTGTAACTGTTCCGCAGATTTCTCTCATGCGGCAGACTCCACCGCCAAAAGGCTGGGCTGTTTTAAGGGCCGTTTCCACTGGCATTCCTATTTCGCTGCTGAAGGTGCACAAGACTGACTGTGCGCAGTTAAAACCTTCCTTGAAGTTCTGTTCAGCTTTCTGTGCTGCTTCTTCTGCCGTCATAATTTTTCCTATGCGTTCAAAGCTTCTACAGCATGTGCTGCTTCGTCAATGTAGCCTTCATCAAGTATTTCTATTTCGCCGTTGTCTACGGTTACCGACATTTTCTGTTCAATAGGAATGCGTGCAAGTACTTTAAGATTAAAGTCTTTTGCAATTCCTTCGATGTTGCTTTCACCAAAGATTTTCATTTCTCTTCCGCAGTCGGGGCACTTTACGTAACTCATGTTTTCTATAAGACCCAGAACCGGAACATTCATCATGTTTGCCATGTTTACGGCTTTTTCTACAATTACGCGTACAAGCTGCTGCGGGGATGCCACAACAATGATTCCGTCTACGGGAATTGACTGGAATACGGTAAGCGGAACATCTCCTGTTCCCGGCGGGCAGTCAACGAACATGCAGTCTACGTCTTCCCAGACAACATCTGTCCAGAACTGGCGTACCGCTCCCGAAATTACAGGTCCCCTCCAGATAACCGGTGTCGTTTCCTCGGGAAGAAGGAAATTCATTGACATAATCTGAATTCCGCCCTTGCTTTTTACCGGTTTTATATACTGGCCGGCTTTTCCGTCTTTAAGTGTCATTGTTGCACTTTCGGCTTTTTCTTCACCAAGACCGAATGCCGTAGGAATTGAAGGGCCTGTGATATCTGCATCAAGAATTGCAGCCTTTAAGCCGTCGCGAGAAATTTTACAGGCCAGAAGGCTTGTTACAAGTGATTTTCCGACGCCACCTTTTCCGCTTACAATTCCGATTACTTTTTTTACTTTTGAACCTTCGTGAAGTTTTTCATGAAGATCGCGCTTTTCACAGCTTTTGGAGCACTCTGAACATTCTCCGCTACAGTTTTCTGACATATCTTAACCTCTAAAAATGATTTGTTTAACGACTGCAATGCAACCCCTTATAATATAGTAAATTTGAGCACAAACGGCAATGCGGGAAGCTATGTGAAAACCGATTGAAAAGAAAGTTTATCTTTCTGCTCCTTCCGATGTAAATTAAGGGCGGGCTGGCGAAATTTCTACTTTTCTCTTGTATTTTAAAAATAATATGTTATAATTAACTTAAAGTTGATAGGAGTTTTAGAAATATGAATGTAATTTCACTTAAGTTAAAAGTAGTCTTTTGTCTTTCTGCAGTTTTTTTCCTGTTTTCATGTAAGAATCCATTTGATTTGACAGAAGAAACTGATACACCCGCAGATTGCGAAGTAGTGATCGGCGATGAAATGATTTATGGAAAAGAGTTTTCTTTCTCCAGTCTGTATACATCTCAGGCAAGAGCAGCTGCAGTACCTGAAGAAAATATGATTGAAATGGCTTATTTTTCAGTCTGTCCAACATCCGCCGATTCTGTTATGCTTGTAAATGATACATTCGGTTATCTGAATCCTGCAGAAATGAACAAAGAAATTATTCAGACCTGTGATGCTGACACCATAGTATTTAAAAAAGACGTTAGCGGGCAAATAGAAAATTATAATCCCGACGATTTGCTGAATCTTGGAATCAAGTATTATTATATTGACACAAAAGAAAATGTTGAAAACTATAAAGAACTTCTCGAGAATCTTGAAGTTATAGAAGAGTTTTCAATGCCCGAAGAAGAAGTTCTTGAAACTTCGGATGAAGAATCTGTAGAATCTGCAAGATGGATTTTTTCAAAAGTTTTTTCAAAATATTCAATCCGAGGTAAGGTTTATTACAATATTGAAGGTTGTGAACTTCCTGCCTACGGTCTTAAGATCAGCCGTGAAGGAAACTATAAAAGCAATACGGATATAAACGGCAATTTTTCTTTGGGAAGCAAACGCAACTGTTGGGGCCTTTGCTGGATTTATGCGAATTACGAAAACAGTGCCTGTACACTGTCAAATGTTCTTAATATAACAGCTTCTACTTTATTAAAAGTTGACTGGCCGTCAAAACTTACGAATGTAACGATAAAAGCCGATTCGGGATATGCAAAAACAAAGATGGCTGTTTGCAATGAACTGCTTACAAGATACAACGAAGAAACCAAAACACATGGACGCATTCCGCAGGCAAGAGTCTGGACAACGCAGGCAGGAAACGGAATTTCGTCAGCACCGTGTTTTCAATATTTGCTGGGAATAAAACTGCCTGATATTTTCCTTTCAAACTGCAGCAGGGCATCTTATAATAATTTATGTACTCTGCACCATGAATATACTCATTATCTTCACAATGTTTACTGTGAAAACAAAAATAACTTTTGGAATTCTGTAATCTTTTCAGAGATTGGAAGCACGCTTTCAAATATAAGTGTAGATCTTGTAAATGCTATTTTTTCAAATGCAGATTTTGAAAAAAAATATCCGACAGGTTATGATTTTTCGAACAAATACGTTTGTTTTACAGAGAATCTGGCGGAATGGTATTCGTATGTGAGTATAGGGAAGGGACCTTATGGTAAAAAAATGAAATTACCCAACGAACGAATTTATATAAATACAGAAGATTATGATAATGTTATCCTTTTCTGCGAATTAGTCAGAAACAATGTTTGTAGCGAAAACGAAATTTTATCTCTTATTTATCATTGCGGTATTCTTACTTTTTCTGAGTTTTATAATGTATTAATTAAAACTTATCCCTTAAAAAAAGAACTAATCAAATATATATTTATCGCTAAGTATCATTCTTATGGAAATAATATTTCATATTAGGAGTTTTAGAAATTGAAAAATAAATTTTTAACTATTTTTTTAATCATATTCATTTGTTTTTCTTTTTTTTCATGCGATCCTCCGGAAGTTCTTGGAAATTATGTACTTTGCATTCCTTTATCTTTATCAGTATTTTCAGAGTCGGAATTAAACACGCCCCTAGAAAAGGTATGTGTTTCTATACATAATGAATCTGTCTCCGACAGTATATTAGCGTATAATGTTACGGATGAATACAATAAAGCGCAATTATTATTTATCTATATTACAAAAGGTTCTTATACTCCAGAGATAAATGAATATGCATGTAAAAATCTGGAAACTCTGGAAATGGTGAAAGCCCAAATTGAAAGTTCCGGGGAAACAGATTTCTATATTGTAGTAAACGACGATAAGGTACCAGAATATTATAAACCGGAATACGGAACAAAGAGATTATATCTGAATGAATTCAATAATAAGTCTTTTGAAACGACAGTTTATCTTTCTGCTCCTTCCGATGTAAATTAAGGGCGGGCGGCTGGTATCGTTTTGGATGCTTTCTCCCATTGAAAGAGATAAAAAAATAAAATAAAATCTTTCTGTTATGTTTGCACCATTTGAGCAGGAGAGCGCTTTTTTAATCTGCAAAAAATTATGTTCCGAACTCGACTCTGGTGTTTCAAAGCTTGTACGCGTTTCAAAATTAAGCGCGGAACGTGAAGGGCAGGGCGTTATGCTTGGCGCTGTTAAATGCACTGATTCTGACGGCAGCGAAGTATATGCGTATACAGTTTCGGGATCGGCGTATATTCTGGACAGAGGCGGCATTACGGACATGGTTTTTGTTCCGCCGATAGTTTCTCCTAAAGATATTGCCGCAGCCCTCTCAGAAAATGATGCACAAATACATTCACTTACGGACTGCATCAATGAAGCCAAAAAAAACGGCCGCCCTTATTTACAGATGTCACAGCAGCGCACTTTACTGACTTCTGCTTCTTTAAAAAAAGTAAACGTCCTTTACCGCTTTCACTGCGCAGACAAAAAAATACGCACGCTTAAAGAAATATGTGCCCAATACAACAACGGCTCCCTTGCTCCGACCGGAACAGGAGACTGCTGTGCCCCAAAACTTCTGGACTACGCATATTCACACAATCTGGTTGTACAGAGCATGTGCGAAGTTTTTTATAATCCCGGTTTACAGAACGCAAATTCTGTTCCCTGCCCGCCGTGTGATTCCCGCTGCGCAATACTTCTTCCTGCAATGCTCGGTTTAAAAATAATTTACCGCGACGACAGAATAATTGTTGTAGACAAGCAAAGCGGGCTGCTGAGTATTCCCGGCCGCGGCGAAGACAAACAGGATTGCATTACTTCACGGCTAAAACGGCTTTTTCCCAACTGCATACAGCAGCCTTCTGTTCATCGTCTTGATATGGAAACAAGCGGTCTTATGGTACTGGCCTTTGATGCCGAAGCTCACCGCAACTTAAGCCGCCAGTTTCAGGAAGGAACTGTAAAAAAAGAATACGTGGCTCTTCTGGACGGTGTTCTTGCAAAAAAAGGAATACCCGAAGAAGGAACAACGACACTGTTCTTCAGACTTGACATAGACAACAGACCTCACCAGATTTGGGACGACGTTTACGGAAAAAAAGCCGTTACTTCCTGGAAGATTCTTGATGTTGAACGTTATACTGCACCGGATGGCAGCGTAAGAAATGTAACAAGAGTTTTATTCAAGCCTCAGACGGGACGAACGCATCAGTTAAGGCTTGCATCTGCAGACCCGCACGGGTTCGGCATTCCGATTGTAGGAGACACGCTTTACGGTAAGTGTGAAGAAGGGGAACGTCTTATGCTCCACGCGCGCTACCTGGCTTTTGACCACCCGACAGATGGCCGCCGCATGGAATTTCAACTGGAAAGCGGGTTTTGACTAAGAGAGATGCTATTCTGTTTTGTAAGATTCTACCAGGCATTTATATCTTTTGTCTGCTTTGCCGAAGTTTCCGCAAGAACCTGCTTCAATTGCTGCATTCATTGCAAGAAGATTTGTCTGGCTTGAAATTTTTGAAATATATGTAAATGCAGTTTTTTCCTGTTGGAACCATTGTATAATAGAAAGGTTTGCCCTTACACTCCTTTCTATTGTATTGTTTACAGTTTTTTGAATAAATTATAGAATCTTGTGATGTTATGCAAAGTATGCCGACGGTGCGGGCTTTGTGCAGGACCTGATGAACTAAAGACTTTCTCTTCCCAAAACGTATGTCTTTCAACAATTCTGCCTCATTCTTTTAAGGCTGAATCCGGCGGCTCTTCCTGTGACATAGGCATTGCCTTTGATTTGGGAACAACCACTATTGCGGCTGCTGCCTTTTCCCTGCAGGACGGAATGCTCCTTGCTCAAAAGGGCGAGACAAATGCCCAGGTTCCGTTCGGTGCCGACTGCATTTCAAGAATCTCTTTTGCGGCATCCGGCGGTTTGCAGAAGCTTCATGCAGTTGTTTCAAGCCAGCTTGCTTCCATAGCGCAGTCCCTCTTGATGACAATTGCTCCGGCATTTCTTTCGCAAAGAAGGGGACGGCCGCAGATAAAAAAAATTGTAATCGCCGGCAATACAGTTATGCAAAGTCTCGCCGCCGGCCTTGATGTACAGACGCTGGGTGCTTTTCCGTTTACGCCGCCGTCATATTTTGGAAAGACTTTTGATGATGTCTTTAACGGAACATCTCTTGAAGACTGTGGCGCCGAAGTCTTTTTTGCACCGGCAGTTTCGGGCTTTATAGGCGGCGATGCATTGTGTTCAGCCCTGTCATGCGGCCTGGTTTCTGATACAAACGCTTTCCTTGCCGATGTTGGAACAAACTGCGAGATGGCCGCCTACAACTCAAAGACACAAAAACTTTTGTTTGCATCTTCTGCGGCTGGCCCTGCTTTTGAAGGATACGGGATTTCTTGCGGCTCTTCTGCAAAGGGAGGTGCTGTTTCGCGCGTATATATGGAAGAAAACAACATATGCTGTTCGGTTATAGGCGGCGGCAGTGCACAGTCCATCTGCGGAACAGGCGTTCTTTCGGCAGTAAGCGCATTTTTAAAGGCCGGAATAATTGACTGCCACGGAACAATTGCAAACGGCAGCGATTTTATAAACATCTGCGGCAGTGTGCGTTTAACCCAGCAGGATATACGCAATTTTCAGCTTGCAAAGGCTGCAGTTATGGCAGGACTTACAATTCTTTCACAAAAAGCAGGGGTTACATCAGATGCAGATTTGTATCTTGCCGGTGGCTTCGGCAGTTCGTTTTCACCGCAGGATGCAGCCTCAACCGGAATGATTCCGCGCTTTCTTTCGTCACGTACTGTTTCCTGCGGTAACGCCTCACTTTCGGGCGCGGCGATGATTCTTTTGAGCAGTACAGAAAGACAGCATATTCTTGATTTGGCTGCAATTGCTGAATTTACGGAACTTGCCGTTCAGGATGATTTTCAGGAAGTGTATATAAAATCTTTGGAATTTGATGTTTAAGTTCGGGAGACAAGATAAAAAAAGACTGCCTCAAGTCTGAGACAGCCTTCTTTTTACTTTAATATCTACGAGTTTTAGCTTACTGAAACTCGCTAAGATAACGGGGATGTCTACATCTCCGTTATCTTATTTATCTTGCATATTCTATGATGCGGGTTTCCCTAATCATAGTAATTTTGATTCTTCCGGGATAGCGCAGATCGGTTTCTATCTGTTTTGCTATCTGCTTTGCAAGTTCCTTGACCTGGTCGTCAGGAATTTTTTCGTTGTTGACAAGAATGCGCAGTTCGCGTCCTGCCTGAATGGCATACGCCTGTTCTACACCGGGGAACTTTTTGGCAGTTTCCTCAAGGTTTTCAAGCCTGTTGGTATAATTGTCAACTGTCTCGCGGCGTGCACCCGGGCGTGCTGCACTTATAGCATCTGCAATCTGTACGATAACAGCTTCAATAGTCTGCGGCTCGCAGTCGTTGTGGTGGGCTGCAATTGCGTTTACTACGCGGGCATCTTCACCCATCTTTCTTGCCATTTCGGCACCGACTTCTGCGTGGTTCTGGTCGCTGTCGTTTTCTGCACCCTTACCGATGTCGTGAAGAAGTGCGGCTCTTTTGGCCAGCTCCCTGTTTGCCCCGACTTCAGAAGCCAGAAGACTTGCAATTTCTGCAACTTCCTTTGAGTGCGTAAGAACGTTCTGTCCGTAACTTGTGCGGAAGTAAAGGCGTCCGATAGCGCGTACTCCGTCCTGGCCCATGTTGTGGATTCCAAGATCAAAGAGTGCCTTTTCGCCTTCTTCGTAAATCTTCTGCTGTATTTCGCGTGTTACTTTCTGGACGATTTCTTCGATTCTTGCCGGGTGAATGCGTCCGTCGGTAATAAGCCTTTCGAGCGAAACCTTTGCAATCTCTTTTCTTACCGGGTCAAAGCAACTTATTACAACCGCTTCCGGGGTATCGTCAATAATAATATCTACACCTGTAAGGGTTTCAAGGGTGCGGATATTGCGTCCCTCACGGCCGATAATTCTTCCCTTCATTTCATCGCTCGGAAGTGACACTGTAGAAACTGTAATGTCTCCTGTGGTTTCAGTGGCGATTCTCTGGATTGCAGTAATAAGAATTTCCTGTGCCTTCTTTTCTGCAGTGAGCTGTGCTTCCTGGTCAACTTTGTTAAGAAGAGCCTGGGCATCATGACGTGCCTCATTTTCAAGATTCTTGATAATGAGAGACTTTGCTTCTTCTGCTGTAAAACCAGAAATGCGTTCAAGTTCAGAGCGAAGGCTTTCTTCCTGAACAGCCATTGCATCTTCACGCTTCTGCATTTCAATTATTCTTGCAGCAATTTCCTTGTCTTTTTTGTCGAATTCCTGACTTCTCTGGTCAAGGAGTTCTTCTTTTTTGCTTACACGACTTTCATAGCGCTGAAGTTCGGTACGGCGTTCACGGTTCTCCCGCTCCTGCTGGTTTCGATCCTGAATGAGTTGTTCTTTTGCCTGAAGCAGAATCTCTTTTTTCTGAGCCTCGGCTTCTTTTATAGCATCCTGTTTAACGCGCTCAGCTTTCTGTTCTGAGGCGGAAAGTTGAAATCTGGCATAAATCCAGCGAATTGTCCATCCAAGAAGAATTCCTGCAACGGGGAGAATGATGTACATTACCATGGGTGTCATTACATTTTTCTCCTTATTTTATAATGGAATAGTTCAATGTTATATAGTAATATATAGAAAAAATATTGTCAAATAGAAAATAGTTCGATTGTTCAAAAAAATTAACTAAATATTTACATGTACTTTGCTATTTGAAAAAAAAGTATTAATATATAAGTGTATGCGTGTTACTGAAAAAGAGATTTCTGCGATGAAATTCCTGCGGACATATTGCAGCCTTTTCACACTCAAGGGAATGAAAAAAATACTTAACGAATCTGGAATTCCCGCTACTCTTGACGATACAAGAGATTTTCTTGAGGGAAATCCGAATGTGCTTGCGCTCAACAACAGCCGCTACATCACCAGGGCAGGTGCTTTTTCACATGAAATATTCAGTATACTTCCCACTGCACGTGAATTTGAACAGGGTGTTTTTATTCCGGGTTCAAGATGCATGCCTTTTGTTGATTCAGACAGGATTTCATCTTTGTTTTCATTTTATGCCGGTGACAAAAAACTCGGCCGCAAAGTAGCCGAATTTGACAGCGACGATGCCATAGACATGTTCCTCATGTACGGTGAAGAATACGCGCCGCAGTACATTTCGGCAGATCCTGCAAATGCTGATCTTGACATGGTGGACAGAAACTTTGAGCTTCCTGCAAAAGTGAAACTTACCGGAATAGACATTTCTTACCTCAAGCAGAAGTTCGGTTTTAAAAAAGGTGACAGAATTCTTTGCTGCGTAACCGACTGGGATGCCGGGAGAATAAACATTGCCGTTTCGCGTACTTCCGTAAACGATTTTGACCGCGGAGAAATTGGTGAAATGAGGCTGGGCTGGTATGCGCTTTTGGAAAAATATCTTCTTGAAAGCTTTGAGCGTTTTGGTCCGCAGGCTACAATAGAGGATCAGCTTACAAAAGTTATGTTCGAGCACCGCCAGAAACTCTGCGTTCCGTACTGCGGTTCGATAGAGGAATATATTTCAACCTATGCAAAAAAAGTCGGCCTCCAGCATTACGGGGTCGAAACGCGGCTGTGGTACAAAGACCAGGATGTTCCGGCTTTCGGAAAATGGAATATTACGGAATACCGGGCACATGCAAAATCTGTTTCGGCTTTTCCGCTCAAGGATTTTCTGCTTGCTGCTGTTCCGGACTATGTTATGGACGAATATGTTGCTGACGGTTTTTTTACAAGAAGCAAAAATATTGTGTCTGATGTAATTGATTCACTCTGCCAGGGTGAAGTGACGCTTGATGATGAAGATATAAGTGCCCTGTCCTTGAATTTGAAGGGTAGAGGTGATATAATTTCGCCCGCTTACAACTGGTTTTCTGATCAGGTTTTGGGACCTGTACGCCATAAAGCGCTGTCTTTGTTCGGAAAAATAAACATGCTTGTTACGAAGGCAGACTACTATGGTGCAGGTGCAGAAACTCCCTTCCAGCAGGATCTGGTAATTCTTTCGCAGTTATATTCGCATCTTTTGAGAATGATCGAGACAATTGCCTTTGATGCCGAAGCAGAGTCCGGTGCAGAAGCTTTTCTTCTTTCGCTGGACGGAATGGAGTGGAACTTTGAGGATATAGAAGATTCGGTTATGGCTTCAATAGAAAAAGCCAGGCTTGCTTCCTTCAAGGTTGTACAGCATTTTTGAAACAGTCTTCAAATATTTTTATAGGAGTGTGGATAAAAAATCCGCCGGTTGTCGTCGGCTTTTTTATATAAAAGTGAACATTTATAGGAGTATTTTATGATCGGGGATTTTTCTGTTAGTTCGCTGCTGGAAAAGGGAGATGTTTTTTCTGACGTCAGTGGAAGTACTGCTGCCGAAATCTATGATTTTGTGTGTTCTTCTGCAAAACTTCCCGAAGGACTGGACGCGCAGGTGCTCAAAAACGAACTTGTGCAGAGGGAACTTGTGCTGAGTACTGCCGTAGGAAACGGTATTGCCATTCCGCACCCCAGAAGACCCCTGCTTAAAAACACCGATGACGCACGCATTATAGTATGCTTTCCAAAAGTTCCTGTAGAAATGGAGTCTCCCGACGGACTGAGCGTTTACGCAATGTTTATTCTTTTGTCTGACTCAACACAGTCACATATACACACCCTTTCTGCTCTGGCAAAACTTTTCAGGGACGTTTCTTTCAGAAAAATTCTTTCGTCAAAGCCTTCAAAAAAGGTTCTTGTCGAAGAGATACGCTCACGTGGGTTTTAAGTCGGTTGATTTAAATAATAAAAGAGAGTATTATTAAAAAGTTGATACATATCAATTTATATAGGAGTATAACATGGACAAAAAGGGAATCGAGGCCGCTGCTCTTTCAATCCGCAGTCTTTCGATGGATGCAATTCAGAAGGCGAATTCCGGACACCCCGGTCTTCCTCTTGGAGCCGCAGAACTTGCGGCCGTTCTTTACGGTGATGTCATGAAGCACAATCCCACCGACTCAAAGTGGGTAGACAGAGACCGCTTTGTTCTTTCTGCCGGACACGGTTCCATGCTTCTTTACTCCGTTCTTCATCTTGCCGGATACAAAGTGTCAATGGACGACATAAAGTCATTCCGCCAAGTTGGTTCAAAATGCCCGGGACATCCCGAGTACGGCGAAACTGACGGTGTTGAAAGCACTTCAGGCCCGCTCGGACAGGGAATTGCTGTTTCTGTCGGAATGGCCATAGCCGAGTCAATGCTTGCCGCACGCTTTAACACACCAAAGCACACTATTGTAGACCACTATACATATACACTTGTAGGCGAAGGCTGTCTTGAAGAGGGTGTTTCTTCCGAAGCATCATCTTTGGCTGGAAACCTTCACCTTGGAAAACTCATTGCTTTCTACGACGAAAATAAAATTTCCATTGACGGTAACACAGACATTACTTTTACTGACGATATTGCAAAGCGCTACGAGTCCTACGGCTGGCAGGTTCTTCGCGGTTCAATGTACAACATTGGCGAAATTGCAGACCTTGTAAAAATCGCAAAGACCGAAACACAGAAGCCGTCTCTCATTATTCTCAAGTCCGTAATCGGAAAAGGCGCTCCCAAACAGGGTACAGCAGATGTTCACGGTGCACCGCTTGGAGCAGAAGGATGCGCAGAAGCAAAGAGAAATCTTGGTCTTCCCGAAAACGAGCAGTTCTACGTTGTTCCTGAAGCATACGAATTCTTTGCAAAGAGAAGGGAAGAGCTTGCACAGGCAGAAGCCGACTGGAAGAAGGAATTTGACAGCTGGGCAAAAGAAAATCCTGAACTTGCCAAAAAGTGGGACGAATACTGGAACCAGAAGCCAACCGGAACAGCCGCTGCCCCTGAATACAAAGTTGGTGACAAACTTGCAACACGCGACGCAAGCGGAAAGAGCCTTAACTGCATGGCCGACCGCTATGAGTGGCTTGTAGGCGGTTCAGCAGACCTTCAGGGACCAAACAAGACAAAGGTAAAGAATGACGACGGAACATACAGCGCTTCAAACCGCAAGGGCCGCACAATAGAGTACGGAATCCGCGAGTTTGCAATGAGCCAGGTAATGAGCGGAATAAACCTTCACGGAGGTCTGCGTTCATTCGGTGCAACATTCCTTGTATTCTGCGATTATCTCAGACCGTCACTTCGTGTTGCTGCTCTGAGCCGCCTGCCAAATATCTATGTATTTACACACGATTCAATTTATGTAGGAGAAGACGGACCTACACACCAGCCGATCGAGTCCCTCGCTTCACTCAGATGTATTCCTAACGTTCAGGTTTTGAGACCGGGCGATGCAGAAGAGTCACAGACAGCATGGGAAATGGCTGTTGCAAGCAAGGATCATCCGGTTTGTATGGCATTTACAAGACAGGCTCTTACTGTTTATGAAAAAGCAGACAAGAACTGGCGCGAAACTGCCGCAAAGAAGGGTGCATATATTGTTGCAGAAGGTTCTTCTTCTCCTGACATTACTGTTCTTGCAACAGGTTCAGAAGTAGAGATGTCCCTTAAGGCAGCAGCTCTTGTTCCTTCAAAAAAGATTCGCGTTGTTTCTGTTCTTGACAAGAATCTCTTTGAAGCACAGGGCGATTCTTACCGCGATTCTGTAATTGGCGGTGCAAAACGCGTTGTTGTTGCAGAAGCCGGTTGCAGCATGGGCTGGGAAGGATATGCAAAGAAGTCTGATCTGTTTACAATAAACAGATTCGGTGAGTCCGGACCTGCAGCCAAGGTTGCCGAAGACCTCGGATTTACTGCAGAAAAACTTGCAGAACTTCTGGCTAAATAAATAAAAAATGCTGCCCGACGGGCAGCATTTTTTATTGCAGCGAGTTTTAGCTTGCTAGAACTCGTAAAAAAAGGATGTCCTTATGAAGTGTTGGATAACTTCTAAGACAGCCCCGCAATGTCAGTTGAAGAAGTAAAACAGATTATCTGGCGGTACGCCTTCGTCTATTACAACAGACAGCGTGTAACAACAGTAAATACAGTCGGCTGGCCTCCTTCAATCTACAGGATTTTTTAACTTTATAAAATAGATCTTGAAACGAGTTCAGAATGACAGATTTATTCAGTATAGCGGTAATGCGGAATTTATTGCAAAATATCTTAATATTGAATTATTTCATTGAAAACTGTATTTTTTTATAATATAATAAACTTATGGCAGAATTAAAACTTTTTCCAATAGGGTTACAGGATTTTTCTCAGATACGAAGAAACGGTTATTATTATGTAGACAAAACAGACATTGTTTACAAAATGACACATACAGACCGCGTTTATTTTTTGAGCCGTCCGCGCCGTTTTGGAAAGTCGCTTTTAATTTCGACATTGCGTGATTATTTTTTAGGAAAGAAAGAACTTTTTACCGGCCTTGCAATAGAAAAACTCGAAAAAGAATGGAAGCAATATCCTGTTTTTCATTTGAGTTTTGCAGGAACAAAATTTACAGATTTAAATACTCTTCAGATTTATTTGAATGATATGCTTAGTGAGTTTGAAGAAAAATACCAGATTACAAACACAAACCAATATGAATGGGGCAGTCGTTTTGGAAAAATTCTTAAGGCTGCATACAAACAATCAGGCACAGAACCGGTTGTTCTTGTAGATGAATACGATGCACCTCTTTTAGATACAATGGACAATCCCGAACTTCAGCTTGTTCTAAAACAGGAAATGCGAAAGTTGTTCAGTCCTCTGAAAGATATGGGGGGAATTCTGCGCTTTGTATTTTTGACAGGAATCAGCAAATTCAGTCAGTTGAGTATTTTCAGTGAATTGAATAATCTTAATGTAATTACGATGGATAATGAATATGCTTCAATCTGCGGAATTACAAAAGAAGAACTTTTTTCTCAAATGAAGCCGGAAATCCAGGCGCTGGCAGATAACAACAATATGACTTACGACCAAGCTTGTGCAGCTCTTACTCAAAAATATGACGGCTATCATTTTACAGAAAAATCACCTGATATTTTCAATCCGTTCAGTCTGATAAATGCACTCAGTAAAAAGGAATTAAAAAACTTTTGGTTTGCAACAGGAACACCGACAATACTTACTCGATTGATAAAAAAGTATAATATGGATCCTGAAAGTTTTGACAAAGGATTTCCTGCAACACTTGAAATGTTTGACGCTCCGACAGAAACGGCGACAGACCCTGTTCCAATGCTGTACCAGAGCGGATACCTTACAATAAAAAAATATGATTCACCTGAATATGTTTTGGGTTTTCCAAATGATGAAGTTCGTGACGGATTCTGTAAAGCTTTGCTTCCTTACTACGCTACAGAACTTGTAAGTCAAAATGATATTTTTGTTATGAAATTGGGACGAGCGTTCCGTGAATCCCGTCTTGAAGATGCTCTAAAAGAGATGAAAGCATTTTTATCTTCAATTCCGTACAATGCCGAAAAGCAGGATGAAAATCATTACAAAACTTTGTTCTATTTAATTGCAAGATTGTGCACGCCTTATGTTGTCAAGACAGAAGAATGTTCAGCCGCCGGCCGAAGTGATATGGTTATAGAAACAGAAAATGCAGTTTATGTTTTTGAATTCAAACTTGACGGAACAGTAGAAGAAGCACTCGCACAGATTGATTCAAAAGGATATCTGATTCCGTATTCAGTTACAAAAGATAAAAACGGCAATGACAAAAAGCTTGTTAAAATCGGCGTAAGTTTTGATGCAGAAAAGCGTACGTTAGGTGAGTGGAAGATTATAGAAAATTGAATTTAAGTTGCTAAATTTTCTGTTATATGATAAACTAATCTTAATAAAATAAAAAGGAGATTTAGATTATGCAGCACGACATGTTCTGTTCTGTTCTGTTCTGTTCTGTTCTGTTCTGTTCTGTTCTGTTCTGAAATAACTGTCTCTTTTAATAATTCAATAGAAACTTTTAAGGCATATTCTTTATGTGAATGGGAATGTGCCTTTTTTTATTTAAAAACGAACAATATTGGAGGCAGAAAATGAAAATTTCTACAAAGTTTTTGGCATGTGCAGTTTCACTGATTGTACTTGGAATGGGAAAGACGGTTTGTGAAGAACCTCATGATTACCCGAGAAGCGTTGCAGTCGGCGACATAATTTACACAGACGGCACAACAAGTTCAAAAGACGCAGAACTTACATCAGGAAAAACACCGGTGGCAGTTGTGGCAGGTTTCAATGAAAACGGCGTAATGTTCGGACTTGGTCTTAAGCAAAGCAGTTCTTCTTTAATGTGGGCACCAGAAAATACAACAGGGTACAGTACAAAATTTACCGGAATTATTGCTTATTCAGATAGAACAGGAATTGGGTATGGAAGTATTGCAACAATTACAGGCGACAAAGACGGAAGCGACAACTGGGAATATGTAAAAAGCATAGATCCTGAAGGAACGGCAGCTGCTGAAACAAATTATCCTGCATTCAATTTTGCTGCAACCTATGCAGCAACAGCCGGAATTACCGGAGAATTTGCAGAAGGCTGGTATATGCCGTCTATTGCAGAACTGTGTGAACTTTACAAAAATAAAGATATATTGAATACATCACTTTCTAAATGCGGTGGAACTACGTTTGGGTACAGGTACTATTGGTCGTCGTCGCAGAGCAGTAGCAGCTACAACGCGTGGGTCCTCGACTTTGGCTATGGCATCCTCCACGACAACTACAAGTTCGCCATTGATTATGTTTGTTGTGTGCGGGCCTTTTAAAAGCGTTGTTGCTTAGCAACATAAGCGATTTAACTATTTAACTATTTATTTGGGGTTGTCTCAAAAGTACGAGACAGCCCCTTTTTTTTTACGAGTTTTAGCAAGCTAAAACTCGTAAAAAAAAGGATGCAGACAGCCCCCCTTATCTTATTCCGTTAAGGGAATCCTGCTTTTGTAGACGGAAAGTTCTTTTTCTATTTCATTTTTGCAGTGATGTTCGCCGCAGTTTATTCCGGGGCAGACTTTGCTTTCGTTGTCCCACGCTTTTTGTGAAGAAAGAATTTTTGTCCAGAATGGATAGCTTCTGCATTGGGCAGGGCGCGCAGAATATGCTTCGCAGCCGTTGTTCCAAAAGATGCAGTCGCTTTTGTTTTTGTCGCGCAGACACAAATATTTTGTTCCGCTGTCATCTTCAAGAAAGCGGCAGTACACTTTTATAAATTGTTCCGGTGTAAGCTGTGCCCATTGTGCGAGGGAATTCAAATCTTCACGGCTTAACAGAACGGCTCCTCCTTCAAAACGGCAGCATCTTGAACACTGTCTGCACGAAAAGTCCAGGCCGTTTTCATAAAATACATTTTCTTCCATAAACAATTCCCGTATTCAGTATGAATTTATTCCGCAGAATTCAAAAAGACAGAATTTCCTGAAAAATACCGATTGCAAACTGGTCGGTCATTCCGCTTATGAATTCAATTACGCATTTTTCGTAGCTTTCAAGGTCATCAATGTCAAAAACATTTGGTGTGCAGTAACGCAGAATTTTTTTCTTTGCTTCGTCATAGTTTGAATATTTTATGAGCCAGTCCATAAAAGTTCTGCATAAAGTCGGGGTATAACGCAGGTGGTATTCCATGCGGCGCTTTTGGGCGTAAATCTGGCCGTCCATGAGCATTCTGTAAATGCAGCCAAGTATTTCCTGGGCATAGCGTTTGAATTCAACCAGGCGCCAGTTGTTGTAAATGCAGGCAAAACTGAATTTCTTGAGTTCCCTTATAAAATTGTAGTAAGGTTCGCTGAATGAAATTCCTGTTTCGGGGGAACTTTTTTCGCAAAGGTCAACAATCATGTCGTTTATAAGAACGGTTGTGTTTACAGCGCGTCCGGAACGGTGAACCCCGCTTGTTGTGTGGTCGGAATGTTTTTTGTTGGGACCAAAGCCCAGTGTTCCGGCTACGATTTCCTTGAGTTGTCTGTAACAGGCCATGTCTATTATATGGTATGAGCGTGCATCTTCAAGATCGCGTCCCAGAAATGCAATTTTGTCGCTTATTTTTACGACGCATCCTTCCCAGGTAAAAGGCTGTACGTAACCGGGGCGCTTTATAGAATACAAATCCATGGCTTCTTTTCTGGGGGATATTCCCTGCTGGTCAATTTCTCCGCAGTGGCATACAAGACCGTCACGCACGGCGTATGTAAGGTCAAGATTTTTTTCGTTACCTTCGGGATCCTGGAGCGTTTCTATAAAGTCTGCAAAGAAAAGGCTGTTCCTTTCATGCCAGAATTTTTTTGGTGCGTTAAGTCCTTCCTTCTGGTTTGAAATGAGCGAGTTGAGTATTTCTTCTCCGGTGTGGCCGAACGGTGCGTGACCTATGTCGTGGCCTATTGCTATTGCTTCGGTAAGTTCGCGGTTAAGTCCCAGATAGCGCGAGATTGTTGAACTGACGCTTGCTACGTGTGTAACGTGTTCAATTCTTGTGCAGATGTGGTCGTTCTGCGGTGCAAAGAAAACCTGGGTTTTGTGCTTGAGGCGCCTGTAGGCCTGGCAGTGCAAAAGCCGCGTATAATCACGGTCAAATTCTGAACGTATTTCGTTTCCCCTTTTGTAGAGGGAATTTTCTCTTTTTATGCACTGTTCCCATGCGGGATTTTTTTCGTCGGTTCTTACGCTTATGAATGAATCTTTCATGCAAAGATATTAACGCTACTTTTATTTTTTTACAAGTTGAATTATTATCATGGAATGACCAAGTCAGAACTCAGAAAAATTTCACGCAGCAGCATCGCAGAACTTTCGGTTTTTGAAAAAAAAGAATATTCGTCAAAAGCCTGTTCATTTTTTTTACAGTCAGAATTATTCAGCACGAGTGACATAATTTTTTCTTACGCGGCAACACCTTCAGAAATTGATCCCCAGCTTATTTCAAAGGCTGCCCTTTCAAAAGGTAAAATACTTGCTTTTCCAAAAACTGTTCCGGATACATCTGAAATGGATTTTTACCTTGCCCCGGAAGAAAGGGAATATGGTTCTTTTTTTGCGGAAGGTGCGTGGGGAATAAAAGAGCCTGATTGCGGTTGTGAACTTTTTTTACCTGAGTCTGAATCTTTTAAAAAAATATGCGCGCGTAAAAAAATATGCGTCATTGTTCCGGGTGTGGCTTTTTCCTGTGGCGGAACACGACTGGGGCACGGAAAGGGATTTTATGACATTTACCTGGAGCGGCTTCTGAATGCTGCATGTCTCTGCGGTGCAGAAGTTTTTCTTGTCGGAATGTGTTTTTCATGTCAGCTGAGGGATTCTGTTCCGGCAGAAAGCCATGATGCCGTGATGAATTTTATTCTTAGCGAAAAATCATTTTTTAGTGTCGGCTGAAAATATTACAAAGGCCTGTTCACGGTCCATTGTTCCTTCTAGGATTTTTATAAAGCTTTCTGCACCTGCACTGCGTATTGTTTCGTAAGAGTCTGTAAGCATCTGCGGGTTTTGTGACAGCCTCATTCCCTTAAGCATAAGAAGTGAGATTCCACCGTCGGTTTGTGCATCTTTCATAAAGTGCGTTGTCCAGCCGTTTTTTATTTTCAAAAGTGTGGCATCTTTTTTGTCTCCTGAAAGTTTTTTTAAAAGATGTGTGCATGCATTTTTGTATGCGTCCAGAAAGAAAGTGCGGTTTTTTGTTTTGCGGCATTCTATCATGCATGGCTCTGTCTGTGTTCCGGTGCGCGCGTAAAATAAATCTGTCTGCGTCTGTTCGTTCATGGTTTGTGCAAGTTCAATTGCGAGTGCATTTATTGTGTCACAGTCCGCGCTGTTTTGTGCAGGAATAAAATAAATCTGCGCCGGGTCGCTGAATTCTTTTGTGGGAACAAGAACAGGTGATTCCTTTGGCGCAAGTTCGGCAGGAAGATCAGAAGTGTAAGTGTGCCTGAGTTTTACTGTGGCCGTTCTTCTTGGTTTGTACTCCGGTGCTGTTTGTGTTTCTTTGTTTTTTATGTTTCTGTTTTTCAGAAGGCCGAATGTTTTTTTGAGGCTTCCTTCTGTTTTTGAAAAATCTATTCCGCCTGAAATACTTATTGAATAAAGTGATGCGTCAAGAAGTGTGCTGTATCCGAGAAGAATGTCTTTGTATTCAATCTGCGAAAGTGAATTGTCCTGCGGAATTTGTCCTGCATACAGTACAGAATATGCTGCTGTTTTCATCTGGTTTGAAAGTGACGCTTCTGACATGAGCTTCTGGGCATTCCATTCGCCGATGAGTGTGTCTGCCGCAGAAGGTGAAATTTCTTCATATATAAGGGAACTGACTGCCGCTTCAAGAAGTGCGCCCAGGTTTTCTGAAAGCGCGTCGATTGTTATAAAAGAAGTGCCGCTTTCCCTCCACGACTTTATTACTGTCTGGTCGGCAATATTTTCTTTGACAGCCGCTTCCTGGATTTTTTGTGCAAGTGCATTTACAAGAACTGTGCGCATGTCTGAAGGCAAAAGCATCCCCCTGTCAGAGTCAATTGAAACTGCAACCGAAGAAGTCATGCTGCCTTGCGTTTTGTGAAGTGCACAGGGAATGCCGTTTGAAAGAGTGAATGTCTTTATCTGCGTTCTGCTTTCGTTTCTTGAAAATCCTGATTTTTCTTTTTTAAGCGGAACTTCTTCTTTTTTTTCTGCCGCGTTTTCCAATGCCTTTGCAAGAATAAGTTTGTCGTCGTACCATGAAGCATTTTTTTGCGTTACTGTTTCGTAGCCGAGTTTTTCAAACTGAGCCCTGTTTTTTGCATACAGTTTTTTTCCTACAAGCACAAATACAAAAGGTTCTTCTTTTGAAATATATTCTGTGGCCTGTGACTCCTGCGCGGAATGGATTTTGTGGAATGACTCAAGAAAGCTTTCGTAAAAATGAGCTGCGTCCGTTAACGGGGAATCCGCCCAAAAATCTGCCAGCAGTGAAATTTCTGATGCCGCCGCAGATGTGAGTTTTCTGTTTTTTGCATCTATTTTTTTCTGTGCACCGACAAATTCACTTCTTGAGATTTGCGTCATTTCTTTTGTGGCGGCAGTGAATGCCTGTGCCTGCATGGGCGGCGGGTTTTGCGCGGGGTTTTCCATAAGTGCCTGGAATATGAGCCTTGAACTGCCGTTTTTTCTTGCTGACGAAACGTCTGTGTAGTCGGCCGAGCGTATGGAAAGTGTACTGTCTGCACATGCGCTTTTTTTGAAGTCCGAGTCCCCCGCGTTGAGTGCGGCTGCGGCAATGTCTGCCAGATGAAAGGGGAGAGTTGTGTACTGGACGGCAATCTGCGTCATGTCATCTGGGAATTCTTCAGAGACAAGAACAAATTTTTTTTGTGCAGAGGGCGCTTCTGTTTTTTGTACGGCAGCCGCATCCTGTGTTTGTCCAGAGATTCCTTTAGAAATCGCGGGCGGCTCCCAGTTACCGAAGGCTTTGAGACAGGCAGTGTAAACACTCTGTTCATCTGTACCGGCGCTTATGAAAAGTGCACAGAGTTCCGGGCGGTAATAGCGTGCAGCCATATCGTACAGGGCCGTTCTTACTTCGGGAATTGTTTTTGAACCGAAAAGAGCCGGGTAGATTCCGCTTTCGTGCTTCCAGGGCGCATCTCGGAATATGCGTGAGTCAATAGCGCGGTTAATGAAGCCCGAAGAAGAGCGTGCATTTTTGTTTACTTCTGAGCGCAGTTCGTTATAGCAGCGCTTTAAATCTTCATCAGAAAAAAATGGTTTTGTGACCTGAGCTGCCATTTGTAAAAGTGCCGTTTCAAGATAATCAGCGGCAAAGTCGGCAGAAAGTTTTGTGCAGTCGGCAAGACATTCTGCTCCGGTAAGCTTTGCAAAAAGAGGCGCTAGTCCGGTTGTGGATGCTGTCTGTGCAGAAAATCCTGCGCGCGAAAGAAATTCTGCATGAAAAACAGGGGATGCCGCGTCTTTTAGAAAATAAATTCTGAATCCGTTGGGAAGAGTCATTATTTTAAGCTGTCTCTGGGAGTTTTCTGTAATATAACTTTCTGTTTGTGCACTTACGGTAAATGTTGCGGCCAGTAAAATAAGAATAATCGCGGTTTTGCGCAGAAGTTTTTGCATTGTAAAATAATACCACACCCACTCTTTTGTGAAAAGTCATACTTGCGGAATGGCCGTGTTGCGTATATAATTTATTGCAGATGTATTCAGGGGGTTGTAATGTCAGTTGTAAGGGTTTTGGACGGGAAAAGTCCCATGAGGGAACCGCCTGCAGAGCTTTTAAAGGGAAAGCGTCATCTTACGGCGCAGGAAATAGAAATTTTAAAGTCCAACCGCAATACCTGTTATCTTGAGCGGTGGAATTTGATATATGTAAGCGAAGTTCCGGGGGAATTTGACCCGTCGCTTGTTATTCAGAATGATTTTTACGGTTATGTCGTAATGGGCAGAATTCGCAATGCACTTCTTAAATTCCACGATCTTGAACTTCGTGTCGGAATTTACCGTTCAGTGCTGGGTTTTGTTTCACTCGGCGACGACTGTGTTGTAAATAACGTAAGCTATCTTGTAAATTACCGCATTGCAAACCGCGTAATGCTTTTTAATATTCAGGAAATGTCCTGTACGTTTCATTCCAAATTCGGCGAGGGAATTCTTAAGGAAGGCGAACCCGAGTCAAACAGAATATGGATTGGCGTAGGAAACGAAAACAACGGCCGTGGAGTTCTTCCCTTTAAGGATATGATTCCGGCAGATGCCTGGTGCTGGTCAAGATACCGCGATGACAGTCAGCTTATGGACCGCTTTGTTGAACTTACGGAATACGACAACGACGGCCTTAAGAACACTTACGGCATTGTGGAAGATGATGTTGTAATAAAAAACTGTACGCTTCTTAAAGACGTGCGCATAGGGGCAAATGCCTATATAAAAGGTGCATTCAAACTTAAGAATATTACGGTTTTGTCTTCCCCGCAGGAACAGAGCCAGATTGGCGAAGGCGTAGAAATGGTAAACGGAATAATGGGCTACGGAAGCCGCGTGTTCTATCAGGCCATTGCCGTGCGCTTTGTTATAGGAAGAAACTGCCAGTTAAAATACGGTGCCCGTCTTCTCAATTCCATTCTGGGCGACAATTCCATGGTTTCTTGCTGTGAACTGCTTAACAATCTTATTTTTCCGTTTCACGAGCAGCACCACAACTCTTCATTCCTTATTGCAGCGACACTTATGGGACAGAGTAACATCGCTTCTGCCGCAACAATCGGTTCAAACCACAACTCGCGCAGTCCTGACGGCGAACTTCTTGCAGGCCGCGGTTTCTGGCCGGGACTGTGCAGCGACTTCAAGTATGACTCAAGGTTTGCATCTTTTGTACTTGTTGCAAAGGGAAGCTACCAGAATGAACTCAATATTACGTACCCTTTTTCACTTGTGGCTAACAGCAATACGGACTGCACTGTTCACATAATCCCGGCATACTGGTTCCTTTACAATATGTTTGCGATTGTAAGAAACAAGTACAAGTTTGTTTCAAGAGACAAGCGTGTCGTAAAGGTACAGCATATAGAAACAAACCCGCTTGCCCCGGACACAATGCAGGAAATAGAAGCCTCTGTAGTAAGAATTATTGAACTTACCGGCCGTTACCTTAAGCTTCCTTATGAAACAGCAGCAAAAATGACTGAATTCAACCCAAATCCGAAACTTCTCGATGAATTCCGCGAAAGAGCCGCATTCTCAAAGGACGGAGAAGAACTGTACCATGTGGCAAAGGATTATCTTCACCAGAATTCAGAGTCAAAATTCTTTCTTTCGGACGACCGTTGCCAGAAAAAGTACGGCGCACTTATCTGCAAACCAGCCCAGGCATACAAAGAATACCGTCGCATAATGAAATATTTCTGCGTGGATTCGCTTATGGAATGGGTCTGCGAATGCGGAAGGGAAACTCTTGTTCCCGAAGACCTTGAAACCATAAGAAAAATTCCTCTTTACAAAAACTGGGTAAACGCCGGCGGCCAGATTATTCCGCAGGAAAAACTTGACGAAATGTTCTCGCTTGTAAAGGAACGCAGGATAAACACCTGGAATGAAGTACACGCCTTTTACGATGAATGCCAGAAATCCTACTGCGGCTACAAGGTGCGTTATGCTGTTTATCTTCTTGAACGCCTTTATTCCACGCCCATTACAATGTTCGGAAAGGACATGTTCGATGACCTTATGCGCGACGTTGCGTATGTTTCGCTCAATATGCTTGAATCTTCCATTTCTACGCGCGGCAAGGATTATACAGACTTTTTCCGCTCAATTACGTTCAGAAACAAGGAAGAAAAAAATGCTGTACTGGGTGAACTTTGCGACAATTCCTTTCTCAAAGACCTCAAACAGTCAACAGAAGCCTTTGATTCTGCGCTTGAAAAACTGTTCCGCACGCTCATAACCTGACATACACAGGCGTCGTGTATATTGACTTTTATTTTATTTTGGAGTATAAAAATAATTATGAAATACTTTGAACTACTACTATCTTTGAATTTCTCCTCATTGAGCCGAATCTAAGGTGCTGGTAGACTGGTATATTATCAATACTTAAACTACAGACCTGTTGCTTCGGCAGCAGGTCTTTTTTTTGTACAAAATTTTTATGTAAGTCAGGAGTTTGCTATGACAATGAATCCAATGGGAAAGTACGCACCTATTGCAGATATTCCCCTTCAGAACAGAAAGTGGCCGTCACAGAAAATTACAAAGGCGCCTGTATGGTGTTCGGTAGACCTTCGCGACGGAAACCAGGCCCTCGTTAATCCTATGGGAATTGAAACAAAGCTTGCATTTTTTGATCTTCTGGTAAAACTCGGATTCAAGGAAATTGAAGTAGGATTCCCCGCTGCAAGTGACACGGAGTACGAGTTTATCCGCAGGCTTATTGACGAAAACCGCATTCCAGAGGATGTTACAATCCAGGTTTTGTGTCAGGCACGCGAAAAGCTTGTCAAAAAAACAATAGAATGCCTTAAGGGTGCGCCACGTGCAATTTTTCACATTTACAATTCAACTTCGCCTGCACAGAGAAAATATACGTTCGGCAAGTCAAAGGAAGAAATCAAGCAGATTGCCATAGACGGTGTAAAGTGCATAAAAAGCTGCATTTCTGAAGAAGACCGCAAAAGAATCCGTCTGGAATATTCTCCCGAAAGTTTTTCAATGACAGAAATTGACTATGCCGTTGAGATTTGTGAAGCCGTAAAAGCTGAATGGGGATGCTCTGCCTCAGAAAAGATTATATTCAACCTTCCCACAACAGTTGAATGTTCTACGCCCAATGTGTATGCTGACCAGATTGAATATTTCTGTACGCATATTTCTGACAGGGACAGCGTTATTGTAAGCACGCACTGCCACAATGACCGCGGAACAGGAGTTGCCAGCTGCGAACTGGGACTTCTTGCCGGCGCCGACCGCGTAGAAGGATGTCTGTTCGGAAACGGCGAGCGTACAGGTAACCTTGACATTGTGAATGTTGCGCTCAATATGTTCTCTCAGGGTGTGGACCCTGAGCTTGACTTCCATGAAATAGAAAAAGTTGCAGAACTTTACACTGAATATACAGGAATGAATGTTAACCCGCGCACACCTTACGCCGGGGAACTTGTGTTTACGGCCTTCAGCGGAAGCCACCAGGATGCTATCAGAAAAGGAATGGCAGCACGTGCAAAGATGGACCGCAATGCTCTCTGGGATGTTCCGTACCTTCTTATTGACCCGCATGACATTGGCCGCCAGTATGAGGGCATCATAAGAATAAACAGCCAGTCAGGAAAGGGCGGCGCTGCATATATTCTTGAGCAGGACTACGGTCTTACTCTTCCGAAGGCAATGCACCCGGCTTTGGGCGATGTAATAAAACATGCCGCAGACAAAGCACAGCGCGAGCTTAAGCCTGCCGAGATTTATGACCTTTTTGTAAAGCAGTGGCTTGAAGCAAAGGGTAATCTTGAAATCATGGATCTTGCCGAAACACACCTTGACGCCAAGCAGAATTCCCAGTCAGAGGCAACGACACTCTGCCGTGCAGTCGTAGGCTGGAAAGGAAAGCAGTTTGCCATTGGAGAAAAAGGAAACGGACCGCTTGATGCATTTGCAAGTGCTCTTTCAAAGACGCCTGCACCCAAATTCAGCATTACGGCTTTTCATGAACACAGCATCGGTACAGGAAACGATACTTCGGCTGTAGCTTATGTCCAGATAACATGCGAAAACGGAAGCCAGTACTGGGGCGCCGGAAAGTCTACCAGCGTAGGCCGCGCGGGAATTGACGCCGTTGTAAGCGCAATAAACCAGATTTCCTGATCTGCAAACGTTTAAAAAGACCTGAAAAACCGCAGAGTAAAAGAAAAACCCCGTCTGTTCAACGAACGGGCGGGGCTAAAGGAGAGGAGGATGCAGAAAACTTAAAAAACTGCAATTAGTTCACGGTGGAAAATGCTTGTTCCGTGAATCTATAAATATAACCTTCCAACCTTTCTGCGGTTACAGTCTATATTAAAAAAAATTGATTTATTCCTAAAAAAATCAAAACAGCCGGTGCCTGTTGCTAAACTATTCTGATTTCTTCCTTTCCTATCTTGAGTATCATTTCAATTATGGGCGACCTTATTTCGTAAGGCATTTTTCTGAGCGCACTTACGGCTGTTTGCATAATCTGCCTTGAGTCTGAATTTGCTTGCGGTTTTTGTGCCTGAAGGGGTGTTTCCTGACGAATGCTGCACTGGTCTTCCTTAAGCAGGTCTTCCAGCGGAACCCTTAGAACTTTTGATACGCGAAGGGCTGTGTCTGCTCCGGGCATACTGTTTCTTTCAAGTCCCAGACCGATTGACGCGTAAGAAATATTTGCCTTGTAAGCAAGATCTTTTCTGGATATACCCTGAAAAACTCTTTCCTGTTCGACATTATTCCAAAATCCCATATCTTTTTTTACTACAATAGATAAATAATGTTACTTGAAATATTACAATAGATATAATATATTACTATTGTAGTTTTAATAGTGGCTCTTTTGGGGCTGAATACCAACGTCTTTATTTACAGAGTGTTTTATGCGTTTAAATAATTTTTTTAAGTCATTTCTGCTTGTTTCGGCAGGATTTTTGTTTTCACTTCAGTCTGTTTATTCCGAGATTTTTGAACTTGATGACACACCGGCGTCTGTTCCCGAATCATCTGACAAGGAATATGCGCTTAATGCAAAGATGGCGCTGTCAAACCCAGACTATCCTGTTACTGCCGGCGATATTTATACGCTGTCATTTGTTGCAGGAAAAACACCTGTTTCTTATCCTATTACAGTAGATACAACCTACAGCCTTAAGATTGCAAATCTTGGTGTTATAAAAAACTGCGACGGACTTACCTACAAGGCTCTCAAGAGGCAGGTTGAATCTCTTGTAAGCAAAAACTATCCTATGGGTGCTGCCCAGTTTATACTTACCAGCCCCGGTGTGTTTTCTGTAAAAGTTACGGGACAGGTCAAAAAGGCCAGCGAAGTCAATGCCTGGGCTCTTACAAGACTTTCAGAAATTGTTACCAGGTCTGTTACACAATATTCTTCACTCAGAAACGTTAAGATTGTATCTTCTTCGGGAAAAACACGTGTCTGCGATTTATTCAAGGCTTCAAGGGACGGAGACTTTTCGAACGATCCTTACCTTAGGCCTGGTGACACTGTAGAAGTAGGAAGAATCTCTCGTCGTGTAAGTATAAGCGGAGCCGTAGAAAGACCCGGAACGTACGAACTTCTTGACGGAGAGGAACTTGGACGGCTTGTGGGCTACTACGGCGGCGGGCTTACCGAACGCGCAGACCCTGCACGCGTTACAATATCGCGGCTTCAGACACCTGACGGCAGCGTAATGTACTTGGACTCTTCGGCTGCAGATAATACGGCTCTTTTTAATATGGATGCCGTGTACATAGGCAGTTATGATGAAGCACTTCCATACATAACAATGGAAGGAATTATACGCAATCCCGAAGAACAGGCTTTAAAAGCGGCTTCAGGAGAAAAAGATGTGGCAGAAGCTCCTTCGGAAATGGCCATGTACCGCAAGGTTGTCAAGTTCCACAGCAACGAAAACTATGCAGGCCTTGTGCGCCGTGAAGCAGGCAGTTTTGTAAACAATTCCGACCTCAAAAAATCGTACATCAGGCGCGGTGACACAAAAATTACAATAGATATAGAAAGTTACCTTTTTGACGCAAGCCTCATGAGCGAATATTCGCCGCAGAAAGGAGACATTCTTGTAATTCCGTATACAAAGAATTTTGTAGACAAATTTGTAGTGGACGGGGAAGTCAAGGCTGTTACCGAAGTTTCTGCATGGCCGCTCAGACGCGTCTCTCAGATTATAGCAGACTACATGACGCCGTATTCTTCGGAGCGTTTTGTAACAATAACAGATGCAGACGGAAAAGTACGTGAATGTGACCTCTTCCTTGCCAAGCGTGACGGGGATATGACGCAGAACCCTTATGTCCAGGCAGGTGAAAAAATCACACTCAAAAGAATCTCTCGTCGTGTAAGTATAAGCGGAGCCGTAGAAAGACCCGGAACGTACGAACTTCTTGACGGAGAGGAACTTGGACGGCTTGTGGGCTACTACGGCGGCGGGCTTACCGAACGCGCAGACCCTTCACGAATGAGCCTTACACGAATATTGAATGAAAAATCTTCAGGAAAAGTCGTTTATCTGGACGAAACGTCAATTACAGACAATTATGCACTTTTATGCTACGATAGTTTGTTTGTTACCAGTCTTAACGATATAAACCCCGTTCTTTTTTTACAGGGTGCAGTTTCCCAAAAAGCTCCTGATTCTTCTGAAGCGGTTGTTCCCGAAGCGACAACAAGTATAAATATTACGGTAAAAAACGGAACCAACTATGCTTCTGTAGTGCGTGACAATGGCGGACTTTTTTCATCTGTTTCTGATCTGAAAAACGCCTATATAATCCGCAAGGAAAAAGAAGAAAAAGACGGTGCTGTCAGAATTACAGAAAAGCATATTCCCATTAATCTTGAAGAAATTCTTTACAACCAGGAATTTTACAGCAGTGAATATGTACAGAACAAGGACATTCTTCTTGTTCCGTTCAGGCAGTTCTTTGTTACTGTAGCAGGTGCCGTTCCCAACCCCGGAAGATACTCTTATATTCCTGACCGCGACTGGTCTTATTACGTGGGGCTTGCCGGAGGAATTGATACTTACCGGAACAGTCTTAAGGCTGTAACTATAACCGATGTTGACGGAAAACGTTATTCAAAAAAAGACAATATAATTCCCGAAATGACGATTGAAGTCGAAGAAAATTCGGGATGGTACAAGTGGAACAGAATTTCAGGCGGAATTACGGCTATTCTTACGATACTTTCTTCTACTCTTTCTATTCTTGCCGTTACGGGAGTGTTCTGATATGCTGCCGTTTATTCTGTTTTCTTCCGGGGCATTTGTTCTTTCTCTTTCTTTGATTCCGCTGATAATCCTTTTCTGCAGAAAGTATAGTCTTTACGACCCGGTCAATGCGCGCAAAATCCACAGCGGAAACACGCCCCGTCTTGGTGGAGTTGCCGTAGTTGTTTCGTTTCTTGTAGTTTCACTTTTATGTGCGCTTATTATGCCGCAGATAAAGCTTATGGGAATACTCCCGCTTTTGTGTTCAGCTCTTATTATATTTTTGTTTGGATTTCTGGATGATCTTCTTGATTTGAAGGCAGTTCTTAAACTTTTTGTCCAGCTTGTTGCAGTAGGAATTGTCATTTGTTCAGGCTATAGATTTACGTATCTTTTTGCATGGAAAATGCCCGTGTGGATTTCTGTTCCGCTTACTTTCTGCTGGGTTCTGGGAATTATAAATGCTTACAATCTTATTGACGGACTGGACGGTCTTTGCGGTGGTCTTTCTATTGTGACACTTGCGACAATAGGAGTGCTCAGGCTTTCATCAGGGGATCCTATCGGTTTTTTATGCTTTATTCTTGCCGCTTCCATTATGGGATTTCTGGTATTCAACTGGCCGCCTGCAAAAATTTTTATGGGTGACTGCGGAAGTCAGTTTCTTGGTTTTGTGATTGCAGTTTTTCCACTTTGCGGAAAAGGTGAAGTTTTGGAATACAACCGCGTTCTTATTATGCTGGTGCTTGTTTCGATCCCGATGATTGATACTGTTGCGGCAATCTGGCGGCGGCTGCGGGATCACCGTCCCATTATGAGTGCAGACAGGTTTCATACGCACCACAAGCTTTTGAATCTGGGGCTGTCAAAAAAGGCTGTTCTTTACCTTATGCTTGGTATTCAGTTTGTTATCTGTACGGTTACGTTAACGGCTGTTCTTGCATATCCGTATCACTGCACGATTATTCTTTTTGTAATGTATGCGTTGGTTCTTACTGCCTTCTGTGTACTTCATTTTGTTCATAAAAGAAAGTTTCTGGCTGTGCAAAAGTCGGGGGGGGGTATTTCAGAAAACTGATTCCGCTTTTTGTTGATTGATTTTACATATTTTCTCGTTTTTATAACTTACTTGAAACGCAGTCATAATTGCTTTATACTGTGAAAAAATTAGATAAAGGTAAGTTATGGATAGTTTTAAATCGGCTTCAAAAAAATATACACTTTTTGCATTTATTTCCCTCTTTTTTCTGAATCAGGCTTTTTGTTATGATTTGTTGTCTTCTTCAGATACTGTAAGATCTTCTTCGGTCAACGCGGCTTCTTCTGGTGATAAAAAAGCTTCTGTCCAGGCACTTTCTGCTTCGGCCGCCGATCTTGCAGACCCGCGTCTTGCACTTTCAAACGATGAATACCCTGTTACAGCAGGCGATGTATACACACTTGCCTTTGTTGCTTCCAAAACGCCGGTTTCCTATACGCTTACGATTGACCCCGACTATTCCGTACGCGTTGCAAACCTCGGTATAATAAAAGACTGCGAGGGGCTTACTTACCGGGCTCTTAAAAAACAGGTCGTGGAACTTGTAGGCAAAAACTTTCCTTTGAGCGCCGTTCAGTTTGTTCTGACCAGTCCTGCCGTGTTTATGGTTTCGCTTACCGGGGACGTAGACAAGTCCTGCGAATACAAAGCGTGGGCTCTTTCGCGGCTTTCTTCTATATTAAAGGGACATCTTCTTGACTGCTCATCCGTACGAAAAGTACGCGTGGTTTCTTCTTCGGGAAAGGCAAACGTTTACGATCTGTTTGAAGCCGTACGCAACGGTGACTTTTCAAACGATCCGTATTTAAGGCCCGGTGACAGAATAGAAGTTCCCCATGCAAAGAGGCAGGTGACTGTTCAGGGTGAAGTTGAGCGCCCCGGAAAATATGAACTTTTGGACGGTGAAAACCTCAAAGCTCTGGTAGAAAAATACGGTGACGGGCTTACACCCACTGCTGATACTTCCAAAATAAGCCTTTTCAGAACATACAAAAAGGAAAATTCCGGCGAAACAGAATATATTCCGGCCGAATCAATAGAAAAGGATCTTGCCCTTGAGAATTTTGACGTTATAAATATCAGAAGCTACCTTGAGATAAAACCGGGAATTTTTGTTACCGGTGCAATAAGCATAGGTACTGAAGGCGACACTTCCCTTGAAGGAATGTCCAAGTTGAGCGTTCAGTTTAATGACGGAATGCTTTATTCTGACCTTGTAAGACAGAATTCAAATCTTTTTTCACCGCTTTCTGACCTTGAAAATGCCTATATAATAAGGGAAGCTTCTGATTCCGGCGAAGAAGTACGCATTCCAATCAATCTTTCAAAAATACTTTTTGACTCTTCCTTCAGAAGCACCGAACAGGTAAAAAACGGTGATACGCTTCTGATTCCGTTCAAGCAGTTCTTTGTTACGGTTTCTGGCGCTGTTCCTTCTCCCGGCCGCTATCCTTATATTCCTGACAGGGATGTTAACTATTATATAGGTCTTGCCGGCGGAATTGACTCTTACAGGAACAGTTTCAAAAAAATTACAGTAGTGGGTCTTGACGGAAAAAAACTAGACGCAAACAGTCCTATTGTTCCTGAATGCAATATCCAGGTTGAAGAAAATTCAGGCTGGTATAAATGGACCAGAGTTTCAGGCGGCGTAACAGCTATTCTGAGCGCAATTTCTACAGCCATTTCTATTCTTGCGGTTACCGGTGTTATTGGAAACTGATTCTGTTGAGCAAAGGCGCGCATTTTGATATAATAAATCAATAGGGCTTGCTCGGAACTTTGTTCTGTTGAAAAGCCTTTCTTTAGACTTTCAGAGGTAGAATTTTATGTCAGATGAAGTAAGAGTCAGATATGCGCCTTCTCCGACGGGAATGCAGCACATTGGCGGTGTCAGAACTGCCCTTTTTAATTATCTTTATGCCCGTTCCCGCGGCGGTAAATTTATACTGCGTCTTGAAGACACAGACAGAACGCGCTATGACGAAAAATACGTAAAGAATCTGTACGACACAATGGCCTGGCTTGGAATAGACTGGGACGAAGGCGGTGACAAAGGCGGCGAATACGGTCCGTACGTTCAGAGCGAGCGTTTTGAACTTTACAAAAAGTACGCAATGGAACTTGTAGAAAAGGGTGAAGCTTATTACTGCTTTTGCGATTCAGAGCGTCTTGAAAGAATACGCAAGATACAGACAGAAAACAAACTTCCGCCGGGATACGACCGCAACTGCCGCCATCTTACTGCAGAAGAAGTAAGTGCAAATCTTGCCGCAGGAAAACCTTATGTAATAAGACTCAAGGTTCCACTTGAAGGCGAGACAAAATTCCACGATCATCTTCTTGGTGACATTGTGTGGAAAAACGAAGATATTTCTCCCGATCCTATTCTTCTCAAGTCTGACGGATTCCCCACTTACCATCTGGCAAATATTGTTGATGATCATCTTATGCACATAACACACGTAATGCGTGCACAGGAATGGATTCCGTCTACACCGCTTCACGTTCAGATGTACCGTTCGTTCGGCTGGCAGCATCCTGAATTCTGCCATCTGCCTATGGTTAACGGAAGCGACGGAAAGAAGCTTTCAAAGCGCCACGGTTCTACGAGCCTCAATGAATTCCGCGCAAGAGGATATCTTCCGCAGGCTATCGTAAATTACGTTGCACTTCTGGGCTGCTCTTATGAAGACGGCCGCGATATGTATACGCTTTCCGAACTGGCAGCCGGATTCAAACTGGAGCATCTTAACAAGGCTCCTGCTGTTTTTGACTACAAAAAGCTTGAGTGGTACAACGGCCAGTATATTCGCGCGCTTACCGACGAAGAACTTTACAAGTGGACTCTTCCTTTTATTACGGGAACAGGAGACGCCGCGCTTGAAATAAACCCCGACAATCCGCAGCCAAAGCCAAAGGTCGGGCCTGAATATTCCGGCGTCGCTCTTGGTGAAGACGGTGAGCCTTACTGCACAGATTCATCCATGGGAATGACTTCTGCTGACGTAAAGAAGCATCTTCTTGAACTTATGCCTCTCATCAAGGAAAGACTGCACTTTCTTACCGATGCTGCCGAGATGGTACGCTTTTTGTTTACAGAGCCGGTCGTTCCGCCAAAGACAGACATTATTCCAAAGAAGCTGGACGAAGCAAAGACACGCGAAGTTCTTGAAAAGTCGGTTTCTTTCATAGAAAGTCTTCCTTCTCTTGACCATGAAGCCGCAGAAGTTCTTGCAAAAAAGAATGCCGAAGAACTTGGAATAAAGCTTGGTGACTTTATGATGCCGATAAGACTTGCCGTAACAGGAAGCAGGGTTTCGCCGCCTCTTATAGGTTCAATCCTTATTCTTGGAGTAGACAAGGCTGTTGCAAGGGTAAAGAAAACTCTGGAATCTTTCTAAAAAGCATTTTTATGCATGCCGGTTCATTGAATGAACCGGTTTTTTTATTGGCGGGTCTTGAAACAAACATAGCGCATCGCTATAATTATGCAAAATTATAATACGGGAGTGCATAAGTATGCAGTTTATAGACGGAGGAGTTACAGCTCCACAGGGATTTACCGCAAACGGTATGCTTTGCGGAATAAAGGCCGGCCGCACAAAAAATGATACGGCCCTTATTTACAGCGAAAAGCCGTGTTCTGCCGCGGGAATGTTTACGCAGAATCGTGTAAAGGCAGAGTGTGTAAAACTTACAAAAAAAAATATTGCAGACGGAATAATGCAGGCAGCCGTCGCCAACAGCGGTAACGCAAATGCCTGTACCGGGGAGCAGGGTGCGCAGAGTGCACTCAGAACAGCAAAGGCAGCAGCTTCTGTACTTGGCATTGCTCCCGAAAATGTAATTGTCTGTTCTACCGGAGTCATTGGCCAGCAGCTTCCTGTAGAAAAGATTGAGTCCCATATGGCAGAACTTGCAGCAGGTCTTTCAAAAAAAGGACACGAACAGGCACGTACTGCAATCATGACTACCGACACGCATTACAAAGAGTGCGCGGTTCTTACAGAAATCGGCGGTAAGCAGGTGCATATAGGTGCAATGTGCAAAGGCAGCGGAATGATTCACATTAATCTTGGAACCATGCTTGCCTTTATTACAACGGACTGTGCAATTTCTTCAAAGATGCTTTCTGAGGCACTTGAAAAGAGCGTTGAAAAAACATACAACTGTGTTTCAATAGACGGGGACACTTCTACAAACGACACGCTTACCATCATGGCAAACGGAATGGCCGGTAATGCTCCCATAGAAAGTGAAGGTGCAGACTTTGACGCGTTCTGTTCAGCACTGGATGCAATCAACGTTCAGATGGCAAAAAAGATTGCAGGCGACGGCGAAGGTGCATCAAGGCTTATTGAATGCAATGTAAAGGGTGCATGTGATGTAAAGACAGCGCGCGCCCTTGCAAAAAGTGTGATTTCTTCTTCTCTCGTTAAGGCTGCATTTTTTGGAAAAGACGCAAACTGGGGAAGAATACTTTGCGCCATGGGATATTCCGGTGAAAAGTTTGATCCTGACGGAACCAGCGTAAGTTTTGCAAGCTGCGAAAAATCTGAACGCTACGGTGCAACTGACTTTGTGGGCGAACAGAAAGGAAAGCGCAGTACAATAAAAGTTTTTGACCACGGGGTTCCGCTTGATTTTGACGAAATTCTTGCAAAGAAAATTCTTGACGAAAACGAAGTATGCATAGAAATTGAATGCAGCGACGGAAATGCATGTGGAACAGCGTGGGGCTGCGACCTTACATACGATTACGTAAAAATAAACGGAGATTACCGCACATGAGTGACGAAAAAATACTTGATGAAGATCCAAGACTTGACAACGAGCACTGGGCCGGGGTTTTGGTACAGGCTCTTCCTTATTTTAAGCACTGGGTCGGAAAAATTGTTGTCGTAAAGTACGGCGGAAACGCAATGCTTAACGAAGAACTCAAGCATGATGTAATGGAAGACATTGTTCTTTTGAGCACAATCGGAATCCATGTTGTTCTGGTTCACGGCGGCGGTCCTGAAATTAACAATATGCTTCAGCGTGTGGGAAAAGAAAGTAAATTTGTTAACGGTCTGCGCTATACCGACGGCGAAACAATGGATATCGTGCAGATGGTTCTGACCGGTAAACTCAACAAGGATATAGTCGGTATTCTTCTTCAGCAGGGCGGAAAAGCCGTCGGACTCAGTGGCGTTGATTCTGGTCTTCTGCGTGCAAAAAAAATCAGCAAAGACGGGGCCGATCTTGGTTTTGTAGGGGAAGTTACGCAGGTTAATCCCGAAATAATACAGTCCCTTCTTTCGCAAGGTTTTATTCCGGTTGTTTCGACTGTTGCACTCGGTGAAGAAGGTGACACAAATCTTTACAATATAAATGCAGATACTGCGGCTGCCAAAATTGCGGTTGCACTTAAGGCCGAAAAATTTGTTCAGCTTACGAATGTTCCGGGTGTACTGCGTGATGTAAACGATCCCAAGTCTTTGCTCCAGAGAATTCACATGAGCGACGTGGACAGCTACATAAAGAACGGTACAATTGCCGGCGGAATGATTCCGAAGATTGAATGCTGTATGCTGGCAAGAAACGGCGGTGTTCCGAGAACCCACATAATTGACGGACGAGTTCCCCATTCACTGCTCATAGAAATGTTCAGCGACAGGGGAATAGGCACGATGATTTATTGATTGTTGGCTCTGGAAACTTTGGTTTCTGTAAATTGCAGAATGCTTAAAATAATATAGGGGTTGTTATGGGAAGCAGTAAGGTTTTGAATAATTACGGTTCCTTTGATGTTACGTTTAAATACGGAAAAGGTTCTGTTCTGACCGATGTGAACAATAAAAAATACGTTGATTTTCTTTCTGGAATTGCAGTCAACTGTTTGGGTCACGGTTACAAGCCGCTTGTAAATGCAATAAAAAAGCAGGCAGCACGCCAGATTCATATCTGCAATTATTTTATGAGCGACACCGGTACTGCATATGCAGATGAACTTCTTGCGGCAACCGGATTTGACGGTGTTTTCTTCGGTAACAGCGGTGCAGAAGCAAACGAAGCGGCAATCAAACTTGCAAGAAAATACGGCCAGCTTAACGGTGGTTCAAAAAGAAAGACAATAGTTACGCTCGAGCGCTCATTTCACGGACGCACCCTGGCAACTCTTACGGCAACAGGACAGGAAGTTTTTCATCCTGAATGTTTTGGTCCGTACCAAAGTGAATTCAAAACAATCCGTGCAAACAACTATGATGATTTGAAGACAGCTTTTGACGGTACAACAGCCGCGCTTATGATGGAGTGCGTTCAGGGTGAAGGCGGAGTCATTCTTCTGGACCCCGAGTGGGCACAGGCAGCAGCAAAGGCAGCCCATGAGGCAGGTGCCATAGTTATTGCCGATGAAGTTCAGACCGGAATGGGAAGAACAGGTGTTCTTCTTGCAAGTGATGAACTTGGTATTAACGCAGATGTTGTTACTCTGGCAAAGGCAATTGCAGGCGGAGTTCCAATGGGTGCCTGTCTTTACCGCGGAAAAGCAGATGTATTCAAAGCGGGGGATCATCAGTCTACCTTTGGCGGAAACCCTCTTGCCTGTGCAGCAGCGCGTGTTGTTCTTAAAACACTTACTTCTCCCGGATTTTTGGATAATGTAAAAAAGAACGGTGAATATATCCGCAGTACTGTAAAATCATGGAATATGAAGTGCGTTACAGACGTAAGAGGTAAGGGACTTATGACAGGAATTCAGGTTGACTGCGATCCTGTTGACATAGAAAAGAAATGTCTTGCAAAGGGACTTCTTTTTTCTACTGCAGGAAAAGATACTCTCAGACTTGTTCCGCCGCTGAATATTTCAAAGAAAGAAATTGATCTGGGATTGTCTGTCCTTAAGTCGGTTCTTGTATATTATTAATGACGATTGTATCGCCATTAATAATAACTTGCAGTTGCTGCTCAACTGTCATATTTAACTAAAGTTAAGTAACTAAAGTTAAGTAATAGACTTTTGACCAAACCTGATGTATTATTGATAAATGCAAAAGAAAATAATCATCGGGCTTTTGGTCTGTGCAGTCGCTGCACTGTCAGTTGCCTTTATTGTAAAAAAGTATTTTTATTCTTCAGATAACCAGAAAGTTTCAGCCTCAATTGTTGTTCCGCGCGTAGAGTCAGAAAAAGAAAAATCTGTAGAAAACAGTTCTGCAGTTGATGAAGAAAATACAATAACTTCCCTGATTCCTCTTCATTCAGATGAAACGCTTATAAGCATTGTGAGCATGGATTTTGACGGCGACAGTTTTGATGACCAGATAAATGCCGTAAAAACTTCATCTTCACCTTATCTTTCACTTGTTGTGGGGCTTTATAATCCTTCCATATCTGAGTACGAAAGAATGTCTGTTATTCCGACAGAAATCTCGCAGGTTAGAACTTTTACCTATACCGGAATGGATTTGACTGGTGACCACAGAGTTTCCCTTGTGTACCAGGGTTTTGCAGAAAACGGTGATTCCATATTGAAGGCATTTTTTGTCGGACGCAAAAACGGCAGGTTCAGCCTTCAGGTAATTGCAGATTTTCGCGGTGACGGTACAATTTTTATACAGCAGGTTGACCGCTATGACGAATATGAGCGTTCACGTGCAAAAGGCATGAGCTTTCCTATTTGGGTTTACAGTTCCGATGTGTCCAAAGAAAACACAACAGACCAGCTTCAGACAAGATATGACTGGAATGAAGAAAGCGGTAAGTATGAGCAGACGCGCCAGATTCGTGTTGCAGGAAGCCGTCTTGCAGCAAAGGAACTTGCAAGAATCCAGGACGGAACTGTTGCCACATTTGCCGGATTTTTGAACGGTCTCTGGGTTAAAAGCGGCGCCCGTGAAGGTGAAATGAGCAGCCTGTTTTTTGACTACAACCTTAAGGAAATAATTTTCTTCAGGGACGATGTTGAAGAAGTATACAACTGGGCACACAGCACAATCAGGCGCAACGGAATTTACCTTACCGCCATAAACCAGGAAATCCAGAACCTTCAGCGCCGTGTGGATGTTTCTTTGAGAAGTGTAGACAGCATTCATATAAGAATCCAGGACGATGTTCGCATGCCTATCATCGAAAGCAATGTCTGGGACGGAGACTACAAAAAATTTACAAATGCGTCACTTTCTTCACAGAATACAGATTCCGGAAAATCTTCTTCGAAAAAGATTTTGTCCCTGCTTGAATCAAAAAAATCCTGGACTACTTCTGACGGAACAGAAATTAAATTTGCAGGCGGAAGATATGTTTCTGCAGGTGAAGGCGAAAAGACTTCAGGCATTTACACAGACGTAAACCTTGGCAACTCTTCTTTTGTTCAGTTCAGGTCTGAAGCCGGTAATATTCTGGACGGATTTTTCCTTGCTGCAGAGGCAGAAGATTCAGCTAATATAATTCTGAGCCCTTACCGCGTGCAACCAGACAGCGTTTACCCCGAAGAAAAACGGCCTGTGGTTCTGACTCCCGGCGCAGACAAAGAAAGCGTTAACTGACCTGACGCCTCTTAGCGGACTGTGCGTATGTTGTCTATGTAGATTGTTCCGCCCCTGCTGCAGTTTTCTATTCGGAATGCAATTTCTGTTATTTGTGAGCCGTCGCACAGTTTGGGAACGGAGTTCTTATGTTCATCTTTAAGGCCGTGCGATAAGTCAAAATAGACGTTTGTGTTTTCGCCGGTTCCAAGAATTACGGGTTCGGTAAGAATTGTTTCTTCTGATTTTGCCGCAATTCGTATTGAAACAGGCTCTGAAAGGGTATTGTATATGTCTGCGACTGCAAGTGTTGCTTCTTCCCAGACTGCACTTTCTATGGACGTGCTGTAAAAGCTCGCGTAACAGTTTTGCGGTACTGAAGAAAAAGTCCACATTCCGCAACGCATGTTTTCACTGCACCATTCTTCGCTTACGTCAGCTTCTATTGAATAGTTTTTTGAGTCAGTTTCCCCGGCAGCCTGCCAGAAGCAGATGTCTTCAAAATCTTCGCAGAGTGTTATGTTCCCGCCTGGTTCAGGATTATTTATACAGGGAACTTTTGCCTTCTTTTCTTTTGAGGCCGGCTTTTGAGGCTGTTCATCGTGTGCCGTAACTGTCTGTTTTGTTGTCACGCATCCTGAAAGTAATGCTGCCAGTAAAAATGCAACTGTGAGTAATAATTTCTTCATTGTTAGAAATATAACAAATTATAAAGAAGTTTGCAAGTTAAATTTCAATTAAATTGAATAATTTGAGCCTGTTTTTTTCAGTCTATTCTTAACATTGACTTAAACCGCAGTTTTATATAAAGTTTAAGCAGTTTCTCACAGGAGGTTTTTATGAGAAAAATTGTTTTGTGTGCAGCAGCTGTTTTGGGACTCTGTTCTGCAACATTTGCCCAGGTTCTTCCAAAAAATATGATGAAGAATACATCCTGGATTGGTTTTGGAAAGCCGCTTTCGGGCGACCCCATGTTCTACGGACTTACAGACACTTTCCAGGCAAGATTTGACATAGGTTCATTTACTATAGAAGGAATGCTTAACTGGAGTCTTCTTGCAAATTATGACAATGAAGGAGATGTAGACAACTTTTCATTCGGAACATCAAACAGAAATCCGCTTTCACTTCATTACGGATACAATTACAACACCAGCAAGCATCCTTTATTAAATAACGCGGCAAATGTAAACAACGTTATTCAGGATTCATACTATGTAAACTTTTTGTGGCACTTTTCACGCAATTTTGACTTTGGTGTCGGAACAAAACTCAACTGGCAGGTTGGTCCGGCCCCTCGCTACGGTTCATGGCTTTGGGAATCAGATGCTCATGTAAGACAGGGCGGATTCAGCACAACATACGATGACAGGTCGGGCTCTTATGCAAAGACTTCTACAGAAGACGTCGGTTCGTACAAATTCAGTGTAGACGTTCCGGGATCTGCTGACGTTGTAGGATTTGTTCCCTATGCAAACAAGTATGCCAAGCGCGCACTCGGAATAAGATTTGTTTCTGACGGAAATATCGGTGTGGAACTTGGTGCTGCAATTCCAAACGGATTCAACACAGACAATCCTGCCTTTAACTTTGCTGCAAAAATAATCCCGGTTGACTGGCTTGAAATTTCTGCTGTTATGGAAGGAGCCTTTGAAAGTCAGGCAAATTTCTATGCCGGCTCTACAATCGGTGCAGACAATTTTGTGCTTGATTTGTATCTTGCCATGGACTCACTCTTTACCGATGCAGAAGACGATGAAGCTTACGGACTTGGAGCGGCGATTACATTCGAAATTCCGCGTACAGAAATTTCTTTGCGCCCTGAAATTGGATTCAATTTCTTTGAGAATTCTGATTACACAATGGCCTGGTATGCTGCAGGAGACCTTTCATTTGACATAACACGCGATGTAGGATTCGGACTGTGGGTTTCATATGCTTCGGGTTCTTCAAAAAAATCATGGGATGATTGGGAATTTTCAAAAGATTACAACGGCGGACATATATTTGATATAAGACCTTCAGTAGACTTTGCCTTCTCACGTAACATTGCGTTTACAGGCTATGCCGATCTTGAATTCAGGACTGCATTTGACGGCCAGTCAAGAGACTGCTGGTCTGCCGGCTGCTACATGACATACACATTCTGATTTAACCATGCGCGCTTTTTTTTGCAAAAGTTTATTGTATAAAAAAAGCGTGCATGTTAATATGTGCACACTGCGTGCGTTTCAACGGAATCAGGTGAAAAGCCTGAGCTGGACGCCCAACGGTATATGCGGAACAATATGTTCTTAGATTCGTAAAGTTGTGAAATTGAACCTCTGGTTTCAAAAAAGAATTCAACAATGTTTTTATAAAACCTTTGGTTTCATAAAAACATTAAGTTTCAATACAAAAACGTCAGTTTTTGTATTGAAACTAAGTCACTGAGTAAAAACTCGGGAAGGCACGAACAGCATTAGCCCGGAAACTTTGGCGCGCGCTGCCGGTTATTATGCCGGCAATGTCTTCGTATGAAGGCATAATTCAATTTGGGAACGGAGCGCTCCTGTTCCCGGAGTATATATGAAAAGCACACGCTTATCCCTTCTTCGCGCAAAGGCAGTTCTTTTTGCGCTTGTTTCTGTTCTGGCATTTTCTTTTTCTGCCTGTAATGTTACTACCGAACCTGAAGTCGAGCATGTTTATAAGCAGATCGATGCAGATGACCTTCTGGTCGGTACATGGACCGACGGCACGAAGTACGGAACCTACATTATAACAAACACAACCTTTGAAAACGCAGGCTCCTACAAAGGTAACAATCTTGTAGTACAAAAGCTCGACTCTACCAGCGGCTATATTTACATTAAGTATACTGTTGCAATGAATGCAGACTATTCATATTCAGAAACAGCCCCTGATGTTGGCAAATGGTACGCAATTTCCTACAAAGACCTGGGTGCAGAGAAAATTTCTATTTCCGGTGCATATAAGGATGGCGGCGCAACTTCTTGCGAAACTTTGGACGAAGCCGTAACTGAGTTCACTGTAGACAACGGATATTTCGGATTTTATACATCCCACACACGACAGAAGTCCGAGTAATATTGAAAAGACTTGCATTTACTGCCGCTGCATTTGTTTTGTTTACAGCAGCGGCAGTCTGCCAGGAAACAAATCTTCCCCATATAACAACAACTGTAATCCGCAGCCTTCCCGCAGATGCAGTTGTTATTGACGGTGAAAAGCTTAAAAATTTTTCTTCGGCAGAGCAGGCTTTGGAGTCTGCAGGATTTTCTTTCAAAAAAACAAACGATGAACTTACTTTTCACGGCTACTGGAATTCTTCAATCAAAGTTTACATAAACGGAATTCTGATGAACGATCCCAATACCGGAAAATTTGATTTTTCTACACTGGACTTTGATTCTGTAAAATCAATTAAAATAGACACTTCTGCAGCAGACGGAGCAGTGAGCGTTTATATAGGAACATTTTCTTCTGACTACAACAGCGCGCACGGTGAGTTTTCTGTCTTTTCAAAAAGTTATCTTAACTCAATAAACGATACATCGGGTGCAAAAACTTCTTTTTCTGTGCCGCTGGTTTTTGAGAGCGGTTCGGCACTGTACCTGCAGGAAAATTTAAGCGCGTCGCAGGAAAAAAATCATTACGGTTACCGCCAAACGGACTTTTCAAAAGCCCCGTCTTTTTTGCAGTCTTACAGCGGTTACAAAAAAGAATATGCAGGACACGAAAATATTTTGGCAAACAATTCTCTGTGTATTTCATATTCTGACGCGCGGCTTCCCGGAGCAACAGCGGCCCTTTCTTCATACATTTCTTTTGCTGACGAAAACTGCGGTGTTACAGGCGGAACATATTACACGCGTGAAAACCAGAAAAAATTTTCTTTTGCAACGTCTCTTCCTGTATTTATTCCGCATGAAAAATGGAATATAAAAATTCTTCCTTCATATAAATTTTCTGATTTGGACTACACAAATGATGCGCGTAAACTTTTTTTGCGCAACAGATATTCTGTAAATAACTGCACATTTTTTTCAGAAGCGACAGTTCTGGATTTTTTGAAATTCACCGCAAATATTTCGTATGACTTTTCTGACGAGAATCATTCAACTGTAAAAAAAACAGAAGACTCTTCACAAACTAACGCCGCAACTGAACAAAAAATTTCGCATACACTTTTTACATCTTCATTTTCTGCCGCCGCAGCTTTTGATTTTTACGGCTGGAATATTACACTTGCTTTGCCTGTGAATTATTTTGATCCGTCAAAAACATGGACGTTTTTATACAATGCGTGCATTCAGAAAAAAATTATTCTGCCGCGTTCAGATTCAATTGATTTTTTTATAAGAGCATCGCGCAATTCCACAAGCCCAGTTTTTCAGCAGCTGTATTATTCTGGCAACGGGGGAAAGGGCAATGAATCTCTTGTTCCCGAAACTGCATTTTCTTTTACCGCAGGTTCAGAATACAAAGGAAAAATAAATGCTTTTGTAAAACCGTTTCTTGTTTTTTACAAAGACAAAATTGGCTGGAACTATAACGGAACAGAATGGCTTTGCGAAAATTTCGGTTCGTCTGTAAATTACGGCAGCGATTTTTTTGTTTCTTCTGCAAAACTTTTTGATCCTTTTTTTATAGATGCATCCTATACTTTCTGCCGTGCGCGCCTTACATCAGATTCTTCTGTAAGAGGAAACCAGATTATGTACACGCCCGTACATTCCCTTTCGCTTTCCTGCGGAATATCTTTTTTGAAAAATTTTAAATGGTCCGCGCAGTTTGCATATTTTTCAAAAAAATTTACAGACAATTCAAACAAATCTTTTATTCCGGATTATTACAATCTTGACACAAAACTTGAATGGAAAAGTTCCGGTCTGAGCCTGTCGCTTCTGTGGAAAAACGTATTTGACTTTCAGTATGCCGCGGCCGACAGTACGCCTTACCCCGGAACCTCGCTGACATTTTCGGCTTCGTTAAGTTTTTAAAATATTCTTGACAGAATGTTGCCTGTCATGCTAGACTGTATCTGTTATGAGAAACACAACCCGTTGGGCGCTGATAATCAATAATTCCTCGTTGGCTTACCTTTACTTTAGCTTTTATTGGTTCTCTGACTGTCTGCGGAAGATTCGCTGCAACTAAGCGATATTGTGTTTACTGTTTTGGTAATTGCAAGGAACCTTCCGCACCGGAGGGTTCCTTTTTTTTACATAAATTTTTGTAAATAAATCATTGGAGGATAAGATGATTGTTATTCTTAAAAAAGAGGCTGCTGCAAAGGATATTGACAGTTTCGTAGACGGAATAAAGCAGCGCGGGCTTGGCGTGCATATTTCAAAGGGTGTGGACAAAACCATTATTGGTCTTCTTGGAGATACTTCAAAACTTTCACCCGAAGATTTTCTTGCAAATGATATTGTAGAAAGTGCAGAGCGTGTTTCGGCTCCGTACAAAATGGCAAGCCGTTCGTTCCATCCCGAAAACACTGTAGTAACAATCGGTGCAAACCAGGAAGGTGTAATTCCCTGTGTAATCGGTGACGGAAAATCACTTCCTGTTATTGCAGGTCCGTGTTCTGTAGAAACAGAAGAACAGATTCTTGCTGCTGCCCAGGCTGTAAAGAAAGCAGGTGCCAGAATTTTAAGAGGCGGTGCATACAAGCCGCGTACTTCACCATACAGTTTCCAGGGACTTGGTGTAGAAGGCATAAGACTTTTGGAAAAGGCAAAAAAATTAACAGGCCTTCCTGTCTGTACAGAACTTATGGCAATTTCTGAACTTGACAATTTTGAAAACGTTGACCTTATTCAGGTTGGAGCAAGAAACTTCCAGAACTTTGACCTTCTTAAGGAACTCGGAAAATTCCACAAGCCGGTTCTTCTTAAGCGCGGTCTTTCAGGAACAATCAGCGAGCTGCTCATGTCTGCAGAATACATCATGGCAAACGGTAACGAAAATGTTATTCTCTGCGAGCGCGGAATCAGAACTTATGACGGATACACACGCAACTGTCTGGACTTGAGCGCTGTTCCATATCTGCACAAAGTTTCACATCTTCCTATAGTTATTGATCCGAGCCATGCCTGCGGAATCAGATGGATGGTTCCGGTTCTTTCTTCTGCTGCAGCGGCGGCAGGGGCAGATGCTCTTGAAATAGAAGTACACTGTTGTCCTGAAAAAGCATGGAGCGATGCTTCACAGCAGCTTCCTCCGTCAGAGTTTGAAAAACTTATGGACAAGCTTGCAAAATACGCAGCAGTTGAAGGACGCACACTCTGATGAAAAAACTGGGATGTCTTACTTACGGCATTGTAGGTCTGGGACTTATGGGCGGTTCCATTGCAAAGTCAATCCGTGAAAATGTTCTGGATGTTCAGGGTGCAACGGGAAAAATTCTTGGAGCAGACAGAAATGCTGCGGCCCTGGAACTTTCTCTGGAACAGCATATCGTTGACGAAACTTTCTGTATGGAAAAAGTTGACGTTATGCTTTCTGAGTGTGATTTTGTTTTTGTATGCCTGTACCCTCATGCAACACTGGATTTTTTATGCACGCACAGTGCCGCGTTTAAGTCAGGTTCAATTGTTACCGACATAAGCGGAGTCAAAGCGCTTCTTTTTGAAAATATTGAAAAGTTTTCACGGGAGGACGTTGACTTTATTCCGGGACATCCCATGGCAGGAAGCGAAAAAGAAGGCTTCGTAAATTCTTCGGGCGGAATTTTCAAAAACCACAATTACATAATTATGCCGGTTGCAGGTGTAAAAAAAGAAAATCTTGAGTTGTTCAAACTTCTGGTTTCTACAATGGGATTTACGCGTATTGTAGAAACAGATTCCGTGACGCATGATTCAAAGATTGCCTTTACATCACAGTTGTGCCATGTAATTGCTTCTGCACTTGTAGACAGCGCCGAAGATACTGGAGTTACGGCTTTTGGCGGTGGAAGTTTTGAAGACCTTACAAGAATTGCAATGATAAATGCGCCGCTTTGGACAGAGCTTTTTCTTGCAAATAAAAAGGAACTTCTTGCCCATATTTCATCTTTTGAGTCGTCTCTTTCAAAACTTAAAAATTTTATTCAGAACGGTGATGCTGCTTCCCTTGAAAAAACACTGACCGAGGTGCGCGAAAAAAGAATTTCAATGGGACGCATAGATTCAGTTTATAAGTCATAAAATTATTTCAGGAGATTAGTATGAACAATAAGGATTTTGAGATTCTGGACAAAGCAATCAGACGCGTTAAAGATTTTCCCAAGCCGGGAATTTTGTTTTATGACATTACAGGTATTCTTCGTGTTCCGTCTGCGTTCAAATATTGTATAGACAGAATGTGCGAAATTTATTCTTCTGCCGGAATAGATGCAGTTGCAGGAATTGAATCGCGTGGTTTTATTTTTGCAGCACCGCTTGCAGAACGTCTTGGTATTCCGATGATTCTTATCAGAAAAAAGGGCAAGCTTCCGGGAAAAAAATATTCGTGCAGTTATGCCCTTGAATACGGAACAGCCGAAATCGAAGCCCATGTTGACGATATAGAAAAAGGAAGCAGAATTCTTTTGGTTGATGATCTTATTGCAACCGGCGGAACACTTAATGCTGCTGTTAATCTTATGGAGCAGGGCGGGGCTGTTGTAACTGATGTGTTCGGTGTAATAGGACTTCCTTTTTTGAATTATGAAAAAACACTCGGACCAAAAATAAAAGTAAAAACTCTTGTAAATTATAATTCAGAAAGCTGAGAAAATAAAAAATAAGTTACGGTATTCTGTCAAAAGTGGAAGACCGTAACTTATTTAATTTGTTCAGTTCAGGCAGTTTTTCCACTCTGAAAGGTTTATGTTTTTTTCGGTTTCGTTTTCTATACGGTCATCGAGTGCAGAAAAGAAGTCAATTCCTGTTCTTTCTTCTATTTCATCTACGCTCACTGCATAGTCCCAAATTTCGCCTTCGCATTTTTGGTTAGGCATAATGAAGGCAGCCATAATTGTGTCCCCGTTATTGCTTTTTGAAAGAAGTGCTTTGTAGAAAAATTCCGGAACGGCAACTTTATTGCTTCCTATTGAGGAATATTCTGCAGAAGGTTTTTCCAGAACGGGGCCTGTAACAACTGTTACTTCACCAAAATTCTGTGCCCATTTTCTTACGTTTTCTTCAAGTTCCTTCCACATTCCCCTGTTAAGCTGCGGTGCCTGAGGGGTCATGTTACTCATCAAAAAACTTTCATGCATTGTTTCAGAACTCCACTGCATGTCTGCTGCCGGTGCAAGATGTCCCCTGTCATAGCCGCTGGCCTTGTAGTCTGCAGGAGTTGCCGATCCTGTCGTTATTGAAGTGTCTGCTCTGAAGTCATCGGTTCTTTTTATAACAGAAACAAGTTTTTCGCGGGTAATAGTGTATGCGACCCATTCTGAATCTTCATAATCTTCCCTGTAGCATAATTCAAAGCCTGCATAGGTGTGAACTTCGTGGCCCGGTACATCGGAACCTTTTGTCATTGTTGCGGGGCAGAGCGGAATTTCAACTGAAGACGCCCGGTAACTGTCGTTTCCTTCTAAAAGCGGTGCATCTGTTTTTGCTGATTCGTGCGTATTTTGTTCTGAGTCTTGTGCGGTCTGTTTTGAAGATGCCTCTTTTATAACTGAAGTTTCTGATGCATCTGGTTTCGGCAGTTCCTGCTGCGGTTGTGCATTCTGTTCCGTGTAGGAAGAAGCTTTGTTCAGCGCATTCTGTACTTTTGTGTCAAATTCCTGCGTGAGTCCAAGATAATGAAGCACTGAATAAACAAGAATTATTGCAATGAAAATGTAAATCAGTTTTTGCAAAAATGATTTGTTTTTTGATTTTCTTTTTTTAGCCATATTCTGATTTTACCATAATCGTACTGTGGTTTCAATCACGGCTAGCCGGTAAATTCGTGCGGCGGTCAGTGAGCAACGTTTGCACATAAATGTAAACAAGGCTGCTGCTGTCTTGCCGGCGTTGATTGACACTTGATACAAATAATTTTATTATGTTTTCATGAACATTTTTGAAAATATCAATGCACTTGTAGGATACGGGCTTTCATGCGGGCTTATTAATGAAGAAGATTCAGTTTATACTCGCAATCGCATTATGGAAGTTCTTAAGATTGATGATTTTCCTGCAGAATATATTTGTGATTCTGTTCCGAAAACAAAAGTAAGCGAACTTGAAAAAATACTTTCAGAAGTGCTTGATTATGCTGCTGACAAAAAATTAATGTCTGATAACGGAATTGTAAGCCGCGATTTGTTTGACACAAAAATTATGTCTTGCCTTGTTGCACGTCCTTCAGAAGTTCAGGCTCAGTTTAAAAATCTTTACGCAAAAAATCCAAAACTTGCCACGGACTGGTACTATAAGTTCAGTCAGGACACCGACTATATAAGACGCTACAGAATCTGCAAAGATTTGAAATGGAAAACAAAAACAGATTACGGTGACATTGACATTACAATAAATCTTTCCAAGCCCGAAAAAGATCCCAAGGCAATTGCCGCTGCCCGCAATGCAGTCCAGAGCGGATACCCTGCCTGTCTTTTGTGCAAAGAAAATGAAGGTTATGCAGGCCGTATAAATCATGCAGCCCGCCAGACCCACAGAATAATTCCCATTGAACTTGCAGGAACAAAATGGGGCTTCCAGTATTCACCGTATGTTTATTACAACGAGCACTGTATTGTGTTCAGCTATGAACATACACCAATGAAAATAAGTTCACATACTTTTGAGTGTTTGTTTGATTTTATAAAACTGTTTCCGCATTATACTGTTGGAAGTAATGCAGACCTTCCTGTTGTAGGTGGTTCAATTCTTACCCACAATCATTTTCAGGGCGGCAACTACGAGTTTGCAATGGCGCGTGCTTCTGTTGAATACAAATTTTCTGTTGCTGGCTTTGAAGATGTTACCTGCGGAATTCTTCAGTGGCCTATGAGTGTAATAAGGCTTAGTTCTACTGATACACAGAAAATTATAGAGCTGTCTTCTGTTATTCTTGAAAAGTGGCGTTCTTATACTGACGAGGGTGCATTTGTTTTTGCACAGACAGACGGAGAGCCGCACAATACAATTACACCGATTGCAAGAAAACGCGGTGACCTTTATGAAATGGATCTTGTTCTCAGAAACAATATTACAACAAAAGAAAATCCGTGGGGAGTATTTCATCCGCATGAAAACCTGCATCATATCAAAAAGGAAAATATCGGTCTTATAGAAGTAATGGGACTTGCTGTTCTTCCTGCCAGACTTAAGTCAGAAATTGCAGAATTAAAAGAAGCAATTCTCTGCAAAAAAGATATTTCTTCTGTTGAAAGCATTGCAAAACATGCACAGTGGGTTTCAGAATTTATTCCAAAATATGAAAACGTAAACGAAACAAATATTGATGATATTCTTAAAAAAGAAATCGGTCTTGTTTTTGCAAAAGTTCTTGAGGATGCCGGTGTATTCAAGAGAACTTCGGAAGGACTTGCAGCATTCAAAAAATTTACGGACTCTTTGTCCAGATAAAAAAATATAAGGGGTTAATCTATGTCACACTTACAGATTCCAGCCGGTTACAAATCGATTTTGGGCGTTAAGGAAACTGAAAAGGCGATTGTTCTTTTAAAGGATTTTTTTCAGCTTGCACTTTCTACTGAACTTAATCTTAGACGCGTAACTGCTCCGCTTTTTGTCAGAAGCGGAACCGGAATAAATGATGACCTTAACGGAACTGAGCGTGCAGTAAGTTTTCCTGTAAAGGATATGAACGATGCCCGACTTGAAATAGTTCATTCACTTGCAAAATGGAAACGCATGAAGGTAAGTGAACTTGGACTTAAAAGCGGATTCGGAATTTATACAGACATGAATGCCATTCGCGCCGATGAAGAACTGGACAATATGCATTCACTTTATGTAGACCAGTGGGACTGGGAAATGTGCATTTCTGATTCAAACCGCAGTGTTGAATATCTTAAGGAAATTGTGCGCAAAATTTACGGCTGTCTCAAAAGAACCGAATTCTTTGTTTATGACAGATACGAGCAGATTGAACCTGTTCTTCCTGAGTCAATTACATTTGTATATTCAGATGACCTTCAGCGCGAGTATCCGAAACTTTCACCGAAGGAACGTGAGACTGAAGTCTGCAAAAAGTATGGTGCAGTATTCATTATTGGCATCGGCGGAAAACTTCCCGATGGAACAATCCACGACGGCCGTGCTCCTGATTACGATGACTGGATTACAGAAGACGGCGGCCACAGGGGACTGAACGGTGATCTTATGGTATGGAACCCCGTGCTCAATATTGCGATGGAACTTTCCTCAATGGGAATAAGAGTAAACAAAGAATCACTTCTGGCGCAGCTTAATGAACGCGGCTGTCCTGAACGCGCTTCGCTTGAGTTCCATTCAAAACTTCTTTCCGGTAAGCTCAGCCAGACAATGGGCGGCGGAATAGGCCAGTCACGCCTGTGCATGTACTTCCTTAGAAAAGCCCACATTGGCGAGACCCAGGTAAGCACATGGCCCGAAAAAATGGTCAGCGACTGTCTTGTAAACGGAATAAATATACTTTGAAAAAAACAGAAAAATCAGATTTGAATGCAGTAGATATTTCTCTTGACGACGTATTTGCCCGTCTTTCTGAAATTTACGAATCCGGTGTAACAGAACTTTCGCTTCATGATGCTTCCCTTGCTTCTGATTCCGAAAAGCTTTGCTCACTTGCACAAAAGTTTTTGGACTGTGCTCCGGATATGTTTGTTTCTGTTGTTGTAGAACCGCACGCGCTTACAAAAAAAGTGATAGAAATGTTTTCACAACTGTATTCGTCCCTTGAAATTCCTGTGCGTGGAACCGAAAAAAACGGTACGCTTCTTTTTGACAAGAAACTGTTTTCTTCAAAGGCTGCTATGCTCAATTCCAGCGGTACCGTATTCGGATTTGAAATGGAATGGGCTGTGCAGACTGGTGATACATTCAGGCAGTTCAGGGAAAGACTTGATTTTTCTGTTTCGCTTTATCCCAATCATATTGATTTTCCGCAGTTTGAAAAAAAAGAATTCTGTATTCCAAAGTCTACCGGAATCTATTCTTCAAAAGATATTGATTTTTCACGCGGAATGGCTTTTGCCTGTCTTGTTTTTTATACTTACGGAAGGGCTGTTCCATGGTTTTTGTCCGTAATAAAGCCTCTTAAAATTTCACCTTCATCTTTTTTTGCAGATTTTGAAGAATGGCAGCTTTGCAATAACTGTTCCTTTGAGTCAGGTTTTAAACCGGCTGCTGTTGCGCACAAGGATATAGAAAAGATGCAGCTTGCTTTTATACGTGAAAAATATGAAGAAAAAAAATGCACCCAGTATCTTGCGGCTGCAGAAGATCTTATAAAACTCAACGGAGCCTTTAGCCGTGTCGCAGAAGAAGGGGAAGAATCTGTCGTTAAAACTTCATACAATCCTGACGATATTCTTTCACCTTATGCTTATGATCTTGCACAGTTCTGCGACAATGTTACGATGGAAGAATGCTCTGTCAGAGTTTTTGCAGCAAGCGATTCACCGGATTATAAAATTCTTTAGTTGTGTGCTAGAAACTAATTACGCCAAGATGGCTCAGAAGTGTTTTTATTCCTATGAGCATAAGAGTAATTCCGCCAAGAATTTCTGCCTGCTTCTGGAATTTGTTTCCGAACACGCTCCCTATTTTTACACCGGCTGCAGAAAAAGAAAAAGTTGTTGCGCAGATAAGAGAGCATGCAGAAACAATTTTTGACATGCTGTCCAGAAGAAGTCCGAATGTGACTCCGACTGCGAGAGCATCTATGCTTGTTGCAACAGACATGGGTAGCATTGTTTTGAATGAAAAAGATGCTTCTGTATTTTCTTCGTTTTCTTTTTCAAACAGGGCTTCGCGTATCATGTTGAGTCCGATAAGTACAAGAAGAACAAAGGCAATCCAGTGGTCAAAATTTTCTATATAGCTTTTAAATCGTGAACCCAAAATCCATCCTATAAAAGGCATGAGTCCCTGGAATCCCCCGAACCAAAGGCCAGCAATGCACATTTCTTTTATTCCGGTTTTGCGTGCGGCAAGCCCTTTGCAAATCGAAACAGCAAACGCATCCATAGAAAGACCGATGGCAAGTATTATAAGTTCAATAAGTGACATAGTCAGAAAGTATATTTTTGCATCGTCTGAGTGTCAAGACAGATGTGCTTGGGTTTTCTGTTTGTGCGAGTTATAGAAAAATACGGCGGCGGCACTTCCAATAATTATTGTGTATCCTATAATACTTGTCGCATCCGGAATTTGGCCAAACGCAAGAAACCCCAGTATTGCAGAAAAAATAATCTGCGTATATTCGTAAATTGAAATCTTTGAAGCGGGGGCGTTAAAGTATGCGCCTGTTACTCCTATCTGACCGCAGGCTGCTGCTACACCCGCACCCAGCAACAGAAGAAGTTGTTTTGTGGTCATCGGCGTATAATTGAAAATCATGTACGGTACGGCAAGCAGGCACGAAAATGCAGAAAAAAATGCTATGATAAGATTTCCGTTTACCTTGTAGCTGTGAAGTTTTCTTACAAAAGTGTATGCAATCCCCGCTCCGATTCCTCCTGCAAATCCTACCAGAGCTGGAAAAAATTTTGTAAAGTCAAAGGACGGCTTTATTACAAGAAGCGAACCCGAGAAAGCTGCAATGAGCGAAAGAACAGAAACAAAAGTCGGCTTTTCACCAAGTATAAACATGCTGGCCAGAACAGAAAAAAACGGTGACATCTTGTTGAGCATTGCCGCGTCAGAAATATTCATTCTGTCTAATGCATAGAAGTTTCCGAAAATGCCTATGGAACCGAGTGCCGAGCGTAGAATAAGAAATTTAAGTGAGCCTTTGGGAATCTGCAGAACAGTTCTGTCATATCTTGCCTTTACTATAAGTGCAGAAAAAGCAATGAGAAAAGCAATAAGATTTCTGAACAGTGTTTTTTGTATAAACGGAATATCACCCGCCGCGTGTACAAGCATGCCCATTGTTGCAAAGCCTGATGCAGAGAGAAGAATAAAAAATATTCCGCGTTTAAGGTTGTAATCCTGTTCCATGATGCGAGTATATCAAAAAAAACAGATGATTACAATTTGAACAGAAACTTTATTCTGCATGATTGCGAAATATTACCTGTTTTACATATTCTGCATAATTGAAAAAAAAATTCTTTTTTGATAAGATATATGAAGTGTAAAACTAAAATTTTATACAGTTATGCGGATATAGTACAGCGGTAGTACACAGCCTTCCCAAGGCCGGGATGCGGGTTCGACTCCCGTTATCCGCTTTTTTTATTCTCTCTGTATTCGTTGTACAATCTTAAAAAATTCTATATACTCATTTTACTATGTCCTTTTATGATTATTTTGACGTGGCTGTTGTTGGCGGTGGTCACGCAGGTATAGAAGCGTCTCTTGCCTGTGCAAAAATGGGGCTCAAGACAGTACTTATCACACAGACAATTGACTCAATAGGAAGAATGTCATGCAATCCGTCCATCGGCGGAATAGCAAAAGGTAATATTGTACGCGAAATCGATGCCCTCGGCGGCGAAATGGGAAAGCTTATTGACCGCTCTATGATTCAGTTCAGGCTTTTGAACAGAAGCCGCGGACCTGCTGTTCAGGCACCACGCTCACAGGCAGACAAAATAACATACTCGCAGCTTGCACGCCATAAAATTGAGACTGCAGAAAATCTGAGCACACTTATGGATACTGCAGTTGATATCCTGACCGTTGCCTCTGATACACCCATGCCGCCCCAAAGCGACAGTTCGGCCGCAGAAGGTTCCATTCCAGGTGAAAGGCGCGGAAGTTCAGCCTACGCTTATGCTACACAAGCCGCCAGAAGCGGAATGAGGCAGAAGGTTATAGGTGTGGTTACCGAACGCGGCCGTGTGATTCCCGTACGCTCCGTTGTGCTTACTACAGGAACTTTTTTGGGTGGCCGCATTTTTATAGGTGAATACGATGCACCCTGCGGAAGAATAGGTGAGGGCGGCGCATTTGGTCTTACCGAAAGTCTTGTGCGTCTGGGCTTTACTACAGGAAGGCTCAAGACTGGAACACCGCCAAGAATCCTGCGTCATACAGTTGACTTTACAAAGTTCGAACTTCAGGACGGTGACGAAGACGTTATTCCGTTCAGCTTTGAAGATGAAAAAGTTGAACGCCCCATGGTTCCCTGCCATCTTGTTTATACAAATCCTGCAACCCATGAAATTATACGGCAGAATATTTCACGCTCTCCGCTGTATTCAGGAAAGATACACGGTGTGGGCCCGCGCTACTGTCCTTCAATTGAAGACAAGGTTATGCGCTTTTCAGAAAGGGACAGGCACCAGCTTTTTGTAGAGCCTGAAGGTCTTGAAACAGACGAGATTTATCTTAACGGACTTTCATCTTCGCTTCCCGAAGAAGTACAGGATGCTTTTTTGAGAACAATTCCCGGTTTTGAAAACTGCACGGTAAGTCGCCCCGGTTATGCCGTAGAATATGATTATGTTGAACCTACGCAGCTTTTCCCGTCTTTGGAAACAAAGCGTGTCGCAGGTCTTTTCAATGCAGGCCAGATAAACGGAACCAGCGGTTATGAAGAAGCGGCAGGCCAGGGCCTTGTAGCCGGAATAAACGCCGGTCTTTATGCAAGGGAACACAAAAAACAGTGCGGTCCACTCTGCGCTCCCGACTCTTCTGTAAAGGCGTGTCCTGCGAGTTCTGTTCCGGGAAAATTTTCATGCCGTCCCGAATATTCAGAAAGTGATCTTAAACTTTTTGCACAGATTTCAGAAAGGGAAACAAATGCACTTTCACAGCTGCTTGAACGCACACAGTCTGCTGCAGGTTTTGATTCGTTCAGAAAAATTCCTGAATACACACCAATGATTCTTGGACGCGATGAAGCTTACATTGGTGTTCTGATAGACGATCTTGTTACACTCGGAACAAAAGAACCGTACAGAATGTTTACAGCCCGTGCAGAATACAGGCTCAAGCTGCGCCATGATACGGCAGACAGACGGCTGCGCAAAAAGGGATATGATGCGGGTCTTGTAAGTGAAGAAACCTACAATTCCACAATACAAAAATACGAACGGGTAGACAGTGCTCTTTCTCTTATAGAAAAAAATCCTTCGGCCGCAAACCCCGGAATATATTCAGATATAGAGTGGACGCAGGCGCAGAATGATTATAAATACAAGTATTATATAGAAAAACAGGATGCCAGAGTTGCAAGGATGCACAAAATGGAAAATGCCCGCATTCCGCCAGACTTTGATTACGGTAAAATTGTTGCGCTCTCTTCTGAAAGCCGCGGAAAACTCGAAGCCGTACGCCCCGTAACATTGGGACAGGCTTCAAGAATAAGCGGAATAAGAACCAGCGACATAATGCTGCTCATGGTCTATTTAAGGTAATAAAATAGAATACATTAACAGTATCGGACTCTTTAGCGCACAGACGTCTACTTAAGGTAAATAAAAACGGCATCCGACGGGAATTTAATCGTTCCTTGCGGCTGCCGTTTTTTTTACGTGCTTTTCTGCTAACTTAAAGTTCTTTTTCAAGGCTGTCAACAAGTTCCCTGAAGGTATCAAGGGCAGCTTGTACAGGAGCGGAACTTTCCATGTCCACGCCGGCAACCCTTAAGCTTTCAATCGGGTATCTTGAACCGCCAGACTTAAGGAACTTAAAGTAGTCGTCCCTTTCCTGAGCCCCGCCTTCAGTGACGCGTTTTGCAAGTGCAAGGGATGCAGAAATTCCTGTTGCATATTTGTACACATAGAATGCGTTATAGAAGTGAGGAATTCTGAGCCCTTCAAGGTCACTGGATTTTTCAAAGTGCATTTCGCTTCCGAAGTACTGTTCCAGAAGGTTTCTGTAAATTGAACGCAGAACTTCTGTAGAAAGAGGCTGTCCGTTTTCTACTGTTTCATGGGCCCTGAGTTCAAACTCTGCAAACATTGTCTGTCTGTAAAGTGTTGCAAGTATGTCGTTTGCGTGTGTTGCCATAAGGTAAAGGCGCATGTCACGGTCTTTTGCATTTTTTATAAGGTACTTGAACACCAGTTCTTCGTTGAATGTAGAGGCGACTTCGGCTTCAAAAATAGTGTATTCGTAGCTCATAAAAGGATTGTTTCTTACACTGTACCAGGAATGCATTGAGTGTCCGCCTTCATGGGCCATTGTGTAGACGTCCCTTATTGAAGTGTCCTTGTAGTTAAGAAGAATGTAAGGGTAACCGTCGTATGCTCCCGAAGAAAAAGCGCCGCTGGTTTTTCCCTTGTTTTCGTATCTGTCTGCCCAGCCGTTCAAAAGTCCGCCGCAGAGAGTGTCCGTGTATTCTGTTCCCAAAACAGAAAGTGCGTTTCTTACGATTTCTACAGATTCTTCATAGCTTATTTTTGACTTAACCGATTTTACAAGCGGAACATAAACATCATAATGCCTGAGTTCTTCAACTCCCAGAACTTTTTTGCGCAGGGAATAGAATCTGTGCAGTGCATCAAAATTTTTGTGGACAGTGTCAATAAGATTTTTGTAAACGCTTACCGGAACCTTGTCTGAATAAAGGGCAGCTTCAAGCGAAGATTTGTAGCCCCTTGCTCTTGAAACAAAAATATCGTTGTTTACAGAGCCTGAATAAAGTGCAGAAAGGGTATTTGCATGTTTTTCAAAAGTTCCGTAGAATTTTTCGTATGCTTCCTTTCTTACGTTTCTGTCCTGGCTTTCCAAAAAGTCGCTCCAGGTTCCCTGCGTAAGAGGCTTTTCAACACCGTCGGCCTTTACCGTTCCAAAGTCAAGGTCCACGTCGGTAAGAAGTGAAAATGCATTGTTTGCAGTCTGTCCGGATTCAGACTGAAGTGCCATTATTCGCTCTTCTTTTTCGCTGAGCGTATACGGTTTTATGTGCAGGGCTTTTTTTACGTAAACCCTGTAGTCACTGAATTCGTCCTGTTCAATCCACGTGTTTATTTTTTCATCGGGAATGGAAAGAAGTTCGGGAATGTAAAAACTTGTAGAAGCCTGTGCTGCCGTGTATGCCATCATTGCGCGGTTGTACATTTCCTGATATGTACTGTTTCCCTGGTCTGCGGAATTCAACAGGCTTGCGTAGTGGAATACTTTTTCTATTCTGCGGTCCAGCTCTTCGTCTGCCTTGAGTGCTGCCAGAAGCGTGTCTGCACCGTCTGCAAGTTTTCCCTTAAAGCTTTCAAGTTTTTCTGCAAGTGAAGGAATTGAGGCAAGGTCGGCCTCCCAGTCTTTATCTGATTCATAAATTTTTGTCAGGTCCCATTTGTCCTTTGAAGGAACGTCATTTCTTGACGGAATTTTTTCTGTATTCATGCCACAATTTTAGCACAAAAAAGGCGGGTGTGTAACCCCTGTAGAAATATTCTTCCATATAGTGTATTATTCTTGGGTTATGAAATCAATTTTTAAACCGGCACTCGCGGCTGTTGCTTTATCTGCCGCATTTTTATTTTCATCATGTTCCGGCATAATCGGTTACAGCGTACTTTTGTGGAATGTTCCCGAACAGTCCCTTGCCGACGGAACAATTGTTCCTGTTTATGTAAAGTCCAATATTTCTCACGTTTATGTAATCGGTGTTCCCGAAACAAAAGAGAAAATTGAAGTTCCGCTTTGGAAACTTTCCGAACCCGAATCAAAGGGACGCGCACAGCAAACTGCCAGCCGCTATGAAAACTATGCAAATACCTATGCAAAATGCGTGCTTGACGGACTTCCTATCCGCGCAGACAAAGTGAATACTTCAAAGCAGGTTTACAGGCTCAAGAAGAACGAGATTGTACGTGCTCTTTATGAAGGTGAAGGCGCCGTTCCTACAAACGGAAAGCAGAACCTCGAAGGAAAGTGGCTGCGTGTTCTTACCGGTGACGGAACTTTGGGCTGGTGTTTTTCACACAACCTGCGTCTTTTTGTAATGAATGCAGACGGAACCTACGGAGACGGAGCAGAAGAGGCAAGTGTTCAGGAAACTGATGAAGTAATGGAAAAGATGCTTGCTACAAAATGGTATCCTGACTATTACAACGGCATGATTTCTTCAAGAAGGATTGACCTTGAATATTTCACTACAGACTACATGTTTGATACAGGTGCTTCTTCTGGGACAGTGACTGTTAAACTTCCGACCCTTGACCTTTCTTACCCATATGCAGGTGTTAAGCGCGGAACAGACGGCGACTATTACTTTGAGGGAACACCGCTCAGGGTTACCGTAAGGAATTCGCGCGTGATTGTGCTTAAGTACACGGATGAGCGCGGAATGCCAAGTTCCTTTAATTTTGTTGCACTTGAAGAAGGAACGGATATAGCTGCAATAATAGAAGACGAAAAGCATGAGCGTGAAGAAAGCTATTTGGCAATGAGGGCAAACGGTCCAACATTCCGCAGCAGCAATTACGGAACCCTCACTTTTGATGAAGATGCAAAATTCCTCTGGTCAGGATTCAACCGTCTTGTTCCGGGTGTAATTCCCCGCGGAATAAAAGGCTCGGGAACTGTTCAGATGAAATACTTTATTCCTTCAAACCTCAAATCTGAATGGGACGGCGTTGTAAGTTTTATATTTGACGAAAGCGAAACCGAAGTCAACTTCCTTTACAAAACAGAAAGCAGCGGACTCAGACTTGCTGTTGCAGAGGTAGAAAAAATAATGAATGAGGCTACTGGAAGAAACAGGGTAACGGTAACGCTTCCTGTAAATTCAATAGTTCTCTTTTTCCAGAATTGAGGTAACTGATGTCTTTTGTTCAGTTTTCAAAAGTGTCCCTGGCTTTTGGGGACAGAGATATTCTTAAGGATGTTTCCGTAAATCTTGCAACGGGAACAAAGGCTGCCCTTACCGGTGCCAATGGTGCGGGAAAGTCCACTCTTATTAAAATTATGGCCGGAATAACGGAACCCGACTCCGGTGAGCGCATAACGCAGAAAGATACAAGAATTGCATATCTTCCACAGAGCGGCCTTGTTCACAGTGGCTGTACGTTAAGAGAAGAAGCCGACAAAGCCTTTGTGTGGGGATATGACATACAGGCCCGTGCCGATGCAATCGGTGACGCACTCAAATCTTCCCCAGAAAATTCAGACAAGCTTGCAGAAGAACACGCAGAACTTATTGCAAAACTTGACGAAAGTGGCTGGTACAGAAGAGCCGTTCTTGCCGAACAGGTTCTGCTTGGACTTGGTTTTTCGCGCGAAGATTTTTCAAAACGTACAGAAGCGTTTTCTGGCGGATGGCAGATGAGAATTGCACTTGCTAAAGCACTTATGTGCGGTCCTGACATTCTGCTTTTGGACGAACCTACCAACTATCTTGATATAGAAGCAAGAAACTGGCTTGAAAAATTCCTTTCAGAATTCCACGGCGGATTCCTTCTTGTAAGCCACGACAGATATTTTCTTGACCACACAATAAATGAAGTTTACGAACTTTTTAACGGAACCCTAAAGCGCTACCCCGGAAACTTCACTCATTATGAAGAAGTCAGAAAAGTCGAACTTAACACGCTCATTGCTTCATACGAACAGCAGCAGCAGGAAATTACGAAACTCGAAGACTTTATACGCCGCTTCGGTTACAAGGCAACAAAAGCAGCCCAGGCGCAGGAAAGACAGAAGCAGCTCGACAAACTTCTAGAAAACAAAATAGAAATTCCTGAAAGCCTCAAAAAAATAAGGTTTACTTTTCCCGAGGCACCGCATTCAGGACAGATTGTTCTAACACTTGACAAAATCTGCAAAACTTATGACGGAACATTCAATGTCATAAACAATCTTGACATGGTTATAGAAAAGAACGAACGCATTGTTGTAGCAGGACGCAACGGAGCCGGAAAGTCCACTCTTTTAAGAATTATTGCCGGTGCCGACAAGAATTACAGCGGCGAGGTGCGGCTTGGAAGCGGGGTTTCTGTAGGCTACTTTTCGCAGGACAGTGCAGAAAAAATAAAAGGCAGTGAAAGTATTCTTGACAGGCTTGAATCGCATGCCCCTCTTGAACTTATTCCAAAACTCCGTGACATGCTGGGAGCGTTTTTGTTCCGGGGCGATGATGTTTACAAAAGTATAGACGTTCTTTCGGGCGGTGAAAAAAGCAGAATAGCTCTTCTGGAACTTCTTTTGCGCCCGGTAAATCTTCTTGTGCTTGATGAACCGACAAACCACCTTGACATGCACTCAAAGGACGTTCTTCTTGATGCCCTCAAAGATTTTGGCGGAACAGTAATTTTTGTAAGCCATGACCGCGGTTTTATAGAAAGCCTTGCAACAAGGGTACTTGAGCTTCATCCCGGAACATTCAGGGTTTTCCCCGGTGACTACAAATACTACATGCAGCGCCTTGAAGATGAAGCGGCAGGTACTGTGGGTGCATCTTCTTTTGGCGGCGGAACAGCAGGCGCAGCGGTAACTGCCGGTACCAGGTCTTCTTCAGAAAAGGCTTCAGGCACAGAAAAAGACATTTCGAGTGCAGTAAAACTTTCGTGGGAAGAACAGAAAAAGGCAAATGCAGAGCGCCGCAAAATAGAAAGAGAAGTGCAGAATCTTGAAGAACAGATAGAAGCTGCCGAAGCAAAAAAAGCGGAGCTAGAAAACCAGATGGCAAATCCTGCGGTTTATTCAGACGGTGTAAAAAGCCGCGAAGTCCAGAAGAAAATAAATGATATTTCACTGGAACTCGAAAAGCTCAATTCAGCATGGGAAGAAGCTGCAGAAAAACTTGACTGAGGCTGTGGGCAAACGTTGCGCAGTCTGACTGCAATGAATTTTTCGTAAATTGAATAATTGTTTGCGATACATTATTATAAAACAAAGTTACACTTCAGGAGGTTTTTATGAAGGTTCTTGTTATTGGTGGTGCCGGATACATCGGAAGCCATGTTGTAAAGGAATTGATGTCAAAGGGACATACCGTAACTGTATTTGACAATCTCTCAAGCGGTCTTATCCAGAATCTTTTCCCCGAAAACGAATTTATTGCAGGCGACATACTTCATCCTGAAGATCTTGAGGCAGCTTTTGCAAGGGGTTTTGATGCATTTATCCACCTGGCGGCATTCAAGGCAGCAGGCGAGTCTATGGTAAAGCCCGAAAAATATTCCGTAAACAACATAAACGGAACAATAAATATTCTGAATGCAGCAACAGCACACAACTGTCTTAACATGGTGTTCTCTTCTAGTGCTGCAGTTTTCGGTGAACCGCAGTATCTTCCGATTGATGAAAACCATCCCAAAAATCCCGAAAATTACTACGGCTTTACAAAGCTTAAAATTGAAGAATTTATGGCCTGGTACGAAAAACTCAAGGGACTCAAATTTGCGGCCCTCAGATATTTCAACGCTGCAGGTTACGATCCAGAAGGTGTTCTTTACGGTCTTGAAAGAAACCCGGCAAACCTTCTTCCGGTAATGATGGAAGTTGCCTTCGGAAAGCGCGACAAGCTCAAGATATTCGGCAATGATTATCCTACACGTGACGGAACTTGTATACGCGACTACATTCACGTTTCTGACCTTGCTGTTGCTCATGTTCTTGCACTAGAATACATTGCTTCCAAAAAAGAAAGCCTTACACTCAATCTTGGAACAGGAAACGGAATAACAGTTACCGAAATGCTCGAATCTACACGCCGCATTACAGGAAAAGAAATTCCTGCAGATTACGTGGAACGCCGCGCAGGAGATCCGGCACAGCTTACTGCAACTTCAAAACTTGCAGAAAAGACTCTCGGCTGGAAACCCGTTTACAGCGATGTAGATACACTGATCGGTTCAACATACAAAGCTTACGAAAAGTATTATTCAGAGCACAAGGAATAGAAAAATGGGTATTTCCGGGGAATTCAAAAAGGTAAGGGAAGGTATTGGCAGTGGTTTAAGGGATATAATTGAACTTGAATCAATTCTTACGCGCAACAAAGCACTTGCTCCTGAAAACGGCGGAGACGGTGAACTTCAAAAGTGTCTTGCGCTCGAAGAATGGCTTAAGAAAAACGGCATTACTGACCTCAAAAGGTATGATGCCCCCGATTCCCGTGTTTCTTCCGGAATACGCCCCAATCTTGTTGCAACAATAAAAGGACTTGATGACACAAAATGCATCTGGGTCTGTGCGCACCTTGACGTTGTTCCAGCAGGCGAAAAATCTTTGTGGAAAACAGATCCCTGGACTCTTACAGAAGCAGACGGCAAAATTTACGGCCGCGGTGTAGAAGACAACCAGCAGGGACTTTGCAGCGGTGTACTCGCCGCGCTTGCTTTTGTAAGAACAGGCATAATGCCAAAAACAACAATAAAACTTCTTTTTATGGCAGACGAAGAGGTTGGTTCAAGATACGGAGTCAGGTATCTTATAAAAGAATATCCCGATTTTTTTTCAAAGAATGACCTTATTCTTATTCCGGACGGGGGTGACTCCAATGGTGAAACAATAGAAATTGCCGAAAAAAATATTGCCTGGTTTAAATTCCACACTACCGGCCGACAGTCCCACGGTTCGCGCCCTGATCTGGGACGAAATGCACATCTTGCGGCCTGCGATCTGGCACTGCGCGTACACGACATGGAAAATTTCTTTGATGAAAAGAATCCGCTGTTTGACCCGCCTTATTCGACATTTGAACCTACAATGCACATGGCAAATGTAGACGGCGTAAACATAATTCCCGGCGATGACGTCTTTTGTGCAGACTGCCGCATTAACCCCGGATATACTCTGGATCAGGTACGCGCAGAACTTCAGAAAAGAATAGATGCCGTAGAAAAGAAATATGAAGTAAAAATAGATGTTGCCGAGCTTCAGGCTGAACAGAGTGTCGCTACAAAAGAAGATGCTCCCGTTGTGCAAAAACTAAAGTTTGCCCTTGAAACCGCACACGGCATAAAGGCACGCTGTGTAGGTATAGGCGGCGGAACAGTAGGTGCTTATCTGAGAAACGCCGGCTTTGACTGTGTAGTCTGGTCATCAATGGATGAACTGGCACACCAGCCCAACGAATATGCGTTAATTTCAAACATAGCAAAAGATGCCGAAACAATTGCCTGCATGGCAGTTATGGAGTAAAGATAAAAAAGGGCTGGCTCACGCTTTTGAGACAGCCCTTTTTTTATATTACCTGTATTTTTTGATTATTATGCAGCCGTTGTGTCCGCCGAATCCTAGCGAGGCACTGGCAGCAGCTTCTATATCAAGTGAAATTCCCTTGTTGGGAGTGTAGTCAAGATCACATCCGCCTTCAATATCCTGGTTGTCAAGATTTATTGTAGGCGGAACAAAGCTTTCGTTGATTGCCTTTACGCAGAAAAGCGCTTCTATTGCACCGGCAGCACCAACAAGATGTCCTGTCATGCTTTTTGTCGAAGAAATGTGCAGCTTGTATGCATGTTCTCCGAAGGCAAGCTTGAGCATATTTGTTTCGCCGCTGTCATTTGCGTGTGTAGAAGTTCCGTGCGCATTGTAGTACTGGATATCAGCCGGCTGCATTCCTGCATCTTCAAGGGCTTCTTTTACAGCAAGTGCTGCACCGCTTCCGTCCTTGAGAGGGGCTGTAATGTGGTAAGCGTCACATGATGAGCCGAATCCTGCAACTTCTGCATAGATTTTTGCCCCGCGTTTTTTTGCGTGTTCAAGTTCCTCAAGCATGAATACTGCAGAACCTTCGCCCAAAACAAATCCGTCGCGGTCTTTGTCAAACGGGCGGCTGGCCTTCTTGGGAGTGTCATTGTACGAGCTGGAAAGTGCCTGAAGAGCCGTAAAACTTGCTACTCCAAAACCATCAATCGCGGCCTCAGTTCCGCCTGAAATACAGACATCAAGTCTTCCAGAACGTATAAGATCAAGTGCAGCACCAAGAGCGTCAGTTCCTGAAGCACATGCTGTTCCCAGTGTCCATGAAAGTCCGTTAAGACCGTAATACATGCTTACGTTGGCGGCCGCTTCGTTAATAATCATCATTGGTGTCGTTAACGGCGGAATTCTTGAAGGACCGGCCTTTGGGTCAAAGTACTTCTGGTATCCGGCTTCAATAACATCCAGACCACCTATGCAGTTACCGACCATAACACCGGCCTTTTCGTTTTTGAGACTGTCCCTGTTGTATCCCGAATCATTTACAGCCTGAATTGAAGCGCAGAGCAGAAACTGTGTGAATCTTGCCATCTTACGCACATCCCTTTTTTCCAAACCGTAACGGGTTATGTCAAAGTTTTTTACTTCAGCGGCAATCTTTACAGGGTAATCTGTTGCATCAAATAAAGTAATGCGGTCAATTCCGCTTCTTCCGTTTTTGACAGCGTCCCAGGATTCTTCTGCTGTAGCTCCAACCGGGGAAACAGCGCCCATTCCTGTTATGACAACTCTTCGTCTGTTCATAGGTTACTCCAAAAATATATTTATAAAAGTCAAACACTTAATTCAAGGTTCCGGGTCAAAAGAATTATCTGATCTTAAAGAATATTCCCAGCATTGCCACGGTAATAAGAAGCTGTATTTCCATAAACTTAATAAGAACCTGTGTCGGTGACCAGCCTCTGTTTTTTCTCATGTGGTCATGAAGCGGGAACCGTATTTTTTCAAGAATATTGATGTGGCAGAACCGTTTGAGTGCGACCTTAAGAAGACCCATTCCGCCGTTAATGAAAATAATTGAAGAGGTTGCAAGAAAAAGGAACGGGTTTCCGCTTACCATAACGCAGACTCCTGTATAAAAGCCCAGTGCCCTGGAACCTGCATCTCCCATAAGTACCGAACTCGGAAAAGCATTGTGCCAAAGATAACCCATAAGAACTCCAGCCAGGCAGAACGTAATAATTGCCCATGAAGCGCCGTCCTTAAGATGCGGAACAAGAAGATATGCAGAAATATCCACGTGCCCCAGAATAACATAGAAAATTGCTCCCATAGTAAACAATGCAATCAGAACCAGTGAAGAACTGAGCCCGTCTACACCGTCAGTACAGTTTGTCGTGTTAACGGACATCCATAGCATTATGGTTGTAATGATTATGTAAAGCCAGTAAGGAACTTTGATTGTGTTGGAAACAAACGGCAGCCAGAAGTAAAGGTTTCCGTCTGCAGAAGTTGAACCCAGATAGTGAGCCGAAAGAAAAGCTGCAGATACAGCAATTACAAGATCCAGAAATCCCTTTAAATATTCACCCCAGCCAGAACTGCTTCTGTCATCAAGAAAGCCGGTAAGCATCATAAGCCAGGTAAGAAAAAGAATTCCTGCCTGAAGATAATCAAGAGGAGCAAACAGAAAACTCAGCAGAACAAATATTGTAATAAAAACTACACCGGAACCTGTAGGCTTTCCTTTTGCGGTTTCTTTTGTAAGTGTAAATTCCCGTCCCCTGTCAGAAGGAAGGAATTTATAAAACTTCGGAAGAATTATTTTTGTAAGGAAAAAACCCGTGTACAGGGCAATACCGATTAAGACTGCATAGGACTGAAGAAGTCTTGCTGGTCCCCAATAGTTTTTAAGGAGTCCGCCAAGATAGTAAAGCATAGTTATCCTCTGATTATAGGATTGAAATTTAAGCCTGTAAATTTAGATTTCCGCAGGTATCATATAATATCAGATATAATCGATGGTGACAACCTTGAAAACTATGCCGGTAAAACTCTCTGCCTCTTTAGCCCTTTACGAGAATTCCTGAAAGAACATCACCTTCAGCACGTTTTTTCATCATATAGTGCATTTTTTTACCGGTGGCGGTTCTTGGAATTTCATCTATGATTGCAAAATATCTGGGGCGCTTGTACTTTGACATCATAGGGCTTTTGGCACAAAACGCTGCCAGGTCTTCAACTGTAAGCGAACTGTCTTCTGCAATTACGTATGCAGCTACTGCCTGTCCCCTTATTTTGTCCGGAACGGCCGTAACAATACAGTCCTTGACTTTGGGATGCTCGTTTATGGCTTCTTCTATCTGTGTCGGGTAAATGTTTTCGCCTGAAACAACCATCATGTCATCTTTTCTACCACGTACAGTTACAAACCATTTGTCATCCCATGTTCCTGTATCTCCGGTATACATCCAGCCCCTGTAGAATTTTTCTTTAGTCATTTCATCGTTGTTGTAATATGAATATGTCGTTTTTTCAGGGCTGCGGATAATTATTTCGCCTTCAGTAAGACTGTCGTGCGGTATCATTTCATCAGGTTCTGCCTTTTTGTCATCATAAATCTGAACAACGCGCACTTCATCGTCAATGCAGCTTCCGCCTACAGAACCGGCGCCTTCGGGAAGATTGTACGGCCTCAAAAATGAATTCCAGAAAGTTTCGGTTGTTCCGTAGCCGTTGAAAATATTCGGTGTAAGTGTGTTGATGTATCTTATGCAGTCAACTTTGGAAAGAGGTGCACCCATAGTGATAATTCCCTTAAGCGAAGAAAGGTCTTTCGGTGTCCTTTCCTGTGCCCTTGAAAGCATCTCAAGATTTGCCGGCGCTCCCATAAGGAAAGTTATTGAATATTTTGAAACCCAGTCCAAAGTGTTCTTGGGCTGAAAAGCCCTCATTACAACAACTGCGCATCCGACATAAAAACTGGGGCACGGACCTCCGCAGTGGCATCCTCCTCTGTGAAACCACGGTGTCATGTTAAGACACGCATCGTTCGGATTAAGAGGGTAGTGCATTATTACGTCATGGGCAGAAAGAACTTCATTTATGTCATTGAGCGGTACACTTTTGGGAAGAGCAGTTGTTCCGCTTGTGCAGAGCCTCAGTACTTCGTCATAAATATGCGGCCTGAAGTTAATCTGCGGTTCATCTTCGCTCATGCCTTCAATATAATCTTCATAACTTACATGACCTTCGGGAATCGCTTCGTTTTCAATATTGTCGGCAAGAATAAAACGTTCGGGCTTGTGGCTGCATTTTTTTTCTGCTTCCAGAATAACGTTTTTTATGTTTGCTGAATAAATTATGATTTTGGGTTTGTTGTGGTCAATAAGAAGTGCCATTTCTCCTGAAGCCAGGTTAAAGTTTGCGGCAAGAAGAATTGCACCTATTTTTCTTGGGGCAACATAGGACATGGCAAAGGCCGGGGAATTTCTGAGTGCTGCCATAACAATATCATCTTTTTTTACCCCGTCTTTCTGCAGCGCATGAGCAAATCTGTTTACTTCTTTGTTCATCGAACCGTAAGTCCAGCTTCTGTTTGTTTCAGGATCTATTATGGCATTTTTTGCAGAAAATCTTCTTACATTCCTCATAAAACCGTTGAGCCAGGTATATTCATGCTCAAACGTGTCTATAAACATAGAATCGTCATAGGTGCGACTCATAAAATTACCTCAAAAAGTATGAAATTCAGGCAATCCCCGAAAACTTCATTTCAGGAGATTACACTTGTAGAAACCGCTTCTCTTCTTTTAATTTGACAAAGTGAATAAAAATAGGTTGCAGTTTTCCAATTATAAAATTTTGAAATTTGCGCCGATTCCGTTCATTTTTTCAAAGAAATGCGGGAAACTTACTGAGCAGCATTCTGCATCTTTTACCGTAACAGACTGTCCTTCTTTGAGCCCGAGCCCCAGACAGGCAAGTGACATGGCAATGCGGTGGTCAAGATAGCTTTCGACTTCTGCACCATGGAGAACAAATTCAGGATTTGCGCTACCGTCTGCCTTGACCGGGGAATGTCCGTGAATTACAAGAAAATCTTCACCTTCTTCTACAGAGGCCCCGAGTTTTGTAAGTTCTTCTCTGAGTACCTTTATTCTGTCTGTTTCCTTGCGACGGCATACACCAATATCTTCTATATATATGGTTCCTTCTGTAAAACAGGCGATTGCAGCAAGTGCACATACGGCATCAGGAAATCCCGAAAGATTAACATGCAGTTCCTTGCCGGGCAGTTCTTCTGTCGTAAGTCTTCCTGTTCCGTTTCTTGATTTTTTAAGTCCGCGCACTGTAATAAACTGTTTTTCGCGGTTCCATTCAATGTCTGCTCCAAGGTGTTTGAGAACATTTACAATTTCTTCGTCACCTTGAGTTCCGCTGCCGTCAATGTTGTCAATTGTTATTTCACTGTCTGTTATTAAAGCTGCTATAAGCGGAAAAGCCACTGCTTCCCAGTCGCTCGGTATTGTGCACTCAAAGGCTTTTATCTGTACAGGACCGTCAACTTCTACATTCTTGAAATCTTCTGACATTCTTACGGTAACGCCTGCTTTTTCGAGCCATTTTTTTGTCATGGTAAGGTAGGGTGTTTCCTTTGGGTCTGTAAGTTGAATTTTCAGTGTACCGTCCATTCTTGTGGCGGCCATCATCATTCCCGAAACGTACTGGCTTAAACGGCCGTCAGTAACTACAGTATTTTTTGTGTTTATGGGACCGTTTATTACCATAGGGCAGGAATCGCTTCCGGGGCGGGCAATATATGCGTTTGCTCCAAGCTGGTTGAGTGCGTCGACCATATGCGTTACGGGCCTTTTTCTGATGCTGGCGTCTCCCGTAAAAATACTGCATCCTTCAAATGTAGCGGCGATTGGAGACATAAAATAGAGAAGGGAACCGCTGTTTCCTACATCAACTACGTTTTCGGGAAGGTGAACATTTTTACCCGCTCCTTTTACAGTCCATGTGCTGCCGGCTTCTGAACTGCTCCCGAAATCTATCTTTGCGCCTATAAGCGGAATGGCATTTCCTGTGCTCAGACAGTCTGCACTCGGCAGAGGATTGTGTATTTTTGATGTTCCATCGGCAAGGGATGCCAAAAGAAGTGCACGTATTGTATGCGATTTTGAACCCGGTACTGTTATATGTCCTGAAAGTGTTGTGTTTGAGGAAATTGTTTTCATGAAGGCATTCTAGCACAGAGCGGTGTTTTTTTCAATTTGAATAATGCGCATTTGTGCCGGTGCGAAAGAAAAGCCTCCGGCAACGCCGGAGGCTTTTCAAAGGAGTTTCTATGAAGAAGATAAACGTTAGTGTGTCTGTCTTTCAATAATAATAACTATTATGCATTCCGCAGGTTACATTTTATTTAAGGAATTCTATTTGTTTTCGATTTTAAATCTTCCCGTACTGATTGTATGACCTTCATTGTATATGTCAAACCATATTTCCTTTTTGCCGGTTGTATCAAGGGCTGCATAGAATTCTTCTACCGAGTCAATCTTTTTGTCGTTGACGGCTGTAATTACATCACCGTTCTGGAGTCTCAGGGCTGCTGCCGGGGTTTTTTCCTGAATATTTGTAACTACAATTCCTTTTACTTTGGCATTCTCAAGATTAAGCTGCTTTTTTGCCTTGTCTGTCAGAGGACTTGCAATAAAGCCCGGCCAGAGTCTGCTGTTGTCTTTTTCAATGTCAGTTGAGCGCTCGTCAATTTTTACAGTAAGGTCAATTTTATTTTCGCCCCTCATTACGGTAAAGACGGCTGTTTTTCCTGCAGGAATGCCTCCTACTTCTCTTACCAGCTGGTCTACGCTCTTTATGTCATGGCCGTCAAGTGCTATGATAAAGTCACCTGCCTGCATTCCGCCCTTCATCGCCGGACTTCCAAGGAAAATCTCGCCTGCAAGAGCACCGTTTTTGTTTTCATCAACGCCAAGTTCCTTTTTGTATTCAGGAGTTACATCAAGAAGACTTACGCCAAGCCAGCCGTATGCAATTTTACCCTTGCTTATAAACTGGTCAATGGCTGTCTTTATATTGTTGATTGGAATTGAAAAACCAAGTCCCTGGCTTCCGCCTGACTGTGAAGCAATCCATGTATTTATACCTATTATTTCACCATTGATGTTTACAAGAGGACCACCCGAGTTTCCCTGGTTAATGGCGGCATCTGTCTGGATAAAGTCGCTTATTGAACCAATCTGACCGCCGCTTCTTCCTGTAGCACTGACAATACCTTGTGTTACCGAAGCAAAGTATCCGAGAGGGCTTCCGAGTGCCAGAACAATGTCTCCCTGCTGAACCTTTGAGCTGTCACCGAGTTTTGCAACTTTGATAGTTGTATCGTCAGACTCAAATGCAACCAGGGCAATATCCATCCTTTCGTCAGCGCCAATCAGCTTTCCGTCAAATTCCCTTTCGTCGTTAAGCTTTATCTTGATTGTTGTCGCTTTTCCGGCAACGTGATTGTTTGTAAGGACATAATTTGTCTTTCCGCTTCTTCTTACAATAACACCGCTTCCGAGGGACTGCTGCTGCAATTCCCTCATGTTGTCTTCTTCTTTTTTGTCCTTTTCATCAGGATAGCCGAAAAAGAAAGGAAGTTCTCTGAACGGATTGAATGTCTGTACCTTTGTGGTTTCAGTTACGTCAACTTCTACGACAGCAGGAAGAACTTCCGAACTTATTGACCTGAATGTACTCTGAAGGGCCTGTGTTACTGCAAGCGGGTCGGCCGGTATTGAAACTGATGATGCGCCTTCTGCAAAAGCTACATTTGCCGCGCCTTTGTTAGCCCTGCAGGAAAGTGTAAGGACTCCGAATGAAAATGCCGCTACTGCTGCGGTGCCTATAATTTTCTTTGTTACTGACTTCATGATGGAATAAACCTCCGTGGTTTTTTTTCGGAACAACTTCATTCCGAATGTGTCTTTATTGAATATAACTATTTTGGGTGCGTTTGTGTTACAATTTTTTTTAAATCCTTTTAAATACTGCTAAGAATTCTATTGACCAATGCCGAATGAATTTGCTATTATATCCTACACTTATTGTGAATAAACTGCAGGAAACCCGTTACTTCCTGCGGCTAAAATGAATTCAGAGGTTTAAAATGTACGCAGTTGTTGAGTATAAAGGCAATCAGTACAAGGCAGAAAAAGATGCCGTTCTTCAGGTATCAAAGATTAATGACGCTAAGCCAGGCGACACAGTTACTATCGATACTGTTCTCCTTGTAAGCGACGGAGACAAAATTTCTGTCGGAACACCTTATGTTAAGGGTGCAAAGGTTACTGTAGAAGTTGGCGAGACATTCAAGGATAAGAAAGTTCTTGTATTCAAGTATAAGTCAAAGAAGGACTATCACCGTCTTATCGGTCACCGTGAGCAGTATACTACGGTTACTGTAAAGGACGTAGTTCTGGCATAAGGTGACTGAAGTTCTGTTGGTTTGCAGAGCGGATGGTGCCTTCAGAAGCTGCCGTGCTTCGGGACATGCACTGTTCGCATCCAGAGGGAATGATATTGTTTGTGCAGCAGAGACAATAATTCTGCGTACGGCAATGGATTTTCTTGAGCATTCTGACGGAATTCTGGTTACAAAAGACACTGCTTCACGCGGAAAACTTTTGTTCTGCGCTGAAGTTTCAGAGACCGTTCCTTTGGAACAGCGTTTTGTTGCTTTGGAAAGGTTGAAAAGCGTTGCAGATTTTATAAGGATTGGAATCGGAAGTCTTTCTGGTGAATATCCAAAAAATGTGCGGCTGCTAGAAAAAACAGAAGATTAGACTGGTTCTTATACCAGCGGAGGATTAAAATGGGACGAACAAAAGGTGGTAGCGGCGCAAAAAACGGTCGTGATTCAAACCCTAAATATTTGGGCGTTAAAAAATACAGTGGAGAAGTGGTAACTGCCGGTTCCATTCTTGTAAAGCAGCGCGGAACTCGTATTCACCCGGGTAACAATGTAAAGCGCGGTGGCGATGACACCCTGTTTTCTGTAGTTGACGGTGTTGTAAAGTACGGCGAACGCATGAACCGCAAGATTGTTTCTGTAGAACCTGTTGCAGAAGCCGGAAACTAAGTCGTATTTTTAGATAATATCTGACTTTTTCTCTGATACTGTATTCTATACAGAATGCCCAGTTTGGTTTGTTCCGGCTGGGCATTTTTATTTTACTATTATGGCAGTTGTGCTGTATGCAAGAGAGGTTCTGATGATTCAATTTGCTGATGAAGCAGTTATAAAAGTTCGCTCGGGAAAGGGCGGTAACGGCTGTGTTTCTTTCAGACGCGAAAAATATATTCCTAACGGCGGCCCTAACGGTGGTGACGGTGGACGCGGCGGTGATGTTATTTTTCAGGTAAGACGTAATCTTCGTACTCTGGCTCATCTTCGTTTTCATCCTGTGTTCAAGGCACAAAACGGCGGTGACGGAATGAGCTGGAACAAATACGGTAAGGACGGTGAAGATATTGTAATTCAGGTTCCGCCGGGAACAGCTGTACGTGACAATGAAACCGGTGAGCTTATCCATGACTTTACAGAAGCGTCTGGCGAAGAGTCCTTTAAATTTCTTACCGGCGGTAACGGCGGCTGGGGCAATGTACATTTCAAAAGCAGTACAAACCAGGCTCCAAGAATTGCAAACAAGGGTGAACCTGGTGAAGAAAGGGAACTTAGAATTGAGCTTTCAATAATGGCAGATCTTGGACTTGTAGGTTTTCCGAATGCAGGCAAGTCAAGCCTTCTTGAATACTTTACAAATGCACGCCCAAAAATTGCGCCGTATCCGTTTACTACAAAAGTGCCTAACCTTGGTGTTCTGAGAGTAGATGAAAACAGCGATATAATAATTGCAGATATTCCCGGAATTATTGAAGGGGCGTCAGACGGAGCAGGACTAGGAATCCGCTTTTTGAAGCATATATCCCGTACCGTGGGGCTTATTTTTATGATAGACTGCGGTGAAGAAGGCTGTGTGGACGCTTACGAAAAGCTTTTGAAAGAACTTTCTGAATTCGGTGCAGGGCTTATGGAAAAACAGAGAATAGTTCTCTGTAACAAAATTGACCTTGAAGGCGCCAAAGAAAATGCTGCTCTTGTTGCAGAACGCATAAAGTCAGTGGATCCAGGTGTAGAAGTTATTCCTGTTTCTGTTGCGGCCCGTACAAATATGGATGCTGCCCGTACTGCTCTTATAAAGCTTGCAGCCAGGGAAGATGTACTGGAAGACCGTGAAGAAAATGCTTTTGCGCCGACTTCAGCAAAAAAGAGCAGTTTTATGGCAGAACGTTCTGTTGATGACAGTATGGAAATCCAGTTTCCGGGTTCGGAGCAGTAGCTTGAAACTGGCAGTTCTAGGCGGCAGCTTTAACCCTGTTCATATAGGACACATGGCTCTTGCCGATGATGTGTGCTCCAGTCTTGGGTATGACAGGGTGCTTTTTGTTCCTGCAGCAGTTCCCCCGCATAAAGAAATGGTGCCGGGTGTTTCTGCCAGAGAAAGGCTTTCTATGGTACAAATTGCCTGCAGTACAGATTCAAGATTTGTTGCCGAGTCCTGTGAAATTGAACGCGACGGTGTTTCGTATACATGGGATACCGTTGATTATCTTGAAAAAAAATACGCTTCTTCTCTGGAAGGTAAAATCGGAATAATTCTGGGCAGCGATCTTTTTGCCGGATTCCATCTTTGGAAAAACGCCGCTCTTCTGGCAAAAAGATGTAATCTGATTCTGGCGCGGCGTCCGGAACAGTCGTCTTTTGCAAAATCGGCAAACAGGGCTTTGGGTGAATATGCTCAGCTTGAAAATTCAGGTGACAGTTTTGATATTTCTAAGGAACCTCTTTTTTCGGAAGCTGCCGTTCTTGACAATCCGCTGCTTCCTGTAAGTTCAACCCAGATAAGAAATCTTGCTTTGTCTGGCGGCGGTTTTAAATATCTTGTACCTTCAGGGGTTTTTGAGTATATTATTGGCGGTAACTTATATGGAAGAAAATAAATACACTGAACTTGTTGAAAATATCCGTTCCTATACAAAAAAATCAGTCAAACAGAAGCGCTTTGAGCATAGTGTAAGGGTTGCTGTCCTTGCACGCGAAATGTGCGGAATGTACGGTGTCTCCCCTGAAAAAGGGTATATTGCAGGTCTTGCTCACGATATGTGCAAAGATATGGATGATAGTTCGCTTTTGGCACTTGCGTCAAAAGATGGGCAGCCTGTTTCTGATGTAGAAAAAAGCAAACCGTCCCTTCTTCACGGACGCGCAGCTTCTGTCATGCTTTCAGAAGATTTTGGTATTTCTGACAAAGATATTATTCAGGCTGTTGCGCGTCATACTCTCGGCGGGTCAAGTCTTTGTCCCCTTGCAAAAATAATTTATTCCGCAGACAAGATAGAGCCCGGAAGACCCCAGTCTACAGATGAATACAGGCGCGCACTTCTTGAAAAAAGCCTCAATGCGCTTACACTTTCTGTTCTTGAAGAAAATATCCGCTATCTTGAAGAAAACAACAAGACGGTTGCTCCTGTAAGCCTCAGATTCCGTGAGAGCTTAAAAAGGGATATGGCAAGGGAAGCCCAGATAGCCCTGAATATGGACGGTGGAAACTAAATGGTAGAAAACAGAGAAAAAAAGGGTGTAGTCTTTCTTGTTGTCATTCTTGCAATAATAATAGGAGTCGGTGTTTTTATAGCCGCCACTCTTCGTGTTGATCCTGTTGCCGAAACCCTCAAAAAAGAACCTGTAATAAAAATTCTTTTTGTGCTGTCAGACGACAGCGGTAATGCACTTTCTACTGACGTTTTTGTATATTATCCTGTTTCCAGAAAGGGTGCTCTTTTTGACATTCTTGGCAATACGGGTTCCATTTATTCCAGTCTGGGGCGTGTAGACAGAATTGATGCCGTTTATAAAGAAAAAGGTGTCGATACCTACAGAAAGGAAGTTGAAAAGCTTATTGGCAAAACAATTCCTTTTTCTTTGGAAATTTCCCTGTCAGATCTTGGAACACTTGCAGATTTGCTTGGCGGCCTGAAGGTTTTTATTCCGACTCCTGTTGATGCAAAGGGTGAAAACGGCGAAAGATGGCTTCTTCCAAGCGGTGCCGTAACTCTGGACGGCGATAAAGTCGCAACATACATGACTTACAGGTCAGAAGACGATAGTGACGGTGATGCAGGGGACCGCAGGCAGGGGACTCTTATTTCTCTGTTGGCTTCTATACGCGACAACAAAAACGTGATACTGGAAAAAAAGAATTTCCGCAGATTCGGCGAAAAATTCCGCTTTAACATGGATGAGTCAAGTCTGTACAAGCTTTTTCAGGAGATTGTAAATGTAGATGCAGAACGTCTTGCGCCCCAGACAATAACGGGAAGCCTTCGTGTTGTGGACGGAAAAACACTTTTGTTCCCGTATTATGACGGTCAGCTTATCAAGGATATTGTAAACCAGACAATCGGTTCGCTGGTAAATGACGAAAATTCTTCCCAGAACAGGATTTATGTTCTTGATATTCAGAATGGAACCGGCCGGCAGGGACTTGCAAGAAACACATCGTTTCTTATGCAGAGCGCCGGTTATGAAGTTTTGGAAACACTCAACGCAGACAGTGACAATTATGCACATACTGTGATTGTGAATCATATCGGAAACAGGGAAGCGGCTCTTGCTTTGGGTAATTTTATCAGATGCCGTTATATTGTTGATGACGAGGTAAAGCCGGGTACCGAAAGTTTTGACAGTGTAGCACGTGCAGATTTTACAATTATCCTTGGCGATGATTTTGACGGGCGTTTTGTAAAGGGTGGTTACAAAGGTCCTGAAGTTGAGGCTGCTTCGGATACTGATGTTGAGGAATAAAATTCTTTAGAAAAGGTAAACATAAGTTTTCTTAGGACTTGATTACAAGAACGGAAGGTAAATAAAATGGAAAAGACAGAAAAAGAAAAGGCTCTGGAAATTGCAGCCCTTATGGAAGACGGAAAAGGACAGGATGTTACTGTAATTGATGTTTCAAAGCTCAACAGCTGGACAGATTATTTTGTTATTACAACGGTTACAAGTAGTGCGCACTGGCAGGGTCTTTACAAGAGCATAAAAGACTATGCTGCAAAAAATGATATGGAAATACACCAGACTCACCAGAAGTCGTCACAGGGTGATGAATGGAATCTTGTGGATTTGGGGTCTGTTGTTGTTCATCTTATGAGTTCAGAGGCAAGAAACTTCTATGAACTCGAAAAACTCTGGCACGCCGGGGAATTTCTTAAGTAAGATAAAAAAAAAGACTTGCATCGGAAACGGTGCAAGTCTTTTTTTTGTATATTCTATATTTGCTTAAATTACATGTCTGAAGGATCGCTGTCTTCTTCTATTTCGTCTTCGTCATTGTAGAATCCGTCATCAAAACCGTGTCTTCTGTTGTCATAACCGTCTTCGGGTTCCTGATCATCAAAAGGCTCGTCGTAGGCATCATCATCTTCATCTAAAAAGCCGTCGTTGAAGTCATCTTCGTAGGAATCTTCATCGTCTTCGAAATCATCGTCAAAATCATCGTCCGAAGCCATATCGTCCGAATAGTCGTCATCATATGAAAATCCTGCCATTGATGAAAATTCAGAATAAAAATCCTCGTTGAACATGAGTGTATTCCCCTTCAGATAAGCTGGCATTTAACTCTAAGCGACGTTTTTAACTGTAATTGACAGACTATATTTTGTCAATCCATATTTTAGCAAATTTTACAAAAGTTTGACTTTTTTTAGAATTTCTCGCAAACAGGAGTTTTTGTCATTGACATAGTTCTCTTTAAATTGATATAATATAGATGTATGCATGAATGTGTTACTGTTCTTGCTCCGGCAAAGATAAACCTTGGTTTGCAGGTTCTTCCCCGCCGGAATGACGGTTTTCATTCCATAAGAAGTTTGTTTACAACTGTAAATCTTTGTGACCGGATAACGGTTTCTGTTTCCGATAAAAAAAACTTCTGTGGTGTGAGTTGTGAAGGGATGGCACTTCCTTCAGAAAATACATTTACAAAGGCGTACAAAGCTTTCTGCGTGCTGACCGGTGTGGAATCTGGTGTTTCTGTCGAAGTGACAAAGCATATTCCTTCCGGCGGTGGATTGGGGGGCGGCTCAAGTGATGCTTCTTCTTTTTTACAATCCATTGATACTATTTTCGGCACAGGTTTGTCTGAGACCGAATTCATGAAGCTTTCCGGCGAGGTAGGCAGCGACTGTTTCTTTTTTACAAAGGCTCTGCTTGCTTGCAAAAATACTGCGCTGTTCCGTCCTTTTGCGGCTTTTGTAGAAGGTCGGGGCGAAGTTGTTACTGAACTTAGGGCCAGAAACGATTATTCTGTTCTTCTGGTAATGCCTGAGGTTTCGGTTTCTACACCTTTGGCCTATAATCTTGTTGACGCGGCAGGAACAACTGCTTTGGACAGGAATTTTGGCATTGAAGATGCGGCCGGTTTGTATGCAAAAGATGTTCTGGAGTGGAACTTTGTAAATGATTTTACGCTTCCTGTCAGAGGTGCGTTTGAAAAAGTAAATGAGGCACTTAACGATATTGGTGAGTCAGGTGCCGATTTTGCAGATATGTCTGGATCCGGATCTACTGTATTCGGTGTTTTTTCTGATGCGGCACGGGCCCAGAAAGCGCTGGCTGTTTTGCAGAAAAAATGGAGAGCTGTACTCGTTTAGCCGATTGGTGTAAGCGGGAGGAGGGAGTTTATGCAGATTACTGATATCAGAATCCGCAAAGTTGATGGAGAAGGTAAGCTTAGGGCTTATGTTACTGTTACTTTTGACAACTGTTTTGTTGTTCACAATGTAAAAGTAATAGAAGGAAAGTCAGGTAATTTTATTGCAATGCCCAGCAGAAGAACTGCGAGCGGAGAATTTAAGGACGTGGCTCATCCGATTAACCCTGAATTCAGAAATGAGATTCAGGAACAGATTCTTAAGGAATTTGACGCAGGGCATTTTGAAGATACAGGTGCTTCTGCCGAAGATGAAATTTGAATTAGGGGTGCATTGCCCTTTGAATATTTTGGGACGTCGTCAAGTGGTAAGACAACGGCTTTTGGTGCCGTCATTCCGCTGGTTCGAGTCCAGCCGTCCCAGTTTTTTTATAAGGAAACTTAAAAAAATAAGGAGTTCTTTTTATGGAACAGTTTGTTGTTAATGCAAAAATCCGCAAAGAGGCAGGAAAGCGTGTCTCAAAGCAGCTTCGTGCGGAAGGTCGTATTCCTGCAATCGCCTATAACGAAAAGGGCGAGTCAATTATGCTTGACGTAGATGCAGCGGAATTCTCAAAAGCCTGGCGTTCAATCACTCCGACAACTCTTATCAACCTTAAGATTGACGGACAGGATAATATGGCTTATATTCAGGATACAGAGTACGATATCAAGACCGACAAGAATCTTCATGCCGACTTCCATATCGTATCAGGAACAAAGCCGATTACTGCTGTTCTTAAGATGCACTATTCTGGAACTCCTGTCGGTGTACTTAAGGGTGGTTTTATGGTAAAGCATGTTCCCGATGTAAAACTCAAGGCTCTTCCTGCTGATATGCCGGTTTCAATTTCTGCCGATGTTTCAAAGGTAGAAATTGGACAGAAGTTTACTGTTGCTGATCTTGGTCTCAGCGACAAGGTTACTATTCTTTCAAAGCCGACTGCGGTTATTGTTTCAATCGCACCTCCAAGAAAGTAATTTCAGGATTCTTTTGTTTTAAATTTTGCCCTCTGTTTTTTGCAGAGGGTTTTTTTTTGAGGCTGCCATGTCTGGTTCGGAACGAATTTTCGATTTTGAAAAAAAAGTGTCCCGGGGTCTTGCTGAATGCGGTGTAAATTTATTTGCAGACAAAAGCGCCCCTGTAGGAGTTGCAGTAAGCGGCGGTGCAGACTCGGTTTCTCTTCTTGTATCTCTTGTTCATATTTGTAAAAATCCCGGAAAAATAATTGCAGTTACCGTAAACCACAATCTTCGTTCAGAAGAAGAAAGTGGCGGGGATGCAGTCTTTGTAGAAAAGTTGTGCTCTTCCCTTGGTGTCAAGTGCAGAAGGTTTGAAGTTCCGCGCGGAAAAATTCTTTCTGAGGCAAAAAAAAACGGTAGCGGTGTAGAAGATGCTGCGCGCAAAATACGCTATTCCTGTTTTGAAAAATTTATTCAAGAAACCGGCTCTTCATTTCTTTGTCTTGCACATAACCGGAATGACCGTATAGAAACTGTTGTGATGCGTTTTATGCAGGGGGCGGGTACTTCTTCTCTTGCAGGAATTCCGCAGCGCAGGGGTGTTTTTGTCCGGCCCCTTATTGGTATTCCGCGGGAAGAAATTGAATCCTATCTTTGTGAACAGGGCATTTCTTACAGAACAGATTCTACAAATTCAGATACCAGTCTGTTCCGCAACTGTGTGCGCAGAAAGATTATGCCTTTTTTGGATGAATGCAGTCCCGGATGGAGGAAAGCCGTACTTTCTCTTTCTTCAAAAATGGCGTGCGATGCTGACTTTATTGAACAAAGTGTTTCTGAGGCATGCAGCAATCCTTCGGTTTCGCTTTTGCTTTCAGGAGGGCGTGCCTCTTTATTGCGTGCAGGGTATTCAGCCCTTCATAAAAGCATACGCATACGGCTTCTTTACAAATGTATTTCTTATGCAGGGGCCGTTTCTAGAATTCCGTATAGCTTTGTAGAAGACTTTGACAAAAGTGTATATTCGGATTGCGGCGAAAAAAATATGTCTGCCTGCGGAATAAGTATGGTGGCCGAAAAAGATATAATTTGCATTCAAAAAAATGTAAAACCGGCGACAGAAAGCGTGTTTTTTGTTATAATAGAAAAAAATGGAACTTATGCACTCGGGGATCTTGTGGTGGAAGTTTCTTCGGAAGGCAAAGCAGTCAGCCTGTCCTGCGGGAACAAAACTGTTTCTTTGGGGAATACAGGGTTCCCGTTTGTTATAAGAAGCCGTCAGTCCGGAGATGAATTTCTACGTCCGGACGGAACTTCCAGGTCTGTTTCAAAAATTTTTGATGACTGGAAGTGCGGTATTCTCAGGGATAAGATTCCGCTGGTTCAGAGAGTGTGCGGGGACTGCAGTCAAAATATAGTTTTGATTTGGGGAGAACTCTATGGATTTAAAAACTGTTTTTCGGTTTAAGCCGGTTATTCGGATGGAAGTATGAGTACAAGATTTTCTTTTGGAATTTTTACTTTTGTTTTTTTTCTTTGTATTTCTGTAATTAAAGTTTCTGCTGATTCTATAATTCCTCCGGCAGGTGTTCAGTCTGCCAACCGCAGAACGGCATTGCGCTGTCTTTCCCTGTCAAAGGAATTTGTTGACTCACAGGACTGGAACGCTGCTCTTTCGCAGGCAACTCTCGGACTGTCCTATGATGATTCTGTTTCGGATCTCTGGTATCTTATGGCGGTTTCGCATTCGGGGCTCGGTGCACAAAGGTCTGTGATTATTCCGCTTCTGGAAAATTCACTTAAAAAAAACAACTGGGTTGACTATAACCGCGACGCAGCAAGACTTATGTATGCCGATGTTTTGAGCGATACCGGTGAAAGTAAAAAAGCCGTTGAAATTCTTGATGCAGAGCCTTTTGTTTATTCCGCAGATGCTGAATATGTCAGGATAAAAGCGCTTTACCGCATTGGTGATGAACAGTCTGTTTCATTGGCCAGAACAAAAATGGAGGGCGCCGGAAGAATTTATCCTTTTGATACAAGATTTCCGCTGCTTTTCTTTAAGAGTGAATACGGCAGGCCGCAAAGTGCAGCGTCGTCGGCAATTGCATCTTATTTTATTTCGCGTGTCTCTCAGTATGCAGAAGCTGCGCCCGATAAAGATGCCGAACTTGAAATTTATGCAGCGTCTTTTGCGGCAGGAGAAATGCGCGTCCGTATGCTCAAGTCTTTTTCTGCCAGAGATTTAAGGCATCCTTTGTATGCAATTGTTGCGCTGGATGCAAATCTTCTTTCTGAACAGGATGCGCTTTCGTATATTTGTGATTTTTCTGATGATTCAATTGACTTTGATTTGCTGTCAGAGTTTTTGCAGAAGCTTGGCTCTGATGATGTAAAGAAGGAAGCAGCTGCTTATTTTAATTCGTATTCAGGTGTAATAGAGCAGGATACTGACCGCGACGGACTTGTGAATCTGTATGTCAAATATGGAAGAGGCCGTCCGCAGACTGTATTTTATGACAAAAATCAGGACGGAATTTCGGACTGGTCCCTTGCCTGCGATTTTGGTGCACCCGTGTCCGGTTCAATGAAAGTTCCCAGAATGGATTTTACATGGGATGATTTTCCTTATCTTTCTTCGGTTTCATTGCCTTCAGGTGAAAATGATATTCCGTCTTATGAATTCGGCCTTGTATCGCGCGAACTTGAATGGTCACCCGTTTTAATGAACGCCGGCAACAGTATATCGCACTCTCTTGGTTTTGATTTTTATTATCCTGTTTTGAATGAAGATTTGCGCAGTCTTTCCAAAGAAGAACTTTTGGCCTGTGCCTCATTCCTTTCTGTAAATACAAACGAAAACGGCGGAAAGCGGATTAAATTTCTTATTCAGAACGGACAAACTGTTTCTGCAGAATATTATAACGGGCAAAAAATGTATGCTGTTGCACGCTTTGACAGAAATACAGTTACAATGCGCGTTGTTGATTCTGACAGTGACGGCATTTTTGAAACTACAGAAATTTATGCGGCTGACCACGGCGGAACACAAAATGCTTTTTCTGATGAACAGCGTATTATGCAGAATCTGTTTGGAACTTCAGCTGCCGGTTCGGGTGTATATCTTCGTATGATTCAGGTAGATACAAACGCAGACAGTATCATTGATTTTACCGAGGAATATCTTGAAGACGGAACCGTTGTTTCTTCATGGGATACCGACGGTGATGCAAACTGGGATGTGCGGAATTTTCGTAATGACAAAGATGCGACTGAAACTGCAGAGTTCAGAAACTTTGACGGAAAAAATTCTGTCTTTGTAACATTGCAGAATAAAATTCCGGCTTCTGTAAAAATAAATGAAAAGGAATTTTCTATAACCAAAGATATTTCTGAAAATTTTTACTGGATAGGGGAAAAGAATCCCGCTTTTGCAGGTGATTTCTACAGTGAATGTGCACAAAAAGCTTTGGAGCATCTTGCCGCAATTTCCGGTGCGGCTGCTTCTGCAGTTCTTGAGTTTAAGGAAGATAACGGCTCTATAAGAGTCAACTGCGTGCGCATGGGTTCGTTTAATTATGGAATGATTATTCCTTATTTAGAAACATTCCCCTCTTTGGAAAAGGAGACGGCTGAATGAAAAAGCTGGTTTTGTTCTTTGCTGCATTTGTATTTGTTTCATGCACAAGTATTGATAAAAATGTTGAACTTATTCCGCGGCCGGATTATACAGAAAATGATGCACTGTCTGATGAGCTTTCTTTGGTTGCGGAGCTGCTCAAGACTGATCCTGTAAAAGCTTTGTGGCGTTCTTACCTGGCTGCAAGAAATGCACGCGAAAATGATTCAGCACAAAAACTGTTTGAAGAATGTTCCCGAAGTGTTTCTGAATTGTGTCAAAAGTCATATGACTCAAAAGATTATGTAGAGGCTCTGCGCTGCTTCAGATCGCTTTCTTCTGTAAATGCAGTTGATGGGAATGCCCTTCAGGTTGGGGAACAGAAACTTTATGCACTTGCGCTTTCAAATGTTCCGGGACTTTCTGCGGTTAACAAAAAAAATGCGGCAACAGTTTCTGATATGATTAAAGGTACAGTCACTGTTCTTGTAGACAAAGGAATAAAAATTGAACGTGGAATGGGGTATTCTGATTCTGTTTTGGGAAGCGGTTTTTTTATTTCTGAAGACGGCTATATTGTAACGAACCATCATGTTATTTCTGACATGGTTGACCCCCGCTATGAAGGGTTTGCACGGCTTTATATCAAACTTGCAGAAGATCCAGATACACGCATTCCGGCCAAGGTTGTAGGTTGGGATTCAACCCTGGATCTTGCTTTACTCAAGACAGAAATAAAAGCCCCCTATGTTTTTGAACTTGGCTCCAGTTCAGATCTTTCTGTAGGTGACAGGGTCTTTGCGATAGGTTCTCCACTCGGGCTTGACAAGACACTCACCAGCGGAATTATTTCTTCTGATGACAGGCATTTGTTTTCTGCGGGATTTGTTTTCCAGATTGATGCAGCAGTCAACAGCGGAAACTCAGGCGGACCTTTGATAGATGAAAAAGGCCGTGTCCAGGCAGTTGTTTTTGCAGGTGTAATGAATTATCAGGGACTTAACTTTGCAATCCCGGTTGAATACCTGCGCTATGATCTTCCGTTTCTTTTTGCCGGCGGTGAAAGAAAACATCCGTGGTGCGGCGCTTATGGAAAGACAAAGAGACTTCCGGGTTCAGGCTCTGTTTCAGAAGGTGTTCTTGTAAATTACGTGATGCCCGGTTCGAGCGGGGATTTGTCGGGACTTACAGAAGGTGCGACTGTCGTTTCTGTTAACGGTGTTCTGGTATCATCGCTGGACGATCTGCACAGCTGCTTTATGCAGGAAAGTAAAGGGACAATTGTTCTACTCGAAGTACAGAATCCTATCGGCGGAACAACTTCCTTTGCTGTTTATCTTGAAGGCCGTCCTGAAAATCCCGGCTATGAAATTTACAGGCACGATTTGATTTCGGGCTCTCTTCTTCCTATTCTTGGAATGAGGCTTGTGGGAGTGTCGAGTTCAAATAAGAAAAAATTTTCAGTTGTGAATGTAATAAAAGGTTCTATTGCTGACAAAGCTGGATTCAGTGAAAATGATCCTGTTGATATTCTTAATGTTAAAATCAGCGATGAAAAAGATATTGCGTATGTAGAAATGTATGCGCGCAAAAGAAAAAACGGCTATCTTGACGTAAGCCTTGGATTAACGGCTTCTCTTGACAGTCCATATTATTTTTAAGGATTTACTATGACAGAACTCAAGTACAAAAGAAATTTTTGCATTACGGCTCATATTGATCACGGAAAATCAACTCTTGCAGACAGACTTATCCAGAAGGCCAAGATTATTGAAGACCGCCAGATGATGAATCAGATTCTTGACAATATGGATATTGAAAGGGAACGCGGAATTACAATAAAGAGCCAGGCAGTTACAATTCCGTATCACGCAAAGGACGGTCATGATTACGAATTGAATTTTGTTGACACACCGGGTCATGTTGACTTCAGCTATGAGGTAAGCCGTGCAATCGCTTCCTGTGAAGGTGCCCTTCTTTTGATAGATGCGACACAGGGAGTTGAAAGCCAGACTGTAAGCAATATGTATATGGCAATGGAGCATGATTTAACAATTGTTCCTGTTATTAACAAAATTGATCTGGCAAGTGCAGATGTAGAAAGTGTAAAGCATCAGATAGACCATGACCTTGGACTTGATTCTGCAGATGCCCAGCTTGTAAGTGCAAAGACGGGGCAGGGTATTGATGAACTGCTTGAGGCAATTGTAAATAAATTTCCGCCACCTTCCGGTGATGTAAATGCACCTCTTCAGGCTTTGATTTTTGACTGCCATTATGATGAGTACAGGGGCGTCGTTGTTCACATACGTGTCATGCAGGGAAGAATCAAGGCAGGAGACACAATCAGACTTATGAGTACAGAAACAGATTACCGTGCCGAAAAAGTAGGTGTCTTCAAGATTCGCTATGAGGAAACACAGATACTTGAAGCCGGTGATGTAGGGTACGTCATAGCCGGAATAAAAACTGTTTCTGACGTGCGCGTTGGCGATACAATAACAACAGTGAATAATCCCGCAAAAGAAGCCCTGCCCGGTTTCAAAGATGTTAAGCCTGTTGTATTCTCTTCAATTTATCCGATAGATTCAAATGATTACGAAGAACTCAAGGACAGCATGGAAAAACTTAAGCTTAACGATGCGTCACTTGTTTATGAAAAAGACAACTCTCTGGCACTTGGAAACGGATTCCGCTGCGGATTTCTTGGACTTCTTCACCTTGAAATAATTCAGGAAAGACTTGAGCGTGATTTTGACCAGGTTGTAATTTTTACAGCCCCGAGCGTAAAATACAAAGTGGTGCAGCAGGGACACGAAGAAATTTTTGTTGACAATCCTGCCGATTATCCAGAAGGAAAAATCCAGTCTTCAGAAGAACCGTATATTACAGCGACAATAATTACGCCTACTGAATATATTGGTCCTATTATGGAACTCTGCAGAATAAAGCGCGGAACACAAAAAAATATGCAGTATCTTGACGAAAAGCGTGTGGAACTTTCCTACGACATGCCGCTGGCCGAAGTTCTCTTTGATTTTTACGATAAACTCAAGTCTTACAGTCGAGGTTATGCAAGTTTTGATTATGAAGTAACTGATTACAGGCCTACTGATCTTGTAAAAATTGATATTCTTATAAACGGAAAACCTGTTGACGCCCTGGCCCAGCTTTGTTTCAGGGCAAGTTCCGCTGAACGAGCAAAACAGGTTTGTGAGCGCCTTAAAGGTGAAATTTCCAGACAACAGTTTAAGATTGCCATTCAGGGATCAGTCGGAAGTCAGATTATTGCGCGTGAAACTGTAAACCCTGTGCGAAAAGATGTTCTTGCAAAGTGCTACGGCGGAGACGTTACCAGAAAGAGAAAGCTTTTGGAAAAACAGAAAGCAGGAAAGAAGCGTATGCTTATGGCCGGTAATGTTGAACTTCCCCAGAGTGCATTCCTTGCAGTACTCAAAGAAAAGGAAGACAATTAAAAGTTTCATAGTTGCCTTCCTTAAAATTGAACGATTGAGCAAGTTTCAACTTGCGATTGAGTTCAATTAGTACGCGTAAGCGTACACGTAAATAAGGAAGTTTTTGCAAAAACTGTATTTTTCTTGAATGGCGCTATTTTTGCCGTTCAAGAAATACGTTGAATAATTGCAATTTTTTGAGGCAACTTTTATTTTTGTGCAATACTGAATTGCTTCAGAAAATACGGAATTTCAGCACGGATCCGCTTTAAAAAATCTGTTTCGTGTCTGAAAAAATTTCCGTCAGGAAAATGTCGCCAGAGGTAATCGCTTTGCATAAGAAGCGAGTCAAGCTGTTCGTCCAAAGAAATTCCCTCTATCCTGCAGACAGAATTATTTCCGTTTTTAAGAAGATCCCGTATTGTCTGAAGGTTTTTTATTTCTTCGGAATACAATTTTTCTGTATTTTTTTTGTTTGCTTTTTTTTGAATAAAAACAGAATCAGTTTCGGTATTTGACTGCTTCCTGTCAGAAAAATATTTTGTTAAATTCGAAAGTGTTTTTTCATCAAGATTCTGCAAATTCAAATCAAGACCTTTTGTTCCGAAAGAAAAAATATTTTTTTCGCCCGAAAAATGAATCTTAAACTGGTTTGCATAGGATTCCAAAGCTGGCGTAGAATAAACCTGGTTTCCGCTTTTGTCACTGCATTTTTCAGCTGAATATGAAAAAGCTGCCCCGTAGTTTTCTGCACTTTCAAACCTGTTGCTTTCTGAAAGCCTCTGTGTGCTTGCAGGCGTTCCTTTTGCATGTGTAAGTCCCGCAGAAAAGCAAAAATCCAGTCCGGAAACTATAACCGGAATATTTTCATCTGAACGGATCTTGCATGCAATATAGACAGCCACAAGTCCTACAGACCCCATCGCCGGAATCATCTCTTTTATAAGTCCTGTCTTTTTGAGTCTCTGCAAAAATAATGAATCAGAAGACTCTGAACAAAACCAGATTGTTTTTGCACACGTAAGTTCAGGAATTTCGGCACGGGAATTCAGGTCTGCAAACAAAACGGGAATTTTGCCTGCCGTTCCGATATACGCTTTTTGTATTGCAAACTGGCTTTCTACTCCAACTGCCGCATCGGGAATTATTTTTCTTTTTAAAAGAGCCAAAATTGCTGCGTCTACGGCAACAATATAGTAATTTTCCGGGGAGAAAGTTTTCTGCAAAAGAAATTCATCAAGGCTTTCTCCTGCTCCGCATACAAGAATAGGTTTGGAAATTGTTTTTTCTATTTCAACCAAGTTTATTCCGCAGGAAAATTTTTTCAAATTACGGATAATATTTCTTGAAAAAAGTTTTCCCATCTTTACCAGTGTAACTCTGTTTTTCCAGTAGCCTTCAATTATTCCGGTTACTCCAAACATGAGCTGGCTGTACTTTTCCTCATATAAACGGGTGCCGGAACAAAAATCAATTCTTACGGCTCGACGTATTTTTCCTTCCGAACAAAGTGCGCGGATTTTTTCATCAAGTATAATGTAATCTTTTTGCCCGGTTAAACAAAAAAAATCTGATTCATAATTTATTGAAATTTTATTCTTTAAAGAAAGTTCATAAAGGCCTTTGTCTACTTCTATACAAATACATTTGCAGTCTGCAGGAAGTTTTTTCAAAAGTTCATCCATACCGTACCAAAGTCCAGGTGAACAGATTACAACCAGGGTTCCGCTCAAAATGTTTATGCTGTCGATAAGTGAGTATATTGGTTTTAGCGGATTGTACTTTGAATAGAGAAAGCGGCCTTTGTATTCTATTGTGTTTAAAATAGAAAAGCCCTGACCGGTACATTTTACCAGCCCGGGCTTATCTGAAGATTTATGCTCTTCCAACGGTAATCCTTATTTTGCAGACAAATTCATAAAGTTCTGGATATATGTCTGGAACGTGTTGTCTACAACCCTGTCGCTTCCCATAAGAAGCCGCTGTGCACATGACTGGTCAGCCTGTGAAATTCTGGCTGCAAGAGAATCTGTGTTTTCTGCAACCTGTGTCTGGATTCCGGTGCACTGAAGAACTATGATGTTTGAACCAAGAATGAGCGGTTCGCTGATTCCGTTTACCTTAAGTGCAAATGCAGACTTCAATGCATTCTCGTTTGTAAGAATAGATGTAAGTCCTGCAACCGGAGCACCGGCTTTTTCGTCAACAAGAGTTGAGTTACCGTAATTAAGGCTGAATGCTGGAACATCTGTTTTTGTGAGTGAGAATTTTTTGCAGGCAGAATCAAAACCGTTTACCGCTGCATCAGCTGCAAAATTGGCAGCCTGTTCAGAATAATATGTTTCGATAGTTCCCTTTTCATTTGCTTTCATGTAAGAAAGTGCTGCATCTGCAGTCTCTGTTTTTGTAAAGTCAGGCTGTTCACTTTCTGTATCTGCCCTGAAAATTGTATAGCCCCTTGATGTTTTTATTACACTGCTCAAACTGTCCTTTGAAAGGGCTTTTACTGCATCCCTGTCTTTTTCATCTGGAATCATTGACACAAGCTGGTAGCCGTATGATGTAGTAATTTTTCCGTCTGAACCGGTATAATATTTCTGTGACTTTTCACTTACAGCGTCTTCAAATGTAATTTCTGTATTCTGAATCTGCTTGAGAATTGCCTTTGCTTCGCTTTCTGTTTCTGCTGTGATTGCCGAAAGAGAGTACTTTATAAACTTGTCTGAATTTTCTTTTCCAAATTTTACAGCTTCCTCTTTTGGATAATCTCCTGTGTCAAAGGTAACCATGTTGAAAGAATGTTTTTCTTCACCAAGTGAACTTATAAATGATTCTTCGGCTGCTGCAGATTTAAGACCGTACAAAGGCTTTCCGTTGAATTCTGTAGCACCTGTTCCGAACAGATCGTCAACATAGCGGCTGTAAACAAGGTTCTTTTCTGAATTGAGTCTCATAGTGTTAAGATCTGCATCGCTTATCTGATTGTAAAGTTTTTTTGAGAACTTTCCGTTTTCATCAGTGAATGCCGGAAGAATTGCGCGGTCAATGGCTGCTGCCGGAACTTTGTATCCGCTGTATTCTACTTCTTTGCTGAATGCAGAATTCATGACAGTCTGTGCAAATGCTGTTGTAAAAATTCTGTAGTATGACATATCTGTCGGCTGGTTTGAAAGTTCGTATGTAAGATTGTAACCATACTGCTGGTACATGTCTGCCAGATTTGCCGCTGCCTGCATAAAGTCTGAACCTGGCTCGTATTTGATTTTTTTACCGTCAAATGATCCGAAAACAGGAGCCTTGTTGGTATTGAAGATTGCCTGGAAAACTACTGCTCCACCTACAGGTAAAAATACTGCGGCCGAAATAATAAGTACTATTACAGCTCCGATTTTTGTATGCTGTTTCTTTGGTTTGATTACATTTTCTTGATTCATCGGAATGATACATCCTTTTCTTATAAAGTTATATTGTATAATTTTATCACTGTAAAAACCAAGTGTCAACGGTGGAATAAGCCACCCAGAGAAAATTGTAATTTTTTTTCAGAATTCGGGTTTTCTGTGTTGACATAAAATACGGATTTTGATATAGTGGGAACATCACGGGGGCGTAGCGAAGCTGGTTTATCGCGCTGGCCTGTCACGCCGGAGATCGAGGGTTCGAGCCCCTTCGCTCCCGTCTTTAGCCTGTTCTGCGGAATGGGCTTTTTTTTACATTAACGGGCAATAGCGCAGTTGGTAGCGCGCTAGGTTCGGGACTTAGAGGTCCCGGGTTCGAATCCCGGTTGCCCGACTAAAGGCTGTTCAGACTATTAATGGTTATGGACAGCTTTTTTTATTTTAAATCCGGTAGATACGGCCACAATAAAAAAAACTCCGCAAACAGAATTGGCTATTCCGTCTGCGGAGTTTATCATTTAAGGCTTAAAGCGTAATTTATTTCTTAAATGCTTCTGCAACTGCAACAGCACAGGCAACAGTACAACCTACCATCGGGTTGTTTCCCATTCCCATGAAGCCCATCATTTCTACGTGTGCCGGTACAGAAGAAGAGCCTGCAAACTGTGCATCAGAGTGCATTCTTCCGAGTGTATCAGTAAATCCGTATGAAGCAGGACCTGCTGCCATGTTATCGGGGTGGAGTGTGCGTCCTGTTCCGCCGCCTGAAGCTACAGAGAAGTAGTTTTTCTTTGCAAGAAGACGCTCTTTCTTGTATGTTCCTGCTACAGGGTGCTGGAATCTTGTCGGGTTTGTAGAGTTTCCTGTAATAGAAACATCAACATCCTCGTGCCACATGATTGCTACACCTTCGCGTACATCGTCTGCTCCGTAGCATTTTACGATAAGGCGGTCAGGATTTGAACCGTATGGAACTTCCTTTACAACCTTGAGAGCCTTGTCTGTTCCCTGTCCGTTAAAGTAGTCAAACTTTGTCTGAACGTATGTGAATCCGTTTATGCGGCTGATAATCTGTGCTGCATCTTTTCCGAGTCCGTTAAGGATAACGCGGAGCTTGTTCTTGCGAACCTTGTTTGCGTTTGCTGCAATTTTGATTGCTCCTTCGGCTGCTGCAAAAGATTCGTGTCCTGCAAGGAAAGCAAAGCACTGTGTATCTTCGTTAAGAAGACGTGCACCAAGGTTTCCGTGTCCGAGACCGACCTTTCTGTCATCTGCTACAGATCCTGGGAGACAGAATGCCTGGAGTCCTTCTCCGATAGCTGCTGCTGCATCAGAACCTGTTATTGTTCCGGCCTTTTCACCCTTTTTGAGAGCAATTGCAGAGCCAAGAACATATGCCCACTTTGCGTCTTCAAAACAGATCTGCTGTGTTGACTGGCAGATTTCGTACGGGTCGAAACCTTTAGCCTTGCATAAATCGCGGGCAGCCTGAAGTCCGGCCTCTCCCTCTGCGAATCCGTATTCTTTTAAAGCCTTGTTCACCTGCGGAATGCGGCCTTCGAAATCTTCAAACAATGCCATAATTTTACTCCTTGCGCGGGTCGATGAGTTTTACCATGCCCTGGTCTTCAGTTACACGGCCGTAGTGTGTGCGTGCCTTAGCAATTGCTTCCTTCGGGTCTGTACCTGCTTTAAGAGCGTCCATGAGTTTTCCGAAGTTGATGCAGTTGTAACCGATAATCTGTCCGTCTTTGTCAACAGCACATGTTTCAACATAGCCTTCTGTCATTTCAAGATAGCGTGGGCCGGTCTTGCGTGTTGCAAACATGGTTCCGACCTGTGAGCGAAGGTTCTTTCCAAGATCTTCAAGGGAAGCTCCGACTTTAAGTCCGTCCTTTGAGTATGCTGACTGTGTGCGTCCGTATACAATCTGGAGGAAAAGTTCGCGCATTGCTGTGTTGATGGCATCGCAAACAAGGTCAGTGTTAAGAGCTTCGATAATTGTCTTTCCGATAAGAATTTCAGAAGCCATAGCGGCAGAGTGTGTCATTCCTGAGCAGCCGATTGTTTCTACAAGGGCCTCCTCAATAACACCGTTCTTTACGTTAAGAGTGAGCTTGCATGCTCCCTGCTGCGGTGCGCACCAACCGATACCGTGTGTGAAACCGGAAATATCTTCCTGTTTTTTAGCCTGAACCCATTCTCCTTCTTCAGGAATTGGGGCCGGTCCATGATATGCGCCTTTTGCCAAAGGACACATATGTTCCACTTCTGCAGTGTACTTCATAGGTTACCTCTAATAAAAATATGTAGAAAAGAAACAGGCATTTTCTGCCGTTTATTCCAACTGTAGCATAAAATACCACTTTTTTCAATAAGTCTGCATAAAGGTCAGAATGGTGCCCGTGCTTAATTGCGCTTATTTTTTCTTTATTGCAACAAGTGTCAGATCATCATACTGCGGATCTTCCCTCATTCCCCGGTATGCTGTTTGTGCTGAATTTTTGTCTTCTTCCGGAACAGCACTGCACAATTCAGAATACTGGACAAAATGTTCCCTAAGGAAAGCGTCTATTTTTTTGTCGGCATGTATTATGTCTGAATCATTCTGTTCTTTTGTTGTATACATACGGAACATCTTTTCTGCCGAAACAAGAGCCATTACAGCATCTTCTGCAGAACCTTTGCAGTCCCTGAAGTCAAATTTCAAATCTTCTGCTGAATTTCCCGGATGGGCTTTGTGCAGAATATATTCCTTCTTTTTGTAAACTGCTTCGATAATGTCAGAAATGCGTTCGTCAGACATTTCTTCTTCGCTTTCTTTTGAATCAACAGGTTTTCCCGATCTGTCACGGAAAATCCTTTTTGCCTCTTCAATTCCGTCTGTGTAAAGGAAAAGAACATCATCTTTTTTGAGTCTGAGTTTTGTGACTTTGTAACCGCCCTTCATGTTTATCATGTCCGTGCTGAACATTCCTGCAGCAGGAGTTTCCTGAAGGGTAATTGTTTTCTTTTTTCCAAGAGCACTGTCATAAATCTGTACAAGATTATCCCCGGCGTTGCAGAACCAGCAGTCACCGCTTTCGACATCAATTATGCAGAGTGTGAATGCTGCAAATCTTCCTTTGAAGCCGCATGATTCAAGAAGATCATTTATCTGTCCTACTACAGGCGCAAGATTTGTTCCCTGTGAAGGATTACTCATGCTCCAGTTTTTGAAATAGTTAAGGAACAGTGTTGCAACTTCTATCATTATAAGTGCCGCCGGAATTCCATGTCCCGAAACGTCGCATTTTATGACGGCATAATGTGTTGCATCCAGTGCTTTGTAATCAAAATAGTCCCCCGAAAGTGCATCAGCCCCTGCATAGTAACTGAAGAAGTCTGCACCTTTCGTTTCAAGGCGGCCGGTTGTAAGTGAGTTTCCGGCTGAGTCTGTCTGTAGCGGAAGGAATTTTGCCTGTACTTCTTTTCCGAAAGTAATGTTTTTTGTCTGTGCCGCCGCTTCTGCAAGATTTTTTGTCATCTCGTTGATTGTGTCTCCGAGACGTCCGATTTCATCTTTTGTCCTGATTGAAATTTCTTTTCCCTTAAGTTTTTCCTTGTCTTTTTCATCCCTGATCATCGCAACATGTGAGTCCAGTTTTTTTATTGGCTTTACAATCAGTGAGGCTATTATTGAAGTGGTTATGAAAGAAAGAATTACGGCTACAATCATCAGAATGATTCCGGTATTGAGCATAAGTTTTTTTTCATCACCGAGTCTCTGCATGAGTGTGTCGGTTTCTATTTCCATGAGGGCAATTCCGTGAACGTAGTTTGAAGAACTTCCCTGACGGTAAATAATCGGTCTGTAGAAAATATAGCTGTGTACTGACGGATCAATTTTTTCTGTGCTGAATTCGGGAATTGTTCCGGAACCTTCGGTTGCAATTTCTTCAAGAATCAGGTCCAGTTTTGAAATAAGTTTTGATCTGATTGTCTGGAGTTCCGCTCTTTTTGCTGTGCTTGCTTCGTCATTTTTAGAGGCAAGTGAAAGACCTTCTTTTGTAACTTCTGTAATTGCTTTTGAAAGTTCTTCCGCAGAAAGTGCAGCCTTTTCGTTTAACAATGCACATTTTGCTGCTACTTCTGAAATCTTTTCTGAACTTATTCTTGTCTTTCCTGGAATGAAAAGATTCTGTCCTGAGCCAAAAAGAATTTCTTCACTGGTTGTTGCCCACACCGCGTCCATCGATGTTGAATCATTTCCTTCCGGGTATCCTGTTATTGTCGCAAAATTGCATTCTGCGAGAGCTTTTGATTGGGAAACAATATCAGTAAGCGAAAGGTTGTCTGCACTTGTTGTTTGAGGTAGATAAATTTTTGCACCTGTGCACATGGAATCAAGCATGACAGACACGCGGTCGTAAAGACTTTTTGTAAGGGTTCTTTCCTGTGTTCTGTTCATGTATGTTCCGAATGCAATGAATATAAGAGTATCAAGTGAAAAAATCAGAACAGATGTATGCAGTACAAGTTTTGACTTAAGGCTTGATGCCATAAGTTTTCTTCCTGATTTTTTATTTTTCTTTTCAAAAATCATATTGTCTCCTTTCAAAATAGAGCGTGTTTGGTTTCTTGATTTTCTTGTGTCTTTCAGCGCAACGGTAAGTCCTTTTACTGCCGCAAATGCTGCTGTCAATGCCAGTGCGGCAAAAATTAAAATTATTGCATCAGTTATTGAAAAATTGATTTTTGCATTTGTACCTGAAAAAATCCATCCGGTAAACGGAAGTGCTGAAAGTTTTGATTTTACAGTACCTGTCTCTGTTACACTGAATCTTTCGCGTGCAGGAAAATAAAGTCCGCGGTCTGAATGAACAAGTCCTATTCTGTAGCTGCCGGTTTCGAGCCCGCTTATTTTTATTCCCGAAATTCTGGAGTCTGAATTTATTTTGTAATCCTTGCTACTGAGTTTAAGTATCCTGTCAAAAGGTTCTGTTCCGTCCCTATCCAGAATAATTGATGTTACTGTTCCGTCATATAAAAATCCGTTCCCGATAATTTCAATTTTCGTATCACCAAAGTCATCTGTTTTTGCATCTGCCGTTGTGATTGAAGTTACAGGAATATATTTGTTCAGAAGAATTTCAGCAGAGATACTCTGACCGATGTTTCCGCAGAAGTCTACGGCCGCAACGCTGAATAAATAAAGTCCGTTTCTTACGTTACTGAATTTTGCAACCGGATTTTTTGAAATAATTTTTGCAGGAAGGACAGGATTTTTTTTATCAAGTACAGATTCGTTTTTTTCAAGAAACTGTGATACGGAATTTTCCGCTTCTTCAAAAGACAGTTTTATTGGGTGGCGTTCAGTGTGTGCAAGTTTTCCCGGAAGTGTGTCAATCAGTTCAAGCGACCATGTGTATCCTTCTACATCATCGTCATTCTGGTTTTTATCCCATGCGATTTCAAAAGTGTTGGATTCCAAAAATCCAAGATCATCAAAAATCTGTTTTTTGAGTTTTACTTTTTCAGGGGGAGTTGTGTCATATACGTATGTAAAAACAGCAGGTTTTGACCAGTTTCCCGCATAGTCAGTTTGTGCAGCCTTGAAGTACCATGTACCGTCTTTGTCCGCAGATACATTTATTTTTGACCTGTCCTTCAAAACCAAAATTGTTTTTTCCGGATTTACAGAAGAGTCCTGCGACCATGACCATGAAAAACCTTTTATACCAGAAGGATCTTCTGTGCCAAGAATTTCAAGTTCTATATCCGGTTTTGCAGATTTTTCACCGTCACTGAATCCCAATCCGCTTAGTGATGGTGAAGGTGAACTTGTATCCTGTTTTAATATTTCTATTACGCCTGTTTTTCCTGTTTTATGCTCCCATATAAAAGAAATTTTTTTATCATTGACAGGGCAGGGAAGTATTGCTCCGTCAGTCGAAAGAATATTTTCTTCGTTCCATATAAGTCCCTGCAGTACAGACATTCTTGCACCGCCTTCTGAACTTCCGGCTCTGAACCATAGTGCATGAATTTTATTATCCGATTCAAAAAGAACAGGACGCGACATTCTTCCTGTTTCTGAATTTATTTTTTCCGGAACAGAAACAATTGTTCCGTCAGATTTTATTTTTGCAGTAAAAATATCTGTTGTTCCAGGAGAAGAAAAGCTGGATCTTTCCCATGCCAGATAAATGTTTCCGCCTGAATATAAAAGAAAAGGAGCCTGATTGTTGTAGTTGTAGAATTTGTTTCCGTTTTCTACAGACTCTTCTGATGTAACTATTTTCGGGACAGACCAGTTTTTTCCGAAATTTTTTGTTTCCATTGCGAAAAGCTGGAAAGAAATCAAATTGTCTTTTGTGTATTGTGCCTGGTATACAAGAGTGTCGCCGCTTTCTGTTGCCGTCAGAACTGGAGCAATCGGATTAAAAAATCCATCGCCTTCTGCTGGAAGTAAAACAGGCTTTGACCATTTTACTCCATCTTTTGATGTTGTGTAAAAAATAGAAAACTGGTCTTCCTTCGCTGCAGAAATAAAAATATAAAATCCCCCGGAAGCAGAAACATAAACTTTTGGAATCAGAAAACTTCCGTAGTCCGGCAATGTGTTTTTGATTACTTCTTTTTTTGCCTGACTGAAATCTTTTTTTGAAGACCATATCTCCAGTGAACCGTCATCGCCGCTTGCTGCCAGAACAGTTGTTCCGGATTTGTTTGCCGCTGCAGAATAAATAAGCGGAACGTTTTCATTGTATTTGAAAGGACCTGCAATGTGTTCGTAAAGAATCCATTCCTGATCTTCGTATTTTTGTTTTAAGGAAATGTATATGCTGTTTTCATCATTTTCCTGCCAGAAAACGTATGATGCTTTTTTTTCGTTTATTTCTGTATTCAAAGAAAACGGGTAGGAGCAGTTTAATTTTGTGTCAGAAAAAATTTCACTTTTGTCAAAATAGTATTGAATTGAATTTTGCGCCGTTGAATAAAAAAATAAAGAGACCAGAACTGACAGAATAATTTTTTTTATGCACCGCATCATATTTGGGCCTCTATTCTTTTTTTAAGTCTTATAACTTTTGCAGACTGAAGATTGCCGTTGTTTTCAAGAAGGGCAGAGACTTTTATACTGGCCTCAATTATATTTCCGTTTCTGAGATCTTTCAGAGCAGCCTGGTATATATCTTCATCTTTTGCAGAAAGTGTAACTGCAGAATCAGAACCTGTCCTTAATGCAATTTCGTCAAGAATTCGTGCAGCTTTTTTGCTTTCTGAATTAAGGCGCTGTGCTTCTTCTGCTTTATCTCTTGCGGCTTCAAGTTTTATTTCATCCCTTCCAGCCTGTTCCAGAAGAGTCTCTGCTTCAATCAACAGAAGTTCTGCTTTTTCTGCGGATTTTTTTGAAACAGGACGCGGCCGCAAATTCATTTCAATTTCTGCACGCACAACTGTTTCTGCAAGTCCAGGATATTCTGGATTTATTTCCTGCAAATCCATCAAGTCAGAATAAGATTGTCTTGCAGCGGTATCGTTGGCAGAATAATCTGTTTTTACAAGAGTGTCTGCTTTTGCTTTGAATACTTCGCTGAATCTTCCGGGGTCAGCCAGCCGGTCTATTTTAAGAGACAGAATACCGGCATCTCTGTTTCTTGGATAATATATTTTAATCTGGTTGATTCTTTTTTTTGCTTCTGTAAGAATCTCACCTGCTTCTTTTTCATTACCGACAGAAATAAGATATTCTGCTTTTTCAAATCCTGCTTTTGCTTCCGAAAGATTTTTAAGCATTTCCGGAGCCTTCGGATCATAAGATTTTATTTCTCTTCCTTCTTTTATGGCAATCGCAGTGTTTGTAAAATCTTTAAGGCGCTCCAGTTCCCTGTCTGTTTCAATTTCCGAGTCCACAAGCTTTGACCATAAATTTCTCTGCGTGTCAGCTTCAGAAAGAAAGTCAACTGCTTTTTCAAAATTACCGGCATAATATGCAAGTCTGGCAGAATTTTTAAGACTGCGCATGTTTGAAAGAAATACAGGAGTCTGTGTTTTTACAGTTCTGTCTCTTATTGAATCTATTCTATCACGGACAGATTTCAATATGTCTGCATCGTTGTTCAGTTCGTCATAAATTTGTGAAAAAAGATTTTGTGCCCTGACAATATTTTTTAAAGATGATTCCAGATCACCGCCAATATTTTTTTCTGCGGAATTCAATTCAGAAGAAATTTCTTTTTCTGCAATGCTTGCTTTTATAAACTGCTGTTCAGATTTGTCCTGCAAAGAATCAAGTCTGCTGTTTAATTTCTGCAGTTCAGAAATTGTCCTGTCAATATTTTCCTGTTGTGCAATAAAATTTGCCCGGTAGATATAACCGTCATTCAGTCTTAATTTTGATTCTTTAAGAACAGCAATGTCCTGCGCAATATTTTCCTTTTCTGCAGGAATTTCTTTCAGTACCTGTCCGGGATGAGACTTTGCTTTTTCTTCTGCCGAATCAAGGTTTTCTGAATCAAGAGACAACATTTGTTCTGCTGTCTGCGAATAATACAAACTGACTTCCACCCAAAGGCTGATTGCTTTTTTTGTGCACAGATTTTCTACCGCTGTGCAGTTTTTTGAAAATGCATCTGCAAACTTTTTCCACGGATATTTTATTAATGAACTTCTCTCCAGAACTTTCATTGCCGAAGATTTTTTCCATGCAGCAGAAGTTCTTCCGTATGAAGAAAAATTTTTGGCAGAAGTAACCAGTGCCGCAGAATAAGCGTCACTTTTTTTTCTCATTGCAGCTACAGAATCAGAAGGCCTTTTTTTTATCTGAACAGTTTCTTTGTCAATAAGCGAAAGCATGTCAATAAATTTTACTGCATCTTCACATACATAAACCATATTTTCGCTTTCATTGGTTGAACCCGGATTCTGTCTGTTGTCCTGTAAAGAAAAATCCCAAAGAATTTGCGCATTGTTTTTAATTTCAAAAACGGCAGCTTTTGCGGCAGAATAATTTTCTTTTTTAAACCAGCCTTTGTCCATTTCCAATAAAGAAACGGCTTTTTCAATATTTTTTTCGGCCTGGGCAACAGCTTCTTTTTCAGTTACCGAGTAAGAAAAACTGGTAAAAAAAAATGCGAATATTAGTTGAATAAAAAATAATTTCTTTCCAGACACAATTCTGAATATATCAAAAATGTCTAAAAGTTACAATTACGACAGCCCTGTAACCTGTATTTTTTTGAACAAGGCTTTTTGTATGTACAGTGAAAAATCTTCTTTTGTGAAAAATTATTTTTTGCGGCAGAAAATCCTGTAGTTCATCCACGGAAAGATTTTTGTATTTTTTTCCTCGGAAGTAAGCCAGTCTGTCTTGACGGTATTGCTTGCCAGTGAATCAAAAACTTTTGTGAAAGAGCTGATTTTGTTTCTGAACAGCATGTCTGTGTAATCAGGAATTTTGCTTTCGTGAATCATCATCGGCCATTCACCGCTCTGTGCAAGAAGAACTTCCTTTGCACCAAGGCTCAGAAGTCTTGCCTTAAGACTTGATTCTGAAGGAAAGCGGTCTGCCAGGTCAATCATTCTTTCCGAAGCTTTTCTTACGTGTCGCAACATCCAGCTGTTTGAATTATCCGAAAGGTCTTCCCCGTAACCGAGTCCGTTTGCCGCACACGGGTAGGGTTCAATTTTTGGAAGAGAAAACTGGTTTTCAATAAGATTTCTGCACTGTTCCAGTTCAATAACATTGTTTTCGCAGACAAGCCGTATAACTTCTTCAAACCATTCGATTCCTTCAAACCATGTCTGTCCAAGAATCTCGGCCGGAATCGTGCATACAAGAACAGGATCTTCCCCGTTCATAAGAGTTTCTGCTTCTGTAAGTTTTGTCAGTTTTGATTCATAGAATTCTTTTGCGTCTGACTTTGCCTGCCTTAAAGCTTCATCCCTGTCATAAGCCGGCCTGTCATCTTCATCGCAGCCGTTGGCAAAGTATTTGAATCCGGTCTGAATTCGTGCACCGTTGCTTCCTTTAAAATCAGCAAGTTCGTCCCCTGACAGTTCAAATCCTATGTCATTCTGTACGCAAAGATACTGCTCTTTATTGCAGAAACCTTCATTTCCGCAAATTTCTTCAGTTGTTTCTGGATCTCGAGCAAAAAGAACCAGAGAATTTTCTGTCTGTACAGGTGCAAAAATTCCGGTTTCAGGACATTTTTCAGAAAACAGTATGCCTCTTGTGTCTACAATTGAATAGTTGACGCCGTAAGAACGCAGAATTTTTTCTATTCCCTTTGACCAGCCCATGTACGGAAGCCAGAAACCTTCACCGCCTTCTGAAAAAAAGTGGCGCTGGGCAAAAATACCTGTTTCGACTTGTGCGTTAAGGGCTTCTGGTAAATCTGCATAGTGGGGAAGAAATGCGTATGTCGCTGCTGTAGGAATTAATTCAATATATCCTTCATCAGAAAATTTTTTGAAGGCTGCCAGCAGGTTTTGACCGTAAGTTTCTGTAAAATCAGTTTTTGTCTGTGTAATTCTTGAAAGACATTCTTTGGCCTGAATTAAAAGCGGGTCGTCTTTAAGACGAAGAATTTCCTTTTCGCCAAGCTGAATCTGGCTGTCAAGATGTTCAATATATTCAAGCTGAACCTGCGGATCTTCCAGCAGTGTACAAAGCGGCGCCGAAATTACAAGACCAATCTTAAAATTAAGGGAATCCTTTTTAAGTCTTTCAAGCATATCAAGAAGAGGAATATATGTATTTGAAATAGCAGAAAAAAGAATATCGTTCTGTTCCCTGAAATTTTCATCAGAGCAGTTTGTTTCGCTTTTTCTCAGATAACCCTGGTGGGCTTCAATTATAAAAACCAGATTTTTCTTTGCCATTATTAGCTCCCCTAAATCCAATAAAATAGAAAGGTTTGAAACGTAAACTTCAGATAACAAGCCCTAGTCAGAAAAAGACTGTCTGTGATTCAGGTAATGATCGTGAAGCAGACATTTCATTCCGGAAAGCTTTACCAAAGGCTGAATATCCATTTTTTTTCCGGGCTGGCTGTTCTGTACGGTTTCATTTTCAGCCGGAATTTCAATCTGTTTTGTGCAGGCAAGAATTTCAGGACTTCTGCCGTCAAATAAACAGACAAGCTCAACCTGCATAAAGCGTTTTTTTGATGATACAAGAATATACTGCTCGCCGGTTGTCTCTTTTATATCTATATCAAAAGTGTCATCCTGTTTTTTTGACAAAGGACGATCAAAAAATGAAACATGAAGAAACAGACTTTTGAAATCAGGATCAGAAACCAGCTTTTTTTTCTGAAGCGCTTTGACATCCCAGTAGACATAAGCCCAAACGGGATTTCTTAAAATTGCACAAATTTCTGTTGTGTTATATGATTCCGGAAGAAAATCAGGAACAGGAGAATCCTCGTCTGTAGTCTGAACATCATTGTTGTCAGACTGTTTGTTTTTTAATTCTTCGGCTGTTTCAAGAAGTTCACCAATAATAAACCGGCGGTTCAGATTGTCAGGAATATCAATCCCGTAGTCATCTGCGAGAGTAATTAAGTCAACAGTGGACATTGACTCAAGATACTGACGGGATAAAAAGTCTTTTTCCATAATGTTCAATATAATCGCTAAAATATTGCTTCGTGTCAAGCGAGGTTTGCGGCTGTTGGGTATGAAAATTGTTTTCTTTTTTCCAGATTGAATAATATGTCCTGTTGAATAAATCTGTTGTGATAATTTAAGATTTTCTTCTATTAAAAACATTAATTTTTAAAGGCGGAAAAGCAAATTTAAGAATTTCAAAAAATTTTTAAAAAAAGAAGAATTTAGTGTTGACACAAACAGTGCTGAATGGTAATATCTCATTCACCTGCAGCAAACAACGCTGCAACGATGTTTGAGACGATAAGGGAAGGAAATAAAGACAGAATGAGCAGGTAAACTGTTCAGGAAGGTGACGCAAGGAAAAAGAAAAAC
>ERZ1026856.34-NODE-34-length-106556-cov-30.186768_pt1 | contig 106556 bp, 95 predicted proteins | sample MGYA00380158_ERZ1026856 | MGnify/ENA primary metagenome ERZ1026856 (study PRJEB33269, sample SAMEA4719794) | human gut metagenome | biome: human-associated habitat; feature: organic feature; material: feces | place: Cameroon | collected 2013-10 ... | reverse complement strand
TTAGGAATACTCACTTCAGGTCTTAGGAATACTGGCTTTAGTATAAAATTAACTAAATTAACTATTATATAGAACACATTTAATGATTCTGTGCAATACGGAAACCGAATGTGAGCCCAACTAAAGCGCCGCCTTTGTATCCGGAACAGCGTGAACCTACGATTTCATTTAAATAGTCTCCGCCTCTAAGTCCTCGTGCTGTAGAAAATTTATAAACTGAACCGTAAGAAACATCGTAGTCAAAACACCATTCAGGAACATTTCCGCTCATGTCGAAAAATCCTAAATGATTTGGAAGTTTTCCACCTGAAAGATGCATTCTTCTTCCAGAAATTGGTTTTCCTGTTTTTGTTGAAAGCGTTGTGTTTGTATCATCTTGTCCTGTGTAAGTTTTTGAAGGTCCTTTTGAAGCGCTATTTTGCCTTTGCCAGCAATATTCGTTTTGTTTTGAAGACAAAGTAAACGAAAATCCGTTCATTAATTCTGTGGCTGTTGTTTCAATTGCAGAACCAGTTTCATCTCCAGAAACATTTCTTCCAGAAATTGCAGTTGCATCAAGGCGCTTTCGTGCAGCATATTCCCATTCTTTTACATAAGGAAGCCTGAAGCCGTTTGCATTTGTGTTTACATACGGATTGTCAACTTCTCCCGGTTCTATCGCATAATTTTTTAAATCATTGAAAGCAACTCCAGTTGAATCTCTTAAAGGTGTTTTAAAATCTTTGTCTGTGCAGTAAACTGGTTCAAGACCTTTCATTTCGCTTAATGCATTGCACCATACCATTACATCGCGCCAAGTAAGACGGCAAACAGGCATTTCAACAAGTTTTGGCTCTTCTCCTGGTCCTGACATATTATTTTCTTTTTCAACTTCGCCAAAAACGCCTTCAACACCTTTATTTGCAATCGTGTAGCCGTTGTTTTCTGACCACGTTAAAACTTCATACCAGGTGTTGTAACTTGTTTCGTACATTGCAAGTCGGAATGGTTTTACATTCGTCGTGTAGGGAACTTCAAGTAAATCTTCGCCTAAAATAATTGAGTCTGAGGTTCTTCCATCGATGAAAGAAATGTCAATCATCGTAAAATTGGCATTTGTGTTGCTGAAAGTTACGGTTTGCTTTTCTGTCTTTATGATTTGACCTGATTGAGTAGTATCTGTTTCTACAGTACAGCCTGAAAATAATAAATTAAATGAAATTAAAAAAGTTGAAATGAGCTTAAATTTTTCCATATTTATCCTGTTTTGCTAATTTTAAATTCTTGCAATTTTTTATAAAAATTTATCACATTTTTTTTCAAAATACAATGGATTTATTCATTCCTTAAGAAAATTAATTGTATTAACTTGTGTTAAATCAAATCTACAAAAACAGTCTATTCTATCTCGATTTTTGCCAAGAATAATTAAATTACTTTTTTTCCTCACGAAATAAGATCTGTCCCCCTTTAAATAAATCTTCGTTATAACTGTACAAAATAAGTTATTTTTCATTTGATTTTTTAATAGTATTTGTTAGCGTTAAGTTTTATTGTTCGTAAAGAAAAATAAAGAAAATCCAGACTGCTTCATTATAGAAGATCTTGCTGTTACAAAAAACCGGAAGACACTTATTGAAATCATGCAGTCAACAATGTTCAACCCGTCAAAGAAAGCAATCGGTAACAGTCAAGTCGTACGCGTTCTTACATTTGACATCAAGTCAGGAAAGACAAATCAGTTCCCCATACGTGATTAAAGACGACGTTGTTTATACAGTTAAACTAAAGTAAGATTTCCATAATCTATTGCACGCAGGTTAATTTCGTGGAATGCAGGTTTTACAAGAACTTTAACTGCATCTTTGATTTCCTGTGCGCAAAAAATTCCGGCTGAACAGGCTGCTCCAAGAAGAATCATATTTACAGGCTTTGAGCTGCCAAGTTTTTTACATGCTTCATCTGTGTCCACGCAGATTACATTCGCTCCTGTTGACTTAAGATATTCAACCATTGCAGATGTTTCAAAAGTTTTGGCTCCAAGGCTTGCGGTAACGGGCGCAACAATTTTACTGTTAACAATAACTGTTCCGTTTTTTTTAAGAAAGCGAATATTTCTTACAGCTTCGGTAGCTTCAAACGCAATTATTACATCTGCCTGACCGCACGAAATCAAAGGTGAATAAACGCCGCTTCCTATACGAACATGACTTACAACACTTCCGCCGCGCTGGGCCATTCCGATTGTTTCTGCAGAAAGAACTTTTTCTTTGCGCGAAAGAGCCGCCTGTGACACAACCTTTGCGGCAAGAACAGTACCCTGTCCGCCCACTCCGCAAATCAAAATATTCATGCTCATACTGCACTCTCCTGTTTTGTAATTGCACCGGTCGGGCACACTCCTGAACAAAGTCCGCAGCCCGTACACAAAGACGCATCTATCTGTACTTTTTTGGAAGATGCATTCAGTACAAGAGCCGGGCAGCCCAGTTCGTTAATGCACTTGCGGCAGCCTATGCATTTTGTTTCGGAAACAGCGTTCGCGCCTTTGAATGAAAAACCAAGTTTTGAAGCAACAGAAATACACGGCGACTTAAAGATAACCGCGCTCACTCCCGGCGAATCAGAAGCGGCTTTTACTGCAGCAACAGATTCTGCCTGGTTAAAGGGATCAACTGTAATTACAGGAGACACTCCTATTGCGCAAAGAATTTTTTCTATGCTTATTTTGTCTACAATCTGTCCCATCATCGTAACACCTGTTCCCGGGTGGGGCTGGTGTCCGGTCATTGCAGTTGTTGAATTGTCCAGTATGCAGACTGTCATTTTTGCCTGATTGTAAACGGCATTTACAATTCCGGTTATTCCCGAAGCAAAGAAAGTTGAATCTCCTATAAAAGAAAAACACTTCCTGTCATTTTCGTTGTGGTAAAATCCCTGTGCCATTGTAATGTCAGCGCCCATACAAAGGCAGGTGTCACACATGTCCAGAGGCTTTGCGTTTCCCAAAGTGTAGCAGCCAATGTCGCCGCAATAAACGGTCTTTTGTCCTTTCATTGCCTGCTTTACGGCATAAAAAGAACCGCGGTGGGGACATCCTGCACACAATACCGGAGGCCTTACAGGAAGTTCGGGAACACTGTCCAAAGATTCTGCACTGCCCGAAACGTCACTTACAGAAAGAAAATCTGCAAGCGCTTTTTTTACAGACTCAACGGTATTTTCGCCTGCTTCAGAAATTTTTGAATCAAGTTTTCCGTGAATTGAACAGGAAAGATTTGCACGTCCTTTAAGAAGAAGAAGGCTTTCTTCAATTACAGGATCAAGTTCTTCTACAACGAGTACGTGTGTTTTGTCCATTAAAAACTGTTCAGCTAAAGGTGCAGGAAAAGGATACGGCGTTCCGATTTTCAAAACAGGAACATCTGTTTTATTCAAAATAGAAAGAGCTTCCATTACATAGGCATAACTTATTCCGCCTGTAACGACTGCAAGAGAAGATGCATGACCATTCAAAACAGAATTAAGACTGCTCTTTGAAAACTCATCCGGAATAATATGTTCGTTGCGTTCAAAGATGCGTTTGTGGTTCATAAAAGATGTGCGCGGGAAAATAACCCAGCGTGCACTGTCCTTTACAAATTCACCGCGGTTACGGCACGGACCCAGTTCGGGAAACTCCATGCTTTCGTAGGCATGATCCACGCGTGTAGTCGGGCGCAGAATTACAGGCGTATTGTATTTTTCTGAAAGTTCAAATGCCTGCTGAACCATCTCATATGCTTCTGACGGACTTGACGGGTCAAGAACCGGAATTTTTGAAAATGCACCAAAGCGTCTTGTATCCTGCTCGGTCTGGCTTGAAATAGGGCCCGGATCATCTGCAGAAACAATAACCATTCCGCCGCGAACACCTACATAAGCCAGGCACATTACAGGATCTGCCGCCACGTTGAGTCCGACCTGTTTCATCGTAACAAGAGTGCGCGACCCCGAATAACTTGCACCGGCAGCAACTTCGACGGCGGCTTTTTCGTTAACCGACCATTCTACATAAGTGCCGGTTTTTTCCTTATACTTTGAAATATATTCAATTATTTCGCTGGAAGGCGTTCCCGGATAGCCCGAAACCAGATTTACTCCGGCTTTGAGCGCTCCAAGTGCAATCGCCTCGTTTCCCATAACCATTTTCTGCGGCACGGCTTTTAGTCCATCATCTCTGAGCTAAGTTCCATAATCTGATTGTAAATGGGCTTTCCTCCCGGAACCATGGGCAAAACCATTTCATCAATATCTACACGCGAGTCAATAACAGCGGCCTTTCCAGAAGCGAATGCCTTGTCAAAAACAGAAGCAAACTCTTTGGCATTACGTGCTCTGAACCCCTGTATACCGTAAGCTTCGGCAAGTTTAACCCAGTCCGGACCAAAGTCGAGTGTTGTCTGGCTGAACCGCTTTCCGTAGAAAAGACGCTGCCACATTCTTACGTTACCGAGTGCGCCGTTATTCATTACGACAATCACTATTGGAAGATTATAATGCTGTATAGTTGCAAGCTCGTTGCAGTTCATGCGGAACGAACCGTCACCTGCAATATGAACGACCCTGGCTTTTGGAAGGGCACACTGGATTCCAATTGCTGCTCCTGTACCAAAACCCATTGTTCCCAAACCACCGCTTGTTACAAAAGTACGCGGCTTTGAAAAAGGATAAAACTGTGCAGTCCACATCTGGTGCTGGCCGACTTCTGTAGTAATAAATGCATCGTCGCCTGCAACTTTGTTTATGTACTCGCATATAAATTTTGGGTTGATTGAATCTTTGGGATCCTTTGCATAACAGGATGGAACTTCTTTCATCCACTCCTGAACCTGCTTTACCCAACCGCCATGCTTTTTTGAATCTACAAGCGGAATAAGTCTCTTTAGTATCTGACCGATATCTCCCACAAGAGAGCCGCAGGTCGGAATATTTTTGTTTATCTCGGCCGGATCAATGTCTATCTGGAATACACGGCTGTTCTGTGCAAATTTGGAAGCATCAGAAGTAACGCGGTCGCTAAATCTGGCACCAAGGGCCAAAACAAGGTCACTTTCTGTAATGGCCATGTTGCTGGCTTTTGTTCCGTGCATTCCGACCATCCAGGTACAAAGCGGATGTTTTGACGGGAATGCAGAACGAGCCATGAGACTTTCCGAAACAGGAATGTCTGCTTTTTCTGCAAACTCGAGCAGTTCTTTTTCTGCACCGCTTATTACAACACCGCCACCGGCATAAATTACAGGACGTTCGGCTCTGTTAATAAGTTCTGCAGCCGCAGCAATTTCTTCATCTGTGGGTTCTGCTACAGAAAATACACGGCGCAAATTTCCGTTACCGGCTGCAGCTTTTGCCATTCCATCATCACCGGCGGCAAGCGGCTCAAAGTCAACCAGGGCTGCTGTTACTTCTTTTGGTATGTCTATAAGAACAGGACCCGGCCTTCCGCTTTTTGCAATAAGAAATGCCTCGCGGATTGTAAAGGCGAGATCTTCTACCCTGCGTACCATAAAATTATGCTTTGTAATGGGCATGGTTACGCCGGTAATGTCTATTTCCTGGAATGAATCTTTTCCCAAAAGTGAAGACGGAACATTGCATGTGATTGCAACCATAGGAGACGAGTCCATGTAGGCAGTTGCTATTCCGGTTACAAGATTTGTTGCGCCCGGACCGCTTGTTGCAAACACAACGCCGGTTTTTCCTGTAGCACGTGCATAACCGTCGGCAGCGTGTGCGGCTCCCTGTTCGTGTGCAGTAAGGATATGTCTTATTCTGTCTGAGTTCTTGTAAAGCTCATCATAAATATTAAGAATTGCTCCTCCCGGGTAACCAAAAATTGTGTCTACGCCCTGCTCTACAAGACATTCTATTACAACCTGTGAACCTGTTATTTTCATCTAAAAATCCTTGAGTTTTTCGTATTTTTATTACTGAAGTATTGCGCCCTTGTCTGCAGAAGAAACAAGCTTTGCATAGCGGGCAAGATATCCTGTCGTTACCTTTGGCTGGGGGCAAACCCATTTTGCCTTGCGTGCTGCAAGAACTTCATCGGAAACATCCAGGTGAATTTTATAATTGTTGATATCAAGCGTAATTGTATCGCCTTCTTCTACAAGAGCAATCGGTCCGCCGACGGCAGCTTCCGGTGAACAGTGTCCCAAAGAAGCACCTCTTGTTGCGCCAGAAAAACGTCCGTCTGTAATAAGAGCTACCTGTTTGTCCAGTCCCTGTCCTGCAAGAGCGGCAGTAACGGCAAGCATTTCTCTCATTCCAGGTCCGCCCTTTGGTCCTTCATAGCGAATAACAACTACATCGCCGGGATTAATTTTGCGGTTCTGAACGGCATCCATTGCTTCACTTTCGTCATTGAATACGCGTGCAGGTCCTGTATGCTTCATAAGTTCGGGGGCACAGGCAGAACGCTTTACTACAGTTCCGTCGGGAGCGAGGTTTCCAAACAGAATTGCTATTCCGCCGTTGTCAGAGAACGGATTTTCTATAGGGCGCAGAATCTGGGGATTGCGGTTTACTACACCGGCAATATTTTCTGCAATTGTTTTTCCTGTAGCGGTAATCATGTCTGTTTTAATGAGATTCTTTTTTGCAAGTTCTGCAAGGACAGCCTGAACACCACCCGCGTCGTTAAGTTCGCACATAAATGTATGGCCTGCAGGCGCAAGATGGCAAAGGTTAGGCGTGCGGTTAGAAATTTCGTTTACTTCATGAAGATCAATTGAAATTCCTGCTTCGTGCGCAATTGCCGGAACATGGAGCATTGTGTTGCTGGAACAGCCCAGTGCCATATCTGCAGCAAGTGCGTTTCTGAAAGAATCTGCCGTCATCATGGAACGTGCAGTTATTCCGCGGCGGTACATTTCCATAACCTGCATACCGGCATGTTTTGCAAGCGCAATACGTGCACCTGTTACTGCAGGAATTGTTCCGTTGCCGGGAAGTCCGAGTCCAAGTACTTCTGTAAGACAGTTCATTGAATTTGCAGTAAACATTCCGGAACAGGCACCGCAGCCCGGACATGCTGAATGTTCTAGTTCCTTGAGCTGTGCTTCATTTATTTTGCCGACTGCAAGACCGCCAACAGCCTCGAACATGTCGGTAAGTGAAAGATTTTTGTCTGAATAAGGGTTGGATGCATCGTGACCGGGAAGATGACCGGGCATCATTGGTCCGCCGGAACAGAATACTGTAGGAAGATCAAGACGGGCTGCAGCCATAAGCATTCCCGGAACAATTTTGTCGCAGTTGGGAATCATTACAAGTGCGTCAAACTGGTGTGCCTTTGCCATGCACTCAACAGAGTCGGCAATAAGTTCACGGGTGACAAGGCTGTACTTCATGCCTTCATGGCCCATTGCAATTCCGTCGCAGACACCTATTGCAGGAAACTCTACCGGAGTTCCGCCTGCCATGCGAATTCCTGCTTTTACAGCTTCTGAAATTCTGTCAAGTTCGGCATGACCCGGAATTATTTCATTTTTTGCGCAACAGACACCAACTATAGGACGCTCAAGCTCCTCGTCTGTATATCCCATCGCATAAAACAAAGAACGGTGCGGAGCGCGTGCTGCTCCCTTTACTGCGTTATCACTTTTTTTTGCCATAATTGTCACCTCGCTATCAAAATATATTAAACTGTATCGGGTATAAAGTCAACAAATAACTTTAATAATACTGTAGTATTTTTAGTATTTATTAAAACAGAAAGATTTATTTACAAATAGAAGTGCCTCCTGGTCAGCCGGTGAAGTCCAAAACCGGACCATATGGTCCTTGATGTGACTTTTGAGATGAAACCATCAAATGTCGCTTCGCGACGCTAAAAGTCAAATCATTTCGACCTCCCCCGTCTTCCCGCGCGGCACTTCACTTTTTTTACCAATATTCTGCTTTAGTAAATACCTTTACAAACAGAGCATCCAGGAGGCACTTCTCTTATCTACATAAATTTCCTGCTATAAAAAAAAGACCCGTACGCCGCCTGAAGGAGGAAACAAAAACAGGGCGTACGGGTCTAAAAATTGCACGCAGGCAAAGCGTTTAAATAAGTGGCAGTGTCCGCTTAACCTACAGTAACTGAAAGTTCAACTTCTGAAACAGACGAGCCTTTTTTCAGAGAAACCAGAGTGCCGTTAACCGTTACATCAGGGTTCGTGCACTCAATCTTTACATCACCGGTATTGTTTACGCTGTGAACGTTAATGCGGTAAGTAACACCACGGAACACGCGTGTAATCTGTGCGTCACCAATTTCTGACGGAAGTCTGGGTTCAACCCTGAGACCTGCATAATCAGGACGAATACCTGCAATGTACTGTGACAGTGCAACAAAGTTCCATGAAGCTGTTCCGGTAAGCCAGCTGTTTTTTGCCTGACCAAAGTTACGGGCTTCCTTACCGGCAATCATCTGTGCATAAACATAAGGCTCTGTTTTATGAATATCGCTGATATCTTCTATATAAGAAGGTGCAATCTTTGCATAATGCACGAAGGCATCATCAGGGCGGTTGTTTACAATCTCACCGATAATTACCCACGGATTGTTGTGGCAGAAGATTCCTCCGTTTTCTTTGTATCCCTGCGGGTAAGAAGAAACTTCACCCAGTTCAACATGATAGCGGCTGTATGCAGGACTTAAAATAACAATTCCGTACTTTGAGTCAAGATATTTCTTTACGCTGTCCAGTGCCTTTTCGGGAAGATGCTTGTCCTTACCGATTTTTGCCATTGAACCGAATCCCTGTGTTTCGATAAAGATTTTGCCTTCTTCACATTCGTGTGAACCAATCTTGTGTCCGTAATCGTCATAAGCGCGTATGTACCACTCGCCGTCCCATCCGTTTTTGCAGATGGACTCTTCCATCTTTGCAGATTCAGCCTGTGCCTTAAGGGCTTCATCCTCTTCGTTCATAAGACGGCACATTTCCATGTAGTCTGGTGTTACATAAACGAACATCTGCGCAATCATTACAGACTCGGCGTTCTTTCCATCTTTGTTTGTACTTGTCTGGAAAGAGTCATCGGGGCTTGTACTGAAACAGTTAAGGTTAAGACAGTCGTTCCAGTCGGCGCGTCCTATAAGAGGAAGTCCGTGCGGTCCCATGTGAGTAAGAATGTAATTGTATGAACGCTTAAGATGCTCGTACAAAGTTGCTGTATTGTTTGTGTCATTGTTAAACGGAACCTGAACCTTAAGGAAGTCAGTGTCTCCTGTTTCCTTGATATAACCGCCAACGCCCAGAATAAGCCAGAGCGGATCATCGTTAAAGTTTGAACCAATGTCGGCGTTTCCGCGTTTTGTAAGCGGCTGGAACTGGTGGTAGGCACTTCCGTCTTCAAACTGGGTTGCAGCTACGTCAAAAAGTCTCTCGCGGATTCTTTCTTTTGGAAGAAGATGTGCTGCACCAAGCATATCCTGGCTTGTGTCTCTGAAACCGATTCCGCGTCCGATACCGCTTTCAAAGTAACTGGCGCTTCTTGCAAAATTGTATGTAGTAACACACTGGTACTGGTTCCACAAAGACATTCTGTCAAGTCGTGCGTCTGAAGTTTTAAGACTGAATGCAGACAGAATTGAATCCCAGTTTTTGCAGAGCTTGTCAAATTCAGCCTTTACAAGTTCTGGTGTTGCAAATGAGCGCTGCAGTTCATACGCCTTCTTTTTGTTTATAATCTGTGCCTTTGGGTTTGTCTGGAAGAACGGAACCTTTGAAGGAGCGTCCTGCCACTTTTCTTCGTCTGCATTTTCTATGTAGCCAAGAATAAAAATGTATGTGCGCTCTTCACCGGGGTTAAGTCTTGCGTCAATTCTGTGGCTTGCAACAGGAGACCAGCCGTCTGCTACAGAGTTACGGCTCTTTCCAGACATAACTGCGTCGGGACAATCGAGTCCGTTGTAGGTTCCGGTAAAGCTTTCGCGGTCAGTTTCAAAACCGTCTATTTGTGTATTTACAGAATAGAAAGCGTAGTGGTTGCGTCTTTCGCGGTATTCTGTCTTGTGGTAAATTGCGCTTCCTTCTATTTCTACTTCACCGGTAGAAAAGTTGCGCTGAAAGTTTGTTCCGTCGTCCTGGGCATTGTAAAGACACCACTCAACGAAAGAATAAACAGAAATATCTTTTACTTCGTGTGAATCGTTTTTAATCTTAAGCTGCTGTACTTCAACGTTGTAGTTAACGGGCACAAAAAAAAGCGCGTCGGCAGAAAGACCGTTCTTTGAAGAAAGAAGGCGTGTGTAGCCAAAACCGTGGCGGCATTCGTAAGAGTCAAGTTCAGTCTGAACAGGCTGCCAGCCCGGGTTCCATACAGTGTCACCGTCTTTTATGTAGAAGTACTTTCCGTTTGAGTCAAGCGGAACATTGTTGTATCTGTAGCGTGTAAGACGGCGAAGACGTGCATCTTTGTAGAAAGAATATCCGCCGCAAGTGTTAGACATAAGCGAGAAGAAAGACTCGCTTCCCAAATAGTTAATCCACGGATAAGGTGTACGCGGGGTTGTAATTACATATTCCCTGGCCTTGTCGTCAAAATGTCCGTATTTCATAGTTAATCCTCTTTCTGAATCCTTATTCTGTCCAAGTTTCTTCTATTATACTAATCAGAATTAAAACAACAACATGATTTTTTTCACATTGTTGTTTTAATTTTTTTACACAGGTTTGTCTTAAACCGTTATTATTCCTTTACACCGCCGAGTGTTACACCGCCAATAATCTGGCGTGAAAGAAGCAGATAAACTATAAGAAGCGGAATAATCGCAATAAAAATAAGCATGTAAACCTGAGCAAGGTCAAACTTCATGTAGTCGGCCGCACGCAACTGGGCAATAAGAATAGGAATTGTCTTGCGTGACTTTGAATTGATAACCAAAGCCGGAAGGAAGTAGTTGTTCCACGAACTTACAAAGGCAAAAATACCCTGAACAGCAATTGCCGGTTTAATAATAGGAATAACAATCGTATTGAATGTCCTGAATTCCCCGCAACCGTCAATGCGTGAAGCTTCTACCAGTGACTTTGAAAGGAAAGCCTGAAGATACTGCAACATGTAGAAGAAAACTACAGGAGAAGCAATTGCCGGAATAATAAGGGCAAGCAGGTTGTCGTCAAGGTTAATGGCACCGATAAGGCGCAAAAATCCCAAAGTTGTAACCTGAGCCGGAACCATCATGACAGCCATAATAAAGCTGAATGCAAATTTGCGGCCCTTGAAGCGATACATGTGAATTCCGTAGGCGGTCATTGCAGAAAAATATGTTGCAAAAACGGCATTTCCTACAGAAACCATAACGCTATTCAAAAGCGCTCCCACAACAGGAATATTGTCATTTGAAAGCAGGTTCTTAAGGTTAAAAAAGAAGTACTTTCCCGGAATAAACGAAAATCCGTTTATAAGCTGACTGTGAACGCGTGTTGAATTCACTATAAGCATAATGAACGGTAATATAGAAAAGAACGTCAAAAGAATGAGTACTACATATACTATTTTGCGTCTGACGCTCAAAAAAATCCTCTGGTTTAACATAGATTCCTCCATTTTATGCGCAAATTATTTTGCGTCCTTGTAATCCTTCATAGTAAACTTATAAACCGTAGCGCTCAGAATTGCCGTAATTATGAAGATAAGAACAGAAATTGCACCGCCGATTCCGTAGTTTTTGCTTCCAAGGTGTGCATTAAGGTACATAATGAGCGTCATGGAAGTTCTGTTTGGATTACCCTCGCCGTTTGTAAGAATCTGTGGAACATCGAACATCTGGATTCCACCGATAAGGCTTGTAATCATAACGTAAACAAGAATGGGCATAAGTGAAGGAAGCGTAACCTTTACAAAGATTGTAAAAGGATTTGCACCGTCAATGCGTGCCGCTTCAAAAATACTGTTGTCTATTCCAAGAATACCTGACATAAGAAGAAGAGTTGTGTTACCGTACCACATAAGAAGGTTCATAACCGCAACCAGCGTTCTTACCGTAGTCTTCTGTGTAAGAAAGCGTACCGGTTCTTCTATCCAACCCATTGAAACCGCAAGGGCATTTACAGGGCCGGCATCAGAAAACAGCATGAAAAACAGCATTGCAAAAGCCGAAGCCATAATAAGGTTTGGCATGTAAATTACTGTCTTGAAGAAAGACGTACACTTTATTCGAAGTTCAGTGTCGCAGAACCATATAGAAAGAAGAAGCGACAATACAATCTGCGGAACAAATCCCATAATCCACATTATAAGTGTATTCATGGCATACCGCGGCATATCGGTGTTAAAGAGCACTTCTTTGTAGTTGGCCATTCCAACAAAATTGGGGCCTACTGTCATAAGACCTACCCTGTAATTTTCAAAGAAACTGTTCCAGATTGTAGAAACAAGAGGAATAAGCTGAAAAATAATGTATATGATAAAGAAAGGAGCAATAAAGAAATATCCCCACTTCTCATAATTTAATGCGTGATTTTTAAGTTTTTTTTCGGACATAAGGACCCCCGCATAAAAAGCCGGTGCTTCTTTGCTTGATGGTGAAAATTGATTTTACAGAAAACAGGAAAGAAAGAATCCGGAGCCGAACAATTGGACTTTGAATAGCCCCGGATATGAAGGCTTAAGAATTATTTCTTAAGGTTAGGATAAAGTTCCATAAGAGATGTGTAGAAGTTCTTGTAAGCAGTCTGCTCATCAACATTGCCGTTGAAGTAGTCAGCAAATGCATGCTGGATCTTCTCTGTGAATCCCTGGTCATAAGGAGTCATGCAGTCCTTGTGGATGCTCTTTGCATTGTCAAGGAATAATGAAATGTGGTTCTGTCCGCCAAGGAACGGGTTCTTGTAGTCAGAAGCAGCAACTTCTTTCATGGCCTCTTCATTGTTTGTAAAGTCACCCATTTCCATTGCGATTGCAGTCATTGTAGCCTTGTCGCATGTAAGTGTGTACATTATGTCCTTGATAAGGTCAACATTGTCTGTTCCAGCAGCAGCACAAATCCAAGTTCCGCCCCAGCTGAATCCCTGTGGTCCGCGGCAGAATGCCCAGTCACCGTAGCTTCCGTTTCCGAGAGCGTTTGGTCCTTCAGGATCGTCCTTTGTTGCAGGCGCGAGACAGAAGTCAATGAACCATGCAGGTCCGAAGTATCCGAATACTTTTCCGTCTTTTCCAGCACCCTTGAAACTTTCTGCTGACCAGAGGTTTGCCTTGTTGTTGTATCCCTTTTCTGTGTATGTCTTTGTCTGTGAAATCCATCTCTTGATAAGAGGATCAATTTCGATTTTTCCGTCTACTACAGCAGGAGTTGTGATGTTGTCGCTGAATACGCGGTATGCATCATCGAATCCTGAAAGCATGAAGTATCCCTTTGACTTTGCCTGTGCAGCTACAGAGTCAAAATCGTTCCATGTTGCAAGGAACTTCTGTACTTCTTCCGGTTTGTCTGTTCCAAGAACATCCTTTGCAATTGAGCGGCGGTAAATGAATCCACCCGGACAAGCCTGCCATGTTACACCCTTAAGAACGCCGTTTTTGTCTGTCATTACGTCCTTAGTGTACTGGTACTGCTTTGAAAGATCGGCATCTGTAAGTCCGATGTCTTTCTTTACATCAAGTGTAAACGGTGTGTCTACATACTTGAGGGCATAGTCTGCTTCTACAAGGAACAAGTCGATTTTCTCGTCTGCAGGTGCCTTTTCCTGGGCATAAAGCTGCTGGTCAAGGCGGTTCTGATAAGCGTTGTCCTGGTTAGGTGTGATGTGCCACTTTACAGTGACTCCATCCGGAACAAGTCCCTTTGCCTCAAAGTAGTCCTTAAACCTTGCCTGGAACTCTTCGTTCCAACATGCTATGTTCAATACTTTTCCTTCTGCAGCACTCTTTTTTGCGCAGCCTGTAAACATTCCGCAGGCTGTTACAGCAGCAAGTGTAAACAATAAAGCCTTTTTCATTTTGAATCCTCCAAAAATTAGAAAAAAAATTGCCTTAACTACAACGTTGTAGTTAAAGCATAAATCCGGTATGCCAATCTGTCAAGGATTTTTTTTATAAATTTTTATGAAAATAACGCTTTTTTTGAAAATTTGCGGTTTTTAGTGTGTTTTCAGCGTATGTCGCAGACAGAACCACCCTGGATGAGACGGCCTTTTACGCGCACTGTGGCAGAACTTACGTCTGTTCCCGAAACGGATTTTAACAGAAGTTCTATCAGTTTTATGCCCAGTTCGCGTGCATTCTGTTCGTAAGTCGTAAGAGGAGGTGTAAGAAGCTGCGAAAGAAGGATTCCATCGTAGCCGGCAATGCTTATGTCCCTGTGCGGAATAAGACAGTGACTTGCAAGTGCCTGGATTCCGCCGAGTGCCGAAAAGTCGTCGGGATAAATTATGCATGTGGGAATGTCGGGAAGTGACAGAAGGCGCTCCGTTGCTTCACCGCTCAATGCCGGATCGTGGTACCTGCCCTGCAGAAGATATCCTCCTGGAACAGAACAGCCGGCTTCTTCCATTACGCACACAAAAGTGTCCATGCGCTCGCGGGTTACAAAAGAAGATTCACCGTGTATAAATGCAACTTTTTTGTGACCAAGCGCAAGAATATGCCTCACAAGAGAGCGAACTCCTGCTTCGTTGTCGCTCAAAACAGACGGAATGCCTTCTATATCGCAGTCCAGTACGGCAACAGGCACTTTTTCTGAAAGGATTTTTTTTACATCGGGGCGCGCAAAGTCTGTGGCACAGATTACAACGCCGTCACAACCGCGGCTTTTCATGTCATAGTAATAGTCGTGGCGTGTTCCGTTAAGAAAAATAAGGTCATAGCCGCGTGAATTGGCCGTTACGTTCATTGAGTCAAAGATTTGTGCAAAATACTGGTGCTGAAGTCCGCTGCCGGTTATATCTTCAAAGATAATGCCTATGCTTTTGGAAGATTTTGTCCTGAGCATGCGTGCAGAAACGTTTACGGTATAGCCCAGTCGATGCGCCGTTTCTTCTACTTTCTGCCTTGTTTCGGCGCCAATTTCTGAACTGCCGCGAAGAGCTTTGCTTACTGCAGAAAACGAAAGACCGCATTCTCTTGCTATGTCTTTTAGCGTTACGACACCCATTTTTACACCCCGCATACAGAAAATTAAAGGAAACCTGTTTCTTTTATCATATTTTGAACAGCATGTAAACATTTGGTCAAGACACCCGTTGATAAATTTATTTGCGGAATTTTGGCTAAATATGGAAGGAAACAAGAAAAACAGGGGAACAAAAATATCGAAAATTTAAAAAAATATTTGACAAGTACAAAAATAGGACATACAATTATTCTACAACGTTGTAGCACGAGGCAAAATGTTTCGTGCTTATTAAAAATTGAGCAGATGGAGGTTTGCTTAAGATGAAAAAAATTATTTCAGTATTGACAGGACTTGCTCTCGTAGCTGGCGCAGCTATGGCAGACGGAATCACATTCGGATCATGGGGACGCGGACTTTGGAACGTGGCTGCAAATTCCGGCGATGATGTTGTAACAGACATGCACCAGTCATGGGGGGGGGCCGCACCAAGAACAGGTATTAGTGTAAGCGGTTCTACAGAAAACGTAGGTTTTGCTGTAGATATGTTTGCAAACGGTGCAAACGGAATTGATCTTGGTGACAATGCACTTATCTGGGTAAAGCCTATTGAACAGATAAAGATTGTTGCCGGTAAGAAAGACCAGAACGAGCTTCGCGGAGACGCAGCATTCGGTCTTTGGAACTGGGACCGCATTGGTGCAGCAGGAGCCATGGGACTTGAAGGCTGGACATTCCCTGATGTATTTGACGGAAACGGCGTTGCAGTAATTGCATACCCTGTTGACGGACTTACAGTTGGTGCAGGAATTCCTTTGAGTCTTGAGGGCACAGGTGCCACCCTTGAAAATACATACGCACACGGTGCAAACTATGCCGCTGCCTATGCTATTGACGGTATTGGTACTATAAAAGCTGCTTACATGACAAAAGCTACAGCCAAAGACAAAGATGGTAAAGACAAGGACTACGGTGTAATCGCCGCTGCATTTGATCTTACAATGGTAGACGGTCTTTATGCTTCTGTTGGTGCACAGATTCCTACAGCACATGTATTCACATCCCTAGATATTGACCTTAAAAACCCGATGAATCCTAAAGTTACTGCTTCTGATGTTCCTACAGTTGTAAATGCATATGCACGCTATTCACTGGATGCACTTGCAGTACACCTTGCTGTTGGTACAAAGCTTAACACCTTTGATGTGAAGAAAGCTATGAAAGGTGATGATGCAGCTTTAGACGGACAGGTTGGTTTTGCTATCGGCGCAGGTGCAGACTATAGTCTTGACAACGGCATTGGGTTCTTTGGAGATGTTCGCTATGCAAACGGTGTTTACATGAAGAACACTTCTGCAGACAAGAGCGACTGTCTTACACTCGGTCTTGGTGTAGAGAAGAACTTCTCTAACGGAAAGATTGGTATTGCATTCGAAGGTGCTACAAACGGCAACGGACGCTATACTTACGAAGACAATGCCTTTGCATGGGAAATCCCTGTTAAGGTTGAATACTTTTTCTAATTTAGCATGAACCTGGCGCCGTATGGCGCTAAAAAAGCCCCGTCTCAATGGCGGGGCTTTTTTATCTGCTGCGGTTAGCGTGCTATTGCTGCAGTTGCTGGACCTGCGCGAGGCTAAGGCCGGTGGCCTTTGCCGTCTGTTCGGGAGAGAGAATGCCCATGGCGATGAGATTGCGTGCGGTTTCTACGGCCTTGGCGTGTGCGCCTTCGATAGCGCCCTGTTCACGGCCCTGTTCGAGGCCTTTTTCCATTCCCTCCTGCATGCCCTTTTCCATTCCCTCCTGCTGGGCCTCTTTCATCCAGACAAGGCGCTGCATTTCCATTATCATAAATTCCTTCCTCCAAGTTTCGTTCTGACGGGCATATTCGAGGCTCCGGCTTATTTGTTTTGTAAGCCCGCTGTTTGCCTCCCTGCTTTTGTACATATAGCGGAGCAGTTCCCTTACATCAGGGTTCTGTACCTTTTTGTAGTCTGCTATATTATAAAACACTTTGCAGGTTCTGTCATTCATTTTGAGCCCAGGAACGTCACAGCAGATATTTTCAAATTTGTACATCGGTTCATTTCTGCCGAACGCATCAAAGACACACAGAAATATTATATACACATATTTCAAATCACTGTATGTCTGTCCGGGTTTTAGTCCGTCAACATCGGCTACGCTCTGGTAATATCTTGCTCTTAACGGCAGATCTTCTGTTTCGGCTACCTGCATTTCTATGTCAAAGACTTCGTTACTGCCCCGGACATAAACATCGTACCGCACTCCTTTTGAAGAGAATCCGCTTTGGGCTGTTTTTTCCCTGCCGAAATTTTCTATGCGCTCAATTTTTATTCCAAGAAGTGTTTCTATTACACCCCTGCACACATCCATGTCTTCCATTACCTTGCAGAACATAAAATTATTCGTAAGAGGCAGTTCTTCATAATTTATAATATTATCCATATATTACTTATTGTCACTGTTTTTTCTTTTTTACAAAAAATCCGGTCTTTTTTATAAAGTTTCTGCTTTTTTATGCGCTTTTCCACTTCTTTTTTTCATATTTTGCCCTTAACAGTGTATATTTTTTATTTGTTTTTATCCAAAAACAGAAGTATAATATTGTTTATGAAAACACAATTAATTTTATCTATTTCCGTGGTAGCAGCTGTTTCCCTTCTGGCTTCCTGCTCCAGTACAAAAGTTCAGCCAGACACTTATGACAATTCTGAAACTGTTACTATATTCAAAATTGATTCCGCAAGTGCAACTGCTTCAAATGAAGATTCATACAGCGAAGAAAAACTGAATTCAGCCCGGTCATTTTCTGACAAACTTCTTAACAAAAACAAATATGACAAAAAAGAAGAGATGACCTGTTTTTTGACCCCGACACTGGGCAAACCCTTTGCAAGAAAAGGCACCTTTATTCACAAAAACGGCACTGACCTTGCGGGCTTTTTTATACTTTACGACACTTCGTTCTATGCATTTTATCTTGCCAAAAACGAGCGCGCTTCCCTAGTAAATGCAGTTTCGCGGTATATCAGGGACTTTGATGAAAAAAATCTTGATTCAAAGCTTAAAAAAAGTGAGCGTGCCTACGGACAGTCTGCAGCCTATGAGGAATTCGGTATTGCGGAACCAATGATGACAAACTTTTCAAAACCAAACGTTTACTTTGGCTACAAATTTCTTAAGGGTTCACCCTATTTCTGTATTCAGGTTGCGCCGGCAGAAAATCTTGCAGTCAATACAAAGTCCGACGGTGCTGTAAAGCAGTCCATTGGTCAGCGTTATTTCTTTACAAAAGCCCAGGCACAAGCCCTTGCCTCATTTCTTTCAGAAGAAAATATTTCGCGCTATTACGGTTCTGGTTTAGGGACCGACCTGAATGACATTCAGGCAGACAGTTATTGAAGCAATATTTCCTTTATTAATTTTTAACAAAACCTAAACATAAAACTAATGACGGTGTGCAAAAATCTGCTTTATGAAAACAATCAGCAGACACACCGTTATTTCACTGGCAGTTTCGGCCTTAATCACAGTAATTCTCATTTTTATTCCAACAGGATTTGAAGGCGCTGTTCAATTTAAGGACGCAGACAAATGCCGCGTAAAAATTGAATCTGTAGACAACAGCCGCATTATTGACACTGGACTTATTCGCTCGGGCCAGCAGGTTTGTTCAATAAAATTTCTTTCGGGCAAATTCAAAGGACAACATTCAGAAGGATGGAACATGCTTGGCGGTTCCCTCTCGCAGGACAAACTCTTTTATACCGGAGACGTGGCACAGGCAGTTGTTCACTACAGCGAAGAAGAGTCGTCTTCAGGGACTGTTACTGAAATTATTTCTGTAAATCTGATTGACCACTACAGACTTTCGGGCGAAATAATCCTTGCCGCAGTTTTTGCACTTTTCCTTTTGGTTTTTGCAGGTCAGACAGGTGCAAGATCGGTTATGTCTTTTGTTCTGACAATCCTTGTATTATGGAAGATTCTTGTTCCGCTTAATTTGAAGGGCGCAGATCCTATTCTTACAGGACTTCTTGTTACTGCAATACTTACTTTTATTATTCTTGCCCTTGTCTACGGATTTGACAGGCGGCTTGTTGCTTCCTGTGGCGGTGCCATGCTGGGAATAGGACTTTCTGCAATTCTTTCTGTTGTGTGCACAAAAACGTTTAAAATCCACGGAGCCATTATGCCGAATTCCGAAAGTCTGCTTTATTCCGGCTACCAGTATCTTAACCTTACGCGCATTTTTATGGCTAGCGTTTGTGTCGGCGCAAGTGGTTCAATTATGGATCTTTCTGTAGACATAACGTCGGCAGTTAACGAAGTTGTAAAAAAATGTCCGTCTATTTCAAGGTTTGAGGCCGTAAAGTCCGGAGTCGCGGTTGCAAGGGCTGCTATGGGAACAATGACAACTACACTTCTTCTGGCTTATTCGGGAAGCTGCATTGCACTTCTTATGACTTTTATGGCTCAGGGAACACCAATTTACAATATTCTTAACAACAACCAGGTTGCGGCCGAAATTATCAATACAATTGCGGGAAGTTTTGGTCTGGCATCTACTGCACCGTTTACCGCTTTTCTTGCAGGAATGATTCTTGCAGGAAAAAAACAGAACTAAACGCGCTTGTCTTCGTACAGTTTTTCGTCGGCTGCATTCAGTATGTCTGAAACACAGGATTTGGAATCTACACAGCCGCTGAATCCTATAGAAACAGAAAGTTCGTATTTTTGTTCGGGACTGGCGGTCTGGTTTTGTGCAAATGCTTTTTTTACTTTCATGCCTTTTTTTTAACTTTTTTCAGAAACTCCCTATAACAAAATTATATTTAAATATTGCGCAGAATGTCAACTGTATGGGAACTTGCCCCCAGAAGGTCGGGCCGTTCGCAAGTTGCCAGATGAAATTTCATAAAGGCTTCAAATGTTTTTTCATCCATGGCATTGAGTTCGCGCCTCATGTAGTCAGACGGACCGTCGGCTGCAAAGACAGAAATGCGTTTTAACCCGGCTGCGCGGTTAAGTTCATCAATGTCAGTAATGCGCAGATAACTGTACAAATCCTGTGGCGAAGAAACAGTATGAAAATCTTCTGTCAGGGTTCCGTTTTCAAGGCATTCCAGAACATGGTTTTTCTTAAAGCAGTATTCTATTACACTGTACTCGTTCATGACGTAAGCAACAAAAATTATTCCGCCTTTTTTTGTAACACGCCGCGCTTCAGAAAATACCCGCAGCCTATCTTCCGTTGTGTGCAGATGGTACATTGGCCCGAACACCAGCGTAATGTCAAATTTGCCGTCTTCAAGAAAATGCATATCCATTGCGTTTCCCGGCCAGATATTTACGTTTGCATGCTTTGACTCAAGAACATCAATATTGTGCTGTACAAGTTCAACTGCAGTAACCGAATGCCCTTCTTCTGAAAGAGCGACAGAATAACGCCCTGTACCGGCACCGGCATCAAGAATGTGCAGTTTTTTCCCCGCCGGAATATAGTCGTGTATAAACTTCATTGTCGTGGTGAATTCAACCGTTCCGTGGCGTGTAGTAAGCCTGTGGTCTTCATTGAATTTGTTGTAATAGCGTTCGATTTCTGTCATGCGCTTACTATACAGCAATTTTCACCGATTGCAAATATGGGCTTTTTTCGTTAAAATGCACGTATGAAAACTTCACAAATTCCATTCAGAACACTGCGGGAAGCGCCTGCAGAAGCGATAATCTCAAGCCACCAGCTCATGATGCGCGCCGACCTTATCAGAAAACTCGGCAACGGCCTTTATACATATATGCCGCTCGGACTCCGCGCCTACAGAAAACTTGAAAACATCATCAGACAGGAACTTGACGCTTCAGGCGCCATGGAATTCAAACCTACCGTTGTTGTTCCAGGAGATATCTGGAAAGAAAGCGGAAGATGGGACACAATGGGTGCGCAGATGCTCAAGGCCCAAAACCGCCAGCAGCAGGACATGGTTGTAAGTCCTACAGCCGAAGAAGCTTACACTGCAATAATGAAACAGGGACTCACCAGTTACAAGCAGCTTCCTATCAACTGTTATCAGATAAACACAAAATACCGTGACGAAATCCGCCCAAGATACGGTGTAATGCGCGGCCGTGAATTCAACATGATGGACGGCTATTCCCTTAACGCAAATGACGAATCGCTTGACGAAACATACCAGGCTTATGCAAAGGCTTATCTCAGGATTTTCAAGCGACTTGGCCTTAAGGTAATTCCGGTAAAGGCAGATACAGGTGCAATGGGTGGCAGCGGTTCAGAAGAATTTATGGTAGAAAGCCCTGTCGGCGATGACACGCTCATTTTGTGTGAATGCGGATATGCAGCCAACGTAGAAAAAGCTTCATGCGCAAAAGACATTCCGCTCGACAAAAACGGTAATCCTCTGGCCGCAACAGACAAGCCCTTCGAAGAAATAAAAACCCCAGGAGTCGGAACAATCGCTGACCTCGAAAAATTCCTTGACTGCAGCCAGCACTCACTTCTCAAAACACTTATCTACAAGGCTACAAACGTTTCTCTTGACTTAAGCGGAATAGAATGCTGCAAAAACCTCAAGACCTTTACCGAAGGAAACATGACGTTCTACCCCGAAGTATTTGTTGCAGTGTGCATACGAGGGGATCTTGACGTTAACGAAGCAAAACTTGCAGGTCTTCTCAAGGCAAGCGAAGTAACACTCGCCACTGCAGAAGAAGACATGCGCATAACAGGAGCACCGGTAGGATACGCAGGACCTGTAGGATTAAACAATGTTCCTGTTATTGCAGACAATTCTGTTCTTGATATGCACGACTTTCTGGTCGGGGCAAACAAGGCAGACACACATCTTGTTCATGTTGAATACGGCCGCGACTTCAAGGTATGGCAGACAGCAGATGTTCGCACGGCAAAAGCAGGCGACAAATGCCCTGTTTGCGGTAAGCCTTTCTACACAAGCCGCGGTAACGAACTGGGACACATATTCAAGCTTGGAAAAAAATATACGCAAAGCATGGGCGTAACTTACCTTGACGTCAACGGAAAATCATCTGTTCCCACAATGGGATGCTACGGAATAGGTGTTGACCGCGTTCTTGCTTCCATTATTGAGTCTTTCCACGATGAACACGGAATTATCTGGCCAATGTCAGTTGCCCCGTACCAGGTTGCAATTGTTCCTATTAAATACAAGGATTCCATGAAAGAAGCTGCTGACAGGCTTTATGATGAACTTTCAAAACTCGGAATAGAAGTTCTGCTTGACGACCGCGATGAACGTCCAGGCGTTAAGTTCAATGACATGGATCTTATGGGATATCCTGTACGCGTAACAATCGGCGACAAAAATCTTCCAAACGTAGAAGTCAAACTCAGAAACCAGAGCGATGCACAGCTTGTTCCGCTTGAAGAAGCTGCGGCAAAAATTGCACAGACAGTAAAGGCTGCACTGGACGAGCTTAACGCATAAAAGTCTGCCGGAGGAAACAATGAGAAACTTACATAAAAAATTATCTGCACTTATACTCCTGTTTCTTCCGGCGGCAGCATTTTCTTTGCCTGCAACAGAGGATTGGCTTCCTGACACTTCGGGAGAATACGTTTACTACAGCGACAAAAGTTTTAAAGACAAATCAATAATTGGATTTCTTTACTACAACGATGAAACATACGCTGCAAGGTACTATTCCCCCGCGACACTCTCCAAACAGGAAAAAGACATAACTGTTTATCTTACAGTACAAAAAGACACATTCCCGCTTAAGTTCACCGGCGAGCGCATTTCGGGAATGACAGAAACGGGCGACTCTGACATTGTAAATTACATACACGATCTTTTCTACGAGTTTTCGGCAAGGCGGCATGCAACAAGTTTAAAGAAAGGTTTTGTTCTCAAGACCGACGAAAACTTTGCGCAGTTCGGCGGAAGTGTAAAAATTGAATACAGCCCGCTTGTTCCTGTATTCAACATTCTCTCAATAAGTGCCAATGACGGAACACCTATTCTTACTGTTCAGACAACAGGCATTCTTGCTTCTTCAGAAGACAAATCGTTTACGGAATTCAAGGGAATTGAAGGGCTGCCCAGGGACAAGACAAGGAACTTTAAAAAAACAAAGGCAGAACCGCAGAAAGCATCATTTGAATCACAGTCGGTTAAGCTTGACGGAATGTGGAAGCAGTCCATGCAGAACATGTGGCTTTTGGATGACTTTGCAATTATTACGTTCAGCACAATAAAGCCCCCGTCCAAAACCGAATTTTCCGGTGACTTTATGGCATTTATGATAAGAAAATTAAGTCAGGGAACAAACGGTTCCTATTCTATTTGGAAGCAACATAAAATTTCTGCAGAAAAAAAAGACGGCGCAAGAATTATGAATGTTTTCTACCAGCCGCTCAGTTCAAATGTAACACGCGACTTCAAGACAATTACTCCGCTTGAAGATGGAAACCTTGCTTATTTTTCACTTACGATTTTTGACGACACTTATCAGAAAAACCGTGCCTACTTTGACCGTATCCTTAAAAGTTACGAGCCTTAATTCTGCCTTGAGGCTTAAAACTCAAAGCTTAAAAACTTGAACGGCGTAGCGGTGTTCCAATCCAGACGCCTTCACTTCCCAAATATTCCTTTTTTTCACCATCAATAAGGAACTGAACGCTTTCTACTGTCTGGAACGCTGTTGCCGTATACACAATCTGCTGAAGCTGTCCGCGCAGACCTTCTATTCCGTAACGGTTGAATTCAAATTCACTGCTGAAGTTAAGTGTTGCCACGCCGTTTCTGACAGACGCGCCCAAAAGACGTGTTCCATCTGACAAAAGCGTACGGCAGCCAGAATCTGCTTCTGTAGAATTCGGTCCTTCTATCAAAGCATTTACAGCGTCCATAAGAGGACTGTCCGACTTTTTCATGGTACGTACAACTTCGCGGCGGTTGACTGTTCCGTTGCTGGTAATAATCATAAAGTAAAGCTTGATGTTCATTGTAGCAGAAGCTGCAGTTGCCGGAGTCTTTTTTGTTTCGGTAACAGCAGGTTTGTTTTCTGCAGGTTTTGGTTTGGTGGCAGTTTCTTTTTTTACAGCCGCGGCTTCTTCTGCCTGCTGCTGAAGTTCACGACCGGCATCGCTTACTGCTGTTACGGGAGACACATTTTCCTGCTGCGGGGCAGATTGTGTACCTGTGGCTGCAGATTGCGTATTGGAGAGCTGTTCAGCCTGTTCTGTTTTATCTGCAGAAGAATTAAAAGACGAAATTTCAGTTTCTGCATTAAGATCTATTTCTGTAGAAATAATGGGCGCAACATCATTTTTGCCTTCTTCTTTTTGTTCAACAACAGGAGCCTTTTCTATAAACTCGGGGGTTTTTCCTATTGTGCGTTCAAAAAAACGGGTAGTCTTTAAGTTGGAAACAATCGTTTTCTGGTTTATTAAAAAAAGTACACCGATAATCAAAAGAAGTACAAACCATATTGCAAATCCAAAGCCAGAATTCTTTTTGTTTTTGTTGTCTGCCATTCATTTATTATAAACCACACCAACCTATTTTTCAATAAGGGCGCAGTCTGTCTACCGTTGCCTTTACGAAACTCAAAAAATTTTTTACCAGCCGTTGCAAAATCAAGATTGCTGTTTATAAAATTATATGCTTCGTCAAACCAGTTTTTGCCGTTGCGGTAAGCGGCTTCTGCGACAACAAGTCCACGCGTATTCGGTTCCTCAGATCCTGTTCTGTCACATTCAAGTTTAAAAATATTCTACTCGGGATTTTTGTTTTGTTCAAATAATAGTTTTTGATAGCCGGTTATAAAAAAAGAGATATACTAGGATGAAAAAAATATGGTATAACTTTTTTATGTATGTAATTCATGAAATTGAACCTGTATGGAACACCGAAAGCAGAATTCTTTTTTTGGGAACTATGCCCTCGCCTGCTTCAAGGCTGGCTGGGTTTTACTACATGCACCCTCGCAACAGATTCTGGCCGGTTATGGAAAAAATATTCAGCGATACGCTGCCTTCTGTAAATGAACGGCGAACTTTTCTTTTGCAGAATAATATTGCACTTTGGGATGTTCTGTGCAGATGCGATATTGACGGTGCGCAGGATTCTTCCATTAAAAACGCGGTGCCAAATAATTTTACGCAGATACTTAACGAATCAAAAATAAGCCGCATCTTTTGTACCGGAAAAACCGCGCTTTCGCTTTACGAAAAACTTTGTGCAAAAAATTATTCTGTCCCGTACGAAGGTCTTCCTTCCACAAGTCCGGCAAATGCTTCGTGGACTCTGGAAAAACTTTGCGAAGAATACAGAAAGAAAATATTTGCAGACGCATTTCATCAATAAAACCAAAAGCAATATTCAGAATGCATACATGGCTTTACCTGCACCCGCAAACCGTGGAATACATTCCAAACTTTTCTTGACAACTGTAAAACTTCGGAATATAACTCTTTCTCTGTGAATTTTAAAATATCTTAATTGCGACTTATTATTTTGCAACCGATATTTTTATTCAATTATTGTGTGTTTTTATAATTTTGCAGAAGTTTTTGAAAGTCTGCAATGCTTTTATTCAATTCCTTGTCTGACCCATCATCAAAAGAAATATACTGGGCAAGCCGGCAATGTTCACTCAATAAATGAAAATAGTCAAAACCTTTTTGGATATAAAATTTAAGAATTTCTTTTGATAAAGAGTGATGTCCGCCTTCCACTAAAAATGATTTTTGCATTCCGAGATTTGTTGCATGATAAAAATTATCAAAATCATCTTTATAAGAAAAAAGTTCATCGTGATTTCCAAATATTCCAAAACAACATTGTCGTACTTCGCTGACAACTTCAAAAAGTTTTTCTTCTTCCTGCTTCCATTGTTCTATAATATTTGCAGGAATATCTGAATTCAGCTTTGGTATTTCAAGACTTGGTTTTAAGCACGGATTTATTACAATACGCGCAGCTGAATCTGTAATTCCAAGTTAATCGGAAGTAAAACTATGGCTTATACAAAACCACAGGTAATCGCTCAGAACGCTTCTACAGGAAGCTACGCTACAGGATGCCCGGCAGGCATCGGTGGAAGGGTGCACAGTGTCATCATTGCGAAAGATATATGTAATTTTTTCACAAATAAAAGCCAAATTTTTAAATTTTATGCTATAGCATAAAATTACATTGACAAATGTAATTTAGGAAACTTTTACCGCTAACGCTAAAAAAGTTTCCTACTCTTACGTTGTAAGAGAGCTATTTTATAAAATGGAGGAAACTATGGCTTACACAAAACCACAGGTAATCGCACAGAACGCTTCTACAGGAAGTTACGCTGCAGGATGCCCGGAAAAAGACAGAGGCCCGGAGTTATACGGCACGCATAGTTGCATTAATTGTGAACGAACAAAATAGATTGTGTTCACATTTCTAAGCGAGAGCCTTAAATCTTGTTACACAGAGGTCTTCGGACTTCTGTGTTTTTTTTCAGAATAAAAGGAATAATCAATCATGCTTTACAGACAAAAAAAAGACACATACATTCGTAACTACGACGGCGTGGGCTACATTACTTCGACAGGAATTTTTAACGACAGAATTGTAAACCAGAGCGGAACAATTTTTTTATGCGCATTAAACCGCACGCCTCAAACACTTGACGAACTCACAGATAAGATTTTACCACAATTCACAGGTGTTGACCGCGATACAATAAAACAAGACGCACAAGAATTTTACGAAACCTTAATCCAGGACGGATTTGTTATCAAAGGAGAAACAGAAGAAGAACTTAATGCCAAAGACATTGGCTTTACATATAATTCAATTTTACCAAAAACAGCACGTGAAGATTTTACACCGACAATTCAGCGTGCAGACAGCGACACTCAGGAGTTTTTGGAAAAGCATTTTAAAGACAAACCACACTTGACATCGTTCCAAATTGAACTGACTTCAAAATGCAACGAACGCTGCGTTCACTGCTACATTCCGCATAAGTTCAAATTGAATAACATTACGGACGAGCTTTATTATTCAACACTTGAGCAGCTTTCTAAAATGGGAGTTTTGTCTGTAACACTTTCCGGTGGAGAGCCGATGTGCCATCCTCATTTTAAAGAATATTTGCGCGCTGCAAAAAAATACGACTTTTATGTAAACATTCTTTCAAACCTAACTTTGCTTGATGACGAAACAATTCAGATTATGAAAGAAAGCAATGTTTCATCAGTTCAGGTTTCGCTTTATTCAATGATTCCGGAACATCATGATACAATTACAACTTTGCCTGGCAGTTTTGAGAAAACAAAAAATGCAATTTTAAAATTAATCGAAAACGATATTCCGCTTCATGTAAGTTGTCCAACAATGAAAGGAAACAAAGATGATTTTAAAGACGTTTTGGCTTGGTGCACTGAACACAAAATCCGCGCCCAAACTGACTACATTATGATGGCACAGTACAACCACGAAACAGAAAATCTTGCAAACAGACTTTCTGTAGAAGAAGCAGGCAAAGTAATCGAAACTATTGTACTTGGCGATGAAGATTACCAGAAAGCAATTCTAGAACCAGACTTTGTTGAACGCTGTAATCAGGCGCAGTTTAACCCGGAACGCCGTTTGTGCGGAGTTGGTATTTCTACTTGTTGTATGGTAAGCAACGGAAATGTTTATCCATGTGCCGGATGGCAGGAAATGGTTTTGGGAAACTTAAACGAAGACAATTTGCAGAACATTTGGGACAATTCAGAAAAAATAAAATGGCTTCGCGGTTTAAAAATGAAAGACCTTGGAAACGGTGAATGCTGCAAATGCGACAAAACTGCTTTCTGCGCTCCGTGCATGGTTCGCAATGCCAACGAAAGTCCTACAGGAAATCCTCTGGAAATCAACAGACATTTTTGTGCAGTTGCCGCAAAAAACAAGCAGATTGTATTGGACTGGAGAAATGCAAAATTAAAAGAGGTGTGAAAATAAAGATTTGACAGATTTTCATGTTCACTTTGGACAATATAATAACGAATATTTTTATCCGCAACGCGTTATTGACGATTTGGCAAAACGCAAAATTACAGAAGCCTGGATTTCATCAACAACGTCGTGCATGTATTGTCGCGAACAGCATCCGGAATTAAAAAATCAACCGAATGCAAAACAAATTTTAGATGCAGTAAATGAAGAATTTAATATTGCAATTAATCATGCAAAACTTTATGAAATAAAAATTCACCCGCTTTACTGGCTTGTTCCTGAGTTTGAAAAATCCGGTGTATGTTTTGAAAAATATTTCAGTAAGATTCTGAATCAAGTTCAGGATGACGGCTTATTGAATCATTCCGAATTTATTTCGGAATCTGTTTTCTATGAAGGTTTTAAAATACATCCTCGTGCGCAAAACTGGGATTTTTCTAATGCAACAACGTTTGAACTTGCGGAACGAGTTTTCTCTTTTGCAGAACAAAATAAGCTTCGGATTTTAATTCACACGGGCGAAAGTGAAAATGATTTTCCACGTAAGTTTGAGCCATTTATTGCAAAATATTCAAAATGCATTGTTCAACTTGCGCATATAAAAAAAACTGACGAAGCAATTTACATGCTTAATAATTATTCAAATGTAGTTTTTGATACTGCTTTTTCAAGCCAAGAGAATATTTTAAAAATGCAGAATAAAGGTTTTGCAAATCGCCTTGTTTACGGAAGTGATTTTCCGATTAAGGACCACACAAATCTAAAAGGTGAAGTAATAATTCCAAATGGAGTCAAAGAAATTCACCGCAATGCTTTTTTTGAATTGCCAAAATATTAAAAAAATTTTTGTTCCCCCCGGAAGTGTTGTAAAAATAGATTGAAAAACTTTATCAGTTTGTATAAACATTTTCAATGAAAACAGTATTTTGCAGAAGAATTTATAAAAAAGGTGTAAAAATCCTTTACAGACTATTGTTTTATTTATCATACGAGTATACAATACAAAGGAAAAATATAAAAAGGTGTAAAAATCCTTTGCAAGAGGTTTTATGGAAATTAACCGCAACCGCTACCTTAACACGCTTTTGCGAAAGAGAAACAATGGTCTTATAAAGATTATTACCGGGATTCGCCGATGTGGAAAATCATATTTGCTTGGAACAATTTTTAAAAATGCTCTTATTGATGAAGGTGTACCAGAAAATCATATTCTGCACATGTCGCTTGATTCCTTTGAAAATGAAAAATATTTAAATCCAAAAGAATTTTATACATGGGCTACAGAAAAAATAACAGATAACAAAACATACTATTTTCTTTTGGATGAAATTCAACTTATGGACAGATTCGAATCTGTTCTGAACGGTCTTAATGAAAAACCCAATGTTGAAGTTTATGTAACCGGAAGCAATGCAAAATTTCTTTCCAAAGATATTGCAACAGAGTTTGCAGGTCGAGGAGATGAAATTCACATGTACCCATTGAGTTTTTCAGAATTCAAATCTGTTTATAATGGGGACAATCAACACGCACTACAGGAATATATGTTATGGGGTGGCATTCCGCTTGTTGTGCTGGCTGCAGAAGAAGATAAAGCAAAATTATTAAAAACACTTTTTGATGAAACTTACATTCGTGATATTATCATCAAACATAAAATTAGAAATCAAAGGGAACTTGAAGACCTGCTGAATATTTTATCTTCTTCAATCGGTTCACTTACAAATCCCGAAAAACTTATGAATACTTTCCGAACTGTAAAAAAATCAAAAATTACTGCTAATACAATTGCAAAGTATATTGAATATTGTGAAGATTCTTTTCTTATTGAATCTGCAAAACGCTATGATATAAAAGGAAAAGCGTATATAGAAACTCCTCAGAAATATTATTTTAGTGATTTAGGACTCCGCAACGTACGTCTTGGATTCAGACAAAATGAACCAACGCACATAATGGAAAATATTATTTACAATGAATTAAAAATCAGAGGATTTGAAATAGATATCGGCGTTGTTCCTGTTATAGAAAAAAATGAAAAAGCAATGTCAGTTAAAAAACAGTTGGAAATAGATTTTATCTGTACGATGGGAATGAAAAAATATTATATTCAGTCTGCTTATTCATTACCGGATTCAACAAAAAGAGAACAGGAAATAAGACCATTTATAAAGTCAGGAGATTCATTTAAAAAGATAGTAATTACAAATGATATTACACCTCCTGTATACGACGATAATGGAATACTTACAATTAATTTTCTTGACTTTTTAAACAATGAATCTATTTTGGAAACATAATCATGTAAGGAACAGTGTTTTACAGGATAACTTATGACAACTATTACAGTAGAAAACGGGCAGTCAATTCAGGCTGCAATTAATGTTTCCCATAACGGCGATGTAATTTTTGTCAAAAGCGGAACTTACAATGAACAGCTTGTTCTGAACAAACAAATTGCAATAAAAGGTAAAAGTTCAAAAGACAAACCTGTAATCTGTTTGCAAAGTGAAAGTTCAAATTAATTTTGTTACAATAGCAAATGGAATTGAAAAATATTACCAGGTCGCATACACTGCCATGGATGATTCAACTTTGCATCGCGAACTTAAACCTTTGCAGATGATTAATAACAATTACGAAAAAATTCTTTTGACTATGGATTACGATATTGTTCCAAACCACGACGGAATAAAACAAATCAACGTGTTGGACTGGCTGCTGGAAGAATAAAAAAACTCCAGTCAGTAACTGAAGTTTTTTCTTTTTAGCTGGGGCAGGACTTGCCTTCCGGTCGCAGACATCGTGTCTGCTCCCTACAGGCCGGTTCCGTTCACTGACGCACACATCCTGTGTGCTTTTCCTCCCGCTTGGTCGGCGTTCACTACACTTCAAGTCCTGCAGATAAAACAGATTTATTCTTTAAAAAAAGAAAAGCTCCAGTTTTTTTTACTGAAGCTTTCTCTTTTTTAGCTGGGGCAGGACTTGCCCTCCGGGCCGCTCCCCATAAATTGCTCCCACCTGGTCGCGATTTATGGGGCTTCAAGTCCTGCCAAATTTGTTTAAAACAAAAAAACTCCAGTCAGGTAACTGAAGTTTTTTATTTAGCTGGGGCAGGACTTGAACCTGCGGCCTCCGGGTTATGAGCCCGACGAGCTGCCAACTGCTCTACCCAGCGTCGTAATATGTTCATTTAATATACTTCTTTTTTGTAAAGGTGTCAATTACTTTGGGGCTGTTTTTAAAGAAATTTTTATTTTTTTTCAAAGATAAAAAAACATGAATGCATGCCGATAATCTAAGCGATGAACTATTCAAAATACAACCGCGAAAACCTTGTTGCGGCGCGGCGCATTTTTATTACTGCGGCATTTGTACTGTTTGCGATGTTCAGAATAATGCCGCTTGCGGCAGCCCCCAGGGTTTCGGAACAGAGACAGGCGCTTATTACATACGCACTCAAACTTCAGGGAACTCCTTACGTTTACGGTGGCGACTCTCCCGAAAACGGAATGGACTGCAGCGGATTCGTAACTTATGTTGCCGCAAATTCAGTGGGAGTACAGCTGCCCCGGACTGCACATTCCCTTTACACTGCTACAAAACGAATCAAACCGCAGGAGCGTGAACCAGGGGATCTCGTTTTCTTCAAGAACGACCCTGCTTCGGAACGCATAACGCATGTAGGCATATACTGCGGCGTCTATCACGGAAAAAACCGTGCCTTCGAGGGGCGCAGGGTATTCGTTTCGGCTGTCAGTGACGGGCCCAAAACAGGAGTTCAGCTTACGTTGATGAGCCAGAAGTTCTGGAAGGGGCATTTCTTTGCATACGGACGCTTTCTTCCTTCTACAAAGGAATACAACGCGGCTGTCAAAATAAAAAACGAGGCGGCAAAGTAACCGTCCAAAAGGCAAAATTGTTTTATGAATATGAACTGCAAGTACAAGTACATTTACAGCACAGTATATCTTCTTATATTGATTGCATTTACAGGATGTTCCGCCAGTGTGGACATAAAAGCGGCAAACGACAAAAGCGCACAGGCTCAGGTTAAACTGAATCTGGGGAAAATTCTCTGCGATACAATAGATTCCCTTACTGCAGGAATAAATGAAATTTCCGCATCCGGAACCCAGTCAGCACCCGAAACCACACAAATCTTTTCAAAACAGGAAATAGAAACTGCATTCAGCGGAAGCGACTTCCAGGACTTAAAAGTCGAAGTTCCTACAAAAGATTCAGTTTCAATAAGTGGAACAATTCCTTCCCCCGAAAACCAGAAATCATTTTCTGACAAAGGGAATCTGAAGATTGCAAATTTTATTACATGCACAAAAAATTCGCTTACACTTATTCTGTCACCGGCAACACTGCGCACATTTGCATCTTCACTTCCCGAAGAAACCCGCAGTTATCTTGATTTGCTAATGGCACCGGTTCTTACGCAGGAAAGTATGAGCGCGCAGGAATACAGGGAACTTGTTTCTACAGTTTACGGCGAAAAAATGGCCGCAGAAATGGAAAGCGCACAGGTAAGAATCACACTCTGCCCGCCCGACGGTGCTTCCATAAAAAAGACATCACTTTCCAGTACGGAACGCGCGCGTACGCTGGCAAACAAGGCCGTGCTGAATATTCCGCTGTCAGAATTCCTTACGCTTTCCGAACCGAAAACATTCAGCATAACCTGGTAAACCGCGACATTTAGACGAGTTTTATCAATAGTGCGGCGGCTTTCTGTTGGGAATGTCGCCTTCAAGCTGGTCAGACATATCGCGTATTTTACGGCTCATCATTCTGTTTTCGGTGATGAGCCTTTCTATTGTTTCAGTATGTTCAACCGACACGGCCTGAAGCTGGTTTACATAATCTTCAAGATATGCAAGTTTTATTTCCAGGCCCGTTATACGGTCTTCTGCTTCTTTTTCCATATTTCCCTCAGATTATTCAAGATTATAGGTTTCCCCGTATTTGACAATCTGCGTGTCAGTATATCCGTTTTTCGCCAGATATTCCACAAAGGCTGCCTGCGCGTCTTTTTCTCCGTGAACGAGGAAAATCTTTTTAAGGCGGCTTGTATCTATGGAATTAAGCCATTCAACACATTCCCTGTAGTCTGCATGTGCACTGAATGCGTTAATTGACTCGACACTGGCTTTTACATTGTACCAGTCACCGAGTATGCGCACTTCTTTTGCACCGTCCTTGAGTTTTCTTCCCAAAGTGTTTTCTGACATGTATCCTACAAGAAGAATTATATTGTTGGGATTGTTTATGTTGTTTGCAAGATGATAAAGTACACGGCCTGCTTCACACATTCCGTCGGCACTTATTATAATCATCGGACCAGGCTTTTTGTTAAGTTCCTTGGACTCATCTACACTTGTTATTGTCGTAAGCGAGTTGAATCCGAACGGATTTTTGTGGTGCTCGATAAAGGCTTTCTTTGTTTCGTCATCGTAGCATTCCTGGTGCAGCTGGTAGATTCCGGTTGCATTGACTGCCATCGGACTGTCAAGATAAATGGGTATCTGCGGAATTTTCTTTTTGTCTACAAGAAGATGCAGGTAATAGACAAGTTCCTGGGCACGCTCTATTGCAAAAGACGGAATTATGATTTTTCCCTTACGGTCAATTGCACGCCTGATTATTTTTTCAAGGTCGTCCATTGCCACTCCGGGACTTTCGTGAAGGCGGTTACCGTAAGTACTTTCCATAAAGATATAGTCGGGTGCCTTCATGTCTGTTGCCGGGTCGCGGATTATGGGCTTGTTGCGGCGGCCAAGGTCTCCCGTGTAAAGAATGCGCAGTTCGTCGGAAGGTGCACCGCATAAGGCAGACTCCCCGTTTACCGTTACTGCTGTCTGTACTGCATCTTTTGGCCCGAATATCCTGTGCCACCAGTTTTTTGGCTGTTCGCTGACACCGCCTGACTTGCGGCCGGTAATGTGGTTTTTGCGCTGTCCCGTTATTGTAAAATAAGCGAGAGAACTGCCCAGAATGTGGCCCGCGTCAAAGAATTCAAGTCTTACGTCGGGGGCAATGTACATTTCGCGGTTGTAACCGAGTGTAATTATCTGGTTGGCCGCCTTTACACAGTCTGCTTCGCGGAACAGCGGCTTCCAGGTAAATTTTTCACCTTTTTTGGCGGCCTGTTTTGCAAGGAATTCAGCATCGCGGGCCTGTATTCTTGCGCTGTCCATCATTACGATGTTTGCAAGATCGCGTGTAGCCGGTGTTGCATAAATATTGCCGTCATATTTGTTTTTTGCAAGAACAGGAAGAAGTCCGCAGTGGTCAAAATGAGCGTGGGTCAATACAACGCTTTCTATTTTGTCTGCTGCAAAATCAAAGTTTCTGTTTTTTTTGTCTGCCTCGGCACGTTTTCCCTGAAAAGCCCCGCAGTCAATCATAAAGCTTCTTCCGTCTATTTCAAGAATGTGTTTGCTTCCGGTAACTTCCTCTGCCGCACCCAAAGAATAACAAGTAACGCTCATATTTTCCTCCTGATTATAAATATTTTTTTTAAAATTTTTTCTTCTGGACAGTCTGCGAAGCAAACTGTAAGTTATTAAGTTTGGCAAAGCCTGATTTTATATACATCTCCTCTTCTGGACAGTTTGCGAAGCAAACTGTCAGTTATTAAGTTTGGCGAAGCCAAACTTAATATACAGTATACCACACATTGAACTTATATGAAAAAAAACATACATTTTTAACCTTAAAAACATCTTGTTTTTGAATATGATGTGCTTTTAACTTCCATTTAAGGAAAATTTCCGCTATAATATAGAAAGTTTTCAGCGATAGCTTTTCCATTCATGAAAACCTATAAACAGGAAGGATTCTTTGTACACAAGACAAATACTTGAACAGCCCGGAAGTTTCGTAAAAAACAAAAGGCCTGTTTTCGGCACATTCGCCGGACATCCCAAAAGGCTCGACATAAGGGGCGTTTACAAACCTTACGGAACAGTTCCTATTCCAACTCTCATAACAAATCTGCGCATAAAAAGCCGTCTTTCGTTTTACTTTATGATTGGCGAATATGCAGGAAGCATAAGTTTTGTTGATGCAAAAGTATTCGGTTTTGCAGAAGTCGTTTTCTGGAACACCGCAACGAAGCAGAAATTCGTTTACCGTTCAGTCATGGGCCCCCGAAAGCGGTTTGTTCCGCACGGTCTTGAAACTGCTTCTACTTCCAGTTACAAAAAGTCACGCTACATACGCATAAGCTGGGACCGCAGGCACGACAAGCTTTCGGTAATATTCAACCTGCATGGAGACAGCGTCCGTCCTTCTGCAAATGCTGCACTTGTGGCAGCTTTTTCTGACAAAAGTTTTGCCGAACTTACCACAGTTCTTCCTGCCCCAACTTTAAGACGCTGTTCGGGTATTTACAATGCCGCCATGTCCCTTCACGGAGCAATCACACTTATTCCCGGACACGGTGCCATACGCACAATGAGCGATGCTGACGGACTTGCGTTCATGAACATGCACAGAACCTACATGAAGTTCCGCTCACACGGCGAGACAATTACCGCAATGGGAACTGTTGCAGGAAAAAAAGTATCGTTCCGCATAGAGTCTGGCTCGCAGAATTCTGTAAACCGCGAGCTTTACAACGCAAACGTGCTCTTTTGTGACGGAACGGTTACCCCGCTGCCTCCGGTTTTAATGACACATTCCTACGGTATTTCAAACAAGTGGATTATTCAGGATACAGAAAATATGGTTGACCTTACATTTACACCTGTTTCAGAAAATCTGAGCAAAATAAGCATTTTTATTCTAAGAACCGTCTATCACACAATATTCGGCACTCTGGAAGGAACAATAATGACCGCAGCCGGAGAAAAAATTTCATTTCGCTCTATGACGGCCATCGCAGAAAACTATTTGATAAGGCTTTAACCGCAACCGGAGGCTTATATGGAAGAACAGAAGACTACAGGAAAAGGAACACGCAGGCTTGAACCTGGTTCAATTGACAAAACACGCCGCAACATAGGCCCCATTGACGCACGTGAAGCTGAATTCATGCAGAAAAAATTGGGCGGCAAAGTCCTTCAGGAACGTTCGCTTCCTATAGAAGAAATCAATATTCCGGGCAAAAAGCGCCGCCCCGAAGTAATCAGAGCCTCGGGCCTTTCTTCTTCTGACATTTCTTCCCGGAGTGCATCAGTAACGGCAATCAGCAATACAAAACAGATGGGCTCGGTGAACCAGCTTATTTCTTCTTCAAACCAGACCAAGCGTAGAAAAACAGATGAAGACCTTCCGGCTATAACAGCACGTGATGAAAAACTGATGGACCACTTAATGATGTCGCACGAATATTCCATAAAACCAAACTACGGAATATTCAATGTTTTTTTCAGAATGTCCACAAAAAACAGGGAGCGCGTGTCACGTTCGTTCGGAGAGTATCTTACAAAGCGCCATGTAGACCACATGCAGACGTTTGTAAGCACAATCAAGACTTTTATTCAGCTTTCGCCGGATATTTACAAAAGCAAAATTGCGCAGGAACCCGACCTTAAGTTCAAGTTTTTAAGGACAATCGGCCACTGGACTATGCGCGATATAAAAGTTCTTGCGATTGATGTTCAGAATATGTCAGAAAACTTGACTGTTGCAATGCTCATTCCGTTTGTACGCGCAGTTTACCACGAACTTATTACAATTTACTACATCGGCGAACAGCAGATTCCGGCTCTTATAAAAGAAATTTACTCTGACCTCACAGCCTTTGCCGACTCTGACCAGAAAAAACTTCAGATGCTTGCAAAACAGGGCATTACCGAATGGATTTACATCTACAACCAGATAATCAAAGGCATGTACCCGCTTCTTATGCGCATGTGCTCTTCTGAATATGTTGAATTCCCGCGTTTCTTTACTTCACAGATTGCGCAGATTCTGCAGTTTCTTAATGTAGGAAAATTTGACCTTCTTCTTCCCGAAAAGAAAAAGAAGTCTGCGGAAGATGCAAAAAAACGTGAAGAGGAACGTCGCAAAAAGGCCGAAGAGTCTGTTCACATTGCTGGAAAACGTGATGAACTTGTAAATACAGGGCTCAAGATTCTTGAACAACTGTTCCCCCAGGCCGGATTCAGCAGTCTGGAGTCCCATCCAGACCTTTACCCGTACTTCCAGCCCATTTACAAATTCCGCGACGGATTCAATGTAGTGCACCCCGAAAATCCTGTCCAGGTTACTGTTATTCTTATACGTATAATAGAAGATTTCTTTCATGGATGCCGCAACATTAACTTTAACACAAAGGCCGACCAGAAGCTTTCCTCTATGGGAGATGACATTGTAGAAGCAATGAACGACTGGGCTTCATACCACGAAGACCTGTTTGACAAAAAATACGGCGATTATTTAAGCAATTACGTAAACCGCATTTACACGCAGAAAGATTACGTTTCGTCACAGGCAGGAAAAGAAAACCTTAACAATATTCTGTGGCGCGCAAAATACTATTATCTTCCGCACTTTAAGTTCAATGCACCGCTTATTCAAAAGCCGGTAAACGACACAAAGTACAAGCCGCTTTATTCAAGAACAGACTTTCTTAAAACAGTGCTTTCTATTATAGCAGGCCGTATTGATGAAGCGTCGGCAGGAAAAAAGGCAGTCCTTGGCGTAATGAATCCCTGGGACAGATACCAGTTTGATCTGCCCAATTCTGTTTCAAAAAGACTTGATGTTCTTTTGGGGGCAAAAAGAAGTGACGCAGAAACTGCCGCAACAAACGCAAATCTCATTAAATACACGCTGTGCCTTATTTCTGTACTGGACTGGTGGATCAACAATCCGGCAAGCCCAGCCTATTCTACGGACCCCGAAAATCTTTACAGAATTTCAGAAAAAGACGGCGGACCGCAGTTCTCTGTAGAAGAAAGAAGTGACCAGAACCAGCTATTTACAGACGCAATAAAAAAGGCCATCGCAGCCCGGCAGAATGCATAATGTTAAAGGGTGAGAGGTGAAAATTAATACATTTTATCTTTCACTTCTCACCCTTTCCTGCTGAGCAAATCCGTGTGTTAAAATTCAGAATATTAAAGTTGAACGCCAGTAGCGATTTTTTCGTTAAAGCGCTTGAGCTTCTTTTCATCTGTAAGCGGATTTTCCTTACCGGCAAGAACAGCCCTCAAAGCCTGCATCTCTTCACCGTTAAAGCTTACCCCGTTATGCATGATGTTTTCAAAAGAAGCGCATGCCATAGGACAGACTTTCTTTGCTATTTCAAAAATGACTTTTCCGTATTCCTGAATCTCATACTGTGCGTGTGAGTCAAGACGCAGCTTAAGGAAATGGAACAGATTGTGAAGATCCATCTGCCAGTAGAATTCAGTGTAAAGTGAAAGCGGTAGGTTTATTCTTGCAATTTCGCGCGCAAGTCCGCCGTCAATCATTTCTGAATACGACTTGTATGCAGTTTCCTGACCTTTGACAAATTCATCCTGAATTTTCTTTGCGGCTTCGGGAGCAAGAGCTTCTCCCCTTCCCTGCTTGTTGTCCTTTGACTGAACAGAAATGCAGGAAGTTTCGGGAACATAAAATTCATCTTTCATTACACTGTAACGACCCGAAACTTCATTCATGCGTGCCATTCTGTGTCTTACCCACTGTCTTGCAACAAAAATGGGTACTTTGACATGGAAGGTAAAAACAACGTGTTCAAGCGGCGAAGTATGCTCGTGTCTGATCAGATAGTCAATAAGTGCCGCGTCCTGGCTTACAGATTTTGTTCCCGCTCCGTAAGAAACACGTGCAGCCTGAACAATGCGCTCATCGCTTCCGTAATAATCTACAAGACGCACAAATCCCTTGTCCAAAACAGGAAACTCTTTGTCCAGAATCTCTTCCGCAGCAGGAACCACACAATGTGCCATAAATAACCCCTATATTTTATTTTAAATTCAATTTTGTTTTATTTTGCAGCCGGATCGTCTGAACCTGAAGAAGTGGCGTCTGTTTTTTCATCTGCATCATGAACATTCTCTGGTGTAACGACATAAGCCTTGTTCTTCCATGAATAGAATGCATAAAGCACACCCACAGCAAGAATAACGGCGCCAAGAACACGCACAATTTTTACGCCAAAGTCAGCAGGAAGCATAAGAAGAACAACCGCGACCACTACAGTCACGACAATTTCTATTCCCATTCCCGGAAAAGAAACCCCGGAACTTTTAAGGCGAGTCCATGTAAAAAACTGGGTAACGGCAGAAACAAGAAGATATACCGCTTCTATATAGAGAAGAATTCTTATAATACTTGTTACCGCGCTGAACAGTGCAAACGGCAGAATAACCGCAACAAGCCCAAGTACAATACTGCAGGCAGAACGCACCGTAACTGTAGTTCTGAAAGCGCTGTCATTGGAAAGCGAGCGGATCTTAACGAATTCGTAAATTCCGTTTATTATAGCGGCAATTCCAATAAGTACGACAACAACACGAATGCTGTCTGCCGGGTTAATAAGAACAATCAGTCCCAGAAGAGCAACCAGTGCTCCGATAATCACATTATTTTTATTCATACAACCTCCAATAAAAAGAGAATGATTACCATAGTATAACATTATACTGCACTTTCGTCAGTAGCCGGAACCAGAACCGAACCTGGACCAAATCACCCCTGCACAAAAGTGTATTCTGCGGAACAGATTATGCTTGAACAGAAGTGCTCCATTCGTTAAATTCAATAAAGAGAGTCTCTAAAAAATGCAATTATTAGAGAATAGTAAAAGGATTTGTATTTCAAGGACGCCGGAGATACCATCGTCCTTGAAAACCACAGTTGTGCAACAACTGTCTTATTTACATGTGCGCTTGCGCGCACTAATTGTACTCAATCGCAAGTTGATACTTGCTCAATCGTACAATTTTAAGGAAAATTTATGAAACAAATCGGCGTAGTTGCGAAGATTCCGTTTTTATGGGGACGCAAAGTCTTTAAGAAAAGCCACTGGTCCCGCGTTAATCTTATTGTAGGGCCAAACGGTTCGGGAAAGTCAATTCTGGCTCAGAAAATTGCGTCACAGTTTGCCGACTCAGGACAAAAAGTCACCTTCCTGGATTCAGAGCGCACAGACGATACTATTCTTGGCGAACTCTGGGCAGACAAAAAAATACGCGAAAAAATCGAAGAAGTTCTTTCAAACATGTTCGGAAAGTCTATCCGCTTTGAAAAAGACAGCAATATTCCGATTGTGGTAAATAAGTCTGCCGGAATTGAATACGGCCTTAAGGAAGGAGAATGCCACGGCTTTAAAAGAATCCTCACGCTTCTTCTTGCACTTTACGGTTCGGGAGACGGCTGCCTTTTTATAGATGAACCTGAACTTCATCTGCACCCGCAGTTCCAACTTTTTTTTATGAATGAAATAAGACGTGAAGCCGCGGCAAACCCAAACAGAATGTTTTTTTTGATTACACATTCGCCTTATTTTATTGACCTTAAATTCCCCGAAGATCTTATTGGCGTTGTTGTATGCCACATTAACAAAGCACCGACCCACATAGAATCCCTTTCAAAAGATGACGCGGCACTGTTTATGCGTTTTCTGCCAAGATTCAATACATACCACAAACAGTTCTTTTTTTCTGACAACCAGATTTTTGTCGAAGGCTACACAGACCAGCAGATGTTTTCGGCACTGCTTTCATGCCTTGAGTCAAAGTACAGAACGGCTGGAACAGGAATTACAGACGTTGGCGGCAAAGATGAACTTGGTGTTTTCTTTAAGGTATGCGGTCTTCTGGGAACAAATGCAAGAATTATTACCGACCTGGACTCGCTCTTCTGCGGAAAACTCAAAGATGCAATCTGTTCCGATGCAAGACCCGCGCAATGGCTTTCAAAACAGGCAGAAAAGCAGGCACCTTTTTACAGAAAGCTGTTTACAGAAAGAGCGGATCATATTTCATTAAGAAGACTTATTACAAGACTTGAAGCTTATCTTGCAAAAATAGGATCTGCCGTATCAAAGCTGAATCCGCAGGCGGATGAAGAACTTAACTTACTGCGCAAAAAAGTAAATGTATTTTACAGTGAGCGTGAAAACCCCGAACTTCTTGACACATACAAAACGGTTGTTCTTCAGGGAATAAGAAGATGTGAAAAAAAACTTTCGCGCGTACTTCCCAAAAAAACGGCACGCGATATTCCGGCTGTAATCAATCTTTCAAAACTGATATTTGCCGCCGCAGAAGCTGCACGTGTTTACATTCTCCCTGACGGCTGCATTGAACATTACTACACCCAGAACAAAGTAAACTACATGCCGGTTTCTGCAAAGGACAGGCTCTTTCATGACGAGCGCAATCATATTCTTTCGCTGGACTACAACGGTCTTCACGCTGAATATCCTGTGCTTACGTCAATTCTGGAAAAAGCCTGTGCCCTATAAAATGACTACAGAACGCGCAGAATCTTTCCTGTGAAAATCATGCTTATAAGGTCAAGAAGCCACCAGAGATTCCAACCTACGAGCAGACGGATAATTCCGGCAAGGTAATGCTTTTCCTTAAAGCGTGTAAGAATACCGCAGATAAGTGATGTTACCGGAATGATTGCAAGAATAACACTGGGCAGCCAGCCGATTCCAAAATAGTCCTTTCCTTTCTTTGCCATTTTATAATGACCCCTGTAAAATAATTTTTCTACTGTGAATATTTTCGTATGGTTTTAAGTATTTGTCAAATAAAAAAGAGAATCTCTTAAAATTTCAATTTTCAAAGTCTCCCAAAAGAATTAACAAAATTTTAAATATTTTGAACAAAAAAATCTTTTGACTTGAACATCAATGTACGATGTATAATTTGGTCACAATGTTGTAAAAGTCGGTAAACCTCCTGTTGTAAAACACAACATACCGGCTGGGGCTGTTCAGGTTTGGGCAGCCCCGCTTATTTTAAAAGACATATCTTTCGACAGCTCAAATCCCGCATAACATATATAAAACTTCCTGAATAAATTTTTGTAGACGGACAGGATATTTCTGTAATGAACACTATGCAGAAAACGCTTGTGCGCCGTGAAAAAATCGGACTTGGCGGAATGCAGAACAGAAAACCAATGCAGCTTTCGGGCGGTCAGCAGCAACGCATTTCTGGCCGGAATGAATAACGAAAGTATCCGTAACTTAATCGACTACGAAACTTCGGGCGCAAAATTTTTTGCAGGATTTTTAACAGCATTTATCGCGTGTCTTATTCCATCAAGAATGGCATTGAAAGTCCAGCCGGCAGAAGCTTTGCGGGCAGAAAATTAAGAAGGTTTGCCACACGGATTTGCTCAAACCTTCTTAATTACTAATCAACTCAGTGCCGTAAGTTATTTTTAGTTGATTTAAAAAAAATAAAAAAGGTGAAAAACCTCTTTCAAGATCTTTCACCTTTTCAATTATCTTCCTGTAAAGATTTTATTTTAGTTTCCGCAACCGCCACAGCCGTCTTCACCGCAACCACCGTCACAGCTGCAGCCTCCGCCACAACCTCCACCGCAACAGCATCCCTGTGAAGCAGAAAGTTCTTCTTCTGTAGGCTCTCTTACATCAAGAATCTCTATCTCAAAGTGAAGATTTTTTCCGGCCATTTCGTTGTTTGCATCTACAGTGATTGTTTTTTCAGAAACCTTTGTTACGCGCACAATCTGAACTCCAGCGGCAGTCTGTGCCTGAAAAGCCATTCCGACTTCAATGGGAACGCTTGTGTCAAACTGTTCAACAGGAATCTCTGAAATCAAAGCAGGATTGTATTCACCGTAACCGTCAGCTGCACAAAGATCCACGTTAAATTTGTCCCCGGGATTTTTTCCAGTAATCTGCTCTTCGAGTTTTTGAAGAAGATATCCGTTTCCGTGAATATAATCGAGTGGTGCCGAATTTATCGAAGTGTCTACAATGTTTCCTTCGTCATCCTTTAAAGTATAATTGATTGATACAAATTTATTCTGTTCTACTGTCATATTTTCTCCAAATAGAATAGTCTGAATTTTATTTTACTGTTCCTGCACTACTTCTGAAATTTCAGGGCAGGTTTCCTTAAGGTAACGCTCAATACCCATCTTAAGAGTCATAACTGCCATTGGACAGGAACCACATGCTCCCGTAAGACGAAGATGTACCTTATTTTCTTCATCAATATTAATGAATTCCATATCACCACCGTCTGCATTAAGCTGCGGTCTAAAAGCGTCCAAAGTTTCCTTAACCTTTGCAATAAGCGCTTCGTCTGCCATAGTTTTCCTCCAAAAAAGTATAGGACATCTCTAAAAAATTTAATTTCAGAGTCTCCCACTATTAATAGGATATTAAATTTTTCTTCTTTTGACCATAGGAATTTTAGAAAATAATGTTAACCAAGACTTTCTATCTTTCTATGAAGTTCAATTATTCTTGTATGAAGATAGTGGTCGACTGCAAATTTTTCCATCATTCCCTGGGGAATTCCGTCTGCATCTACAATCGGAATATATTCCGTGTCTGCATCAGAAAACTGCTTGTAAACAGAAGGAAGCAAATCTGACGGTGAACATGTTGGGCCGGGTTTGTCCATTATGTCGATTGCCAGCATATTTTCTGCAAAGTCGCCGATCATAAGCGTTTCCTTAAGGTGTTCCAGAGTAATTATTCCGCAGAGCTTACCTGTCTCTGAAGATTTTACCGCAAATGACTGGTTGTGATGCGTTTCAAAACAATCCAGAATATTGCGTATTCTGTCTATGTCATGAACAATTGCATGGCTGTCGGGAGTACAGATTTTTTCTTTTCCCCATGTAACGTCGCTTACCTTTGCAGTCTTTAAAATATCGTCTTCGGTAATATCAAGTCCTGCTTCTCCGGCTTTTTGAACCCCGTGCTTTACGCAAACAGGTCCTACAAGCTGAACAATAAAAGTCGTAGCGGTAATTATAAGAATAATCTGCGGCCCTATGGAATCTGCCATGTCGTTACTTGCCGCAATACTCAGTCCTATTGCAACTCCGGCCTGGCTCAAAAGACACCACGGAAGATATTTTCTTACGGCTTCGGGAGCCTTCGTAATTCTTGCACCAAGTCTTGCACCGATTGTTTTTCCCAAAGAACGGCCAAGAACGTATACTACCGCAAGGAGTCCAAGAACAGGTGTTACAATCCAGATATTCAGTTTTGCACCTACAAGAACAAAGAACAGAACATAAATCGGTGGCGTAAATTTGTCTACAAGTGAAAAAACAGGTCGAGTCTTTGCCGGTGCAAAATTCACCATAAAAAAACCGATGGACATTGCCGCAAGAATATTGTCCAGATTCAAAAGATTGCAGATACCGGTAGAAAGAAGAAGTCCTCCGAGCGCAAATGTAAGTACACGGTCCTCGTTCTGCATAAGATTACGTATAACAAGGGTAATCAGAAAGCCGAACGCACTTCCTACTGCAATAGAACCGAATATATCGCGCGCAATATTCAACAACTGCTTTGCAAACGGAACCGACTGACCACCCAAAAGAGGAGCCGCGATTGTTGAAGCGATGGCATAAAGTATAAGGGCAACGGCATCATCCATGGCCACAATTCCAAGAACTGTCGTCGTAAGAGGACCACGCGTGCGGTATTCTTTTAGAACATCAGTTGTTGCAGCAGGGGCCGTTGCGGAACAGATTGCGCCGAGTACAAGACCAAGTGCAAGCGAAGTTTTTGCATTTTTTGTAAAAATAAATGCAACTGCGGTTACAAGAATTCCAACAACAAAAAAAGGTGTAACTGACTCGCCTATAAGAATGCCGATAAACTGCTTGCCGTACTTTTTGAGAACACTAAGTTTAAGTTCTGCTCCAATCAAAAAGCCAATCAGTGAAAGCGCAATCGTATTAACCGGATTAAGCGCAATAATTGTATCAAGACGCAGAATCTGGAATCCGGAAGATCCTATAAAAATTCCAATTACGATATAACCTACTACCTGCGGAATTCTGAGTCTCTGGAAAAAACGTCCGCCTACCGCGCCAAAAAACATAATCAAACCAATAAGAAGAACAAACTGTGCCCCCTGAAGATGCGCAAAGTGAAGCACCTGGGGCAAAACCTGAGCTAAAGGATCGCTCATATTTCCTCCGACCAATGAATTTTTGTGTTAAACTAGAATAGTATATATAAGTAGAAAGAACAAGACAAAATGAGAGAAAATTTTCCCTACTCACCCAGTATTTCTGTAATAACCAAGGCGCATGGTTTTGAGTAGTAAAGTGTTCCGTACATTGCTGCGGCAGACAGAACCTTGCGGCCGTAACCGCGTGTTTCTGCAAAAGGCAGGGCTTCCAGAAACAAATCCTTGGGAAGTTCGTTTACACCAAATTCCAGGTTGGCGCTTTTTACCCATGAACGCACGCGTGAAATTCCGCCGTTATATGCAAACAGTGCAAGGATAGAAGAGCCGTCAAGCCGCCGCCTCATTTCTTCTAGATAGTAAGCACCGAACCTTATGTTTGTATCGCTGTCGTTAAGGTCAAACTGGGCAACCTTAAGTTTTCTTGCAACATCTGCGGCTGTAGATTCCATAAGCTGCGTAAGTCCCACGGCACCGGCATGACTCACAATCTGCGGGTTAAAAAAACTTTCTGTTCGTATAAGTGCATAAAGCAGATACTGCGGAAGCCTGAATGTTTCGCACCAGGTTTGTACAGAGTTTCTGAAGTTCTGCGGATATACGAGTTTTAAAAGCTCAACGTCAAGCGGCTGTTCAGGATAGTTTGCTTTTTTTGCAGCAATGCGAAGACTCTGCGAATAGTATTCGTTTGTTTCAGCGGCGCAGCTGTTCAAAAAGAGGGAAATCTTTTTTGCGCATTCAGTTCCAATGCGGTTACCGAACCTGAGCCATTCATCGTAAATAAGTTCTGGAAGACCAAAATCTGCATAGCCGCACAAAAGCCTCTCAACGTCACTGTCAAAAACTGCATTTGTCTTTGCACCGAATTCGCCCACGGTCTTCTGCGTTTCTTCATCTGTAAGATTAAGCCTGTACGCTGCCAGAAGTTTGTAATACATTTCTGTTCCCGAAGAAAGCGCTCTTTTAAAAAGTCGCTCTGTTTCTGACTGGTCAAGTTTTATGAATCCTGTCTGTGCAAGCCGTGCAGAAATATAACTGAATTTTGCACATGTTTCGTCGCTTGCCTTTTCGTCAATAAGAAGTGCCGTTTTGTAAAAGTCGTCCCACAAATGCTGCGAAAGTAAACGTACAGAAAGTGTTTCAAAAAAATCATCAAAGTAATATGGATCGTTCCATGTTCCGCCGAATTTTTCTACTGCTTCGATTGCGGCTGTTATTGAAGTTTTAAGACTTGTGTTAAGATAATACCAGAGTGCGTTGTCATAATTGTTTTCTGAAGGTGCATTTTCCATTGCCGAGCGAAATCTGTTTAACGCGCGCGTACGGTAAGAGTCGGCCCTGTCGTAAAGCCGTCCTGCATAAAAGTCTGCATAAAAAATTGAAGACGCGCTCATGCTGCCTTTTATTGAGTCAAGATAAAATGCCGAAGACAGACTGTTTGAAGAACCGTAAAGAAGCGCTTTTCCTGCATCGCTCATTAACTGCGGAATATGGTTTGCAGGATCGTCAAGAATTTTTTTTGCCCTGTCTGCAAGAGCCGCATAGTTCTGATTGTAGACATCTGCGCGGAATTCTATTGTTCCGGTTGAATCAGAAAGTTCGCAGTACATTTTGTAATGCCACGAAGAAAATGTGCGTTCAGTACACCATTTGTAAAATGTTTTCTGAAAGCGGGAGTCTTTCTTTTTTTCAAGCGAATAGCAGCGGTAATAGGCAGTTGAATTTCTGCATGAAGTTACATCAAGATTTTCTGTCAGTGCAATAATGCGTGCAAATTCTTTATGAGAAAAAAGTTCCGCGCACAGCCGTTCAAGCGAATCTTCGTCAGGAAACATTTCGTACAGTTTTTCATGACGGTCAATTCTTTCCTGCACCGAACCCAGTGTCGCAAGTGTTTCCTGGGCACGTCTTGAAACAACAGGAGTTGCTTTTTTTGCAGCTGTCTTTAAATAACGCTCGGCCGTGGACGTATCATTTTTTCTGAGCGCGCACAAGGCCATATAATATTTTGAATCGTTTTTGTATTCTTTCTGAAGTGTATCACGTCCGGTGCAGCCCGCACAGTTGAGCGCGAACATGCATACCGATATGACAACAGCCATCTTTTTTTTAAATGGAATCAATCTGTTCCGCCTTATTCTGCCGGAATATTAATCCACGTACCCGAAATTATATAGTCAGGATTGCGGATGCCGTTGTATTTTGCAAGCGACTTGTAGCGCCACGGATTTTTGTAATATGCTTCTGAAATATCCCAGAGCGTATCTCCCCAGACAATTTTGTAGCGGATGTCCTGCGGTTTTTCTGCAGGAGGTTCAGGCTGCTCGGGAACAACAACTTCGGGATTTTCTGCAATTACAATTTCATCTTCCACTGCAGCCGGTGCAGGTTCGGGCTCGGGTTCGGGAATATTCTCGCTCTCCTGTTCAACAGGTTTCTGTTCAGGAAGTTCCGTAATGACAGGTGCATCTTCAATTTCACCGCTACGCATTTTTGAAAGAATATTTATTTTTGACGGAATTACAAACAGAACAAGAAGCGCGGCAATTATACAGATTATTGCGCATACCACGCAGATTATAACCGGAACGCGCGTTTTCTTTTTTATATCATCACTGACTTCTGCAGAAGAAGTTCCGTCGAGTGTTTCTTTGTCATAAAGATCGTTGAACATATTGTTGCTTGGCTGGAAGGTCGGGTCTTTTGACTTTTTGGATTCGTCATAGTCACTGTCATCCAAATCAAGATCAGATGTGTCAAACGGATTGTCTTCTGTCTGTTCAAGGTCGGGTTCACCAAAGTCACCGTCAAACACACCGCCGAGTCCTACAGGTTCTGCTGTTTCTGCAGTGTCCGAAGGTTCCTCATCAAAGTCTGGAAGATCAAAGTCATCGTCGCTTGAATTGTCTTCTATTTTATCTTCTTTATCTTCCTCTGCATCCGGAACAGACTCCATCGAAAGCGAGTCATTGTCATTTTCATTTTCTGCACTTTCTTTTTCTGAAGCTTCGTCAGTGTCATCAAGGCTCCAGTCAGTTATGTTGCCGTCGTCAAGAAATGCTTTGCCTGAAGTTTCCCCGTTGTTCTGCGAATCTTCGTCTTCGTCATCAAAATCTGGAAGCTGTTCTGTTTCTGCAGTTTCAGAATTATTTTCTTCTTTCGGCTGTTCATCTTCAAAAGATTCTGTTTCGTTTTCTGCAGGCTTGTGTTCACTCTCAGTTTCAGTTTCTGGCTGAGAATCATCTTCAATCAGTTTTTCATCAGAACTTTCAGGTTCGGAAAGTTCAAGTTCTTCTTCTGTCCCGGGGAACTTTACTTCGGCTTCATCAACAGAAGTTTCGTCCAGAGGCTCGTCGGGGTCGGCTACATCTTCTGCAGAAAATTCCGGAAGATCAAAGTCGTCTTCAGAAAATATTTCTTCGGAAGAATCATCTTTTTTTTCTTCAAGAGCTGCTGTGTCTTCCTGAGTGTCTTTTTTCTTTGTATCATTATTGAGAGTATCAAAAGAAAAGTCTTCGTCGTTTGGAGATGGGGCTATCACGTTATTGTCCTCCGAAGTATCATTGAGTCCGAGTTTTGAAAGTTCCTGCGGTGAAATTGTAATGTCAGATTCATCACCGTTGTCACCGAGCGGAACATAATCTGCAAGAGTGTCGTCACTGTTCTGTTCCGGCTGTTCGTCTGCTTCTGAAAGAGTCGGGTCTTTTTCGAAGTCTACGGGTGGCCGGTTTGCTTCAGAAAGCGTGCGTGAAACAAGTGTTACCTGCGTTTCGCTTTTTTTGCCTGTTTCGGGGTCGGTTATTTCTGCAGAAAGCTCATTGTTTTCATCCAGGCCTATATCAAGGTTCAGATTGGGTTCACCGTTCTGGTGCGGTTTGAGATTCTTGATTTCCAGAGTGTCTACGTATTCGGCGTCGTTCATTGTTCCATCGGCGCTTCTGTACAAATCTACGTGAACTGTGGTCTGATTGTCCTGGACAGTCGTCAAATCGATGGACTTTTTGCCTGCCTTTCCTTCTTCTAGAATAGGAAAAAATGTTCCGTCGGCCAGTTTGATTCCAATTTGTTTCATATTCACCCCGCCTGGTATTTTACTTATTTTCGGCATAAAAGTGTACTATCTTCACCGTATTTGCAAAAAACATTTGATTTATGCACAAAATAACAGTATAGTTTAAAGGACTCTCTATAAATTGCAATTTTTAGAGATGCCCTTAAGAGTAATTCAATTTTTTTTGGAGGAAATTATGGAACTCAAAGGCTCAAAAACAGAAGAAAATCTCAAGACAGCTTTTGCCGGCGAATCACAGGCAAGAAACAAGTACACTTATTTTGCAAGCAAAGCCCGAAAGGACGGTTTTGAACAGATTGCAAGAATTTTTGAAGAAACTGCCGCCAATGAAAAAGAACATGCCAAAATGTGGTACAAGCTTCTTAACGGCGAAATAAAATCTACTGCAGAAAATCTCAAGGATGCAGCCGACGGTGAAAACTACGAATGGACAGACATGTATGCAGGTTTTGCAAAGACTGCCCGCGAAGAAGGTTTTGCAGAAATTGCATTTGCCTTTGAAGCCGTTGCCGCAATAGAAAAAACGCACGAAGAACGCTACAGAAAACTTCTGGACAACGTCACCAATGACCGCGTATTCAGCAAGGACGGAGACGTAATCTGGCAATGTTCAAACTGCGGCCACATCTGTGTAGGAAAGAAAGCCCCGGAAGTATGCCCGGTCTGCAAACATCCGCAGAGCTACTTTGAAATACGCGCAGAAAACTACTAAGGTTGGCTCTAAAAGCACACGTCAATAAAACAGTTGTAAAACAACTGAAGTTTTCAGGACAACTCAAATAGAGTTGTCCTGAAATACATTTACTAGAACAAAATTTATTTTACCATTATACTGTCACTTATGACAAATGTTTTTCTTGCCCGCCTTCTGGTTCTTGGACTTCTGGCATTTTCCAGCGCACGCTTTATCTTTGTAAAAAAAGTTTTAAAGGATTCACTTTCTGTTCTTCCTGCCGTGGCGCTTATTGTTTCTTTACTGAATATTCCTGCATTCGGGCTTTCTGTAACCGAAGCGGGTCTTTTCTTTCTTTCACTTTTTGTCTTTATATGGAACGTGCGTGCTCTTCTGCGTGTTATGGGCGAACTTGTCATTGACCACTACGGAACCTGGTTCAAAATCATTTCAAGCATAAACCTTGTTCTCATAATTGCCGCGGCGGTTATTGTAATTTACTTCAGACCGGCAAAATCAAACGAAAAAACATTCATGATTCAAAAAACGACCGAAAACTACTGCGGAACCTATTCTGACGGTTTTACAAAAGCAGGTGCCCTTCCGCAAAAAGCAGACATACGGCTGTTCCGCTACACTTCGCTTCATGCAAAAGGCGCTGTACACGGAACGGTAATTTTTATTCCGCCAAAGACAGCTTCTGTCTCAGAATACTGCGGTTTTATTAACAAACTGGCATACGACGGCTACACAGTGATTACTGCAGAATTCAACGTAACCGGAATCAAATGGCTGCGCGGACTGAAAAATCTTTCTTTTGCCCGTAAATTTTTCTTCAGAACAATGAAATACTTTCACCCCGAAGACTACAAACTCTTTTTGGAAAATTCCACAATGAGACGCCGTGACGAGTGGAATGCACTTATTGAATTGAGCGGCGTCAACGAAAACGATTATGTTTTTCTTGTAACAGAAGATGACGCAACCGGCGATCTTGCAGCCCTTATCCAACAGCACAATACGCTTACCGACGGAGCCTTTGATCTGGCAGAAGTCCCCGGTTACAAAACAGCAGGCTTTGGTCCGCTTGAAAACACATCACCGCTTTTTGCCGCAAAGTTCGGCCTTAAACCGGACAGAACCTTCTATACTTCCAGCAGAATTGCGGCGGCACTTGAAGAAGCTATGTCTTACACTTTGACTGATTTTTATAGCCTAGATGAATAAATTATAGTATACTTTTATATTATGACTCAAAATACAAAAAACAAACTATGGCCGCTTTCACTTTCTGTGCTGGTGGTCGCCCTGGATCAGATAACAAAGGCACTGGTCGTAAAATACATTCCGCTTCTGACACCATTTTCTGACAACGGAATAATCGAAATCTTCGGAAAGTACCTGAGGCTCATTCACGTAAGAAACAAGGCTGTTGCATTCAGCATGGGAGCAGGTCTTCCCGACTCTGTACGTTTTATGCTGTTTTCTGTTCTTTCGCTGGTGGCAGTAATAATAATTTACATAGTTTACTTCAGAAGCAATGAATTTACAAAACTTCAGCGCTGGGCTCTCTGCGGAATTCTTGGCGGCGGACTCGGAAACCTTGCGGACCGTTTTTTCAGATGGCCTGACGGCGTTGTTGACTTCATTGACTGTTATTTCTTTGGAATTTTCGGATGGGAAAGATGGCCGACCTTTAACATAGCAGATTCTGCCGTAGTTGTATGCGGAATAATCTTTATCATAAGTTTTATTGTACAGGCTTTACACGACTCCAAAAATTCAAAATCTGAGGCTTCAAAATGAACAAAAAAGGATTTACACTTCTGTTTATACTTATTTCTACAATAGCAAACGTTCTTCTTACGCTTTTGTGCATTGCTCTTCTTGCGCTTACTTTCATTGGTGTTCTTAAAGTATTCCATGTAGAAGCAGGTAGCAGTGCTTACGGAACAGCCCTTGTTGTAAGTTTTCTTGTGGGGTTAATCATAAGTTTTTTTCTTTACACAAAGGTTTCCACGCTGATTATAAAGAAATTCAATATGACAGAAAAGTTTGAAGACAAATGGCTGGATCATTCACGTTCACGCTCGGAAAACGGATCTTCCAGCAAAGAAAAGCCTCGCCAGACAAAGATGCCGTCTTCAGTTCTTCCTACTGATGAAGAAAAAGAAGAAAAGGAAAAGTGGGGCGAATAACCCAGACTGATTCCCATTCTATCAATAGCCGTCGCTCATGCTGCGGTTAATGTCACGCTGGTAAAGTTCCTGATAGACAAGGCTTCTTGTCTTGAGGGTATCTTTGAGTTCCTGTGGGAACGGCAGATAGCGCCAGAAAATTCCGCGCACTTCTTTTTCGAGTTTCTGCGTTCCCAAAGACTCTTTTGTAATCCACAGAATATAATCTTCTATAAAGAACTGCTTTACATCACCCTTCATTTTGTGTTCTTCCACATACTGGTAATAGTGTCCTGTAAGTCCGTCTGTCATCCAGTCGTAGGAAGCCTTTTCTTTTGCAACCTGCCATCTAAGGTCTGCCACTGCGGTAAGACACGCAATCTTCAAATCCCTGGGGTACATTGGAATTACAATGCGTCCGCGGCTGGTAACACGGTTCATTCTGTCAAAAGGTTCCCAGCAGAAACCGTTGTCACCGTAAGTCGGCACAAGAAGAACATAGGGAACAATTCGGTGCATAACATTTTTGTGTACGCGGCAGAAACACTGCGGATCAATTGATTCTATCCATGCAAGTTCCCTGAGTACGTTTTCGCGAAATCCGGTGCTTTTGTCAAAACAGTGGAAGAATTCACGCGTAAAAATCGGGAACTGGTTTCCCTGCCGGCCGCAGGTCATTTTTGCCATCTGTCGGATTGTCGTCATTTCGGTAAGAATATCCTCTGTTCCTACACTGACTTCTTCCACAAACTGTCCTGTCTTGTCGTTAAGGCTCTGTTCAATTTCCTTTGCTTCCTGAAGTTCGTCCAGGCAATTCATAAGTTCCCTGTCTATTTTCTGAAGCGCGTGGAACCTCTGCGTAATTTCGGCAAACAGTTTTTTCTGAATGTCTGTGTATGGCGCACGGTGCGGTTCAAGACCGATAATTTCTTCGTGGGTTGTAAGAGAAGTAATCCTGTCAGTTATTTCGTATTCAAGTGTATTGCGCTCACTTTCCTTTGAATTTACAATGCTTTCTATACTCTGAAGCTTGCCACTGTTTTTGCTCTTTAACTGCTGCAGGCGCTGGGCTTCTGCTGCGGGGGTTTTTGAAGCACGCATCGGAACTTCATCTGTTGTACTGAGTTTTAGATTTCCTAGAGCAATTTCGCGGATCCATTCGTCAACGTAAAGAACAGGTTCGCCGCTTGTGTTTTTTTCTATTGAACGCGCAAAAAAATCTTTTTGTTCCGGCCTAAAGAGAGAAGGCAACACTATGCCGAACCTCATTGCCATTTTTTTGCACTCTGCAATATTGGGGTTTGCCATTTTTGGGGCAAGACTTCTGAGAAATTCCCAGTATGCTGTAATTATCTGCTGGCGGTAAACTGCGCGGTCTTTTTTGTCTTCGCATTTGAGATATTTTATCAAAAGCTGGTGAAGTCTCTGCGAACTCTGGCCTTCACCGGTAAGACAGGTTTTGTAATAGGCCGGATCATCATAAACAGTGCTGGGTTCGTCTTCAAAAAATTTTTCAATCGGTCTGAATGCCTTGACGCTTAAATCTACTTCGGGAATGCCGTTTTTTACTTTTGGAACAGACATCATTGCATTGTGCTGTTTCTGGAGCTGTACTTCATATTCCTTCTGCTCAATCTGCTTTTCGTCGGCTTTTATATCTGCAGAGCTTTCGGGCAGACTGTCATTTGTTTCCGCAAGAAGCGCGGCAATGCTCGGGTCTATATCATCACTGTAGCTCATGTTTCCCCCATAAGGCAAGTTATCTTGAGAAATAATATTTTTTTATTATATCACGTTTTCGGTTATTTTCAACAGTTGAAACAGCACTTAACTGCATTTGAGTGTTACTTCGCCGGAATGAAGTGTGCGCGTACTTTTGTCTTTGAGTTGAACAAGAAGGCCTGCATCGTCTGTTATGTCCAGAACCTCTGCACTATAGGAACCGCTGTCTGTTCCGGCCAGAGGCGTGACCGTTACTGTCTTTCCCGAAAGAAACGAACGCGCGCGGTATTCACCAATAATGTTTTCTGAGGACTCAAGAATACGTACGGTTTCCAGATAGACCCGTGCAAGAAGTGCTGTCCGTAAAGGAAGCTTCCCGCCACCTTCTGCAGAACAAATGCCCCCGGCTTTGGACAAAAGCTCGCGCGGCATGGCTGCATCTGCAACAATATTTATTCCTATACCAATAACGGCGGCTTCGACTTTTTGTGAAACAGGATTAAGTGTTCCTTCGGTAAGAATGCCACAGACTTTTTTTTCATTAAGATAAATATCGTTTACCCATTTGATACGGCATTCTGTTTTGCAAAGCGCGTCTATTGCACGGCATACACCTACAGCAGCCGCCACGGTGTAGACAGAAGCATCTGTTACCCCGGCGCGCGGTACGTAACATATGCTGAAGTAAATGCCGGACTCGGGCGGGGAATAGTAACTGCGGCCTACCCTTCCGCGGCCTGCGCTCTGTTGTGCTGCGGCAACAAGTGACAGATGAAGCTTTTCTCCTTCACAGGTGCGCGTTCCGTCAGAATTCAAAAGTGAAGTTGAGGCGCTTATTTTTCTTAACAGTTCTGAATTTGTACTGTCTGTTTTTTGCAAAAGCGTATACATCTTTTGGTGAAAACAATCGTATTCTTTTTGGGACGCAATTTTTTTTAGTTCCGCGAGAAAAGATTCTTCTGTAAAATTATCGCCGGTCATTTGTTTATGCTTTTCCCAAAAGGGAAAATTCGTTCACTGACGAACTGAATGCGATTCCGCTTCCGGGAACAGAAAGACAGTCCAAACTTTTTACGGCTTCAAGTACGGCATCTTTTTTGTCTTCGTCAACTACAATCATAAGCATTTCTTTTTCGGGAACAATGTGCATTCCAAAAAACTTTGCGTCATCTTCGCGGGCTGTTCCCCTTGCGTTGATTACCGTTCCACCGCCAGCACCGGCTTTTCTTGCTGCGGCCATTGCATCATCTGCATATCCTTTGTTGAGAATTACGGTTATGAGTTCTTTTTTGCAGTTCTGTGACATTTGTTCTGTTCCTCCTGTGATTGTACCAGTCTTAAGCATCTGTGAGGCGCCTGTTTCTATAAGGACGCCAAAGCCTGCACGTTCACTGCCGGCTGCTTCTTTTATTGCACGCGATATGTTTTCTTTTGTGCTGTTTTGGGCAAGTATCATTACTACGTCGCGGGTAGATTCTCCCAGTCCAAGCGCTGCCATTACCGGGCTTGAACTTATGCGGCGTCCCATGAGTACTGTTCCGCCAAAGCTCCCTGCCGAAACTGCTGCGTCTGATATAAGTTCTGCCTTGTTGTGCGGAACGACGCTTATTAGAAGTGTGTATCCGTTCATTTTTCCTCCAGCGGCTGCTTTTTTGCAGACTCATTTTTTTTCTTAAAGACAATTCCAAGTATCTGTATTGCAATAAGCGGTGTCATTGCTACAAGTGCTATTACACCAAAGGCATCTGTTGCCGAACTTGCACCACCGGCAACTGTAGCACCAAGTGTAAACGAAAGAATAAACGTGCTTGTCATAGGGCCACTCGCTACCCCGCCCGAATCAAACGCAATGCCTGTAAAAAGCGGCGGGCAGAAAAAAGTAAGTATGAGAGCAAGTGCATATCCCGGAACAAGTACGTACCACAGGCTGAATCCGTAAATTACCCGTAGCATACTTACAACAATTGCCGCAGCAACACCCGATGAAAGGGCCGCAAGCATAACCTTTCGTGGAATGGTTCCGCCGCTGACACTTTCTACCTGCTCGGTAAGTACCCAGACAGCGGGTTCTGCACAGACGACAATTGCACCGAATACAAAAGAAACTGCGGTTATCAATAAAGTCCAGATTCCGCCTGAAGCAAAAGCCTTTGTTCCCAGAATTTCACCAAGAGCTTTTCCTGCAGGCATGAATCCGCCGTTTACACCGACAAGAAAAAGAACAAGCCCTATGAAACCGTAGACAAGTCCCTTTACCATCCTGCGCACCTGAACCGGCGGCATCTTTAACAGAAAAATCTGGAATACCACAAACATTATTACAAGCGGAATAAGTGCAAGGCTTACTTCCTTAAGTACTGACGGGACAAGTTCCAGAAAAACCATCATTCCTTCGGCTTCCCCTCCGTGTGAAGAAGCTGCTGTTGCCTGAGAAAAAACGTTCCCTGTTGCCTTGAGAATTATTCCGTAAAGACAGACTGCGGCAATGGGACCTACACTTGCAATTCCCGTAAGTCCAAAAGAGCTGTCGTTGTCCCCCGCTGAATTTTCTGAACCCGCACCCGAACGTCTTACCGAGGCGACACCCATTCCGAGTGCCATAATAAAAGGTACGGTCATTGGTCCTGTAGTAGCGCCTCCTGCATCGAAGGCAACCCCTTGGAATTCCGGAGGACATGCAAAAGCAAGTGCAAACACTATTATATAAGAGATGATAAGAATGTAGCGAAGTTTAAGGGACAGCATAGTGCGCAAAAGACCAATTGTAACAAAAAGTCCTATTCCGACAGCAATCATCAGAACAAGAGTCCATTTGTTTACGCCTCCTGCAACACTCTTTATCTGGTCTGCCAGAACCTGAACATCGGGCTCGGCAATCGTAACCATTATCCCAATTACAAAAGAAGCGCACAGTAAAAGCGGAAGATTGCGTTTTGCGGTAAGAGCCGCTCCGCTCCGCTCGCCTATGGGAAGGATTCCTATGTCTACACCAAGCAGGAATATTGTGAGACCCATGATAAGAAGAACACCGCCTGTTACAAACTTTGCGATAAGTTCCCCTCCAAGCGGTGCGACTGTTGTTCCGAGTAAGAGAACTATTGCCATTATTGGCAGAACAGAAAACATTGTTTCCTTGAATTTTTGAAAAAGGTTCATAAAATCCCCTGTCGAATATTATTTGTGGCAGTTATTGCATAAGCTTTTTCAGAAGCTATTTGCAACAGTTCCAGCCTGTTTTTTTGATTCCTTCAACCCACTTTGCTGCAAGGACCTTTGCTTCTTCCAGATTGTGGTCTTTGTAATTGCCGCATTCTTTTTCTGTTGCAGCAGGAACTTCCCTATCCCAGACTGCGACTTTTTCAAGAACATTTACAAGATGTTCAGCTATGTAAGATTCCTCGTGGTCACCCCAGACGGTAAAATAAAATCCTGTGCGGCATCCCATGGGACTGAAGTCAATTACTATTCCGGGTAGTTCATCCCTTATATATTCGGCAACAAGATGTTCGAGTGTATGGATTGCGCCGGTGGACATAAATTCTTTGTTGGGCTGGCAGAATCTTATGTCGTACTTGCTTACAATGTCACCTTTTTTTCCGTGTTTTTTTGCAGCAAGTCTTACGAAAGGAGCCGTTACTTTTGTATGGTCAAGATTAAAACTGTCTACATTGTAGTTTCCGGCGGTATGTTTTTGTGCTTCTTCTGTTTTCATTCTGAACCTCACTATTATTTTATATCCAAAACGGAATTTATTGTATATCCCCTTTTTTCAATAATAGCGGAAATTTATGTTTATTTTAAGCCCTAAAAAAGTTGGATCTGCCGAAAATTTTATGATTTTTTCATAACTTATAAAACGAATGCTTGCAGAATAGATTCATGAAATACAACAATGCGATATGAAAATAAAAAGTTACCGAGAGATAAACCTTTATTATTTTACAGTATCCAGCATTTTTATTACCAGAGCGGCACTCAGAGCGGCAGCGGTTTGTTCGTTAAAGGTGTACGAAGTTTCTTCACCGTCATCTGCCATGTCACTCATGCATCTTATAATTACGAACGGAATTTTATTAAGATAACATGCGTGTGCAATAGCCGCACCTTCCATTTCTACGCAGGCCGGATCACATATAGAACGTATTTTTTCTTTAAGAGCGCGGTCGCTTATAAACTGGTCGCCTGACGCTACCCTTCCAAGAAGCATTTTGTGACTGGCTGAATCACTCATGCGTCCAAAAGCATTGCGGGCGGCTTCTATAAGCGCGGGGTCTGCCCTGAAGTCACTGCATTCCATCTGCGGAATCTGAGTCGGTTTGTAGCCGAAGCCGGTTGCATCCATGTCATGATAGAGCGCGTCGGATGACACCACAAAGTCCAGAACTTTGAGTCCGTGTGCCATAGCTCCCGCAATGCCGGTGTTAATGACATGGGTTACTCCGAATTTTAACGCAAGCAGCTGTGCGCAGAGAGCGGCGTTTACTTTTCCTATTCCGGAACGAACCAAAACTACGGGACAGCCGCTGACTGTTCCTTCAAAAAATGTCATTCCGGCTGTTTCTGTTTCCTTTTTATCCTGCAGAATTGATTTCAACTGGTTAAGTTCAATTTCCATTGCACCGATAATTCCTACTTTTTTCTGCATAAAATGCCATCCTTTGTAAAAAAACCGCAATATATGCGATAAAATCATTAAAATTCTGTTAGATTCCTAAATTCAATTGACTAATTTGGATATTTTGGATAGATTATTCTCAGCAGCAAGATTTAAAAGTTGATACACCGAACCGTTATTCCTCCTTTAAGCGGTTCGGTTTTTTGTTTTAAACCTGCTTAAAAAAACTTGCGACGCTTTTCGCTGTCTTCGCTTTCTTTGTAAAGAATTGCAACATTTCCTATAATGCGTACCAAGGTTGCGTCTGTTTTTTGTGCGATTTCTTCTGCGAGTTCACGTTTTTCTTCTTTGAATTCGTTGAATCTGACTTTAATAAGTTCGTGCGCTTCAAGTGACTCTGCGACTTTTACTTCAAGAGAAGGTGTTACTCCGTTCTGACCTACGATTACAACCGGTTCAAGAGTGTGTGCGGCTTTTTCCAGCATTTTTCGCTGCTTGCTTGTTAATTCCATCATGCGCAAATCTTAACAATAAAATGATTTAAAAGCAATCAGACTTTTGCATCAAAGTTTGCAGACTCAAAGCGGCCTGCAATGTCAAGAATTTTTTCGGGCGTAAGGGAATATGTTGACGGTGCTTTTTGTGACGCAAGTGCCAGTGCAAGAGATGCCGTACACGCAGCTTCTGCCGGATCATATTTCTGCGCAAGAAGACCTGCCGTAAGTCCTGCAAGAAGATCGCCGCTTCCGCCTTTGGCAAGAGCTTGTGTTCCGTGCGGGTTTACATAAACAGTGCATTCTTTTTTTTCATCTGTCTTTCTGGCAATATAAACGCACGCTCCCTTTGCAACAAGAACTGCGCCGGGAAACTTACAGCAGAACGCGCGCGTGAGTTCAAACCTTTTTGCGACTGTCTCTTCGAATGTTACTTCAAAGCCCGAGTTATTCAGAAGCGCACACAGTTCTTTGGGATGCGGCGTAAGTACAACACCGTGCGGGCGGCTTTTTAATATTTCGTTTACGCGCGGTGAATAGAGGATGTCTGCGTCAAGTACACACGCAATCTGTTCGTGCCGCAGAAGAAAGTCAATGTATTCGTCTGTACAGGAGTTGGCGTGACCTAGCCCCATTCCCAAAGCCACAACATTTGCTTTAGGCGGAATTGTGTCCTGGTCCATAAAAGAATACGGAGTACGCAAGCCACCGTTAACGACTGTAACCAGCCCTGCACCAAATACAGATGCCGCTTTAGCACAAAGCATTGCAGCGCCGCTTTTTTCACCGCAGACAACTGCCGCGTGACCAAAGTTTCCTTTATGTACATTCTGTTTTTGTCTGAACGGAAAGTGCGCGTCGCCTGTGTCCAGAAGAATTGCACATGAAGGAAGCACAAGTTCCTGCTCGTAGTTCTGCCGCGTTATTCCGACAGAAGCGAGAGTTATTTTACCGCAGAAGTCTTTTGCCGTGTCGCTGAACAGTGAAAGTTTAAGCGCGCCCATTGTTACGGTTTCATCGGCACTGAACACAACTGACGTGCTGTTGCCATACATATCAAGCCCTGACGGAATATCGCACGCAATTCTGTATGCATCTGTATTTTTGTTCACTTCGGTTATTACAGCCGCTGCCTCTGCAGGAAGAGATCCGTGGAATCCGCTTCCGAAGATACAGTCAACAACAACACGGAGATCCACACTTTTTTCTTCTATATAATCATCAAGATCGTAAGCAGAAATTATCTGAATTCCGGCAAGAAGTGCACGCTGTTTTTCAAGTACGCACATAGCCGATGAAGCTTCGCAAACTTCGCAGACTGTTACCGCAAGCTCATGTCCTGCAAGACGCCGCGCAAGGGCAAAACCATCGGCTCCGTTGTTCCCCGATCCTGTAAGAATAAGAACGGCTGCCCTGTTTATGTAAAAGCCCGAAGGATTTTTTTCATGCGGAATGAGTGCACGCTCAAGTTCAGAAGCGGCATTTTCTATCATTATGTCTTCTGTAAGACTGAATTTTTCCCTTGCATATTTGTCCAAAACACGTGTATCGCTAAAAATTTTCTGCATGCATACATTATAAATGCAAACGTAATTTTTTGAAAGGTTCCCGCAGGTTTTGTGTCCGCGGACCGGTTTGTGCAAAGGCGCTTTGTCCAGACATTCTGCCGTAAATTGACATAAAGTCTGCGCTTTTATAAAATAAGATAATGTTAAGAAAACTAATTTTTGCACTTTTGACTTTTGCCTGCAGTTCTCTGACCTTTGCATTTCCTTTTCTATTTTTTGAACCGCCTGAACTGCGCATCCTTGAAAAAGCCTATCCCGATATTGTATTTGAAAAAGAATTCGACAAAGAAAAAAACGACTGGAAAATTCTTCTTAAAGTTCCCGGAATAAAAGAAAATAAAATTCTTTACTGGAGTGAAGGCCGCCTTCTTCCCGAAGCTGAACTCAAAAATACCGAAAAGTACTGGAGCATTTTGTACAGCTACCCGAAAAAACTTCTGGACCCTGCTGACATGACAGAAGAACAAAAAGAAAAGCTCAAAAACTTCAGTTCACGGGGCAACAGAAGAAACGGTGCCGGAACGCCCATGTTTTTCTTTGATGCAGTTTACGATTCCTCTTCACGCGCAAAACTTGAACCACATATAAGACGCACAACATTTCTTGGAAAACCGCTAAATGTTCACGAAAGAATTGTTGAACCGCTTTCCCGTGTTGAACAGAAAATAAAAGTCAGTGCCGCAGCCGATGCCTCAGTAAAAGAATTTATAGACAGTCTTAAGTCTGCAGACGGATACTTATGGAGAATTATTGACGGCACAAACAGAAAATCTTTTCACAGTCTTGGAATCGCCGTGGACATTCTTCCAAAGCGTTTTGACGGAAAAGAAATTTTCTGGAGCTGGGCAAGAGACAAAAATCCAAAGGGTTGGATGCTTACCCCTCTTTCAAAAAGATGGATGCCGCCGCAAAGCGTAATCAAAGTTTTTGAAAGCGAAGGTTTTGTCTGGGGCGGCAAGTGGGGCATCTGGGACAACATGCACTTTGAATACCACCCCGAACTTATTCTGTTTAACGGACTCTGATTTTACTCTACGATATAGTCCAGACAGGTTCTGCTTTTTGTAAAAGGACGCACTTTTTCGTCGGCAACTTTTACATGCTCGGGATGAACAGAATATCCCTTGAGCGCAGCCTCGTCTGTAAACGAAGAGTCCAGCATAACATCTGCATTTGAAGATGCAAGAAGATTTACATTTACCTTAATGGAAATAAGTCCCGGAATTTTTCCTGCAAGGGATTCAAGTCCTTCCTTTATTTCCTTTCTAACAAGAGCTTTTTTCTGACTGTCAAGCTCGTCCTTTAACTGCCAAAGTATTACGTGTTTTACCATAATTTGATTTTAGCATTTTTAACATTTTCTGTCATTTAAAAAAAAGGACATGCAAAGCCCAAATAAATAATTTTATTCGGGCTTTGCAAAGTTTTTAATTAATCAGCAGTTATTGTGTAAGTTCCTGTTGAACTTGACCAAACATTATCATTATAAAGTCCAATGTAATAAGTTCCTTTCGGAAGGTATCCTGCACAAACTGTTTTGGTTGTTCCGTCTACTTTACCGGTTTGAGCAATCAGAGATGTAGAAGTACTTTTTTCAGAAGAAAGGTAGGCATAAATTGCTCCACCGCCTGAATTATCTGTAACTGACAGAGTTATTTTTGTTGTCCTGTCAAGTGTCAGTTTTTTTGTCAAACTGCTGCTGACATCATAAGATACATTATCAAAAATAGCTTTTGAATTACTGCATACTATCTCTGTTGTTACAGCTCCGTCAGTTGTATTTGCATTGTAGCCGATTACATATCCGTAGTTTCCGTCCAATACAGAACCATAATTTATATCAACTGTTCCGCCGGTAACAATAGTACCTGTTGTATCGTTGTAACCTGCAATTCCGCCTGTGTAAGGTGCAATGCCTGTAGTAGTTACTTTAACTGAACTTACTGTCGGATTATCAATTTTTCCTGCATTTAAGGCTGCAATTCCGCCTGCATGTGAAACACCTGTTATTGTTGTAGAAGTTGAACTTGAAGCATCCTGTTTTACTTCACAGTCTGTAATACTTGCATTTACTTCGTTTTTAGCGGCGATTCCAGCGGCATAATTTGCGTTTACAGATGCATTCGGAGTAAACAGTTTGCTTGAAGAAATTTCGTTGATGTTTATTCCTGTTATACCTCCTGCATAACCGCTTCTTCCTGCAGAAATTGTAATTGCATCAACTGTACAGTCGGTAATGTAACCATTATTCTGACCGGTAATTCCGCCTGCACTCAAAGAAGAAGTTACAGTAGTTAAAGTTGCGTTTCCTCCGGCATAGCAGTTTTTAATGAAACCATAGTTGTTGTATCCTGCAATCAGTCCGGCACAATTTTTTGCTGTAACTGTAGTTCTTTCTACATTTACAGAATCAATGGTGCCCAAGTCAATTTTTCCTGCTACTGCACCTGTGTAATCACATTTTGTTGAACCGAAACCTGAGTTTTTGATAATCAGGGATTTGACTGTTCCTGTAAGAATTCCAAAAAAGCCGCTGTAAGTTTTTGTTTCGCCAGTAGAGGTATCTTTTTCAGAATAGAATTCTTTGACAGAAGAAATCGTCAATGTTTTTCCGTTTCCATCAAATGTTCCACGGAATGTACCCGGCACACACCAGTCAGAAACTGTTACGTCTTCAAGAAGCTTTGCATCTTTGTAAGAAATTTCATCTGTTGCATAAGAGAAGAATGCACGCAGTTCGTCTGCAGAAGAAATTGTGTATGTCGAAGTTGCAGTATCGTATGTTACCCACTGCGCATAAAGTGTAATGTCACAATCCAGCACAGGAGTATCTCCTGCTGAATATCTTGTTCCGCTTCCGTCAGAACTTGTATTCCATCCGCAGAATTTTTTGCCTTCAGGAGCTTCAAATGTGCAATCTTCTATTGAAGAATTTGGATTAAACTTTTGTACTGTATCTGCAGAAGCACTTCCATTTGCGTTGTATGTTACAGAATATGAATAAAGTTCATAAAGGCCTGAAAAAACTTCTTCAAAATTGATTGTGGTTTTTGCACCGGCTTTTATTATTGCATAAACCGGAACAGTTAAAATTTTCCCGGTTGCAGTATTTTCCATTATAGCCGTAATCTGTGAATTTTGTGGTGCGAGCAATTTTGAATAAACATAGCGCTTTAAGTCGGTGTCATATGTAACTTCTACCGCCTCTGATGTTCCGACAGAAACTGTGAACTTAAGTGTGGTGGATTGTTCTGCTGAAGGATAATACAAGTAAAGCAACCCTTTCTCAGTTTCATCTGCCACGTTCATGGTGAAATTCAGTTTTGTTGTTCTTCCATCCTGAATGCTTATATTTGAAAGTGTTGAAGAAAAAGCTGCTCCGTAACATTTTGCAGTGAGCGTAAAATCGTACGCCGTTGCATCAAGTTCAATAACTCCGCTGTCACGCATTATGTCTGCATAAGTTGCGTAAGTTTTGTAAGAAGTCATATTTCCGGACATTGCACTTTTCTTTCCTTTAAGTTCAATGTCTGTAAAGGCAGTTTTGTCATATTTTGGAAAAGCAGTTCTTTCATTCCCTTCTTCTTCAAAAGAAAATCCTGCAAGTGTGATTCCTGTTTTTCCTGTTACGTTTTGCGACTGTTCTTCTTCAACTTCAAATGAATTTTTGCATCCGAAAATAGAAAGCATAAAAATTGAAGCAACCGCTAAAAATTTTATCTTCCTGTTAATTATCTTTCCCATATTTTTCCTCTCTATAATTATTCCGATTTTACGTTCAGTTTTGCCATTACGGTATTTGAATACGTTGTACCATCTAAAGTATAAGTTGCCATAACAGAATGCCAACCGTCTTCAAGACCACCGATATAGTTTCTTACACTGAATGTACTTTCTGAACAAACATACGTTCCGTCAACATACCACTTTGTTGAAGACATATCCGAAGTACCAAACTGTGCGCTAAGTTCCATAGTTGTTTCGTCATAAGTCAGTTTTAAGTCTGAATAACTTAAAGATGGCAAATTTACTGTAACAGTCATATTTTTTGGAACCCATTGTCCGTAAAGATCGATTGAAGAAGAAGTTTTTGAGTTCAGGATTTCTTTCATGTCTGCTTTGTCTGAATAAGAAGTTCCGCTTCCGTCAGATTTTGTATTCCATCCGGTAAATTCATAAGCGTCACTGATCAAGGTTTTGTCTTTATTCAGAATAGTGTTTATTCCTGTTCTAAGTGTTTCGTAAAAGTAGGAAGAAACCGAATTCATTGTGTTGCTGTCGTAAACTTTGAATTTATTGGAATTATTAAGATAATAATAAACACTTATGTAATTAGCCGTCCAGTCTGCTGTGACTGTGATTGTATCTGTTACCTGAACAGGCCGATAATCAGAAATCAAAGTATCATTTATTTTCCAGCCGTTGAAAGTGTAGCCCTGTTCGCTTGGCACCGGAAGTTTTTGTGTTTCAAGGCTTCCTGTATAACCGTCTGTTGAAATATAGCTTTTGTATTTTACAGTCATTGTGTCAGAAACTGTTCCATGCTCGCTTACAAGATTTATTGTAACATCGGCATTAAGATCTTCTTCAAGAATTGCGTACAAAGTTATTTCTTTGCCGTCTTCTGCTGTAAGATTATAGAAAGAGTCACCGGCAGAATATTTTGTTCCAATTCCGGAAGCGTATGTATTCCAGCCTGAAAATTTGTAATATTTTTTTATAAGTGTATTTTCAGGAACAGTATATTCTGCATCGTATTCACAAACAATTGCTTCTGGTACCGTTCCTTCATAACCGTTTGCGTCAAACTTTACTGTATACGAAATTGGTACAAGCTTTCCTTCAAGGACTGTATCTTCATTTACAGTCAGTGTAGAAAGATTTACCGCATTTTCATTTGAATACCAGTTGATTGCTTTATAACCGGTTGGAAGGTGTTCTTTTGTAATTTTCTCTATTTCTGCAAGATTTTCTGCACTTAAAGTTTCATTTTCGTTTATAGGATAACTTGCGTATTCTGTGCCAAGAACAGAAAAAGTAATTCTGTAATCGCTCAAAAGATAAACGGCCTTGAATTCAATTGTTCTATCTGAAGCAAACACAAGTTCAGAAATATCATCACCTGCAGAATATTTTGTTCCATTGTATTCCCAACCGTCAGTTCTTTTGTAACCGTCTGGAACTGTAAAAGTGTTTTCGGGAAGAATGATTTTGTCGCCATAAACTGCACTGACTGCGTTAACTGTTCCGCTTCCTCCGTTGCTGTCAAAAGTGACGGTGTAGTTTTTTGCTGTCCATTTTGCTTTGAATGTAACATTCTGTGTAACTCTATAACCGGCAGCAAGTTTTGTTTCACCAGAATACCAGCCTTCAAAAGTGTATCCTTGTTTTGCGTCGGTAAGATCAATTCCTGCTATATCAGTTTCTGTAAACGTATAGCCTTCTTGAAAAACTTTGGACTGAACTTCGTTATTTTCTATTCCGATGTCAAAAGTGACGGTGTAGTTTTTTGGCTCTTCTACTTCCGGCTGGCAGGCTGTTAAAAATGCAGCAAGAATTCCAATTGCAAAAAATATGTAAAACAATTTTTGTTTTTTCATAAAATCTCCCATATAATTAGTTTAAAATGGTTTCTATAACAACAAATTATACCCCCCCCCGAAAAGCATTTGTCAACACAATTCTTTTTACTTTTTTAATAAAAAGAAAATCAAAAAAAATCATGTTTCTCTTGACAGTAACACAAAAATATTGTATGTTACTTCCAATAGTAACGCTTCTTTTTATAGAAACATTACTTCTTTCCTTCTGGTGAGGTATTTATGAATTTTATTGTTGATGATGAAAATTTTATTTACACAAGTTTTTCAAGCGAGCGTTACACACCGTATTCTTTGGCACGCAAAATCGGTGCAACTGCAATTCTGGAATCTGCAAGTTTTTCAAAAGGCCGCGAGCGTTATTCAATTCTGATGACACGCGAAGCATTCAAAATTATTCAGGATACAGATGGAATTGCATTTCTTGTTGATGAAAAAAGAATTCCGTTTGATACAACAAATGTAGAAAGCCATGATGCACTCGGAAGAAAAAAATCAGCAGATATTCTTGATGCACTTGTTTATGTAGCAAACCAGAGTAAGCGTCCGCTTCCCGGAAATATATGTGAGATTCCGATTCCGTCGTCGGGACTTGGTTACTTAAGTTATGAATTTGCCGCACGTTGTGACAACATAAAATTTTTTGAACAGAATGATGAACTTAAAATTCCTGAAAGCCTTTTTGTTACCGGACATTTTTACATTGTGTTTGACCACTTTACAGAAACAATGCATCTTTTTGGCCTTAACTACAATGAACACAAAATAAATCTTCACGACGAAGTGCAGAAACTTATCAAAAGAATCAACGATATGGATTTTTCTTATGTCGAAGAAGAAGAAAATAAATTTGAATATAAAATGCTGACCGATGCAGAAGAATCAAAACGTGAGTATATAGAAAAAGTCTGTGCACTTAAAAAAAGAATTATCGCAGGTGATTTGATTCAGGCTGTTCCGTCACGCCGCGTGCAGATTGAATGTGATGTTCCGGCACTTACAGTTTACGGAAAACTCCGCCGCGTTAATCCTTCGCCTTATCTTTTTTACATTGACTTCGGAAACTTTCAGCTTACGGGTTCTTCACCTGAAAGTCTTGTGCGCGTTCGTGCAGGTAAGGCAAGTATTCACCCGATTGCAGGAACAATTCACCGCGGAAAAAACGATGCAGAAGATGCAGAACTTATGCAGACACTTTTGTCAAACCCAAAAGAACGTGCAGAACATTTAATGCTTGTAGATTTGGCTCGCAATGATTTGGGCCGCGTCTGCAAAGAAGGAAGCGTAACTGTTCCGCAGTTTATGGAATGTGAAAAGTTCAGCCATGTAATTCACATTGTAAGCAACACAGAAGGTGACGTGCGTGATGATGTAGAAAGCATTCGTGTACTGCGTGCGGCTTTTCCTGCAGGAACTGTAAGCGGTGCTCCGAAGATTAGTGCAATGCAGATTCTTTCTGGACTTGAAAAAAACAAAAGACGTTTTTATGCAGGTGCTGTAGGTTATATTCGTTCCAATGGCGATCTGGATTTTTGTATTGCAATACGAAGTGCGTTGTGCCAGAAAAAAGTCTGGACACTTCAGGCAGGCGGCGGAATTGTTTACGATTCTGATCCTGAACGCGAGTACACCGAAACATGTGAAAAACTCGGCGCACTGATTGACACTCTTACAAAATAATTTTTTGATTCTGCGGAGGAAAATATGATTCTTGTTATAGATAATTACGATTCTTTTACTTTTAATGTTGTTCAGGCTTTGGAATGTACAACAAAAGATGAAATTAAAGTTGTCAGAAATGATGAATATAAAATTGAAGAACTTGCTGCGCTTAAACCCGATTATCTGGTTGTTTCTCCGGGACCGGGAAATCCTTCACAGGCAGGTGTAAGCAAAGAAGCGATAAAATATTTTGCAGGAAAAATTCCGGTCCTTGGAATCTGCCTTGGTCATCAGTCGATTGCAGAAGCTTTCGGCGCAAAAATTGTTCAGGCAAAATTCATCAAACACGGAATTGTAGAAGACATTGACCTTGACGGACGCGGACTTTTTAGAAACATCGGAAAAAGTTCAAAGTTTACACGCTACCACAGTCTTGTTGTAGATGAAAGTACACTTCCCGAAGAATTCGAAATTACAGCACGCGCAAAAGACGGCGACATTATGGGAATAAGACACAAGACAATGCCAATAGAAGGAATTCAGTTTCATCCGGAATCTATTGCAAGTGAAAACTGTACAAAACTGTTTGCAGCATTTTTGCATTACAGGCGCGACAATCTTCCTGTTGCAGAATACCTGAACCAGATTGCTTCACATAAAAACTTAAGTGAAGAGCAGGCAAAAAGCTTTATGGATTTTCTTACTGAAGGAAATCTTGATGAAAGACAGACGGCGGCTATTCTTACGGCGATTGCAGTAAAAGGACCTTCTGCTTCTGAAATGTGCGGTTGTGCAAAAGTATTGTGCCAGAAAAAAACTCTGCTTCCTGTAGACGGAACAAAACTTGCAGAAATTGTAGGAACAGGCGGCGACGGTAAAGGAAGTTTTAACATCAGTTCACTTTCTGCACTGACAGCAGCAGCCTGCGGTGTACCAATGGCAAAACACGGAAACAGAGCGGTTTCAAGCAAATCGGGAGCTGCTGATTTTTACGAAGCGCTCGGATTCAAGATTGACACAACACCTGAAAAAACTGCCGAACTTATAAACAAAACAAACTTTGGTTTTTTGATGGCACCGATTTATCATTCAGCAATGCGTTTTGCAGGACCGGTAAGAAAAGCACTTGGAATAAAAACCATAATGAATGTTCTGGGACCTCTTTCAAATCCTGCAGGAGCAAATTATGAAGTGCTTGGCGTTTACGATAAATCGCTTATAAGTCCTGTAGCAGATGCTGCAAAAATGCTCGGAGCAAAACGTGTTCTTGTTGTAAACAGTGAAGACGGTTATGACGAAATTTCCCCGTGTGCAAAAACACATGCCTGCATAATTGACGAAAAAAATCACAAAGTAAATTTTGTAATCGATCCGCAGAAATACGGAATTACAGACTGTGACGAAAGTGAACTTGCAGGCGGAACCGGAAAAGACAATGCGCAGCTTGCACTTGATGTGCTGAACGGAACTGGTCGTCGTACAATAAAAGAAGCTGTTGCACTCAATACAGGAGCCGTTCTTTATATAACAGGAAAAACTTCTACAATCAAAGCTGGTTATGAAATGGCAAAAACTGCTCTTGAAGACGGAACTGTTCTTGCAAAAATCAATGAAGTAAGGGCGGTAAGCAATGGCCTGTGAAAAAAATATTGTTGCACAGATTGTTGAACAGAGAAAAAAAGATATTGCAGAACGCGGCTATAATTTTGGTTATGAAATTCCAAAAAAAAGAGAGCGCCCTGTATTCCCTTTTATGCAGAACCGTGGTGTAATTCTTGAAGTAAAAAGAGCAAGTCCGAGCAAAGGTGATATTGCACCACAACTCAATGCAGCAAAGACTGCACTTACTTATGCTGAATGCGGCGCGTCTGCAATTTCTGTACTGACAGAAGAAAATTATTTCAAAGGTTCTATTGCAGATTTAATCGCTGTTTGCAAAGCGGTTGACAATGCAGCTGTTCTCAGAAAAGATTTTTTGATTGATGAAGAAGAAATTCAGATTGCATATCTTTGCGGTGCCGACGCAGTTCTTCTGATTGCAGGAATTCTTGAAAAAGAAAAACTTGAATCAATGATAAAAAAATGTGCTTCACTCGGAATAAAAGCATTCTTGGAAGTTCGTACTTTAAGCGATGCAGAAAAAATCAATTCGCTTAAAAAATATTCAGACACAATTGTATGCGGAATAAATTCTCGTAACTTAAAAACATTTGACGTAGACACACTTGTTCCTGCAATGTACAAAAGTTTACTCGGAACGAAAGTTGTTTTTGAAAGCGGACTGTTGAGTTCAAATGCATGTACAAAAGCCGGCGAAATGGGATTTACAGGAATTCTTCTGGGAGAAGGTGCAGCCCGCAATCCTGATATGGCAAAAGAATTTGTAATAAGTTTTATGAATGCACAACAGAATGCAAACGGAATTTTCTGGACACGCGTTGCACAAAAAATTTATTCAAACAAAAAAAACAATCGTCCGCTTGTAAAACTGTGCGGGCTTACAAACTGTGAAGATGCAGTTTATGCAGCAAAAGCCGGCGCTGACTTCTGCGGATTCATTCTTTCTGATGGATACAGCCGCAGCATAAGTTTGCAGACTGCAGAAAAATGCTGCCGCGAAGTAAAAGATACTTCCTATGCAATAACAGTTGCCGTTCTTACAGAATTAAAAAGTAAAAAAGCAGAGTCTGTAATAAAACTTGTGCGTGAAAATAAAATCGACTGCATTCAGGTTCATGGAATAAAATATAAAGAAGCAGAAAAAATTCTTGAAGGTATTCCGCATTATTATACAGTCTGTGGCGACGGTGAAAGTTTGACTAAAAAAACAGAAGATCTTTCTTTTTTTGGTGAACCGCGATTTATTCAGGATTCAAAAAATCACGAATACAAAAAACCTGCCAACGGTGAACTATGGCTTGCCGGCGGAATTACTCCTGAAAATGTTTTTGAACTTGTTCAGAAATTCAATCCCGAACTGATAGATATTTCAGGCGGAACAGAAACTGTTACAGGAAAAAAAGATTACGGTAAAATAGACAGAATTTTTGAAAAAATTTCTTATGGAGAATAAATAAAATGAAAGAATCAACAGACGGATTTTTTAATGAATATGGCGGAAAATATGTTGCAGAAGTTTTGAGACGGCCTCTTGACGAACTTCAAGCTGCATTCAAACATTATATGCAGGACAAAGAATTTCTTGATGAACTCAACACAATCCGCCGCGATTATATCGGAAGGGAAACACCGCTTTATTTTGCACCCACAGCAACAAAACTTTTGGGCGGAGCTCAGATTTACATAAAGCTCGAAGGACTTGCAAACACAGGCGCACACAAAATAAACAATGCAATCGGTCAGTGTCTTCTCGCAAAAAAAATGGGAAAGACACGCATAATTGCAGAAACAGGCGCCGGACAGCACGGAGTTGCAACTGCAGCAGCCTGCGCAAAACTGGGACTTGAATGTATAGTTTACATGGGCGAAGTTGATGTAAGACGCCAGCAGCCGAATGTTGCCGCAATGGAACTTTACGGTGCAAAAGTACGCGCAGTAACATCGGGCAGCAGAACATTAAAAGATGCAGTAAACGAAGCAATGCGTGATTGGGCTGCAAATTTCGAAAACACACATTATGTTTTGGGAAGTGCACTCGGTCCTGCTCCGTTCCCTGACATTGTACGCGAGTTCCAGTCTGTAATCGGTTACGAAGTAAAAGAACAGTGTGAACAGCGCGGAATAAAAATCGGTGCAATGGTGGCCTGTGTCGGTGGCGGATCAAATTCAATAGGATTTTTCAGCCCTTTCATTGACAAAAAAGAACCACGCCTTATAGGTGCAGAAGCAGGCGGAATAGGACCGAATGTCGGTGAAAACGCCAGCCGCATGACAGGAAACGCAGCCCGCGACGGAATCCTTCAGGGATATAAAAGCCGCTTTCTTTTGGACGACGACGGACAGGCTTTACCAACACGCTCAATCAGCGCAGGACTTGACTATTGCGGAATAGGACCACAACTTGCCGCTTTAGGAAAATCGGGCCGCGTGGAATTCTGTGCAATAAAAGATGATGAAGCGCTGGATGCCGTAAGTTTCTTTGCAAAAAACGAAGGAATTTTATTTGCACTAGAAAGCGCACACGCAGGAGCCGCCGCAATGAAAATTGCAAAAGAACTGTCGGCTGACCAGGCTGTTATAATCAACATGAGTGGACGCGGAGACAAAGATGTATTTATCACAAGTCCTGTATTCCGCCGTGAAGAATGGATTAATTTCCTTCATGCAGAAATTGAACGGCTTGAAGAAAACAAAGATATTCACAACGCAAAAATCATGCAGACAAAATAGAGGAATAAAATGAATAAAATAAAATTGATGAGCCATCTTGTGGCAGGTTACCCGACAGACGAAATTGCATTTGAAGCGGCAAAAGCTCTTGTAAAAGGCGGTGCAGACATTCTCGAAATACAGCTTCCGTTCAGTGACCCAAGTGCCGACGGTCCTGCAATCCAGACTGCATGTACAGAAGTTTTAAAACGCGGTTATAAAACTCATGACGGACTTGCATTTATTTCAAAACTGCACAAAGAATTTCCTGACACAACAATTTATTTAATGAGTTACGGTTCTTTAATTTACACACCCGGAATCGAAAACTTCTGTAAAAAAGCAGCAGCAGCCGGAGTAAAAGGAATGATTATTCCAGACCTTCCGTTTGACTGCGATGAAGGACTTACAAAAGCCTGTGAAGAAAACGGAATGGAAAATATTCCGGTTGCGGCACCAAGTATGAGTGACAGTCGTCTTGAAAAACTTGCCAACTTTGGATTTAAACACATCTATGCCGCCCTTCGTGCAGGAATTACAGGAACAGAAACAACAGTAGATTCTGCCACAATTGAATTCCTTAAAAAAGTTTCAGCCGGTTCAGCAAAGATTTACGGCGGTTTCGGAATCTCAAGCGGAACACAGGCAAAAGTAGTTGCTCCATATGTAGAAGCAATCGTTGCAGGAAGTGTATTCGTACGCATTATTACCGCAAACAAAAATTCTCCAAAAGAACTTGCACAAAAAGTTCAGGAAAAAGCAGAAGAACTAACGCAGACTTGAGTTTGAATATTGAATGCGCTATTCCTCGCGTAAATAAAAAAAGCCGCCGACCAACCAAAGAAGAATTTTCTTCAATTAATTGAACAGCGGCCATCTGCAGTCTGTTAAATTACCTGATGTTTTTTCAGAAGTTTTGAAACTTCTGTATTGTCAATCTTTTTAAGAACAGAATTCAACACTATCTTTTCTATAAAGCCAAGTTTCATGTCGGTAATTTTCTTTCCGTCACGCAAGGCAACAGTTGCATCGAGTAAATCGCGAATATCATAAACACTTCCCCAGACTTCAGGGACTCCGCGGTCAATATTCAACAGAGTATAAACGGCTTCCATTGCGGTACGGATTGAATATTCAGTTGTGAAAACAGTGTCGCGTGGTGTTTCTGCAAAGTTTCCGATAAATGCAAAATTTACTGAACCTTCAGGAACGACATTCGGGCGGTCGCCTTCTTCACGTGGCTGGAAATATGCACTTGCAAACGGCATCATTACAGGAACGGTGTTTGCGCTGTTTTTTGCAAGTTCTTCAATCTGGTCTGCAGGAACACCAAGATGATAAAGCCACTCTTCGCAGATTTCCATTCCTGTACAGTCACGCATAGCCTTTTTTATAAAGTCGCCAGGTTTGTCAGAGAACATTCCGTAAAGCCATACGAGAACCTGTCCTTTAGGCTGGTTTCTGAACTGTGGCTGACGGTTAATCGTCCAGCTTAAAAGCCATGATGAATCTTCTACAGTTACGATTCCGCCGGTAACAACTTTTCCTGAAAGCGGGTCGCGTTTACAGATTTTTTTAATATAGGGAAGAATTTTTTCATCCAAAGTATTTACTGTGGCACTTACCCAGTTACTGTCTTCTGTGTCCATACAGAATTTGTCAGGACGGCCGAATGATGGATCCTGCGCGGCAATTTTTCTCCAAAGACTGAATGTTCCGCCTTCGTGAATTTCCTTGTCAATTCCTGTAGCTTTTGTCTGGCTTCCGTAAGTCGAGTTTTCAACATTACTTCCGTTTGTATAGAAGACCAGGTCATCTTCGGTCAAATCGATATTTTCAGTTTTTCCACCGCATTCAACAACAATTGTTTTTGCAAGTTTTTTGGATTTCTGAATATCAAAAAGAACATTCATTACTTTTGTATTGTAGTGAAATTGAACTCCATGTTCTTCAAGATATTTAATCATGGGGAGAACCATTGATTCATACTGATTGTATTTTGTAAACCTGAGTGCCGTAAAATCAGGAAGGCCTCCGATGTGATGAATATAACGCTGCATGTAGCGCTTCATTTCGAGTGCACTCTGGTCGTCTTTGAAAGCAAACATTGTGCGCCAGTACATCCAGAAATTTGTTTTGAAAACTTCGTCGTCAAAGATTTCTGTCATTTTAACATTTGCAAGCTGTTCATCTGGAGTCATGAAAAGTTTCATGATTTCCATTGCGCCTTTGTCAGAAAGACCGAATTTATTCTGAGTTCCAGCATCCTGTCCGCGGTTTACTGTTGCACGGCAGAGTGAATAGTTCGGATCTTTTTTGTTAAGCCAGTAATATTCATCAAGAATACTTACGCCTTCAGTTTCAATAGAAGGAATTGAGCGGAACAAATCCCACATACATTCAAAGTGATTGTCCATTTCGCGTCCGCCACGCATTACGTAACCGACAGTTGACATCAGATCTCCGTCAAGAGCACCGCCTGCGTGATCGGCTGATTCAAGAATGTGAATGTTTTTTCCTGCCATCTGTCCGTCTCGTACAAGAAAACAGGCGGCTGATAAGGAAGCAAGACCGCTTCCGATTAAATACGCTGACTTGCAGTCTACATTTTCAGGTTTTTGAGGACGTGCAAATGCTTCATAATTTCCGTTTGAATAATACATAAAAATACCTCCGTTGATTTTTTAAGGTTGCTCAAAACAAAATCATTTTTTGAGCTTCATTTTATGTATTCAATATAGCTCTTTTAAAATCAGAAACAATGAGCAATATTTTTGAAGTGATAGAAATTTTATCAAATTGATTGAATTGATTAAATTTTCTGCTGGAATTATTCAGTCTTTCCTGTTCGAAACGCTTTGAGCGCGCGTGAAAAGTTTCCATGCATTAGAAGAGAAATGTGTTCAACAATAATTTTTGGATTTTCTTCCATATCGCCTCGAATCCAGTCAAGCATAATTCCGACAAAAGCATATTTATAAAAATGTGCTATAAAAGATTTGTCGTTTTCGTTTGAGGCTTCGTTTGCAGCTTCTTCATTTACAACATCCATCAAAAGACCGTAAGTAACTTTATAAAGATATTGTTCAACCTGTTCGCGGCTTACGGAACGGTAAACGTTCATTATAAAAGGCTTATTTTCTTTTACTGCCTCAAAAATCTGAAGAAGTCCCTGCTGCCAGGTTTGATATGTTTTTTTTCCGTCAAGGGCTTTTTTTGCGTCTTCTGCGCATGACCATTCAACCAAATCGTAAATATCACGGAAATGGTAATAAAATGTCATACGGTTAATGCCGCAATCATCTGCAATATCGTTTATTGTAATTTTATCAAGCGGCTTCTTAAGCAAAAGATTTTTAAGAGAAGCTTCAAGCGCACGTTTCGTAACCAATGACATACATACCCCCGAATAAAATATATCATCAGCCGCAATTTTTTTCCATACGGAACAATTTTTTTCATTTATGAAATTTAGTTTTTCCACGGACGTGCGTTTTCAAGCCAGCCTTGTTTTTTTCAGTATTCTTTTTCTTCGGGTGAAGCGCCCCAGTTTGCTTTCTGCATTCCGCGGTAAAGTGAAAACATAAGACGCAGTTTTATTCCCGGTCGTACAGTTTTGTTTTTTGAAATTTCTTTTGCAAGAAAACCTGTTTTTCTTTGAATCTGCGTTTTCTTTTTTGACGGAGTATGTTCCCAGTCAAATGCATTTACGTTTATTCCGTATGTATATATTTTTGGAATTCCCCAGTTGAACAGAACATCACTGCAAAGAGCCGCCGCTTTTTTTGCACCGGCACCTGCAGCCGTAGAAATTACCACAGCAAAAATGATTCAAATCGCGCGAAAGAAAAAATTCCTTTACATCCTTTTGCCCGCAGATTTTATTTACAAGCATGTTTCCTATATTCCACGTATTGTCTTTATGATTCTACCCCTTCACTTTGTCAATATGTTATTTTCACCAGGCTGCCAAAAACAATTGAGTATAGACAGCACAATAAAAATATAGTATATTAATAGGAAATAGGAACAATTATGAAAATTTCCACACGCGGACGTTACGCACTTAGATTTATGATAGATCTCGCACAACACGACAGCACAGAATACACTGCCCTCAAAGACATATCTGAACGTCAGGAAATAAGCATAAAATACCTGGAACAGATTACGTCTCTTTTAAGCAAATTCGGACTTTTGCAAAGTGTAAGGGGACCTCAGGGCGGCTACAAACTGGCAAAAAAACCGGCAGAATATACTGTAGGAGAAATTCTGCGCATAACAGAAGGCGATCTTTCACCTGTAGCATGTCTTGCCCAGACAGAAAATACATGTCCAAAAAGAAAAGACTGCCCCACACTTGATTTGTGGAGCGGCCTTAACAAAGTAATAAACGACTACCTTAACTCAAAGACGCTGGAAGACCTTGTTGATTCAGCCTGCGCAAAAAAAAATATTGGATATTACATCTAGAGTTTAAGAGAAACATTAAAACCAAGCGGACTTACTGCAACAGAAACATTACCGCCGGAAGTACCGTTAATGCTGCTGTTCTTCGCCATTTCGCGGTGAATAAACGGAATGCCTATTCCGCACAGTGTACCCAGAACCGCGCCGCTCAAAACATCGGTAATAAAATGATTTCCGCTAAGAATACGAAGCACTCCCGTTCCCGCGGCAAATGCATAGGAAACTGCAGTCAGTGGAATACGCCATTGCGATGTTGGATAATAAGCCGCGAACACGTAAGTCAAAAAACCGGCACTCATAAAAGCATTCGTTGTGTGACCGCTTGGCCATGAAAGTTCAAAGTCAAAATTATCTATTGCACCGCTGTCAATTGTATCAAAATACATGTAAGGCCTTACCCTGTGAAAAGCATACTTAAGAAGATTTTTTGTAGAAACAGCGACAGCCCAGCTTTCTGCATACATAATAGCCAGTCCCGGAAGCTCCCCGGACTCAAGTTCGCCAAGTGCAGCGGCTGTTCCAAACACGGCGGCGGGAAGAATCATTCCGGCAGCAAGAACACCTGTACCGGTATAATCCAGAGCACTGTTGTAAGGACGGGCGGCCCAACGGTCAAAGGCATTTACATCTGAAATATCAAACTTTTTACCGTCCCATTCAGGAAGACCGCAGTAACGCTGCACTGTATAAGAAGCCGCAGTCAGAGCAAGTCCGCCACCCAGAATAGAAGCGTCAACAGGCACAGAATATGCAAACACCGGGGACTTTGTGTCAGAAGCAAAAACAAGTGTTCCAGTAAAAAAAGACGTCAGTGCAAACAGAACAAATTTTTTAAGAAAACAGAAAACGTCACTTGTCAACCTTTTCCTCCTCAAGAGCACGTCTTGTAAGTTCGTACATAATTACAGAAGATGCTTGGGCAACATTAAGGCTGTCTACATTCGGAGCTTCTGCACTGGAATTCATTCCGGCAAAAGGAATAATTACAGTATAGTCACAATTTTCCCTTACTGCACTGCTTATTCCGTTTTCTTCGTTTCCAAGAACAATAATTGCAGGCTTTCCCGCACAGAGTTCAGAAAGTTCTGAAACACTTTTTTTTGCATCAAGGGCAGTTCCTATTCTGACCATTTTGCCGGCCATATCTTTAAGCAGAAAAGGAATTGATTTGATGGAATAAATGTGAACAAATTCCATTCCGCCTTCTGCGACACGGTAACTGCTTGTCGTAACAGAAGACTGGGCTTCATCGAGCGGAATAACGATATTCTTTATTCCAAAAAAAGCTGCGCTTCTTACAATTGCGCCAAGATTATTTGCATTGCCTACACGATCAAGAAGCACGGCACTTTCACCGGCAGAAACCCAGGTGGCAGTAATATCTGTAGTAAGAGGTTCAATCACAGGAGGTTCAATCATTGCAACAACTCCCTGATGGTGAACGCTGCCGCAGAGTTTTTCGAGTTCAACAGGGTTCTTTACTTTATTGTACGGTTTTTTTGCAGCCGCAAGTTTTTTACAAAGACCGCCAAAAAGAGGAGCACGTTCGTCTGTAAAATAAAGTCTCTGTATTCTCTGCCAGTTGATTTTTTCAAGTGTTTTGACCGCCGCAAATCCGCAGACGGCAAGTTCGTTTTTAAGGGTATTCTTCATAAGAAGATTATATCCCAGCAAAAATTAAAAGTCCATTACCATAAAAATCAGCGGCGCTCTGCCAAAGGAGAATGTCCGTAGAAAGAAGAATACAGTCTGCTGAAGTAAGCTGCATCTGAAATTCCGCATTCATGCGAAATTTCAGATGCAGTCATTCCAGTTTTTACAAGAAGATTTCTTGCGGTAAAAAGCCTGAATTCATTCACGTAGTTCCACAAAGAAATGCCCAGTTCCTTTTTGAAAATTCTTGAAAGATAATCTTCGGCAACACCAAGTTGTGAAGCAATCATTTCGCGTGTAAGCGCTTTGGAAATATTTTTGTTTATAAAAAGAACAGCATACTTAACGATAGAGCCTGTTCTTGCCGGAAGAATATTTTTCTTTGAAGAAAAAATTTTTTTTAGTTCAGAATAAAACGCGTCAGACAAAGCCACGCATGTGTTGCACAGAAGGACACGCGGAAAGCCGGCAATTCCTGCAAGGTTTGAAAAACTTTCAAAAGAGTCGGCTGCTACCAGAACAGGAACAAAAACCAGAAGTTCGTTGCGGCGTATTTCTGCAATGTCAACGTCACGCACATTTTCAAAAACAATCAGGTCTGGAACAAAACGCGGCAGAAGGTTGTCCAAAAAACTTATTGAAGAAATAACTTCTGTAATATTTGCAGCCGCCCATTTTTTCAAAAGCCGCGAGTCAGAGCCTATAAAAATTATTTTGCGCGGTTTTTCTATCTGCATGACGCCCACCGTACACAGCCAAACTCTGTATCCCTGTAATTCAAAAATGCGTTTATGCAACAGGCGGCGTCTGCACTCAGTTCTGAAACACGCGCACAGGAACGGACGCCGTTAAGTTCAACAAGCGGGTCAACGTAACGCTTCTTTACATTTACGTTCACGCAGTAAAAATCTTCTTTTGCAGAAGGTTCTGTTTCGCGGTGTTCAATTTGAGTCATCGAAGTAAATGTAAAAAAATATTTTGCAAAAGTTCCGGACGGATTTTTTTTTGCATAATCGCAGAATATCTGCATCAGTTCACGTTCAGAAAATGTATACAAATCTTTTTCGCAAACAATAGAATTTTCCACCGCACATGAAACAAGGTCTGACATAAGCTGCATTGCAACTTTATCTTCGTTATGCTGAAGAATCAGACTTATTGAACAGAAACGTTTTGTATAAAGAACAGCTTCGTGCAAGTCAGAAAAACCAAGTTCTGCAATTCCGTTTTTGTCATAAAGAATTTTCACGGCAGAATAATTTTTTTTGATTTCTTCAAGCGTCCAGCTTTCATCCAAAGCCGCACCGCTCGGGTACATATACTCAAGACGGTCTGCACTAAGCGAAGGCATTTTATTGTCTGCAACCGAAAACCTGTGGTAGTCGTCAACATCAGCTGCAGTAAGACCGTCCTGTTCCAAAACCGCAGCCAAATCTTTGTCATCATGAATCATTGCTGCGTTAAGCGACTCCGTGCTTTCCTGCGTAAGTGCATCGCCGTTTCTAAAATCTGTTACATGACTGAATGCCGGTGTCGAAACATCGTGAAGAAGAGCCGCAACCGTCTGTTTTTTGTCGTGCGTAAAATTCCAGACGATAAGAGCGGTTCCCACGGAATGATCAAACCTTGAATAAAAAAATGAATTCTTAAAAAGAGGTGTCCAGTCAGTTCCACACAAAAGACCAATTCCGCGTAGCCTCTGCAAAACAGAAAGTGCTTCGTATTTTTTTAAAAAAGCGGGATATTCCAAACAAAGAATTTTGTGGTATTCTTCTGCAAAGTCTTTATGACCCGAAGCCACAGACCCGCAAGTTTTAAAAAATTCAGTTTGCATCTCTGATAATAATATTGTAAATGCGATCCAAATCTTCGGCGCTAAAATAGTCAATCACAATAGAGCCTCTGTCAAAACTTCCCTTAAGCTGAACTTTTGTTCCAAGAGTTTCTATAAGTTTTTGTTCAAGAGCCACAAAGTTCGGGTCGCGCTTGTCTATGCCTTTTGAAGGATCGTCTTCTGCCGGCGGAACACGCTGCTGCTTTGTTTCTTTGGCAAGTGCTTCTGCCTGGCGAACAGAAAGTCCCTGTCCCACAATTTTTCCGAACAGAATGCGCTGTTCCGAAGAATTGTCTACGCTCAGAAGTGCGCGTGCATGACCTGCAGTAATTGTTTCGGTAACAAGAGCGTGCTGCATATCTTCGGGAAGTTTGAGCAGACGCAGACAGTTTGCAACAGTGGAACGGTTTTTACCGACACGCCGCGCAACATCGTCCTGCGTATAATTGCCTATTTCCATAAGCTTGTAATATGCCTGCGCTTCTTCCACCGGGTTAAGGTCAGTGCGCTGGATATTTTCTATAAGTGCAACTTCAAGCTTGCGTACGTCCGAATACTGGCGCAACTGTACAGGAACACGGGAAAGCCCCGCAGCCCTTGCAGCCCTGGTGCGCCGTTCACCTGCAATAATATAGAAAGAACCGTCACCGGCATCTTCAATCATTATGGGCGAAAGAACACCTTCCTGGCGCACCGACTCAGTCAACTCACCAAGTTTGTCTTCGTCAAAATACTGGCGGGGCTGTCTTGGATTAGGCTTTAACAGAAATGGATTTACCCAGAGAGTTCCGTTTTCGTCGGCTTCTATTCCCGCAGGAAGTTTTTTATTATTTTCTACCGGTGCGGCTGTTACTGCAGAAGAAACAAAAGTGTCATCCTGTTCGGCTGAAGCATCTTCCATCAGCGCGCCAAGTCCTTTACCTAATCCCTTAGCCACGTGCAATTACCTCTTCCGCAAGTTTCTGATAACTTTTGGCACCAACACAATTCGGGTCGTAAAGACAAATTGGTTCCCCGTGTGACGGAGCTTCTGAAAGTCTTACGTTTCTTGGAATTATTGTGTTAAAGACAACATCCTTAAAATAACTTTTTACCTGCATTACAACATCCTGTGCAAGACGGGTACGGCTGTCATACATGGTAAAAAATATTCCGCCTATGACAAGATTTTTGTTTATATTTTCCTGAACTTTTTTTACAGTCTGAAGAAGTAGCGTAATTCCTTCAAGGGCAAAATATTCGCACTGCATGGGAACAAGAATCGCATCGGCTGCCGCAAGTCCGTTAAGCGTAAGTATTCCGAGGGAAGGCGGGCAGTCAATCAGAATATAATCGTATTTGTCGCGGACGGGCGCAAGTGCATTTTTAAGAAAGAATTCACGGTTTTCCTGGTCAACAAGTTCTATTGCCGCGCCGGAAAGATCTATTGAAGCACTTATTGTATCAAGATTTTTTACTGCAGTGTGCTTTATTGTCTCTTCGGGAGTCGACTGCCCTGCAAGAAGTTCGTAAATAGTCGGCTTTTTTTTGCTGACTCCTACTCCGCTGGACATATTTCCCTGACTGTCAAAGTCCACAAGAAGCACTTTTTTATCTGACAAGGCTATGTAAGCGCCTATATTGATGGCAGACGTAGTCTTACCGACACCGCCCTTTTGGTTTACAAAAACAAATACCTTTCCCATGACTGTATATTGTATCATTTTTTTTTATATAAGTATAGGGCACTTGACAAAGCTCGTTTATAGAAAAAAATAGTGAAAAATCTGCATAATCATGGTAAAATGGGAAAAGGGAATTACACTATTTTGGCAAGGATTATTTCAACCGTACTTTACACAGTAGGACTGCTGACTCTTATTCAGGGCTGTCGCATGTTCCGCAAAGAAATCCGCAACAGACAATGCCGGCTCTACGGAATATGCGCTTTTTTCAGTGCACTCTGGAGTTTTTCCTTTGCCCTTATGTGGAACAGCACAAATCCTGAACATGCAAGAATTTTCCGCGCTGCCGGAATGATTGGTGTGTTCCTGTTGTTTGTATTTATCACCGCCTTTATGACGCATTACCTTACTTCGCACAAAGCGTTCAAAAATTATACCAGAGTGGTAACTTTTGTAGGATGCGCACTGTGGCCTTTTATAATCGGTCCCAACAGCGTCACTTATTTTTCTACAAAAGCCGGAATGTCCTACACCTTTATTCCAAACATATTCAATACGCTGTACAATATTTTCTGCGCACTCATCGGACTGAACTTTTTTATTCTGCTTATTTTAATGCGTATGCAGGCAGGAAGAAAAAGACTGCGCATTGTTGCAGGAAAACTGGCAATCTGCTGCATCGTCATTATGATAGGAATGATTTTTGACACACTGCTTCCTGTCTTTGGATTCACGGCAATTCCGACCAGCACCTTTACGCAGGGAATAGGCGTTTTAATGGTAGCCAGTGTTCTTAAATTCCAGCTTGCATCTGAAATAAACATAGAAAATATTTCAAAATACGTTTCCAATTCAGTAAGCACGCCGATTCTTTTCTTCGATGAAAAAGAATATCTTTCCATGGAAAACACCGGTGCGCGTGAATTCTTCGGAATGATAGAAGACGATTTAAAGCAGAGCAGACTGTGGGAACTTTTTTCACTGCCCGTCGACTGCCTTACATTCAAAGGAGACAAAAGCATACGTGAAGCAGAATGCAAAATAAACAACCGTTACTGTTCAATTGAAATAAACAGAATCACTGATGAATACGGCGACACCAGCTGCTACATTGTAATCATCAACGACCTGACCGAAAAACGCGACTACATCGTAAGGCTTCAGGAATCTGAACGCAAGGCAGAAAGTGCAAACATAGCAAAATCAAATTTTCTTGCAAGAATGAGCCACGAAATAAGAACTCCGGTTAACGGAATAATCGGAATGAACGAAATAATTCTTCGCGACAGTACTGATGAAAAAACGCTCGAATCTGCAAGAATGGTCGCTGTATCTGCACACAATCTGGTTGAACTCATAAACGATATTCTTGACATTTCAAAACTCGAAGCAAACCGCATAATGCTCAACAATGACGTTTACCAGCTGCCCGATTTGTTAAAGGAAATAAAAGCTGTTGCCGAAGTAAGGACACGCACAAAAAAAATTGAATTCAAAATCTGCATAGAAAATGAAGTACCTGTTGAACTTGACGGAGATGAAAAAAAGATGCGTCAGGTTCTCATGAATCTTGTAGGCAACGCAATAAAATACACACATCAGGGTTCTGTAACGGTAAGCGTGGGTTCGGTTTATACAAACGGTGAATTCTTTCTGCGCATAAGCGTAAAGGACACCGGAATTGGAATAAAGAGCGAATACACCGACAAAATTTTCAAGGCCTTCGAACGCGGTGAAGGAGCAGAAAACAGCGGAATAGAAGGAACAGGACTGGGACTTTATATTGTCAAAAACATGCTCAAAATCATGAATGGAACAATCAGCGTAAAAAGCGAGATCGGTAAAGGAAGTGACTTCTGCATTGAAGTTCCGCAAAAACCAATCGGCAGCACAACATTTACTTCACTCGAAACTGCACCGCGAAAGTCAGACAAAGAGCTTCCCAAAATAAACATTCATATTCCTGACAAACGCATTCTGGTCGTAGACGATAACGAAATAAACAGATTCGTTGCAGCAGAACTTTTATCCTATACCGCGGCAACCATAGAAACTGCAGCAAGCGGAAGAGAATGTCTTGAAATGGTAAAGCGCAACAGATACGATTTTATTATGCTTGACCACATCATGCCTGAAATGGACGGAATACAGGTTCTGCAAAAACTCAAAACCATGGAAGGCAATATGAGTTCAAAAGCAGTTGTAATTATTCTTACGGCAAATGCAATTCAGGGTGCAAGGGAAGATTATCTTTCAAAAGGATTCGATGACTATCTGTCAAAACCGATTGATATTGTTCAGATAGAAAATGTCCTTAAAAAATACTGCGCTTCGTCAAATTGATTTTTTTCTTTAAGCGGAATATACTTTGCGCATGATTTTAACTGCAACTTTTTCCAAACCTGCAAAAAACTGCGCAAAGCTTCTTGGCCGCGATTACATAAGAATACGTTTCTGGCGTTCAACACGTTCTGCCCTCAAACCGAATGCCCAGTACGATGCCGAATTTTTTACCTCAAAACAGTCATTCAGAAAAACACTGAGCACCGTTGAATTCGAAGAGTTCGTAAAGACACATGCAGGAACGACTTTCAAAAACGTAACGCAAAAAACAGAAACAGAAGAAATCACAATTCTTTCAAACAGACACGGCGAAATAAAAACTTTGCGCAAACCGCTCAAAGACAATTCTTTTCAAAACAAGTCTGTGCTTTCAGAAAACCGCAAAAAAAATTATATAATCAAAGAAGGTATTCCTGTTGCGTTTCTTGTACGACTTGGTGTAATGAACACAGACGGAAAAGTCCTCGCACAGAAGTACGACAAATTCCGCCAGATAAACCGCTTTCTTGAATTCATAGATGACATTATTGACAGCGTAACTTCACTCTGCACCGACGGCACTTTTACAAAAGAACGGCCGCTTCACATTGCAGACTTCGGTTGCGGAAAATCTTACCTTACTTTTGCCGTATACCACTTTCTTACAGAGATAAAAAAAATTCCTGTAGAAATCACAGGCCTCGATTTAAAGGAAGATGTTATTACTGACTGCCAGAAACTTGCACGCGACTGCGGTTACAGCGGCCTTAATTTTTATGTCGGTGACGTTGCAAATTTTACATACACGCACGAACCAGATATGCTCATTACACTTCATGCATGTGACACAGCAACAGACTATGCAATAAGCTACGCGGTCAGTCACGGAGCAAAAGCAATACTTTCTGTTCCATGCTGTCAGCACGAAATAAACACACAGCTCGACACAAAAGCAAAATGTATTCCGCCGCAAAGTCCGCTTGCTTCCCTTTCACGCTACGGAATAATCCGCGAAAGAATGGCCGCACTTGCAACAGATGCCATACGCGCCGAACTTCTTGAACAGAAAGGCTATAATGTACAGGTAATGGAATTCATTGACGCAGCGCATACTCCAAAAAATCTTCTGATAAGAGCCGTAAAAAAAACGCAGGCAACAGACAGTTCACAGACAGAACAGTCACGTACCCGCGTTAATTCGCTTCTTTCAGAAATGAAAGTTTCGCAAACACTCAACAATATTTTTACAAAACGTACTTCTCAATAAAGTCGCCCACACCGCTTTCGTCATTGGTTTTGTCAGTGACAAAGGCGGCGATTTTTTTCATCTGCTCAAGACCATTCTTCATGACAACACCATAACCGCACTCACGGATCATGTTTTCATCATTCATGCTGTCACCGAAACCCATCGTACATTCAACAGGAATATTCAGTCGTGAAGCAAGCCATTTAATTGCCTCGCCTTTTCCGCAGTTCGGAGGAAGCACTTCAAGAAAGTACGGCTTGCTTGTAAAAATTACAGCACTTTCACCGAACATAGACTTGAGTTTTTCCTGCAGTGGCACAAGCTGTTCAGGCTCTCCGGGAATGAGCATTTTTGGAAACGGCTTTGACGAAAGAAATTCGCGGTAGTTTTCCACCACTTTTCCCTTAAGTCCGCAAAGGTCAACATCAAGCCTTGTCCACTTTGTTTCTTCGCGGTAAAAAATTGTGTCAGGAGAATAAACTTCGCTCCTGAAGCCGGCCTTTTCTGCCTCTTCATCTGCACGAAGCAAAATGTCGGCCTCTACACTCCTGCAGTAAATCTGCTCGCGTGCATGAAGGTCAAACACACTGCATCCGTTTATTGCAATAAGATAGCGGCCGGCCTGTGTTCCGGCTATGTCAAGACGGCGCACATACGGCAGAATTCCGTCTTCTGCCCTTCCCGAACACAAGACAACGTATATTCCGCGGCGGGCACATTCTTTGAGTACCGCAACATTTTTGTCACTTATCTTTCTCTGTGAATCCAAAAGCGTGTCGTCAAGATCAAGCGCAATAAGTCTCACATCAAGTTTTTTCTGTTCTAGTCCGCTCATTTTTTTCCTATCTTGTAAGCTTGCGGTACATAGTTTTGTGAGGACGGTCTGCATCATCACCAAGCATCTTGCGGCGCCATTCAGCATATTCAGACCAGTTGCCTTCAAACCACTTTACTTCACTGTTGTTTTCAAAGGCAAGAATATGAGTACAGATTCTGTCCAGGAAGTAACGGTCATGGCTTACAACAAGAACGCAGCCTGCAAACTGGTTGATTGCTTCTTCAAGAGAACGTGTAGTTGCAATATCAAGATCGTTTGTAGGTTCGTCAAGAAGAAGAACGTTGCCTGCTTCTTTGAACATCATTCCCATGTTGAGTCTGTTTTTTTCACCGCCCGAAAGCACGCTTATTTTTTTATTCTGCTCGGGTCCGTTAAAGTTGAACCAGGAACAGTAAGCGCGGCTGTTTACTTCACGGACTGCTCCGTTTACAGGACGTCCCTTTTCGTCAACAGCGCCAAGCCTTACCAGATCTGCACCACCCGAAAGCATTTCCCAGACAGTCTTATTGGGGTCCAGTTTGCTTCTCATCTGGTCAACATAAACAAGTTTTACAGTTTCGCCAATTTTGATTGTTCCAGAGTCAGGCTTTTCGTCCCCTTCACCTGCAGCAGCAGAAATCATTTTAAAGAGAGTGGTTTTTCCCGCTCCGTTCGGTCCTACAATACCAACAACAGCACCGGCCGGAATATTAAAGTCAAGGTTTTCAAACAGAAGTTTGTCTCCGAAAGATTTTGTAAGTTTGTCTGCAACAACAACTACATTTCCAAGACGCGGTCCGGCTGGAATAGAAATCTGGCTGTCGCGGAGTTTTACGCGCTTGCTTTCTTCGGCAAGAAGTTCTTCGTAGCGTGTAATATGTTCCTTGTGCTTGGCCTGCCTTCCCTTTGCGCCTGCATGAATCCATTCAAGCTCTTCTTTCATTTCGCGCTGGCGTGTGGAAGCCTGCTTTTCTTCAAGTTCAAGTCTCTTTTCCTTTGCCTCAAGCCATTCAGAATAATTTCCCTTGAACGGATAACCTTCGCCTCTGTCCATTTCAAGAATCCAGCCGGCAACGTTGTCCAAAAAGTATCGGTCGTGGGTAATAGCAATGATTGTTCCCTTATAGTCGCGCAAATGACGCTCAAGCCATGCTACAGTTTCGGCATCAAGGTGGTTGGTCGGTTCATCAAGAAGAAGAATATCCGGCTGCTGCAGCAAAAGTCTGCAAAGTGCAACACGGCGTCTTTCACCTCCTGAAAGAACATCAACAACCTGTTCGGGAGGAGGACAGCGCAATGCATCCATTGCAAGTTCAAGATTTGTTTCAAGGTTCCATGCATCGGCAGCATCAAGTTTTTCCTGAAGTTCTGCCTGTCTTGCACAGAGTTTGTCAAAGTCGGCATCAGGATCACCGAATGCTTCATTTACCTTGTCAAATTCCGCAAGAAGATCTGTTATGGGCTTAACGCCTTCCATTACAATTTCACGAACAGTTTTGCCTTCGTCAAGATGCGGTTCCTGTTCAAGATAGCCCATTGTGTATCCGGGAAGAAGCTGCGTTTCACCGGTATAGTCTGTATCTGCGCCTGCAAGAATCTTGAACAAAGAAGATTTACCTGCACCGTTTTCACCTATGACACCGATTTTTGCGCCGTAATAATAAGAAATGCTTATGTCCTTCAATACGACTTTAGTCCCGTAAGCGCGGGAAACCCTGTCCATTGTGTAAATGATTTTCTTGTCGTCTACTGTCTTTGCCATGCGGTAAGTATATAGAAGAAAATAATAAATGTCAAAGTTACCTCTAAAAATTGCGATTTCTAGTGCCTTCCTTATTAAAAAAAAGTTTGAATTCCGCTAATGAATTTTTATTTTCAAGCCGCGCAAAAAACTATAGACAAAAAAAATCAATGCGATATATTCAATGCTATGAAAGAACTTAACGCAAGACAAAAGAAAGACGGAATGGACATGACAACTGGTGAACCATTCAAGCTTCTCGTGATTTATTCTTTCCCTATTTTACTCGGAAGTCTTTTCCAGCAGCTCTACAATATGTGTGACACGATAATTGTAGGCCGCCTTCTGGGACCAAACGCACTTGCCGCAGTAGGAAACACCGGGCCAATGAACTTTCTGGTACTTGGTTTTCTAAACGGAATGACAAGCGGATTTGCTGTAATTACAGCACAGCGTTTTGGAGCACAGGATTCACACGGACTCAGAAGATCCGTCGCAATGAATGTTATACTCAACATTGCATCAGGAGTGGTAATAACACTTCTTGCGTGCGCGTTTACAATGCCAATTCTAAAGGCAACAAACACACCGCAGGAAATAATTCAGGAATCCTTTGACTACATTTTTGTAATTTATCTGGGAATAATGTCAATGGTTCTCTACAACGGATGCTCATGTGTACTGCGCGCAGTCGGTGACAGCAAGACGCCGCTTTATTTTCTTGTAGCGTCTTCCGTACTGAATATAATTTTTGACATTCTGTTCATTGCACAGTTCAAAATGGGAGTAGCAGGTGCAGCATGGGCAACAGTAATCGCACAGGCCTTAGCCGGAATTGCATCTTTTGTGTGGATTCTTATCCGCTATCCCGAACTTCATCTTTCCCGCGAAGACTTCAGTTGGAATTCAAAATTCGCATTAAAGCATCTTAACATCGGAATGAATATGGGATTCCAGTTTTCCATTACCGCAATAGGCGTTGTAATTCTGCAGGGTGCATTAAACAACTTTGGCCCGACAAAAATTGCAGCCTTTACTGCAGCACAAAAAGTTGAACAGCTTGTTACCGTTGCCGCCGGCGTTATGGGAATAACAATGACAAACTTTGCAGGACAAAATCTCGGAGCCGCAAAAATCGACAGAATAAAAGAAGGCGTTACAAAATCAATTGTAATAAGTGTCGCTTTTGCAATTATTGCAGCAATTCTGGCATGTGCATTGAGTGACCAGATGACAGCACTCTTTTTGGACAGGGCAAGTATGGATGAAGCGCGCTGGAATGAAATTCTTGATGCATCAAGAACATATCTTCGTATATGTTCTATCTTCTTCCCCATTCTGTTTGTGCTGTTTATTTACAGAAATACACTTCAGGGAGTTGGCCGTGGTTTCTGGCCGCTTATGGGCGGTGTATTTGAACTTGTGGCACGTACTGTTGCCGCATATACCCTTCCTGCAGTAATGGGCTTTGCGGGAATATGTACAGCCGAGCCTTTAGCGTGGATTGCAGCAACAGTTCCGCTCGGCATAGCATATTACATCATTATGTCAAAGTTCAGAATAACGAATACGGCAGAATAAATTAATGTCTGATATTTGTTTTTGCAAGCAGTTTGTACTGGCCTTCGGTATTGTAGAGGGCCAATACTTCTGTAGCAAAATTTTCTTCAAGAACACTTCTGTAATTTTCTATCTGTGAAATGTAGTTAAGCGTAATCTGCGGTGTACTGTTGCGGCGTACTTTGTTTGTTCCGGCATTGTACATTGCAAGGGCTGCTATTTCGTTACCTGCATTGTTAAGGCAGAATCTCAGGTGTGCAAGTCCGTAATGTGCCGAAGTTCTTGCGTCGTAAAAATCTCCTTCGTTAAGCTTCGGGAAGCTGTTGTTGTTAAGCTGGAACAGCCCCCGGTCAACACTGCCGTTTGTATTCTTGTGTACAGCATTTGTTTTGTAGCGGCTTTCTGTATGAGCCAGCGCAAATGCAAGCGAAAGAGGAATATCATTTTCGTCGGCAGACTTAAGAATTGCCTGTGCTGTTTCGCGGCTGTTTGTAATGCGCGAATAATACCACTCAACTGCGGCTCTGCTCTGCGGCTGTCTGTAAAGAACAAGTCCGGTGTCAACTCTGTCAGAAAAATCCATTACAACTTCGGGAAGTTCCGGGTCAGAAAACAAAGTTTCGTAGTCATACTCAGGTTCCTGCTGTGACTGTACTTCAGATACGACATTTTCAGAAACGGCGTCACCTGATTCAGCAGGAAGAAAAACAAAAATGCAAATACATGAAATAAGAAGAAACAAACTGAAAGCGACGGTACCCGTAACAAATTTAATAAAATCGTTGCGTTCAAAATCCATCTAAAAAACCTCTTGAAACAAATTGCTTCATTCTCTCCTCTAATTGGAGTATTTTGACATATTTACAAAATTTGTTCAAGAGATTGTATTGAAAAATAAAGAAACAACATGAAAATAGTGCAAACATTGCGGTTATTTACCATTTCATACTGTTTCTTGCACCGAATTTTTCAGATTTTACCTGCTACGGCCGTACAGTTTTGTATAAAACTCCAGCGTTTCCCAATTCTGCGCGTCAAACAGCTGTTCAGAAGAAGCACGCCACTTCCAGTTTGTTCCCAGAGTAGACGGCGTGTTCATGCGTGCTTCAGAGCCAAGTCCAATCAAATCCTGCATTGTAAGAACACAGGTATTTGCTACACTCGAAAGCGCGGCAATCATCATTTCACAGCGCAAAGAGTCGGCGTTGTTTACCCTCAGATAAGTCATGGCTGTTTTTACATCTTCCGGGGAAGCCGTTTTTGACCAGCCCAGAATTGTATCGTTGTCATGGGTGCCTGTATAAACCACGCAGTTTTTGTCGTACTTATACGGAATATAATCACTCTGTTCGCGTGAGTCAAATGCAAACTGCAGAAGCTTCATTCCCGGAAAACCGCTGTCCTTAAGAAGTGCCTTTACGCTGTCTGTAAGAAAGCCCAGATCTTCTGCAATTATGGGCATTTCACCCAAAGAAGATGCAAGCGCGCGGAACAGTTTCATTCCAGGACCTGTACGCCATTTTCCGTTGCGTGCATCCGGTGAACCAAACGGAATACAGTAATATGAATCAAAACCGCGGAAGTGGTCTATGCGCAGAATGTCATAAATTTTAAGGCTCATTTCCACGCGCTTTTTCCACCAGGAATAATTGTCCTTTTCCATAAGATCCCAGTTATATACGGGATTGCCCCACAACTGACCCGTCTCAGAAAATCCGTCTGGAGGACAGCCGGCAACTTCTACAGGATTGTAATTCTTATCAAGACAAAACTGGTCAGGAGAAGCCCATACATCAGAACTGTCTGCAGAAACATAAATCGGAATATCACCGATAATTTTTATTCCGCAGTCATTGGCATATTTTTTAAGTGAGTTCCACTGCTTAAAGAAAAAATACTGGAGCATTTTATAATATTCTGTTCCACGCACACATTTTTTCTTCCAATCGCAGAGTGCACTTTCTTCGCGGCGTTTTATTCCGTCTTCCCATGTACCAAAAGCTTTTCCGCCGTGCTCATCTTTTATTGCCATAAAAAGAGCATAGTCTTCAAGCCAGAACGCATTTTCGCGGCAGAAGTTTTCAAAGTCAGCGGGAATATTTTTTGAAAAATGTTCATATACCGAGTGGAACATTTTGCCACGCTTTTCGTACAAAAGTCCGTAGTCGACATTGAGTTCGTCACTTCCCCAGTTTTCATTTTCTATTTCATCAGAAAAAAGAAAACCTTCGCTGCAAAGAATTTCTGGGTCAATAAAATAAGGGTTTCCGGCAAAGGTAGAAAAACTTTGGTACGGGGAATCACCAAAACTTGTCGGACCTACAGGCAAAATCTGCCAGTAACTCTGTCCCGACGCTGCAAGTCTGTCTACAAATGTGCGGGCTTCTTTTCCCATAGTTCCTATTCCGTATTTTCCCGGAAGTGACGATATGTGCATTAAAACACCCGAAGCTCTTTTTTTTAATTCATTCATTTTATTTTTCCTGTAGGCAAATGCGTTTAACGCTTTCACCCTCTATAAATTCAAACGGAATTGTTCTGTGAACAGGATTCACGCCTTTTTCGATGCAGTCAATAAGAATGTCCAGACCGTTCTGCGAAAGTTCTTCTACTTTCTGCCTTATCGTTGTAATTTTTGGGCAGTAGTATTCAGCGATGGGAATTCCGTCAAAGCCTACAACAGAAATTTCTTCTGGTACAGAACGGCCCATTTCCTTCAATTTTCGGCACGCACCTATTGCCATAACATCTGACATTGTAAAAACAGCAGTTATGTCAGGGCACTTTGACAAAAGGTCTTCCATAGCAGCATAGCCACCGACAAAGGAATATTTTGCGGTTGCGTACATTTTGCTGTAGTCAAAGGCACACCCGGCTGCATCCATTACTTCAAGAAAACCCATGTAACGGCGCAGTGACATATCTGAACTTTTTATATCACCGCCTATTACACCAATCTTGCGGTGGCCGTTGTCTACAAGATACTGTGCCGAATAAGCAGCTGCAATTATGTCATCGGTGCTTACACTCGAAAGATTTATGTTGTCTGTATTTTCGGCCATATTGGAAATAATTACGCAGGGAATGTGTATCTCTGAAAATGCATCTTTAAAGGTTTCGGGGTTTCCTCCCAAAAAGATCATTCCCAAAGGTTTCTGCTCGTAATAAATCTTGCGTGCTTCAAGTGCTTCGTTATCGTATTCATCAAGCACGACAACATTTGCATTGTAAGGAAGCTGTTCCAGTCTTTTCTGAATTATTTCAAGAAGTGAATTCAGCAGAATACTGGAACTTCCCTTTACAATTATCACGATAAATTTTCCGTCCTGCATCTTAAGCATGCGCGCATTTCTGTTCAAAACAAAATCGTATTTGTCTACAATTTCAAGAACTTTTTTGCGCGTTTTTTCGCTTACATCAGGATGGTTATTCAAAACACGCGAGACGGTACCGACCGCGACTCCACATTCCCTGGCAATATCCTTTATGGTCATAGAAGATTAACCCTTAACAGCTCCAGCAACAACACCCTTGATAATATACTTCTGTGAACTTATATAGAACGCAATAATCGGAATAATAGCAAGAACGAGCATAGCCATGAATCCGCCGTAATCTGTAGAACCGTAAGCGCCCTGCATTGCAATCTGAATGGCAACCGGAACAGTCTTGTCGTCTGTACCAAGAATGAGGTAAGGAAGAAGATAGTCGTTCCAAACCCACATTGCATTAAGAATTGCAACAGTAATTGCAGTCGGCTTCAATACCGGGAATATAATCATAAAGAAAGTCTGAACAGGATTACAGCCGTCAATTTCTGCAGCTTCTTCGAGTTCAAGGGGAATTCCCTTTACGAATCCGCTGAACATAAATACAGAAAGTCCTGCACCAAATCCAAGGTAAACAAGAACAATTCCAAAAATATTGTCAAAGTTCATTCTGTTTACGACAAAAGTCATTGTGTACATTACCATCTGGAACGGAACAATCATGCTGAACGTAAAAAGATAATAGAGAACCTTCGTAACCTTATTCTTAACGCGCACCAGAAACCATGAAGTCATTGCAGTGCACAGAATAATCAGTGCAACCGAAGCTAGTGTAATAAACAGCGAGCGCAAAAATGAAACAAAGAATCCCGAAGTCGTAAGTCCGTTAATATAGTTTTCGAATCCTGCAAAAGTCTCGCCGGTAGGAAAAGCAAACGGCGCACTCGAAATATAAATTCTCGACTTAAACGAATTGAGCAGAACAAGAAAAATAGGAATAAGAAATACAGCCGCAAGTGCAATAAGCAACACAGTAAAAATCATGTCTGCTGCGTGTTTTCTCTTGAAAATCATTGTTCAACCTCCTTTTTGTTTGTTGCCCTAAGCTGAACAAATGCAATGATAGCAACGATGATAAAGAACATAACTGCCTTTGCCTGACCGACTCCCTGCCAACCGACGCGTCCGTAGAACGTATTGTAAATATTAAGGGCAAGCATTTCTGTATTTTTTTCAGGAGCACCCGCCGTAAGGGCAAGGTTCTGGTCAAACATTTTGAATGTGTTTGTAAGAGTAAGGAAAGTACATATTGTAATCGACGGCATAACCATCGGTATTTTCACTTTGAAAAGAGTAACAAGCGGGGAAGCGCCGTCTATGGAAGCAGCCTCAACCAGATCACCAGGAATATTCTGAAGTCCTGCGATATAAATTACCATCATGTAACCAATAAGCTGCCAGTTTGTAAGAATAACGAGTCCCCAGAAACCGTACTGAGCCTTGTATGTAATATCAATTCCAAACGGAGCAAGAACACCATTAATGAGAAGGTTCCAGATGTAACCCAGAACAATTCCGCCAATAAGGTTGGGCATAAAGAAAATTGAACGGAAAATGTTTGTTCCCTTAAGACCGCGTGTAAGAATAACCGCAAGTGCAAAGGCAAATACGTTTACGGTAACAATCGAAACAACTGTAAACAGCGCAGTAAAGCCCAGCGCATGAGTAAACTCACTGTCAAAAGTAAATGCCTTGATATAATTGTCCAGACCAACCCACTTTGCATTTGTAACAGTTGTAAACTTTGTAAACGAAAGTCCTATTCCCATCAAAAAAGGAATAATAAAGAAAAGTGTAAATGCAATCAAAGTAGGAAGAACAAAGAGCGGAAAATATTTATTCATCGATTTTCTCATGTTACTATCCTCCAAAAAAAATACGCAGTGTAAATGAAGTGCAAATTAATATTAAAAAAAATTAGAACTAAACTATTTTTAAATGTTCCGGCAGGGCACTTTTATTTGTACCCCGCCGGATTTGTCTGTATCAAAACAGCGCAGTGCAATTACATGCTTGCGTTGCTTTCCCTTTCCCATGAAGAAACAACCTCTGCCTTAACGTCTGCCCAGTCTTTTGTTTCCTGAGCATACTTAAGAAGAGAAGCACCAAAGTCATCCTTGAATTTCTGTGACGGGAACAGAGTGAAGTTCCATGCAACAGAAGTAATTCCGTCTTTGGACATCCACTTGCTGATTTCTACAGCGAGAGGATCTGTTGGTCTTTCTGACTCTTTGAATGTGTCAAACGGAGCAATAAAGCCCAGCTTGTTTGTTACATAATTCTTTCCTGTCTCGCTTGAATAGAGCCAGTAGATAAAGTCAGCAGTTGCTTTCTGGTCTGCAGCAGAAGCCTGTGAGTTGATTGCATAGAAGTTTTCTGTTCCGATGCAGAGACCCTGTGCTTCTTCTCCCTTAACACCTGTATAGATTGGAAGATACTTTACGTTCTCGGGAAGAACCTTGTTGCCCTTGACACCAGAAATCTGTCCCCATGCCCAGTTTCCGTTCTGTACCATTACACACTTTTCGAGGGCAAACTCAGACATTGAATCTACAACAGTCTTTGTTCCTACTGTCTTTCTGCTTACAACAGAATTGTTAAGATAAAGGTCAAGAATGTTCCTGTAATTGTCACCGTACTCAAAGTTAATTTTCTTTGTAGCGTCAGAAGCAAGGTCTACGTTGTTGTTCTTGAACTCATAGTATACAGGAAGGTTTGCAAGGTGTGTCTGCCATCTCCAGTCTTCTCCTGCCTTGAGTGATGTAGAAGCGAATACACCGTCAATTCCAAGTGCTGCAGCATTCTTCTGCAGATCTTCTACAACAGCCTTAAGTTCTGCAAAGTTGTTTACTTCATCCATAGAAGCCATGTTTACGGCCTTGTTTGAAAGAGCAAAATACTTGTCTGTAAGTGCCTTGTTGTAAATAATTCCATAGCCTTCTACTACATACGGAATTCCATAGACTTTTCCGCCTGAAGTAACAGCGAGTGATTTGTCAGAAAGGTGCTTGTAAAGCTCTGTGTTTGAAAGGTCTGCACAATAGTCCTTCCAGTTTGCATATCCTCTTGGTCCGTTGATCTGGAACAAAGTAGGAGCTTCTTTTGTTGCCATCTTTGACATAAGGGTTGACTCATAGGCGTTGTTTGCCGCTGTTTCAACAATAACCTTAACACCTGTTTCCTTTTCATAGGCTTCTGCAAGTTCCTGATAAATACCTGCAACCTCTGGTTTAAAGTTAAGATAGCGGACAGTTCCTGCTTCAGATTTCTTGCTGCAAGATGCCATTGTAAGGACCGACGCAACTGCCATTGTCGTAGCCGCTACAGCTGTCAAAACTCTTTTCATACTTTTCATTATTGCCTCCTAGCATATAACACAATGAAACGTTACTGGAAACGTTTCCAATTACTAATAATTTTATCACATTTATGCAGGATGTCAAACTTTTTTTTCATTTTTTTGAAAATAAATGCCTTTCTTTAATCAAAAAAGTAACTTTTGACAAACCTTTCCAGACAAAATAACCCTCTGCCGTTGCCAAAGTCTTGTCTATTTGTATAAAGCATTGCAGACACATCGGTACTACCAGAAAGTACACTTATTCCGTGTTCCCAGAAAGTCGCCACAACACCTGCAACAGGAGATACCAAAGATGCAGTCGTGGTAAAAATTGTGTCCATGTAAAGCGGAAGGTTCAGAAACCGAGCAAAAAAAAGAAATGTTCAGAAAAATAAATTGTGGCATATCAATTAACACATCAAAAATTAATAGTCCTCTGCTGATGTGTTGATTAAACCGGTCCGCGGACAAGCATAAACGTACGGCTTTTTTTTATTGTGCATTTATGTTACACTCTCGGCATTATGTTTTCTGAGATAAAAAAATCTGTGGCGTCGGGACTGCTTATTACAATCGGCGGTTGCGTCTACCTTACGTGCAATGAATACGGACTGGGCTGGTTCGGTTCAATTCTGTTTTCTGCGGGACTTTTTACAATCTGCGAATATCAGTTCAACCTTTACACAGGAAAAGTCGGTTACATAGCATGCAATTTTAAAGACACACGCTACATTCTTCTTGTACTTAGAATTTTACTGGTAAATCTTCTTACCTCTTTTTTAATGGGAATTCTTGTAGGCAGATATTTTCCTGTAGTAAGCGGGGCTGCAAAAAAAATTTACGAAGCAAAACTAAACTGTTCACTTGTAAAAAGTTTTATTTCTGCCGTTTTCTGCGGAATACTCATGTATCTTGCCGTTGACACATGGAAGCGCGGCAAAAAAATTGGCGTGTTTATTTACATTCCGGTTTTCATAATGTGCGGCTTTGACCACTCCATTGCAAACTCTTTTTATAACGGAGCAGCCCTTGGGGAACATACATTTACTCTTGCAAATGCAGCCCTTACAACCGTGGTAATTCTAGGAAATGCCGCCGGCGGAATGATTTTCCCCCTGTTAATCAAAGAGCGCTAAATGCGTATAAATAGTGAAGGCTTTTATCCGGCAGGTTGTGACGGTTAATACTTGAGTGCTTCCAAAACTGCTTCATAAACAACATCAACTACAGACTATGGTAGTTTTGAAATCTTTTCTATGAAGCAGTCTTTATCCAAGGCTGTAAGAAGGGGCGGCAGCGCAACTGAGTCTTTATTCAGTTCTGTAGCCTTTGATTTTAAAAGAATATTCGGTTTATACTCCGCCAGACGAAGATTACTTGTAAGCGGAACAACGATGACTGTATTAATATCTGTCCCGATCAATTCATCTGACTGAATAATAACTGCAGGTCTTCTGTAGCCGGCTGCACTGCCAAGAGGAACTCCAAAGTCTGCCCACCAAAGTTCACCATGCATCATTTTTTATCTGCTCCCAAAGCGTATGGCGTGCTGAACTGCATACAACTTCTTTTTCAGAAGAAACCATTTGATTATACAAATCATCAATCGGCTTAGTCCCGATTTTTGCCAGAACTTCTTCTTCTGCATCTTTGCTTTTGCGCGACATTAAAAAAACTGCAAAGTCATAAAGCTCTTTACGGGCGACTGAGTCCATCTGTTCATACATCGTTACTAAGGCCTGAGGCATGGTATTCCTCCCATAAAAAGTCAATGAGTAAATCTTCAGATTTAGGAATGACTTATTATGTACATTCGCAACAAAGTGAGAATGTACAATTTGATTAGACCATTTGAGAAGCAAACCAGTTTACTTCTCAAACTTCAAGTAGATAAAGGATGCACTATTTGTGCAGCTTTTATCGTACTCTCCTATATATAAATATAGCATGAATTCGGAATTTTAACAACAATTGTCTTATTTACGCGTGCGCTCTCGCGCACTAATTTAACTCAAGGAACATTTTGTGTATGCGGTCGTCACCGCCCAGCTCTGGATGAAAAGCCATTGCCAGCTGGTTTTTGTATTTTACGGCTACAATGGTATTTTCATGCCGCGCAAGAATCTGCACGTCAGGCGACACACTTTCTATTGCAGGTGCACGTATAAATGTCATGGGCACATTACCAATTCCGGCAAAATCACCCGATGTATAAAAACTTCCTAGCTGGCGGCCGTAAGCATTTCTTTTTACACTTACAGGAAGCGTGGCAAAATTGATTCTGCCGTCGTCACTGTGCTGTGCAAGAAGAATAAGCCCTGCGCATGTTGCAAGAACAGGCATTCCGTCCTGAATTCTTTTCTTTAACCCTTCAAACATATCCAGTTCCCTTAGAAGCTTGCCCTGAACGGTGCTTTCTCCTCCAGGAAGAATCAGATAGTCAAAGTTTTTGTCCAAATCGGACTTTTCCCTCAGTTCAATGCATTCCGCGCCAAGCCTTTTGCATACGGCCTCGTGCTCTATAAAAGCCCCCTGAAGGGCAAGCACTGCAACTCTCATTTTCCGCGCTCCGCCATAAGAAGGGCAATTTCGTCTTCGTTGATTCCGACCATTGCTTCACCCAAATCTTCAGAAAGTTCTGCGATAAGTTTTGCATCAGTAAAGTTTGTTACAGCCTTAACGATTGCAGCCGCACGCTTTTTTGGATTGCCAGACTTGAATATTCCGGAACCGACAAACACGCCTTCTGCACCGAGCTGCATCATAAGAGCCGCATCTGCCGGAGTCGCAACACCGCCCGCAGCAAAATTTACAACCGGCAGCTTTTTGTTGTCATGTACAAAACGCACAAGTTCGTACGGAACCCCCAGTTCCTTTGCAGCCTGGAAAAGTTCGTCAGATCTCATTGAACCCAGGCGGGCTATATCTGCATTCATTTTGCGCATGTGTCTTACAGCCTGAACAACATCACCTGTTCCCGGTTCACCCTTTGTTCTTATCATGGAAGCACCTTCACTTATTCTTCTGAGGGCTTCACCCAAATCTTTTGCACCGCACACAAACGGAACTTTGAATTCATTCTTGTTGATGTGGTAAACATCATCTGCAGGAGAAAGAACTTCACTTTCGTCAATGTAGTCAATTTCAATTGCTTCAAGAATCTGTGCTTCTACAAAATGTCCTATGCGGCACTTTGCCATAACCGGAATGGAAACGGCCTGCTGAATTCCCTTAATCATTTTGGGGTCACTCATTCTTGAAACACCGCCAGCTGCACGTATATCTGCAGGAATGCGCTCAAGTGCCATAACCGCACACGCACCTGCTTCTTCTGCAATTTTTGCCTGTTCCGGTGTAGTTACATCCATTATAACACCGCCCTTAAGCATCTGGGCCAGCTGTTTGTTAAGTTCATATCTCTGGTCTGCCATATTTTCCTCCAGACAGCCTTCTTACAGTAGCTGCCATATTTTTTTTAGAGCGTAAACTATTTGGCGCTGCCGTTAAAGATTCAATTCAATTTTTTTTGAGGGTGCCAGTTTGTGCAAAAACAGGGTGCCAGTTTGTGACAGCCACAGACCATCCCTTAAAAACACCCATATTCCCTTAAGCGTATTGCAGATAAACGTGATATAATAGAAGAATGAACAGCAAATTCAAAAATCTCATTGAACTTCACCTACACATAGACGGTTCGGTTTCGCCCGCCTCTGCAAGAAAACTTTCACAGCTTTCAGGAATTCCCGTTCCCGAAAAGGACGAGGACTTAAAAAACGCACTCATGTGTCCGCCGGGATGCCGCAGCCTTAACGAATACCTTTCACGCTTTGACCTGCCCTGCTCGCTTATGCAGACACAAAAATGCATTGAATCTGCCGTAGAGACGCTCTGTCTTGAATTAAAACAGCTGGGACTTTCCTATGCTGAACTCAGATTCGCGCCGCAGAAACACTGCGAAAAAGGTCTGGTACAGGAAGACGTCATTGAAGCGGCCTCATCCGGAATAAAAAACTCGCACTTTAACGCGTCACTTATTTTATGCTGCATGAGAGGAGACAAAAACCGCGCGCAGAATATCAAAACCGTGGAACTTACAAAAAAATATCTTGGCAAAAATGTCTGTGCCTGTGACCTTGCCGGAGCAGAAGCGCTCTTTCCTACACAAAATTTTGCAGATGTATTTGCCCTTGCCAGAAAACTTGAAGTTCCGTTTACAATACATGCAGGAGAAGCATGCGGTCCCGAAAGTGTGGCGGCGGCTGTAGAAATGGGGGCTTCACGCATTGGACACGGAATAAACGCGGCCCGTGATGAAAAAGTCATGGAACTTCTTGCAAAGAAAAAAATTCCGGTTGAATGGTGCCCAACCAGCAACATTAATACCTGCGTTGCGCCTTCAGTAAAAGAAATGCCCGTTCCAAAGCTCATGCGCTCCGGAATAATTGTCACTGTAAATTCAGACAATATGTCGGTTTCAAACACAAACATAATACACGAACTGCAGGCTGCAAAAGAAGCATTCGGTTGGGACGACAAAACAATTGAACAGCTTCTGCAAAATGCCCGCGACTGCGCTTTTGTACGAGGGTAAAGACTTCCCCTCGGATAAAACTTAATTATGAAGTTAATCAGTATCTAAATCCTTAAATCGTAAAGACTTAGATATTAATAATTTACTGTTTCACTTATAATTATATATCAAAAAAGTGTTATTAAGTAACTTGTTTAAGTAAGATTTTTTCTAATAGAAGAAATACGGAATTTATGCTATAACATTAAATTGAGGAAATAATTATGATTACTGGCGAAATAAAAAACAAAATAGATTCAATCTGGGACGACTTTTTCAGTGCAGGTATGAGCGAATATCTTACTGTCATCGAACAGTTTTCATACCTTATGTTCATCCACTCTCTTGATGAAGTTGAAAATGAAACAGAACAGTATGAAAAGATGTCGGGAGAAAAAAAAGAACATATTTTCCCGGAAGATAAGCAGAAATATCGTTGGCACATTTTTAAGACATTCGAAGAAAACGAACTCTTTACTTTGATGAACAAAGAGATTTTCCCATTCATCAAAAAAATCAACGCAAACGAAGAAAGTGCTTTTGCCCGCTACATGAAGGATGCCACTTTCTCTATTCCAAGCCCGCAGACCTTAAAAGCCGTAATCACAAAGCTTGATGAACTTTTTGAAAATCCAGAAGTTCAGACCCGCGACATGCTTGGTGATATTTACGAATATGTCTTGAGCAAAATTAATTCCAGCGGACAGGTAGGAATGTTCCGTACTCCAAAACAGATTCGCGACATGATGGTTCAGCTTATCCGCCCTCAACCAATGGATACAATCTGTGACCCGGCATGTGGTACAGCCGGATTCCTTATTTCAAGCGCTGAATTTATCCGTGATACTTACGGAACAAAAATGGGTGATAAGGAATGGGAGCATTATTCAAAAGGACTTCTTACTGGTTTTGACACAGGAAGTACAATGCTCAAAATCTCCGCAATGAACCTGCTTCTTCACTCAATCCATGAACCGCACATTGCATATCAGGACAGTGTAAGTAAAAATAACGAAATTGAAGGTAAATTCGATATTATTCTTGCAAATCCGCCGTTTACAGGAAGCGTAAATAAATCTACAATCGCAGAAAGCCTTACAAACATCTGTGCGACGACTAAGACAGAACTTTTATTTGTTGCCCTCTTTATCCGAATGCTCAAAAAAGGCGGCCGCTGTGCATGTATCGTTCCGGATGGAGTTTTGTTTGGTTCAAGCAATGCGCATAAAGCTTTGCGAAAAGAACTGGTGGAAAATCATCAGCTTGCAGCAGTTATCAGTATGCCAAGCGGCGTTTTCAAACCTTATGCTGGAGTTAGTACAGGTATTCTTGTTTTCACAAAAACAGGTGCAGGTGGAACAGACAATGTCTGGTTCTATGATATGAAAGCAGACGGATACTCGCTTGATGATAAACGCCAGCCAATTGAAGCAAATGACATTCCAGATATCATCAACCGCTTCCACAATCTTGAAGTTGAAAAAGACCGCAAGAGAACGGAGCAGAGTTTCTTTGTTCCAAAATCAGAAATTGTCGCAAACAACTATGACTTGAGCATCAACAAGTATAAAGAAGTTGTTTATGAAAAGGTTGAATATCCTGCTCCAAAAGTTCTTATTGGTGAAATTAAGGATTTGCAGAAAGAAATTTCCAGTGACTTAATTGAACTGGAGAAAATGTTAAATGCGAGTTTGTAAGGGCACGAAGTGACCTTCAAACTCGGTAAGTTCGCAAAGTGAACGACATGCTCGGAGAATAATTAATGGAAAGTCAGAACATAGAATATAAAAAAACATGGCGAGATGAATACCTCAAATGGATATGCGCTTTTGCAAATACTGAGGGCGGAAAGCTTTATATCGGCATAGATGACAATGGAAATGTTTGCGGTGTAGATGATCCTCATAAGCTGAGTGAAGATATTCCGAATAAAATCCGTAATACAATGGGATTAATTTGTACAGTGAATCTTCTTAACAAAAACGGTTTGGATTATTTTGAAATCATCACTGAAAAATACCCATTCCCCGTAAGCTATCACGGAAAATATTACAGACGAACTGGTTCAACAATGCAGGAAGTAAGCGGTGTTGAACTTGATAAAATGATTCTATCTGTACAAGGCCGCACCTGGGATTCTGTTCCAGTTCCACACATTTCAGTTGATGATTTGGAAAATGACGCTATCAAACTCTTTAAGAAAAAAGCAAAGGAATCAGGTCGTTTAGATGATGCAGCTCTCGATGTAACAAATGAAACTCTTATTCAGAACCTTCATCTTACTGAAGGTAACTATTTGACCAGAGCATGTATGCTTGCCTTCTACCCGGATCCAGAAAAATGGGTAACAGGTGCATATATTAAAGTCGCATATTTTGAAAACGATGCTGATATTTTGTATCAGGATGAAATCCACGGTCCACTTATTTTGCAGGTAGAAAAGACAATGGATCTCATCTATTCAAAATACATGAAAGCCCTTGTTTCTTATGATGATATATATAGAAAAGAAACTTTCTTTTTTCCTCGTGCAGCATTCCGTGAACTGCTTTTAAATGCTGTAATTCATAAGAATTATCTTTCTACCACTCCAATTCAGATTCGCATTTACAAAGATAAAATCCGTCTCTGGAATGATGGAGCACTTCCAAAGGAAGTTCCAGTTGAAGATTTGTATAAAGAACATGTTTCAAAACCATGCAATCCTAACCTTGCAAATGTATTCTTTAAGTGCGGTATGATTGAAAGCTGGGCTCGCGGTTTTAGCAAGATTACAAGATACTGCGAAGAAGAAAACGCAAAACTTCCAGTAATTGACCTTTCTCTTGGTGGTGTTACAGCCCGTTGTTTTGCTTCTGATAAATACCTGGCACTTATGAACGAACATCAAGAGACAGAAAATGTCCCTTTAAATGTCCCTTTAAATGTCCCTTTAACCGAGCGCCAGAAAACAATCTTTGATATGATTGCAAAGGACAACACACTTACAGCAGCAATTATTGCAGATAAGCTTGGAAAGAATGAAAAAACAATCAAGCGAGATATAGACGAATTGAAGAAACAGAATCTTTTGAAGCATTCTGATTCTAGAAACAACGGTTATTGGATAATTTTGTCAGGAACTGAAAAATGAGTGAGTGGAAAAAGGTAAGACTTGGGGATATTTTATTAATACAGAAAAAATCGAAGATAAAGGCTAGTGATGGCATTGAAAATGGAATTTATCCTTTTTTCACTTGCAGCAATGATATTGTAAGAACATATAATTCTGCACAATACAAAGGACCTGCCTTAATATTTGGTACAGGTGGAAAAGCAAGTGTTCATTTTTGTGATACAGAATTTTCTACTTCGACAGATTGTTTGACTTATTATCCAGTTTCTTCTGAAATAAATCTTGATTTAGTTAATAAATACATTCAGTCAAATATTTATCTATTGGAGAATGGTTTTAAAGGAGCTGGATTAAAACATGTTTCAAGAGATTATATTGCTAACATCGAAATTAATTTACCTGATATAAAAACTCAGAATTGTATTGTGCAAAAATTGAATAAGGCAAAAAATATAATCAGTAATTCAAAAAAACTTCTAACAAAATACGACCTGCTCATCAAATCCCGATTTATCGAGATGTTTGGAGAGCCTGCTACTAATCCTAAAAAATGGGAAATAAAAACATTAGATGAAGTTTGCAAAAAGATTACAGATGGTAAACATGGTGGTTGCAAACTAGAAGACAATTCAGATTACTATTATGTAGGTGCACGAGAGATTTTTGATTTAAATATTCATTATGAGACTGCTCAAGAAATAACAAAAGAAGATTTTGAAAAAGACTATAAACGTTGTAATTTAGAAATAGGAGATTTCTGTATTGTTAATACTGGAGCAACTATCGGTAAGACGGCAATCGCAAAAGATGTACGAAGTACCAAAACTTTACTTCAAAAAAGCGTTGCTTTATTAAAAACGAAAGAAAATCTTTTAAGTGCATTATATTTGCAATACTCTTACATTACAAATCCATCAATGTATAAAGTTGAAAATGCCTCTGCGCAACCCAATCTTTTATTAAGTAAAATTAGAGAAACAAAAATAATGCTACCACCACTTTTCTTGCAAAACGACTTCGCTAGTTTCGTCCAACAAATCGACAAATCAAAATTTGCCGTGCAGAAGGCTCTGGAAAAAGCTGAAACTTTGTATAAATCGCTTATGCAGCTATATTTTGCGTAGCAAAATTCGGTAAGCGGCTTGCTGCTACGAATATTTTGGATGAATTATTCTATCTCTCGTAGTATAATAAACTATCAGGAGGTTGTAATGTATATAAAAGACGGCATTTGTTATGCAGGAGAATTAGTTCCAGAAATTGAAGTTGCCTCTATAAAGATTCTTGATGACGGAATGATGCTGGTAGATTTTTCAACTGGAGAAACTCGGCTTTTTGATGTTACAAGTCTGCTTGATAAAGGTTCTGCCTTTGCGCCTCTTGCATCCGAAGAAAACCGCCGTACAGCAAAAGTAACGCATGGTTTTGTATCTTGGTTAGATGGTGAAATTGATATTGCACCAGAAACATTATATTTGGCATAGATGGAGAATTATTAGCTGGAAAATTACCTGCAAGACAATTAAAGATGGTAACAGGTTGGCTTGCGCTACATGAGGAAGAAGCCTATGCCGCTTGGAATCTTGCAGTTAGCGGCGAACATTTTGAGAAAATTTCTCCGTTAAAATAAACATTCATTATAGGCTCAAATTAAGGAGCTTATAATGAAAAAGACATTGATTAATCAAATCCAGATGGAAATGTCTGGTGTACTGAACAATGCTCAAAGACAGAAACTGTGTGATGTCCTTGAGCATTGCTTTTTTAACTTGGATATCGTTGCTTTGGATTCTCAAGCACTGAATCACGGTAAAGACAACGTAACTTTGAAAGAAGAATTTCTTTCGGCTAAGCAGATTGAAGGTTGTTCACTTCGTTCAATCAGTTATTATGGTTCAACACTTGATAATCTGATTAAAAATCTTCAAAAACCGTTTAATCAGGTTGAAACTGAGGATTTACGTGTATACTTAAGCGAATATCAGAAGAGAAACAATGCGTCAAAACAGACAATTGATAATATTCGGCGTATTCTTTCCAGTTTTTTTACATGGCTTGAAGATGAAGATTACATTTTGAAAAGTCCTGTCCGTAGAATCCACAAAATAAAAACTACAAAGCAGGTTAAAGAGACTTATTCTGACGAAGCTTTGGAACGTTTGCGCGACAACTGTAAATGTATTCGGGATTTAGCAATCATTGATATTCTTTCATCTACAGGCATGCGTGTTGGCGAACTGGTAAAACTTAACAGAGTTGATGTTGATTTTGCAAACCGTGAATGTGTTGTTCTTGGTAAAGGTTCCAAAGAAAGAATCGTATATTTTGATGCCAGAACTAAACTGCATTTGCAGAATTATTTGAATTCCAGAAAAGATGAAAATGAGGCTTTATTTGTAAGTTTGCTTGAACCTCATAACAGGCTTGAAATTGCTGGTGTAGAAATAATGCTTAGAAAACTTGGTCGTAGTTTGGAAATAAATAAAGTGCATCCACATAAGTTCAGGCGTACTTTGGCTACCCGTGCAATCGATAAAGGCATGCCAATTGAGCAGGTTCAGAAGCTTTTGGGGCATCAAAAAATAGATACAACAATGGAATATGCCATTGTAGACCAGCAAAATGTGAAAAATTCGCATAAAAAGTATCTGAGTTAATACAAAATTTAAGCATCTCGACTAATCGTAAAATCCCGATTTATCGAGATGTTTGGAGAGCCTGCTAAAATGAGTGCGTAAAACGACACAGAAAAAGGAGCAGATTTAAGGTGCAAACAG
>ERZ1026856.33-NODE-33-length-108495-cov-12.399419_pt1 | contig 108495 bp, 85 predicted proteins | sample MGYA00380158_ERZ1026856 | MGnify/ENA primary metagenome ERZ1026856 (study PRJEB33269, sample SAMEA4719794) | human gut metagenome | biome: human-associated habitat; feature: organic feature; material: feces | place: Cameroon | collected 2013-10 ... | reverse complement strand
TATAACTGTACAATACAGATGTTAACGAATAAAATATTTAATGCGTCTGCCCTGAACGACAATAAAAAAGAGTCGTATCATGGCATGAAATGATTGTTTCAAGGCATGAAACGGTTATATCAAGCCATGATACGGTTATATCAAACAATACTAATATGGCAGAATACATTAAGAGAGAGATGCCGGATATGAATGGAAACGGCGAAAGAAAGGCATACTATCAGGTACGTTCTTACAGCAACCTTAGTTCGGAAGACTTTGTAAAAAAGCTATGTTACCCTGGCTCGGGCCTTAACAAGGGTGATGTAGCCAAGGTGATATGCCGTATGGTTGACGAGATGAAGATATGGCTTGCTGAAGGACATACGGTGACAATAGACGATTTAGGTACATTCAGCCTATCAATAGGAGTAATGGACGATAAGGAGGTTGAGGACTTCGAAGGCAACGGCAAGAAAGTAAACGCAAAGCGTATAGGCGTTCGTGGAGTAAACTTCCGCCCCAACAAGAGCCTCATAAGAGATGTAGGACGTATGTGCGAACTACATAAAGGTTATGAATCTCCCAACAACCGTTCGCCATACACACGCGACGAACGACTGAAAATGGCACAGGACTATATTGCCGAACACCACTTCATGCGAGTGTGCGATTACGAGGAAATGACCTTTCTTCCACATTCCACAGCAGCTAATGAACTAAGGGATTTCTGTGTTCAACCGACGGGAATAACATCAGAGGGAAGAGGAAATACAAAGGTGTATATAAGACGGAAGTGAAAAGGAGAATATCTTGCAACTTCAAGCCGTGTTGCGCATTATATACGCCCACGAGAAAGTAATCGGCGTGGACATAACAGGCGAATGTTCTGCCACGCTCGACTATCTCTCTGAAGTAAAGGATGCGTCGGTAAACAATAGAGCCAACGAGAAACTGATGAAAATGATAATGTATGAGGGTCTAAACAGAACTTTTTAATTTGAACATTATTTATAATCCTCCGTCAACAATCCAGATATGTTGCTCATTGTCGTTACGAATTGCTATATGACGCTTCTCACGATTGCCTTCAGGTGTGGTTAGCGTATAGAAAACATAAACACCGACATATGATGAGTCTTTTCGTGTTTCAAAAGCGGAGACTTTGCAACCCTTCAGTTTATGGATAATTTGTGGAAGAATAGATTTATAATAGATAAGGGCTTCTGCTGCTTGGCTATCTTTATCGGCTATTATAGCATTTAGAATGCGCTTAGCTGCTTGTTGAGGGGTCTCATTTTGCAATTGTTTTAGGCGATTGCTTGATGTGGCTCGCTGCTCCGTTATGTCAGTCCATTCTGCGGTTGGCAGACGAGTGATTTCGCCCTTGTTAAGCATCACATTGTAACGGATATTGTCGATATGTAGCAACAAAATTTTCTTGCCTTCCTTGATCACCCACAGCTTCACGAAACGCAATAGACCATCGTTCTTGGTAAATGTGTTCTCTACGATGAGGCGACAGTCATCCATTTTTCCCGTCTCAAAGAGTTGTCGCAAGTCACTATTTTTTTCAACACCATAAACTGTCAGAACTATCGTACTATCGCTCTCCATCTGCGTCACCTTGTTCTCATTCGATAGCTTGATGGCAGATTTTTGAATAGTCAACAGTCGTTCTGGGAATATTAGATTTGCGAAATGTTCCAAGAAGTTAGATTCTTGACTTCCTTTAAGATAGAGCACATTGGGTATCCACATATATTGATTTCTGCCATCTGAAACAACAGTACGACCGTTTGCTTTCTCTACGCGATAAAATAAGAAGTCGTTTTGTCTTAGCAATTTGATATCTGTCTTCACGAATGGCATTGTAGGGTCGAAGGTTGCAAAATTTTCTTGTTGCGTGGTGCGAGCGTAAACCTCCATCTGGAAACTACCAACGTTCTGTACGCTTTGGATGCTCTGTTGCAAGAAGGTGAGTTTAGCATCGTCAGCGACAGCGGGTGTTGAAAACAGATGATTCCATCCAATAACGAAACCGAAAAGAAAGATGGCTACAGCTGCGGCATAGCGCCACAAGCGATGTGTGATTTTTGTCTTTCTTATATTGGCAGTATCCAGAGGTTGTAGAATGTTGAAGGTTTTGCGCAGTTCGTCGTAATAAGCCTTACAGTCATGACAGTTAGCCATGTGTTCGCGCAATTGAGTCTGAGCCTGCATATCTATGTCCTTGTCAAAAAGGTCAACCACCTTTTCTTTGAAATCATTGCAATTCATAATCTTGTCTTTTAGTCGTTGTTAATTGTTTTTTTCATACCCTTACGGAGTTTCTCTAATCCATATAAGAAGCGAGACTTCACCGTTGGGAGCGGTAGTGAGAGAATTTCTGCGACCTCTGCAAAACTGTTATCACCATAGATTCTGAGGCGGATAACTTCTGCCTGTTCATCAGGTATCTCTGTCAGCAAATGGACTATACGTCTATAGTCGACCTCGTTCTCATGGTCTGAGGTTTCGACAACATCCATCCTCTTGTCCAATTGGATAGTCTTAACTCTATTGGTAAGTGTTTGCCATTTGGCACAGATGTTCGTCAACGTACGAAAGATATAGCTACGTAAGTTGTTTATCTGTAGGTCGTCAGCATCAGCAATTCGTGTGTGCAACTTCAAAAATGTATCTTGCAACACATCTTTAGCATCATCCTCGTTGCCGAGTCTGTAGCAAGCATATCTCAGCAGATGCGCCCTTTCGGCTTTGAATACATCTGCGAGTTTTTCTTGGGTGATGTCATTTGTTTTCTTCATGTTTTGTTTGTTTTAAAGATGCATCTACCATTAAGACCCCAATAGGCACAAAAAGATTTAAGTAACAACAACTTTTTTTCATTTTATCATCATTTTTTCTAATGATGATTATACTACTATAGATTAGCAAATACAAAAATACAAAAATATAAAAGTATCAACATATAATCGTTTTTTAGTCTTTTTAAATTGAAAATGTGCAGCTAAGCGCATACGATAGTCGAAAAGAAACTGAAACACGGTAGTGCCAAACTCATACTTGAAAGCCTTCTTCAGAGTGCACTCGTTGGTACCTACCATCGAAGCAATTTCGTGCAGGATCTGACATTTTATCATCTTGCACCTTATTATATCAATAGCATTTATATCACTACTGCAAATTTAATCATATCCTTAGATTTAAATACATTTATTCGCCAAAAAAGAAATCTATATCCTCAAAAACTTGTTTTTATTCCCTCATATTAAAATCTCCTGCCCCATAAATGCCTATCTTTGCAATCTCATTGGTGATGATAGCAATTGTTAGCCTGTACTCTATCAGAGTAATAATAGGGATTGATTGGCTGTTGCATGAGTTTACTTATCTGCAATTCTTCTCGTCCATAGTACCTGCGTTACTCGTCTATTGCTATTTTCCTGGATTGAAACGGGAAAAATAAGTATAGTAAGCCATTTTCCCAAAGTCACACTTTATTTTATAATCCCATTATCCGTATCTCGAAGGTTTATTCTCTTTTCCGCCGACTTATGCTTGCTGCCTCGGCTCAGTCGCCATGAGATATTCAAGGAGATCAGATTGCCGTTGGCCTTTGAGTAGCCTACAGTATGCTTATGGATATTGCGGTTGAGCAATTCGTTCTCGTACGACTTGTAGTTGCTCTTGAATGGATTTGCCCATGACAACGAGAATTGCAAATCATGCCATGTGTAGGATGCTTTCAGTACAGAATAGGCTCCGTTGTAGCCTTTAGATTCGCCTTCCAAGAATCTATTGCCATTATCAACATAGCCTTGCAAGGTGAAGTTACCGAGATAAGCTGTGATGCTGCTGGCATAGAACCATGAGGTGTAGCAATGTGTATAGTCGTAGCCGAAATTGAAGCATCTGTAAATTCCTCCATTAGCTGCAATCTGGAGCTTTTCGGGCAAGAGCCAATAGCTGGCGTACGCATAGACATCCAGTACATCAATCTCCTTTTGGTTTATCTGGGTATAAATAAACTGATTGTCGTCCGTTCGCTCATAGTGAGCCATATTGGGTTTTAGACATTGTTTATAATAACCTTCAACGAATGCCTGCAAGCGACTTGTGTTGTATGAAACACGTAGGCGATGCTCAATATCGTGTGAAGGTTTCAGATCGGGATTGCCTACAGTCCATTCCATACTGTTTGTGCGAACCATTGCATCGCTCGTCATGGCTATACGAGAAACTTTGTCCTGCATCTGATAAGTATAGCTCAACTGCATGTTATTATTGATTTGATAAGTCAGCGATGCCTTTGGGTGGAAAGTCCAGAAATTATATCGGTGTCCATTCTGAGTGTAATGGATATAACTTGCGCCAGCTCCTAATGTGTAGCTAAACGGTTGGAGCATGCCCTTGATTTCGGCAAAGGCATATAGGCGGTTGTTGTTGGTCTTGGTCAAAGAGGAAGCATCACCAATATAGTCGTTCTTGATATACTTATAACTGTTGTTCAAGCCTGTAGAGAGTGTGAAAGGCTTCAGTCGGTTCTCGTAGATTACCTCTGTTAGCAAAGAAGCCGTCTTGCCATCCACATTATATGTATAAGGTGTGCCCTCATCATAATAACTGCTTGTTTGTGTGGAGATATACGTACCTACAGCATTTGCGGTAACAGACTGACGTGGGGTGAGCTGACGGAAGAAATAGATATCCAATACGGGCGAATAGCTCTTGTCTTTCGCTCTACTTGTTGCTCTATATTGGCGAGTGCCGTCTATTATGTCCTTAATATTATAGTTGCCTGGAGCATTGTTGAAAGCTCCGCTCAACGAAGTTTGGAAGACAGTTGCTGTTGAGTCTGCCCAGTTATAGGTTAGCTTAGCATCATGCGATATGAATTTACGAAGCGACTCCACATCGTTTCGTTCTATTGTATAGATATTGCCATCTGTCAAGGTGTAATCTGCCGTCTGCTTGCTCTTTTCGCCTTTGGTTTTATACCCACTCACATCATACGAAAACGATAATTCGCTCTTGCCACGGTTCCATTTACCATACACCATACCATCGCCTTGCAACGTGGTAAGTGCAGATGTAAGATCCGTGCCGATAGTATAACCACTTTCATTCCTGCGTGTTACGATATCTATGACATAAGCTATGCCGTCACCATAACGAACACCGGGATTGTTGATGAAGTCTATCTTAGCGATGTCCTTTGGATTGAGAGCCAACATCTCCTGTTTGCCAACCACGATACCATTTATTCTAATTTGAACTCCTCCCCTATTGTCGATGGCAGTAATAGAATGGCTGATGTTGTCGATACGAAGATTGGCAAGTGTGAGTTTCTCAAGAATGCTGTAGCCATTGTTAGAAGCTTGCTTCTGAGCATCGGTAGGATAGATTATCATACCGTCTGCCTTGTTCACAACCTTAGCTGCTTTTACTGTCACTTCGTTGAGCGTAATAGTCTTCTCCACATCCTGAGCATAAGCACAGAATGTGGAAAAAAGAATAATAGAAAATGTAATCAATCGTTTCATTTGCACCATGTTTTGATTCGGGTGCAAATTTATGTTCTCAATATAAGAAAGCCAATTATTCTGGCTGACATTTCCCTGACAATTGGCTGACAAAAACCTATCTATTTGATTTTCAAGCTATAGCTCTTGCCTCTATCCGACTCTATCTTCAACGTGCTATGAGCCTCTATAATAGGTTTTATGCGTTTTATCAGAGTGTAGAGCGTGTCATTGGCATCAGGTTTCTTGGGCCATAACTGGTCGCAAATCTCCTGTTTGGATAGTGTATGAGTGTCTTTTCTCAAAAACATTTCGAGCAAGGAATGCTGCATCGGGGTAAGGTGAATCTGCTCACCCGATTGCGTCATAAACATATCGTTATCGAACACTATACCTCCATACGACAGGCCTTGCACTATCAGCTCAGGCCTATTCCTCCTGACGTACCACAGACTGCCCAATAGCCACAACATTCCAACCATGAGAAGAGAGCCTGAAGCCTTTTGGTCAGACAACATGAATGTAGTTGCAAAACCACAGTTAGCCTCAGCCACAAGCTTAGTCTCCAAACGTCCATCCCTACGCACAGTACGCATGGCTATACCTGCCGTATCTTTCAGTTCGGCAATGGTCAGGCAGTTGCGATAGCAGCGAATAGTATCTGTAGTAACTACATTGTCAGGCATTTTTGCAAGCACCTGCTCCAATGCTTGGTTCACATCCTGTGCTATCATATACTCAGTTCTGCGATAACTATTAATGCTTGAACTTAATGCACAAAGCATAAGGAAGCAGAAAACTATGTATGGAAGAGTTTTCATTATTTTCACATTATGATATACACTTTTCAACACATAAAACTGTCGTCATGTTACACTTTTCGACACATACTTCTATTGCAAAGCTACACTTTTAGACACATACAGCCAAAAGAAGCACCTCATTTCTCCACTATATTAAGATAATTTAATTTATCTTTTACCTATCTCTTTCATAATATAGTTACTTAGGAGGATATTATAATCACAAGAATTAACTATGATTATCCGACAAACATAGGGGATTATTAAATAGACTATTTTTAAATATCAAAACAACAAAAGCACCAACCGCATATTCTGCAACCACAAATATTGGTTTGCGAATATGTGATTGATGCTTATATTTTTATCCAAATCATTTTTTAGATTTGGAGTATAAGCCCACACACGTGTGGATGCTTACTTCTTCATGGATGCTTACTTCTTCTTTGTCAGTACATATAGCTTAGCCATTTCGCCCTCAGGCTCGTTGCCAAGCGAATCGGTCATGATGATGCTGTTGGCATCCTTCACCTTGTAGTAAGAAGTTTCACCACTCGATGGACGAGTAATCTCTACCACATTATTTGCCAACACCTTGAAGATGCCGCTTGCCTCGTCGTGACCATCCTTGCGCTCCAAATAGTCGGCAGAATACTGGTATGTGCTGTCAGCATTTAGAGTCAATACGGTCTTTATTCCTGGGCAATCAGCAGCAGGGAGAGTACCCTCGTAGGTACCAACGAGCGACTCTATAGCCACGCCATCAGCAGCAAGCGAATCGTTTTCTACAGCACTCAAGCTATCCTTACCTGTCTCATTACCTGTTGTTTTGCCATTGCATGACACAACAAACAATGCAGCAACAACTGCTGCCATTAAAACTAATTTCTTTTTCATTTTTCCTACTGTTTTTTCTTAAATTAATGTTCTTGTTTAGAAGTTAGAGAAGTTATAGAAGTTATCACCCCCATTGGTCGCTATAAGCTAAAGTCTCTACTTCCAAAATATTTTGTCTATAAACTCATATTTCTTTTCCATCTGAGCGTCTGCCTTCACCTTGGTATCTACATCTATCTGCATTACAGGTGCTACGGCTTTACCATTTGTAGCAGGCCACTCTGGCAAGCCTAAGCCATTAGGATTGCCTGTCTTTACGAAGTTTACATAATACTGACTAAAGATGTCGCTAACCATATAGTCTTCTGGTTGCCAATTATACACACGGTTGGTAGGCAATGTAGCCATAGCATATTCGATATCTGCAGAATGCACGGCACCCTTGTCTCTACGTACAGGTGCTGCACCTTCTTTAGCATCCACCACTCCACCAGCCAAGGCTGCCACTTTGCCCTTGATAGCCATAGCAGGACGAGGATGGCAATAGCGATAGCGATAAACAGGCTGTCCGCCTGTAAGCTTGTGCATGTTGCCCCATTTCCATGTGGCATAGTCGAGGAACATATCTGACGCAAGGTCTACACCAGGCTGCTTCAAAACGTCCTTGTCGCTATTGATGCCATACAGGCGGAATAGCTCATCGATATTTTCTTCGCCAAATAGAGCCTTTGCACCTTCTTTCAGGTTCTCTACCGTTGGCTGTTTACCCTTGAGCACAGCTCCAGGAGTCATCTCTTGATTGTTACCACCAACGAGCAAAGCCACCTTAGTCTGATTGCCCTTAGCAAAAACCTCCACAGGCTGTTCGGTAAAGAAATAGCCGTCTACATTATAGACAGGAAGATTTCTAACGCTTGCCAAAAGCATGAGTTCTTCGGCAGGCATGGCACGAAGTTCGTTGAGACATTTCTTGCCAGCATCCTTGCCCACCTTCTTACCCGTTTTCTTACCTTTTTCTAATAGTATCTTCTGAGCAAGAGCCACGCCCTTGTCTTCAGCTTCTTTCAAGGTTGCAATCTTTTGGAATCCCATCACCGAACCGCTCGAGCCCATAGCCTGAGCAAAGAGTCCTTGGCATAGAGGCGATGCCATCAAGGCGCTAACCGACATAGAGCCAGCCGACTCTCCAACGATAGTGATGCGATTTGGATCGCCACCAAAAGCTTCGATATTGTCCTTCACCCATCGTATGGCTGCCACCTGGTCCATGAAACCATAGTTGCCCGAACCTTTATAATCTGTTTCTTTCGACAGCTGTGGATGAGCAAAATATCCAAATATGCCCTCACGATAGTTGGCGGTGATAGAGATTATGCCCTTGCGAGCCATAGCGTCGCCAGCATATCGAGCCTCGCTACCGCTACCAGCCATAAGTCCACCGCCATTAAAATATATCAGCACAGGCAGATGTTCCTTCATGGTCTTGGCAGGTGTCCATATATTAAGGTATAGGCAATCCTCGCTATTCACCTTGGTTCCGAAGTTCATATCTCCGTATATTGGTTCCTGCATCGGATTTGGTCCATACTCTTTAGCCTCTCTCACTCCATTCCAATGAGCCGCAGGCTGTGGAGCCTTCCATCTTAGGTTGCCCACAGGAGGCGCAGCAAATGGTACACCTTTGAATACTGTAATGCCCGAAAGGTCTTTTCCTTCGAGTACACCCTCTGTAGCCTTCACCTGCGTTTGTGCCATCATTCCCATGGCAGGCAGCAACAAGGCTATCGACAATAATAATTTCTTCATAATTAGTTATAGTTAGGTTTTGCAAAGATATGATAAAATATCTCACGCCACTCTTTTTGCCCCACTCTTTTTCGTGTTATTTTGTTTTTTTATAAGTACTTATTACCTTTCTCCACACTTTTTCTGACGAATAATCACCCAAACTCCACACTTTTTCTAACGAACAGCCAAATAAAAGGGCTGCCTTTTCATGCTAAAGACAAGCATTTATGCTATTCGCCTCTATATAGATAGATGCGAATAGCAAAGCTACCCTTTGTATTAAATCATCTTGTTCTCTAAGTTTTTTTACTAAAACTTAAGTAAATGTCAATAAAAAATAGTACCTTTACGGCAACAAAAACAACAAAAAGAAATACAATAATATAATAAAAGAAATACCAAGAATATGATAACAGGCGAAATCAAAAATCAGATAGACCAGATATGGGACACATTCTTTGTGGCTGGAGTCACCAATCCAATCACAGTATTGGAGCAGATGACTTACATCTTTTTTATGAAGATGCTCGACGATAAGCAACTGCAAGAAGAAGACAACGCACGCGACTTCGATGGCGAAGTAAAGAATCCTACATTCCCTGCGGGCAAGATGTGGCTGAATCCAGATACCAATCAGGAAGTGCCATACGAAAGCATGCGATGGTCGGTGTTCCGCAATACAGGCTCTGAGAATATGTTCAATATGATTCGCCAAAATGTATTCGAGTTTATCAAGCATATCGGTACTGGCGAAGAGAGCGCCTATAGTCGATACATGAAGTCTGCCATATTTTTGATTCCAAATGCTCGCACGCTTACAAAGATTGTAGATGGTGTGGATGCACTCGATATGAACAACCGCGATGCCATGGGCGATGTGTATGAGTATATACTTGGCAAAATGGCAGCCTCTGGCACTAATGGTCAGTTCCGCACACCTCGTCATATCATCCGCATGATAGTAGAAATGATGGAGCCTACACCACAAGACTATATCTGCGACCCTGCCATGGGAAGTGCAGGATTCTTGGTAGAGGCAGTGAAATATATCAAAGAGAATCATGAGACAGCATTCTATGCTGCCGACGAAGTGCATCATATCAAGACTTCCTTGATTAATGGCTACGACACCGACCAGACTATGCTCCGCATTGGAGCCATGAACTTGCTGCTCCACGATGTTACAGCACCTCAGCTGGCGTGGCGTGATTCGCTTTCCGAACAGAATGAAGATCAGGCTTGCTATAGCTTGATTATGGCAAATCCTCCATTTGCTGGCAGTCTCGACAAAGGCAATGTGAACAAGAAGATTCTGGCTTATGCCAACACCACCAAGACCGAGTTGCTCTTCTTAGCTCAGTTTGTTCGCTCGCTTGAATTGGGTGGTCGTTGTGCCAGCATTGTTCCCGATGGTGTGTTGTTTGGCACATCAAGAGCCCACGTCGCCATTCGCAAGGAGATAGTAGAAAATCAGCAGTTGCGTGCTGTCATCTCTATGCCGAGTGGAGTCTTTAAGCCTTATGCTGGTGTTTCTACTGCTGTTCTCATTTTCACCAAGACCAACTGTGGCGGAACTGACAAGGTATGGTTCTACGATATGAAGGCCGATGGCTTCTCGCTCGACGACAAGCGTTCGCCTATTGCCGATAATGATATTCCCGATGTTGTTGCCCGCTTCAAGAACCTTGAGGCAGAGGCAAACCGCAGTCGCAAGGAGCAGAGTTTCTTCGTGCCTGTGCAAGACATCATCGACAACGATTACGACCTCTCTATCAACAAATATAAAGAGGTGGAGCGTGAGAAGGTGGAGTACGAACCTGTAAAAGACATTCTCGCACGCTTGCAGCAAACAGAAGGCGACTATGCCAAAGGCTTTGAGGAGTTGAAGAGAATGTTGGAGGAATAAATATGGACATAAAGAAAAACATAGTCGAAACGACGGAATACAAGCAACAGCAGGGCGTTTCTCTTTATCAAGATGTTTGCCACATCATAGAGCAAGGTAGAGAGCGAGCTTATAATGCTGTGAACCAACAGATGGTTGAGACTTACTGGAATATAGGTAGACGCATCGTGGAGGAAGAACAGCAAGGCAAAGAGCGTGCCGAATATGGAGAGCAAATCATTGAAAAACTTTCCAAGCAACTCACTCTTCGCTATGGCAGAGGATTCGGTCCAAGATACTTGCGTTCATTCCGAAAATTTTATCAGGTTGTTGATAGCTATGAGATTTGGAAATCGCGATTTCCAAATCTTACTTGGACACATATATACAAGTCTTTGCGTGTAGATGACCCTATTGCCATTCGTTGGTATTTAGAAACCGCTTCTCAAGAAATGTGGAGTGTTCGCACGCTCGACCGCAATATATCTACACAATATTACGAGCGACATTTTGCGCAGCCTCAGCTACCTACAGTCGAAACAGAGCCTAATAAATTTGAGTTGCTCAAGAGTCCCATAATAGCGGAGTTCCTTGGTTTCAAGGCTGACACATCTTTTTCTGAAGGAGAGTTGGAGACTGCTATTATCAGTCATTTGCAAGACTTCTTGATGGAAATGGGACGTGGCTTTGCATTCATGGGGCGTCAGCAGTTGGTGCGCACAGACACGCAAGACTATTTCATAGACCTTGTATTCTATAATGTGGTATTGAAGTGCTATGTGCTCATCGACCTGAAAATTGGTACCATCACACATCAAGACGTAGGGCAGATGGATATGTATGTGCGAATGTATGACGAACTGAAACGAACAGAAGGCGACAATCCAACCATCGGCATCGTGCTGTGTTCAGAAACCAGTAAGGATATAGCCAAATACTCTATCCTAAAGGGCAACGAGCAGCTTTTTGCTGCAAAATACAAGACATTCTTGCCGACAGAGGAGCAATTGCGTACCGAAATTGAACGACAAAAACAATTATTCATGATGCAACATGAAGAAAATAATAAGGAGGGGAAATGATGAGAGAAGGATGGGAATATAAGAAGCTAGGGGAATTGTGTACTTCAATTTCTGATGGAAGTCACAACCCACCAAAGGGAATTGATCATTCATTATACAGGATGATTAGTTCCCAAAATGTGTTTGATGATAATTTACAAATAACGGAAGATAACGTAAGATATATAACAGAGTCAGACCATCTTTGTGAGAACAAACGAACTAAGCTGCAAAAGGACGTTGTATTGTTAACCATAGTTGGAACAATTGGACGTTCGTGTGTCTTAAAGGGGAATGAAGGTTGCTTAACCTTGCAAAGAAGTGTTGCAGCTCTACATCCGTCTGACCAAATTATGCCAAGATATCTTATGCATTGTCTCATAGGTAATAGACATACGCTTAATCAGGAAGCTCATGGCATTGCCCAAAAGGGGATTTATTTAAAACAGCTTTCTTCTCTATCAATTCCTCTCCCACCCAAATCGACTCAGCTTGCGATAGTTTCCGAACTTGACAAGATAAACGAGTTGATTCGTTTGAAGAAGGAGCAGCTTAAAGATTTCGACAATCTCGCTCAAAGCCTCTTCTATGAGATGTTTGGAGACCCTGTGGAGAATGAAAAGGGATGGGAGGTGAAGAAGTTGGTTGAAGTATCTTCACTAATAAATGGTAGAGCATACAAACAAAATGAATTATTAAATGAAGGAAAATACAAAGTTCTTCGCGTAGGTAACTTCTTTACTAATAGCAACTACTACTATTCCAACTTAGAATTAGATGACGAAAAGTATTGCTATAAAGGAGATTTATTATTCGCTTGGAGTGCTTCATTTGGGGCTTTCATATGGGATGAAGGCAAAACTATTTTTCATTATCATATTTGGAGAATTCTATTTGATGAGAAAAATTTGAACATATACTATTATAAATACCTTCTGAATACAATGACTAATTTTTTTATGAATGACGTTCATGGAATAGGAATGGTACATTTGACCAAAGCAGGAATGGAACAATACAACCTTCCTCTCCCCCCTCTCCCTCTCCAACAACTCTTTGCCCATCGCATAGAACAGATAGAGCATCAGAAGGCAGAGGTTCAGAAAGCTATTACCGACCTTGAAACCTTGCTTGCATCTCGCATGCAGTATTGGTTTGAATAAAACCGAAGCTATATGACGAAAGAGAATAAAGAAATGCTATTGAGCCTAATTCAACAACACAAGGAGTTAGGCATTAGTGAGCAGATAGATTACGAAAAGTTCTATCTGTACTCTATCATCACGCACTCTACAGCCATCGAAGGTTCTACTGTTACAGAATTGGAAGCTCAACTGTTGTTTGATGAAGGCATCACATCACAAAAGCGCACCTTGGTAGAACAGCTGATGAACCTTGACCTTAAAACAGCATACGACTATGGCATGAAGTGGATAAAACACCATGAAGCCATTACTGTAAATTGGCTAATCACACTTGCGTCAAAGGTTATGGCTCGTACTGGAAGTGAATATCATTCTCTTGGGGGAGATTTCTCTGCAGCCAAAGGCGAATTAAGAAAACTGAATGTGACAGCAGGCTTTGGAGGAAAGTCGTATATGTCGTACTTGAAAGTACCCTCAAGACTTGAAGCATTCTGTGAGGAACTGAACAAACGCCGTATGGCGATTGATAAGACAGATATTGCAGCTATCTATGAACTAAGCTTTTGGGCACATTTTGAATTGGTTTCCATTCACCCTTGGGCTGACGGTAATGGCAGAACATGCAGACTATTGATGAATTTGCTCCAAATAGAATATGGTGTGTTACCTACCAAAGTGCTTAGGGAGGATAAAGCTGAATATATTCAGGCTTTGATAGACACAAGAGAGAATGAAGATATTCAGATATTTCTGGACTGTATGACCCAATTGCATTGTAAGCATCTAAAATGGGATATCGACCAATTTATCAAGTCTATGGCAGATGAAATGGTCGATAAAATTGATTTTGCAGAGGAAATGGTCGATAAATGGTCGATAAAACCAGCATTAGCTAAGAAATTGGCCGATATTTTAATCTTTGCAGACGGAAAGGATGAAATCACTACAGAGATCATCACCAAGCAATTTAACCTAACTCAAACAACTGCCAAACGTTACCTGCGCCAACTTACGGAATTCGGCTATATCGAAGCACAAGGCGGCAATAAGAACAGAACGTATAAAAAGAAATAACGATTATGGCTAAGAATTTTGATTATATCCTGCTTTTAGCAGAAGAGTTGCCAGGCTTCAAACGCTTGCACGAATACTGCGACATGGCTGAAACATTGCAGGCAACATATCCTGAGGCTTCAGCCAATAGTTCGCGCAAAGCCTTGGAATGGCTTGTGAAGAATATGTTGAAGATGAAAGATGCTCAGATGGATGAGCATGAAACACTCAACGATTTGCTTCATAAGCCAGAGACTTATGCTTTTATCAATAATGATGCGAAGCTGGACGATGATATCCGTCTGGTTAGAAAGATTGGAAATTCTGCAAGCCATGACGGTGGCGAACCAGTAAAGAGGGTAAAGGCTTTCCGCTGTCTGCGTGCGCTATATAATGTGGTGGCAGGATTCATGTATCGTTGGGGAGCCATGAAGAGTATCCCCGCTTTTGATGCTACGATAATTCCAGGAAGAATAGATGGTCCTGTGCAGACTACATCGCCAAGTCCACAGGTAGAGCCAGATGTGGTGAAGAGTGTGCCTAAGGAGAATGTAGAGCATCCAAAGTCGCCAATTATTCCAAAGGAAAGTTTGGCGAGCGAGGCTATCACACGCAAGTATCTCATCGACTATATGCTCATAGAGGCAGGATGGGATGTGCTCGAGGTGAAAGGCGATGTGCAAGGTGGCAAGGCTTGCATAGAGGTTGAGGTTGACGGCATGCCAAGCAAGTCGGGCAAAGGATATGCCGACTATGTGTTGTTTAGCCGTGGTGGCAAGCCATTGGCTGTGATAGAGGCTAAGGCTGCGACTCATGAATTGGAAGAAGGACGCCGACAAGCCATACTTTATGCTGATGCCCTGGAACACAAGTATGGTGTAAGACCAGTAATCTATTATACAAATGGATTTAAGACCAATGTGATTGATGGTCTGGGCTATATGGACAGACCTGTATACGCCTTCCACTCTATGGACGACCTGGAACGATTGATTCAGAAGAGAGGTAGGGCAAGGATTAGCAATTTGAGCATTAATGAGAATATCACCAACCGACCTTATCAGCAGACAGCCATCAAGAGCATTGTGGAATGGCTGAATCAGCAACATCGTCGTGGACTGCTGGTACTTGCCACAGGTACAGGCAAAACTCGTGTCAGCATTTCGCTCTGCGATATATTGATGCGCAACGACTGGGTGAAGAATGTGTTATTCTTGGCAGACCGCACGGCTCTTGTCAATCAGGCACATAAAAACTATGAGGCATTTTTGCCTAATGTAACAATGACGGTTTTGAGCGAAGAGAAAGAGCCTAATATGAAAGCACGCATCACGTTCTCTACCTATCAAACCATGATAAACTATATAGATAAGGAGGATAAGAAATTCACCATAGGAAAATTCGACCTTATTATTATAGACGAGGCACACAGAAGCGTGTTTGGAAGATATGGCGCAATATTCAACTATTTCGACTCTTTGCTTATTGGTCTTACTGCCACCCCACGCGACGAGATAGACCGCAGCACTTACGACTTGCTGCAACTGGATAATGGAACACCAAACTATAGCTACGACTATGAGGAGGCTGTTGCCGATGAATATCTTGTGCCATACAAAACGCTGCAGTATCATTCCAAGATTATGGAGACTGGTATAAAATGGGACGATCTGCCTAAAGAACAGCAAGACAAGCTCGAAGATGTATGGGCTTACGAGAAGGCATTGGCTGGCATGAGCGACGAAGAAGAATATCATCGCGACATAGAGTCGAAGGAAATATTCAGCTATCTTATCAACAATAACACCATAGACAGAGTGCTACAGGAGTTGATGATGAAAGGACTGAAGGTGCAGAGCGGAGAAGAAATTGGTAAGACCATTATCTTTGCTATGAACCACCTGCATGCAGAACAGATAGTGAAGAGATTCCGTGAGCTTTATCCTGAAAAGGGAGAACAATACTGCCAACTGATAGATAACTATGTGAAATATGCTGGTGCCTTGATACTTGATTTTGAAGAGCTTGAGAAGATGCCACAGATTGCCGTTAGCGTGGATATGCTCGATACGGGCGTAGATGTGCCATCGGTGCTGAACCTTGTATTCTTTAAGCGAGTAAAATCAAAGATTAAGTTTATGCAGATGATTGGTCGTGGCACCAGACTATGCCCAGGATTATTTGGCAACAAGGATAAGAAGGTGTTCTACATCTTTGATTGGTGCAACAACTTTGAGTATTTCTCTGTACACACAGAGGGTGCTGACCCTGTAGCAGTAAAATCGTTGACCGAACGCCTCTTCTCGCTTCGTCTGGATATAGCCTTTGCATTACAGTCGGCAGAACATCAGGAAAGAGAAGAAGACAAGAAGCTGCATGATGAATTGAAGGATATTCTGCATAGCCAGGTAGACAGTCTGAGCATGGCAAGAATTGACGTTAGAGAAAAAATAGCTAATATTGAGCCATATCGCAACAAGGAAGCATGGACTTGCCTAAACGAGGTTGATTTGGCTAAACTAAAAAGCATAGCCTCTGTTTTGCCTCGTCCTAACGAAAACGAAGCTGCCAAGAAGTTTGATATTCTGATGCTTCATCTACAGTTGGAGAAGGTAGACAGCATGGTGAATGCAGACAAATGCCGCACAAGCGTTATTGCTATAGCCCGGCTGTTGGAGGATAAAATTACGATACCTGTAGTAAAGGCTCGAATAGACACTATTCGCGAAGTGCAGACCGTGCAGTTCTGGGAAACAAGTACGATAGATATACTGGAACGTGTACGCAAGGAGTTGCGCGACTTAGTTCATGTGCTTGAAGAAGGACGTGACGACCGCAAGTTCATCATAGATATTGAAGACACCACATCGTCAGATGACGAAGCAGCAAGAGTTGAGTTGAAGGCAACATACAAACAGCGAGTGATAGAATATTTGGCAAACCATACCGACAACGCAACTCTGAATAAGATTCAGAATTTCGAACAGCTGACAGCTGCCGATATAGAAGAGCTACAGCGCATATTCTGGGAGGAACTTGGCACACGCGAGGAATATAACAAGGAAACAGGAGGCAAACGCTATAATAATAATGTGGCTGCTTTCATCCGCGTAATACAAGGAATAGACCACAAAAAGGCATTAGAAAAGTATGCGCAATTTATCAAGTCTGCAAATCTGACTTCTGAGCAAGAGCAATACCTGAAGAATATTCTCGACTATATCAGCGTGAATGGTGACATTCTGCTTAGCGACTTCATGGAATATCCATTGAAGCTTTATCGTTGGCGCGATGTCTTTGGTAGCCAGTTTGTAAGTCTCAAAGACTTTATCCGCGAAGTACACAATGTGATTTCAATTACTGCTTAATAACAAAAAACTATCGAGTGCAAAACTAAAGCATACATTATGCGATAGTTTTGCACTCGATAGTTTTAGAAGCTATAGCACAGACGAAGAGCGGCGGCGGTGAAGTCGTCATCGTCGTTGGAGATATATTGGAAAGAAGGTTGAATGTAGATAGACTCCGAGAGTTGGCGCTTGAATGTTAGCTCCAAGGTGTATTCCTTGCCCTGCAGATAGCGTGCATATAGACCCGACAAGCCACACTCGTTGCGGCTATCTTTATAGGTGCAGCCTGCAGCTGCATATCTATAGCAACAGCTCTCGCGAGAAGCATTTTCTGAATATTGCAACATGGAAGTAAGACTCTTGTCGGCTATAGACCATAGCTGTTGCTCGCCATATATCCACCATGCGCAAGTGGTCTTGCTCTTAGCATCATCAGCAGATGAGAGTTCGCCTTGTTCGTCTACAGGGAATTGACGAGTGTGTATGGCTGCTCCAGCAAAATATTGTCCGCCCGAATATGCGTATTCCAACTGCGACATATTAAAGATGCCATCCTTCTTTGGTCGCACAAGGAATGGATTGTCATGACGATTCCATCCATTATACCCTACTCCATTATATAGGCTGTTTTTGAATGTCCACCCACCTTTAGAAATGTCGAAATACAGAGTTAGTCCTGAATAAGGATAGTTGGCTATAGGATAGCTTGCGGCTATGGTTGGGAATATGCCACACGAACTATTTAAGAATAGCGCCGTGGCATCAGAGGTGAAGAAATCTTCGCTCACATTCCTCACACCAACAAATAGATGTCCCTGTTTCCATTCGTGCATATAGCCAAGCACAGCTATGGCTGCCACAAAGTTGTCGGCTTCGATATTCGAGAAGCCTTGCCAATCGCCAAGTATGCCATCGTTGGATTTTGCCACATGGAATGTTGCTGCTTCGAATGCTCCTTTACCATTATTCAACGGCAGGTTCATCTCCAATCGAAGCAGATTAAGCCAATTAGTATTTTTATTCATATCCCATTGCCACTCCGTGGTGTATACGCCTCCAAACTCTTGGGCGTGAGACAGGCTGAAACAAGAGATACATGTGATAAATAAAAGTATACGCTTGATCATTTAATCATTTTCCTTTCTAATCTTTTCAATTCTTTTACTTTTTTACTTTTTTACCCTTTTACTTTTTTACCTTTAAAAGCGGTTGCAAAGATACAATTTTTTCTTCAATTAGAAATCTCTAATGTCGCATTAAAGCCTTCTAATTGATTTCATACGTGGCAAAAATCTATAATCTGTAATTTTGCAGTCATGAAAATCTACAGATTTAAAAAACTTAAAAACTGAAGTAGGCAACGCTAAATATATTAAGCCACCTACTATCAATCACCCTACCCCATACTAAAAACCAACATTAAAGCCATTTCATGGAGCAATTCCATGAAATGGCTTTTCTTCTTTTGATTCTATTAACTCATTATGCTTTATTTCTCTTCTCCTACCACCCACACGATATCGCCTACTTCGAAGCGGCGGTTAGGATTTATCATGGTAAGGTTTTTCAGTCCCTCTTCCACTCCCACAACCATGAAGTTATAGCGTTGGCGCACGTTGCTTTCTTTGAGCGTTTTGCCAACAAGCGGACTATCGGCAGTGATGACGAGCTTCTGAAGTTTCATCTCACGATGTTCGATGTCGGCATCCTCAGGCAATAGCTCTGCCTGCATAGCTGCATTCATTATATTAAGCTGTTCGTCGTTGCCTATAGCTTGCAGCTTATCTCCCACGAAGAGCATCATGTTGCCATCAGGTATATTTATGCGATGGCTACCACGCAGAATACTGCTAACATGCACTCCGAAGCGATTACCGAGCTTGAGTTGAGCAAGAGTCTTGCCTGCCCAAAGCGAATCTACAGGCACTATAAACTCAGAGATATGGATATCACGATCAAGAAGATGCCCCTCGAAGAGTGGACGACGTTTGCCACTAACCTGTGCTGCAATATCACGCGAACGAAGGTTTTGCACAAAGAGTCGCTCAAGGCGTATGCTACGATGTTTTAGTCGGCGTGACAAAGCCATGAGCAATACCACTACAAGTGCGATAGTGATGATTAATGCGTTTTGGAATCGTGACAGATAGTTGCAGATATAGAATATGAAGCCTGCGCCTATTGCCACACGCACCAAGACTGTAAATATCAACGGCAAACGATTGAGTCGGCTTTCTGTCCATAGGGCTTTAAACTCCTCGCTATGATTTTTCTTCATAATCATAGAACGCAAGAATGGCGAAATCATAGCCACAGTAAGGACACCCGTGATTCCATTTGCCCACCAATGAAGTTCCCATCCAGGCAGCAGTCTACGCATGAAAGGAAGGAATAGCGAGAGCATTATAGCTACTACCGCAACCGAGAGGATGGAATATATCACCACATTCCACGCCATGGCTTTGAGCAACGCACGCCAATGATTGTTCTCGGTTTGAGTGGTATGGTGAATATCACCCATATGGTCGAGTCGGCGAATCCATTTACGTGGCAATCTACGTTCCATAATTTCGTAGCATGGTATAGCAGCCTTCATCATATATGGCGTGAGGAAGGTGGTGATAACAGATACCGCTACGACAACAGGATAAAGGAAGTCGCTTATCACACGAAGCGACAATCCCAACGAGGCAATGATAAAGGCAAACTCACCAATCTGAGCCATAGAGAATCCGCATCGCATGGCTGTCTTTAGTGGTTGACCGCTAAGCATGAAGCCCATGGTGCCAAAGATTGCTTGACCAACTAATATTGTGAGTACGAGTACAAGAATAGGCACGGCATAGCTCACAAGGATAGCAGGATCGACAAGCATACCTACGGACACAAAGAAGATTGCGCCAAAGAGGTTTTTAACAGGTTCTACTACCGTAGTAATCTTGTCGGCTTCGATAGTTTCGGCAAGAATGCTTCCCATGACGAAAGCTCCAAAGGCAGAGCTGAAGCCTACGGTAGTTGACAATACAGCCATGGCACAACATAGTCCGAGTGCCACAACCACAAGGGTCTCGTCGTTCATCAGTCGTCGTGTTTTGCGGAGGAAAGGTGGAATAAGGAATATTCCCACCACAAACCACAACACAAGGAAGAACACTATCTTGCCCACGCTCTCTATCATCATGCTACCATCAGGATTGGCTCCACGTGCTATCGTCGACAGCATCACCATCATCACAATGGCAAGCACATCTTCCAATATCAGCACACTCATCACAAGACCAGCAAAGCGTTGTTGCCGTAAGCCAAGGTCGTCGAGAGCCTTATAGATAATGGTGGTAGACGACATGGCAAGCATACCTGCAAGAAACAGGCAGTTCATGCGGCTCCAGCCAAACATGGTGCCAACACCTGTGCCCAGCGCCATCATACAGAAGATAATGGTGAGGGCTGCTATGACAGGCGCCATGCCCATCTTCAGAATCTTTTTGAACGAGAAGTCAAGACCGAGCGAGAACAATAAGAACATCACTCCGATATCTGCCCACGTCTGTATATCTGCTTTGTCGACTACCGACATCAAATATGGCATGTGTGGACTCACCAGGAATCCAGCTACGATATATCCCAACACCAATGGTTGGCGTAGCTTCTTGAATAATAAAGTGACAAGACCTGCCACCATTAGGATTAGTGCCAGGTCTTGTATCAAATGGGGTATCTCAGCCATTTATTTTTAATTAGTCATTGTATGTACCGGTTATTTCGCAAATCTTCACTATCACGTCGACAGCCTTCTGCATCACTTGTATGCTCACAAACTCATAAGGTCCGTGGAAGTTTACTCCGCCTGCAAAGATATTTGGACAAGGTAAACCCTTGAAGCTTAGTTGTGCTCCATCGGTTCCGCCACGAATAGGTTCAACCTTTGGACGTACGCCTGTTTCCTGCATAGCACGAAGCACGATATCGATGACATGCATGTTGTCATCAATCTTCTCCTTCATATTATAATATTGGTCGTTGAGCTTCACACTCACGGTACCCTCGCCATACTTAGCATTCATCTTGTTGGCAATATCGAGGAAGAACTGCTTACGGTCTTCGAATTTTTCGCGATCGTGGTCGCGGATGATATAGCTCATCTTAGCCTCCTCAGTACGTGTCTCCATGCTTATCAGATGGTAGAAGCCCTGATAACCCTCTGTAGTTTCAGGGATATCGGTTTCAGGGATAAGGCTATTGAATTCGCATGCCAAACGGTTGGCATTAATCATCTTACCCTTGGCATAGCCTGTATGCACGCTCACACCCTTGATAAAAACCTTAGCTCCTGCTGCGTTGAAATTCTCAAACTCAAGCTCACCTAAGTCGCCACCATCCATAGTGTAAGCCCATTGACAACCAAACTTCTCTACATCGAAATGATGGGCACCCATACCAATCTCTTCATCAGGATTGAAGCCTACACGGATGTCGCCATGCTTTATCTCGTCGTGGTCGCGCAGATAACACATAGCTTGCATTATCTCTGCAATACCAGCCTTATCGTCGGCTCCGAGCAATGTATGACCATCGGTAACGATGAGGTCTTCGCCAATATGGCTATTAAGTTCTGGGAATTTTGTTGGTGAAGATACTATGCCTGGCGAAAGTTCTATGTCGCCACCTTGATAATTCTCCACGATACGTGCTTTCACGTCTTTACCGCTACAATCTGGGCTTGTGTCATAGTGAGATATGAAACCTATTGTTGGTACAGTTTTTTTGGTGTTGCCCTTTAGAGTGGCATATACATAGCCCTTGTCGTCCATTTCAACATCTGTAAGTCCCTCGCGAACGAGCTCTTCTTTCAGATAGTTGGCAAACACAAGCTGCTTTTCGGTACTTGGGACCGATGTGGAATCTTCGTTCGACTGAGTATCGAACTTGGTGTAATTTAGAAATCTTTCTGTTATATTCATAGTCTTGTAAACAAGTGATGTTTTGAAATTAATGCGCAAATATACCTATTTATTTTAAAATAGCGAAGAGATTTCTCACATATTTATATTATATATAGGTTTTCAAAAGTTCAACAGCCAAGCTGATTAATGGTATAAAGGTATAATGGAGGAATATAATGGGAAGTTGTGGCTGTCAAAATGCCGATTCTTTGATATGCATCAAGAATTACATATTTAATGAATAATTTACTGGAAAATATTTGTTGTGTTCGCACACAATGCTTACCTTTGCATCGTCAAAAGGACAAAAGATTGATTCAGAAAGATTGTTTAGGTTAGTAATAGTTTAGGTTTTTAGTTATTTAAGATCAGGATTCTATTAAGGTATTGAGTCTTAGAAAAAGGTAAAAAAGAAAGATTGTTCAGGACGATAGGTATTAGGTTAAGGTAAGAAAGAAAGATTGTTCAGGAAGGTATAAGTCTTAAGAAAAGGTAAAAAAGAAAGATTGTTTAGGACGACAGGTATTAGGTTAAGGTAAAAAAGAAAGATTGTTTAGGACGACAGGTATTAGGTTAAGGTAAGAAGGAAAGATTGTTCAGGACGACAGGTATTAGGTTAAGGTAAGAAGGAAAGATTGTTCAGGACGACAGGTATTAGGTTAAGGTAAAGAATAAAGGATTGTTTCAGGCAGGTATTAGATAATAAGGTAAAAAGAACAGAGAAAAGATTGATAGGATAGCATAGAGATGTTGAAAGCCTGGCTTGCAGTTAGAAACTGCTTGCAGGCATATTGGGGACGGGCGCGTTCCTTTTTTTTTGCCCTTTTGCCAACTATATATCTTTTATCACATAAATTTCGCTTGTATTCTTCAAATTACGAAGATAGAATAACAACAACTATGTTATAGCTGTTCGCTATCTGCTATATTTCAAACAATTAGCGAACAGCAAAGCTCCTAAATAGTTTTTTTCTTAGAGTATTTATTTTAATAGTTCTATTAGAACTTCAATTCTTTGAGTATGTTGCCATCCATGTCGAGCACCTGGATATGGCGATTCTCATAAATAGCAAGAGTTGGCAGATTGCCTCCCTTTGGGAATGTGGGCGAACCTGTATTGCATACTACTGTACCTTCTGCATCAACATCGAGGTGCCAAAGATGGGTGTGACCGTAGAAGAGCACATCGGCATGGCATGATGGTTTATGGTCGGGATTATAGATATGACCATGTGTGAGCCAAATGCGTGTACCATTGTCAACAAGAAGCATAGAATCTTGGAGTACAGGAAATTGAAGTAGCATTTGGTCAACCTCTGAGTCACAATTACCACGTACAGCCACTATATCCTTAGCCATAGCGTTGAGTCGTTCAACTATAGCCTTTGGGTCGAGACCTTCAGGCAATCCGTTGCGAGGACCATAGTTGATAATATCGCCAAGCAGGCATAGCATGTCACATTTATTGTCGGCATATATTTTCAATGCCTTTTCCAACGATGGCAAAGAGCCGTGTATGTCGGAGAGAATAAGATACTTCATCGTATTTTTATTGTAGTTTTTTCTTGTTATCTAATATAACCTATCGGAATAAGGCTCAGCTATCTATATCTGATGATGCAAATTTAGCAATTTATTTTGTTTTAGCAAAATTGCTTAGTGTTGTTTCAGCTTTTTACCTAAATGCTTATACAACCACACGAAGGCTGGAATAAGGAATAAATCAGCCATAACCCATGCTACAGGGTCGCCAAAGCAAACACCATACCATGCAAAAGCTGGTACGAGCCAAAGGCTTACTCCGCAGCGGGCTATCATCTCCATCACTCCACTCAACATAGAGAAGTTGCTATAACCTAAACCTTGTATGCTGTAGCGAAATATCGTGAGCAGTCCGAGACAAGGGAAGAAATAGTTGGCTATTCGCATAAACTGGGCTGCAAGATTCACCACCTCAACTTCACCACTATCAACAAATAGCATCATCATATTATTGGCAAAAGGATAGATAATGGCAAAGGTAAAGATGAAATATACAACCATCACCTTGATGGCAGCTTTCACTCCCAGCTCTACTCTATCCAACTTGCCTGCACCAATATTCTGTCCGCAGTATGTAGCCATAGCCATGCCAAGATTTTCAAACACACAGGTGAAGAGATATTTTATTCGCATTGATGCTGTGAAGGCTGCTACATATATAGTACCCAATGCGTTATTGGCACTCTGCAGCATCACTATGCCAATGCCTGTAATAGAGAATTGTAAGCCCATAGGCACACCATTGTTGAGCAATATGCTAACCTTCTTGTTATCGTATTCTCGCTCGTTGCCTTGCGGAATGAGTATTTGCATATGCTTTTTGATGTACCACACGCAAAGAGCTACCGAAAAGCCTTGCGACAGCCATGTGGCAATACCGGCTCCTTCTACACCCAATCCCATAATGAGAATCAACACCACATCAAGCAATATATTGACCAGAGAAGCAGCGATAAGGAAATAAAAAGGTTGCTTAGAATTTCCCAACGCTCTAATCTGACCCGACAGCAAGTTATAAGCTATAGTGAAAGGGATAGCAGCAAACTGCAATATAAGAAAGGTGTAGGCATCATCAAAAACATCGGTAGGAGTGTTGACAAGGTGTAATATCTTGCTACAGAAGATGCACGACAAAAAGGTTATGACCACAGCTAAGACTATAGCTATGCGGATGCTATTGCTAACATAGGCTCGCATCTTGGCATAATCTTTAGCACCAAAAGCTTGAGCCACAGGAATAGCAAAGCCTGCACATGAGCCATTACAAAAGCCCATTATCAAAAACATAATACTCGACGATGCTCCTACTGCTGCCAATGCCTCAACTCCAATCCATCTGCCCACAATAGCAGCATCGATGATGAGATACATCTGCTGTAGAATGTAGCCCATGATAAGCGGAATAGCAAAACTGATAATAGCTCTTAGTGGCGAGCCTACGGTCATGTCGTTAACGCTATTGTTATTCATTTAGTTACCCTTTTAAATTATAATGCTATAATATAATTATGTATATATATAATAATGTTGGTGCAAAATTACTAAATATATCGTTAACATGATAGCTAAACAACTCAGTTTTTTGTACCTTTGCATCATATATAAATCAGCATACAACAACTTTGAGCAAACATAAATGAAAAAGACAATACCAGTTATAGGCATGGCATGCTCTGTTTGTGCAGCCAACGTAGAACGTAAACTCAATTCTTTAGATGGTATCAACTCTGCCACGGTTTCGCTTGCAGGCCGCACGGCATTGGTAGACTTCAATCCAGAGCAAATAACGCTCGAAGATATGAAACGCGAAATTAGCAATGCAGGCTACGACCTTGTGATAGAAGAAAACCGTAGTGCTGAGGAGATAAACCGTAGAGAGTTTACACTATTGAAACGCAAAACCATTGGCTCGTGGATATTCTCCCTTTTGGTGATGGCATTCAGCATGGGATGGATTTCGATGGGTGCAGAATCGGAGCTGGCAGCACGCAACCTAAACAACCAAATGGCTTTGATTATTGCCTTGGTGAACATGATATGGTGTGGTAAAGGCTTCTATATCTCAGCATGGAAGCAGCTAAAACATGCCACAGCAAACATGGACTCGCTTGTGGCGCTAAGCACGATGATTGCCTTTTTGCTAAGTGCTTTCAACACCTTTTGGGGTGATGATGTTTGGGGAGCAAGAGGCATAGAATGGCATACTTATTTCGATGCCTCGGTGATGATCACAACATTTGTGCTTACCGGAAGATGCTTGGAGGAGAAAGCTAAAGACAGCACAGCAAGTAGCATACGCCACTTGATGGGATTGCAGCCAAAGACTGCCCGACTTATAGATGGCGACAAGATAGAAGAGGTGCCATTGGCAACAATAGGTCGAGGCGATGTGATTGAGGTTAGAGCTGGCGAAAAGATTCCTGTAGATGGCGTTGTGACAGAAGCTGAGAGTTTCATGACTGTCGATGCTGCATATATCGACGAGGCTATGATTACGGGCGAGCCTACACCTGTGGCTAAACGCAAGGGCGACTCGGTGATGGCTGGCACCATACCAAGTCAAGGCAAACTACGCATGCGAGCTATGCAGATAGGCGAAAAGACGGCTTTGGCTCAGATAATAAGAATGGTGCAAGAGGCTCAGGGAAGCAAGGCGCCTGTGCAACGCATAGTAGACAAGGCGGCATTGGTGTTTGTGCCTGTGGTGGCAGCAATAGCATTGGTAACCTTTATTGTTTGGTGGGCTATCGGTGGCAATGCCGCCCTACCCCAAGCCATTCTTTCTGCAGTAGCTGTGCTGGTGATAGCTTGTCCGTGTGCTATGGGATTGGCTACTCCTACTGCCTTGATGGTTGGCATGGGAAAGGCTGCCGAGAAACAGATTCTGATAAAGGATGCTGCCGCATTGGAAAGATTGAGAAAGATTGACGCTTTGGTTATTGACAAGACCGGAACGCTCACCATTCCGAACCAGAATGTAGACTTCACAAAGGCAGATGATATAGATCTTGAAACTCGCGAAACACTAAAGCCTAATGCTGCTGAAGCAATGAGCATTCTGCAGAAAGAAGGTATAGAGGTGTGGATGATGAGTGGCGACAAAGAGGAAGCTGCAAGTTATTGGGCTCAGAAGGCTGGCATAAAGCACTATCAGAGCAAGGTGAAGTCTGACGACAAACAGGCTTTGGTGAAGAAACTACAGGAAGAAGGTAAGAGAGTGATGATGGTTGGCGACGGCATCAACGACACTCAGGCTTTGGCTCTTGCTGATGTGAGCATGGCTATAGGCAAGGGTACTGATGTGGCTATGGATGTGGCACAAGTCACGCTAATGGGCGACGACCTCATGGCTATTCCTGAAGCCGTAAAGCTGAGCCGCAAAACGGTAAGCATGATATGGCAAAACCTATTCTGGGCTTTTGTCTACAACATAGTGTGCATTCCGCTTGCAGCCGGTGCTTTACACATATTCGGTATCGACTTCCAGATTACTCCTATGTGGGCAAGTGGACTTATGGCATGCTCAAGCCTTAGTGTAGTGCTAAACTCACTAAGGCTGAAGCTCGGATAGAAAAGTTAGCAAAGAGGGGAATACAATTGTCTATTCCCCTCTTTGCTTTCTACTAACTTTTTATTAACCTTTCTTTTAACCATAATCCTATACGAGATTGAACTAATACAAAAAAGCTGCGAAATTTTGATTAACAACTATATTTTTTGCTATTCAAATAAATTATCATACAGATAATCAACCCTCTTTAAATGCTTTTTAGTATTTTTGTACTCACCTAATAACAAAATAAAACTACATCTAAAACATGAACATTAAACAAAAGACATGGCATGCTGCATGTATGACAGTATGCCTATCATTAGCACCAGCTCTTGCTAATGGACAAACGTTTGATTTCGAAGATTGCGAAATCGGACAAAAATTCACTATGTGGAATGTAGACCAAGGAAACATTACCGACGAAGCTAAGGCGGTAGCTGAAGTGGTTGCAGACCCTACAAATCCTAACAATAAGGTGTTGCACATCACCGTTAAGACATGGGGAACATTCGTTACCCTCACACTTCCACCTGAATTAGCAGGTCATCTGCTTACTGACAGTAAATCTACACTCAGCTTCGACCTATATCGCCCTACTACAGATGCAGACGATTGGAAACAGTTTCATGCTTATCTCGGCAACGACAAATTATATCAAGACGAAAGCTACCCTTACCAAGGCGATAAAGGACAATGGATTGCGAAACAATATCCTCTTAGTAAGGTAACAACAGCTACCGACGACGAAAGAAATCTACATATCGGTATCCATCACAACAATTCTGAATATTATATTGACAATGTGCGATTAAAAGGACAACACGATGACTATTTTGTGGCTTCAAACAGCAACAACCTCATCGATATATGCAAGAAAAACACATCGTCTGACTATACGGTATGGAATACACCTACACTAATTCCAGAAAATGAAACATTGGATATACGAACAGCTCGCTATAGTTATCTGAATAGTAAGATGGAAGGAGCTGGCATAATAAATCTATATGCTGGTGGCGAACGCACATATCTTGGCAGCAACGAGAAAAACAACAAAAACTATCATCCGGACTGGTCGCTATTCAATGGCACCTTGAATATTTTCCCATACAAAGATGTAGAAGCCAATGCTGGCTTTTATGGATTAGTATGGATGTCAGGCAAGACTTTCGCACCCGATAATGCTGCGCAAAATGCTGCTGACGGCAATATAAACCCTTGTTTTGCAAATACTAAAGTTGTGCTACACGATGGCGCGACCATAGCTTGCGAAAGTGGTAAGCGCGGACTACGCATAGCTCATCTCGACACAGAAGAAGGCTCTACTATTTATGGATATCTGAAAGAAAAGGTTAACAACGACGCTTACTACATGGTTGGCGGCGACAATAGTGATGGAACTCTCGCTGGCAGAATAATACCTATGGGAGGCTCAAACCTAAATATAAAGGTAGGACTTGTGAAAGAGGGTAAGGGTACTTATCGCATCACAGGCAACCAAAACTTGATAACAGGCGGCATCCGCATCATTGATGGTGCTGTAATGGCAAATAATGATGCACAAAAAGCTGAGACAGGAAAACTATCTGGAGCTATAGGTCAGCAGACTTCTGCACAAACACCAGGTGTATACGTAATGAGCAAAGGCTTGTTGGGAGGCGTAGGCAGTATTGGCTCTACTGTAGACCTATACGGAACTCTCTCTCCTGGCGATGGTGGCATAGGCACTCTAATGCTAAAGAACTTCGCAACTACAGAGAAGCCTAATTTAGTATTACATCCAAAATCGAAGATACGAATGGAGGTCACAGATGGCGAACACTATGACCAGCTTGTTGTTGATGGCAACATATCTATAAGCAACAAGATGGAGGACTTCAGCGAATCTAACGAAAAGCCACGTATATATATCACACTAACAAGCAACCCTACTCTTGCTGTTGGCGATGAACTAAAACTCATAACTTGCAATTCTAAGGATGAAGCATTAGACTTCGAAGTAAGATACCCAAAGCAATATACATGGAAGACTGACATCAAAGAAATTGATGGTAAGTTTGCTATTGTAGCATGTGTCACCTCTTTAGAATATGGTGGACAGGGTGAATGGAAAGAAGATAGCGACGAAGAAACAAAGACCGACACTACGACTATAGATATTGAAAAAGAAAAGGCATATAGCGCTCCACTACGAACATATACAGAAAAGCAAGGAAAATATATTGGCACTTGTGTATCTCTATATGATAACAAGATAAATATAGATGACGAAAATGATAGTAAGACTCGCCAACTGATAGACCAGTTCAATATGGTGGTATGCGAAAACGAAATGAAGTTTGATGCCACAGAACCTAACCAAGGCGAATTCAACTATTATAATGGCGACCGACTTGTGGCATTTGCTCAAAAGCATAACATGCGAGTAAGAGGACATGCCTTGGTATGGCACTCGCAGGTGGCAAAATGGTTGAGCAAAGATGGCAAGAAGAACGATAAGAACTTCACACAGCAACAACTGCTCGACATTATGAAAAACCATATCGATAATGTGGCAGGTCACTATAAAGGAAAGGTGGCAGAATGGGATGTTTGTAATGAGGTGTTAGACGACGACCAATCAATAGTTCGTACCGACCCTAACGGCTTCAAACTTCGCACTGCCTCTATCTGGAACTTCGCTGGCGAAGACTATATAGAGAAGGCTTTCCGCTGGGCTCGTGAGGCTGCACCTGATGCACAGCTTATACTCAACGACTATGGCGTGGAATTCCAAGGTCAGGCAAAGGCTGAAGCTTTCTACAACTTGGCCAAGTATCTGAAGGAGAAAGGTGTGCCTATTGATGGTGTAGGATTGCAATGCCACCTTGATGTTGGCAACGTGGACATAGATAAGCTCAAAGCCACTATCGACCGCTTCAAAGCCCTCGGATTACGCTGCGTAATCACAGAGCTCGACCTTGGTATGGACGACAACGAGGCTAACCGCATGCAACAAGCTAAGGACTATTATAATATTGCTCGCATAGCTATGGAGGCTGACAACTGCAATGAGCTAATGGTTTGGGGATTGACAGATGCTATGACATGGCGTGGTGGTCGCAACCCATTACTCTACGACTCTAACCTCACACCAAAGCCTGCCTACTATGGTCTGCACCAAGGATTGCGTGAAACTTCGTCGGCACCAACGGCTATATCTCCACTACCCTATGGTAAACCTTCAGCAACACATGTTGTAGCTGAAACTTACTACAATCTACAAGGACAACGCATCACATCATCTGCTGCAGATAGTATATATATAACAAGTCAGCTAATGAGCGATGGAAGTGTGAGAAACAAAAAGGTCATTAACCGATAATAACCACAAAGCCTACACGTATATACATCTCTGTAAATATGTATATATGTGTAGGCTTATTTTTTTAATTAACTACCTAAGATCTATCAACTATGTGTATTATTCGTTCAGTTCTCTATATTTAATATAGTCGGTACGATTGCTTACACGGCGTAGAACAAAAATATTGCACTCCTTCTCTTCGGTACTACCCTTTTCTTCAGTAAAGCATGTATATACCTTTGCTGTTTCACCATCAAACTCCAACAATTCGGTATAAGGAGCTACAAATCTATCGTTCTTGATATCAAATGGATAATACTCAGATCCATCCAAATGCCATTCGTTGCTTTCATCGCTATACTCTAAGAAACCAAATCGCTTGTCAGGGAAGAATACATAGTAGTTTTTCTCATTTTCCACATTTCCATCCCAGCGATCTATCTCTGTTTCGTTCTCTGTTTCATATCCCTTTGCATGACTAATAAGCCAAGTGCCAACGATATTGTCCATCGTGACAGGCTGCAGAGCATCTGGACGTGCAGGATTTTTGTTTGTCTCTGTACGCAACACATCTGTACGTTTGCTTATACGCACGATGGAGTCAACATAGCATTTTGCACGATTCTCGTCAACGAATTTATAGTCTATCACCATTTTGTTGCCTTCGAGTGACAGAATCTGTCCTTCGAAATCATCGCTCTTGCTCTCCACCTTACCGTTGGCGATAGTGAAAGGATACATACCGTCTTCATTCCATTGTCCCTCTATATCCTCGCTATACTCCATAAATGTAATCACCTTGTCGGGGGTAAACACGAAGCAATTCAAATCAGCCTCTACATCTTTATTCCAACTTTCAGTAATAGTTGTGCCCTCCATACGATGTCCTGTGCTATAATATATTCTCCACGTACCTACGATGTCATCTATGGTAATATTAGTCGTTGGTTTTACAGGAGCCTTATCGCTAAAAGTGATACTATCGACGTTGGCTGTAGGTATTTGGTTTATACATTTACCATTCTTCCAAAGGTTAATCTGCTGTGCCGAAGCTAAGGTAGAAGTCAGCACCAATGCTACTAAAGTAAAAAATAATTTCTTCATAATAACTTGAGTTTTAAGTTGATTCTACATTCTTAGAAAATTCGCTACTTATTATACAATTTATAGCTAATGCCACTTGCGGTACTAATAACACATACACCATGTGGCAACGAAGACAGAGGTACAGACAAAGAACCATTGCCCAAAGCCTTTAACGAAACTGCTTTGGCACCATTTACAGTATAAACCGCAATAGCTTCTTTGGCTTTTAAGCCGTTAATCGTCATTGTGCCATTACTAATACTAAAGACAACTGTCTTTTCATCAGCACCACCTTCCAAATTAATAGCTGTTTCCACATCATCTATCATCTCCACTCGTTGTACATCAGCAAGTGCACATGTAATTTGCTCCTTGCCATCAACATACAACACAATTTCGGTATCAGATGTTTTAATTACCGGATGATGAGCAAAACTAAAACATACCTGTTCACCATTGCGCAACAATAACTTTGCGCCAGGTTCTGCTTGGCTAAAGTTTATAACTCCAGCCAATAATCCTAATAAAATAATTCGTAAATTCTTCATTGTCATATTAGTTTTATGAATCAAATAATTGTGGCGTAACTACAATCCACTTTACAACTGCTTTATTTGGCAAATATAAAGCATTATCATCAAATAGCCAAATTATTTGCACAAAATAACGTTAACACACAGCTACCAACTTCGGTTTTTGTAAATTTTGCATCATCGTAAAACCACAGTTAAAATCAAATTAGGACAACAAGGAATAGTTCCCAGTGTCTACAATTCCTGTATAGCTTTTGTGATACTGTCTACAGAAATAGTTTATTAATCAAAAAAGTGTCTAGTAGAATCAAGAAAAGACATAGTGAAATCAGGAAAAGACAGTATCACGTGATACTTGCCCAAGTAATACGTGATACTTTGCAAAGTAATACGTGATACTTGCCCAAGTATTACGTATTACTTTTTTATGGGTATTTTACAATGAAAAAATGAATCCTTCAATAAACATTGGATAATTTTGATTGTAACTAACTAAAATATTGAATTACTTCATATGCTGAAGGGGGTATAGCATAGTACCACATGATAAACGTAAGAAGCATTATAATTAGTGACCTTCATCGTTTCAAACTGTTTTTATCAAGTTTTTTCGCAATGCTAAACGATGCACAAAAAATGCACAAATTTGCTTCAAAACTAAGAAATTAAGAGCAAAATACACTTTTGAGCACATAGCTCAAAAGTAGGATTAATAGACTTAAATCCTTGATTATTAAACGATTAAAGGATGTACGCTTCAAAACGAAGTATACATCCTTTAATCGTTGTGGAGCTGGTGGGATTCGAACCCACGTCCGCACAAGGAAACCATACGCTTTCTACACGCTTATTCCAGCCTTTGGTTTTCGAGGCATGGCAAGACCTGGACCACCAACCATACCCTTATCTCCTAAATTTCACTCATGCATCGGAGCCTACACAAGCTATTTCCGATTGTCCTGCACCGCTTGACCCTCAGATTCGGAACAACATCCTTGGAGCGATGTCTCGTTCCATCACCTAGTGACGGAATAAAGCCAGTAATCTACTGTACTTCGATTAGGCAGCGAGAGCGTAATTGTTTTCGCCAATTAAATTTTATGTCCACTATGATTATGGAGATAGCCGACGAGTCTCCGCGTGCTTACGTACCATTTCATCTCGCCGTCAAATCCATGTCAACCCCAAGACTACGTAGATACTTTGATGCAAAGATATCCATTTCGCCACAAATCACCAAATAATTTAGCATTTATTTGAAGTATCTGTGTTTTTTTCTTACTTTTGCAACCACTAACACACCTAATAACCACTTAGTTAACTATAAAAGAGATTAAACCATAAACAATATGAAACAATTTCAACTTATTATCACTACCATGCTCTTCATGGCAGGACTCACTAACTATAGTCATGCTAAGAGCGAGTGGATTGACATTACTGAAGAGCGATTGGTAAACCCAGGGTTCGATGGCAACAGCAACAAAGGATGGACGTTTGTTTCGAATGCAGGCTCGCAAGCTGTAAGATGCGAGTCGATGGAATTTTGGAACGGAACTTTCGACATATACCAAACTATATCATCGCTGCCCGCAGGACATTATAGGATGTCGGTACAATCGTATTATCGTTGTCAAGACAATAACAACGGTTATCCAAAATATACCGCTGGAACGGAAGATATTACCGCCTATATGTATGCAGGCAATACAAAGCAGGAACTGAAAAGCATCTATTCTTTCTATTTTACAGAAGTTCCTATGGATGGCACATGGAGTACATGGATTAACGGACAAATGGTATTTTTCCCTAACACCATGGAAACTGCCACAAAGGCTTTTAGCGATGGAGCTTATCAAAACGCTATGGAATTCGACCATAATGGCGGTGACTTAAGATTAGGCTTGATAAACGAAGTGTTCACACAAAACAACTGGTGCATATTCGACAATTTCAAACTTGAGATATATGATGAAGTTGTCGACATAGAAAAGATTGAGCTGAATGCTTTAAACAAAGAAATGATAGTGGGCGAAACCACAAAGCTCAATGCTACAGTTTTGCCTACTAACGCCACTTACAATAAACTGATATGGGAGAGTAGTAACAATGATGTGGCTACTGTTGATGCCAACGGAAATGTATCTGCTCGTGGCGAAGGTACTGCTATTATCTATGCCAAGAGTAAAAAGAATACTAATATAAAAGCATCATGTACTATAAGCGTTAAAGACAACCAAGCTAAGGCTGGCGAGCTCGTGATAAACGAGATTATGGCATCAAATGTTGACGAATTTGTGAGTCCAGCTTTCCAGTTTGATGGTTGGATAGAACTCTACAACCCTACTGACAATGCGGTGGGACTAAACAATTTATGGTTTAGCGATGATGCTACTAACAAAAAGAAATGGAGAGCACCTATAGATATGGGCACCATTGCTGCCAAAGGCTATAAGGTGGTATGGATGGATAGCAACAAACTATGTCACACCAACGTAAACTTGAAACTAAAAGTTGATGGCGGACAATTATTCATCAGCGACAATAATGGCAATATAGTATGCGAAGCTTCATATCCTGAAAGTATGGAGCGTATATCATATGCCCGCACTACGGATGGTGGAGAAGATTGGGCAAATACAGACACTCCAACACCTGGCAAGGCTAATACCACGGCAACTTTTGGCACAGCACAGTTGGAAGCACCAATAGTGAAAGAGGGATCTACGATATTCAAATCAAGCATGACGGTAAATGTAGAGATTCCTTTAGGATGCACTCTTAGATATACTACTGATGGAACATTGCCAACAATGGAAAACGGACGTACCAACAACTTAGGACGATTCACAGTTAAAGAAACAACAAACTACAGATTCCGTCTATATAAAAAAGGTATGATGGCAAGCCGTGTAACTTCACGCTCGTATATCAAGTGGGACAAAGACTATAAATTGCCAGTATTGGCTGTTGTCACCGACCCTAAATTCCTTTATGACGACTCATTGGGAGTATATGTGCAGGGTGTAAATGGTATACCTGGCAATGGAAAAAAGGAGCCTTGCAACTGGAATATGGACTGGGAACGCCCTGTAAACATGTCGTATATCAACGAGCAAGGCGATATGGTTTTCAATCAGGATGTAAATCTTGAGATGTGTGGAGGATGGAGCCGTGCATGGTCTCCCCACTCTTTCAAACTCAAGGGCGAAAAGGAATTTGGCGGGAATAAGAACCTCAACTATCCATTCTTCTCTGCAAAACCTTATATCAGAAATCGCACTTTGCAGGTTCGTAATGGTGGTAACGACAACAATTGTCGTATCAAAGATGCTGCATTCGCTACAATAATGCAGACTGCAGGTTTCGATATCGACTTGCAGAGCTATCAGCCTGTTCATGAGTTTATCAACGGACAGTATATTGGTGTGCTCAATGTACGCGAACCAAACAATAAGCATTATGCCTATGCCAACTATGGCTATGACAATGAGATGATAGAGCAGTTTGAGATGGGACCTGATAGTGGATATGTGCAGAAGGAAGGAACTGGCGAATGCTATCAGAGATTGTATAATCTGTCGGCAGATGCTGCTAAAGCTAATACCTACGAGGAGATAAAACAGATATTGGATATCGACGAATATACCAATTATATGGCGGCATTGATGTATACAGGCTGTACAGACTGGCCTCAGAATAATATAAAAGGATTCACACTAAAGGAGGGAGGAAAGTTCCGCTTCGTTTCGTTCGACCTCGACTTTGCCTTCAATACCAACGATCCATTCAACACCTTCGAATGGAAGCAAAATTATACTTTCGACGAACTGTATAATGGGTTGCCACGTGTACAGCAAGAGATTAAGTTTGTTACCATATTCCTCAATATGCTTAACAATCAGGATTTCCGCAAGAAATTCATTGACACATACTGTTTGATGGGTGGTAGCGTGTTTGAACCACAACGTTGCAACGAAATCATAGACAGTTTGGTAACAAAGGTGCAACCAGAAATGGCTTTCAAGGGCGAAAGTCCTAACAATTCTGCTAATAGCATGAAGGGAAGCCTCTATGACAGACTTGCTACAATGATAAATGCTCTAAAGAGCTATTGGCGAATGAAGCTTACCGAAGCAACACCTGTGGATGGCATATTAGCAAGCGACACCAAAGGTGCAAGAATAGAAATCAACGGAATTGATGTACCTACGGGCAAATTTAACGGCAAGCTATTTGCTCCTGTCACTATCAAGGCTGTGGCTCCGGCAGGATATAAGTTCGCAGGATGGAGAAGCGCTACTGAAACCGGCTCTACTATATTAGCACAATATAGCAACTGGAAATATTACGACAAGGGAAGTCTCGACAAAACCAATTGGACAACATCACAATACAACGACAACAATTGGCAACAAGGCAAAGCACCTTTGGGATATGGCAAAGACGGACTAAACACCACCATATCATATGGAAACAACAGCCGGAACAAATATCCTACTTACTATTTCCGACAGACCATAAACCTAACCAAAGCACCTAAAGCAGATAGCAAGGTTTATATGAATATCGTAGTCGACGATGGCTGCATCATATATGTAAATGGAAAGGAAGCTTACAGATATAACATGCCACAGGGCAATGTCAATTTCAACACAGTAAGTTCTACATATGCACCAGGCAACCCAGACCATGCCACCATCAGCTTTGATGCGTCGCTACTTAAAAAAGGTAGCAACTTAATAGCTGTAGAAGTACACAACAACAGCATTACAAGTTCTGACATATATTGGGATGCCCAGATGGTTGCAACAATAGGCGAAGGCAATGACAATAGCAACTATAAATATGTTGAACCATCGATAGAAATGCCATCAAGTAGCTTTAACCTCGTGGCATGCTACGAGAAGACGGATAAGCAGATTGAAGAAGGATATACTCCTGTAAGAGTAAACGAGATAAGTGCAGCTAATGATATCTATGTAAATGAATATGGCAAAAAAGCCGACTGGGTGGAACTATACAACACTACCGACGAGGATATCAACGTAGAGGGAATGTATCTGAGCAACGATGCTAACAACCTAAAGCTCTGCACGCTTGATAAGGGAGAAAGCAATGCCAACACCATTATTCCTGCAAAAGGATATATGGTGGTATGGTGCGACAAACAACCTTCAAGCATCGACCTTCACACCTCGTTCAAGCTCAGCGCTGGCGGAGGTGTAGTAGCTCTAACTTCTGCCGACGAATCATGGACAGATTCGATATGCTACCCAGCCCACGACGGCTACCAATCTATAGGTCGCTATGTAGATGGTGCACAATCGGTATACTTGTTCCACACTCCAACTATCGGCAAAGCTAACCGCATGAGCGAATATACACAAAAGATTGCAGAACAAACATCAGGTGTAACAAACCTCGTTGCCCTTAATACAAACACCATAACCATACGCATGGCAGCAGGAGCACTTGTCGTAAGAACTAAAGCTCGCGAGGCAAGAATTGAGATATTCACCCTAAGCGGACAAAAGGTTACCGAGGCAAATATGAGCATAAACAATGGCTACGGTATGCTTTCTGCATCGCAACTATACCATGGATGCTTCATTGCAAAAGCTACAGATAGTAATGGCAAGGTGGCAACCTGCAAGTTTACAAAATAACGACACAAACATTTAACAATTACATTATAATTAAGCAACCTCTTCTTTTGTTTTACGAAGAGGTTGCTTTTTATTTATACGCTGACAAACACTTTTTTCAATAAAAAATGCGTAACTTTGCAACATTTTAAGGAAAAACGAGTTTATACTTATATAATATAAAACAAAGATGAAAAAGTCGATAATAATATCAGCATTGTTTGTACTATTCTCGCTATCTACATTCGCCCAGTCAACGATGACCGACGACCAGGTGATGCAGTTTGTTGTTAAAGAACATGAGACAGGTTCGTCACAATCACAGATCGTAACCAAGCTCATGCAACGCGGTGTAGACATACAGCAGATACGCCGAGTGAGAAGCAAATACGAGCGCGATATGAAGCAAGATGGTCTTGGCGTTTCGAAGCAGAATGCAGAACAAAGCAACAGCCGATTGAGAAAAAACAACGGTAAGACTAAAGATGACCTCACAGACAACAAAACAAAAATTCCTATCACCGATAAGGCTACTGCCACTACTAAGCGTGTGCAGAACCTTCCAAAATGGCAAAAGGAATACGACGAAACAAGCGATGAGTTCACAGCTATGCAGGGTGAACTCAACGGAATATTGCCTGTAGATACAGCAGAATGGATAAGCCAACTGTTGCAGGAGAAAGAAAAGGAGAGAAAGAAAGTGTTTGGTCGCGACATCTTCAACAACAAAGAATTGTCGTTTGAGCCAAATATGAATATCGCTACACCTCAGAACTATCGTCTTGGTCCTGGCGACGCAGTATTTGTAGACATATATGGTGCTTCACAAAAATCTATTGAAGCAACAGTATCTCCTGATGGCGATATCAATATCGAAGGCTTCGGACCTGTACAGGTGAGTGGACTCACCGTGGCTCAAGCAAACGCAAAACTTCGCTCCACTTTGGGTGCGCGCTATAGCAGCAGCAAGATAAAGCTCAGCGTGGGTCAGACAAAGACTATCATGGTTAACGTGATGGGCGAGGTAACAGTACCTGGCACATACACCCTCTCAGCCTTTGCAACAGTATTCCATGCCCTATACATGGCTGGCGGAACCAACGACCTTGGTACTCTGCGTAATATTAAGGTATATAGACACAACAAGCTCGTTTCTGTAGTCGACATCTACGACTATATCCTCAATGGTAAGTTGACAGGCAACGTGCGTTTGGCAGACAACGATGTCATCGTGGTTGGACCTTACGACTGCTTGGTTAACATCACCGGTAAGGTTAAGAGACCTATGTTCTACGAGATGAAGCGCAACGAGAGCATGAGCTCGCTGCTGAGATATTCAGGTGGTTTTACTGGCGATGCCTATACCAAGTCGGTTAGAGTGTTAAGAAAGACTGGTAAGGAATACTCCGTATTCAATGTCAACGAATTTGACATGTCGTCATTCCATATTGCCGATGGCGACTCTGTAAGCGTAGACTCTATATTGCCACGATATGAGAACACTGTAGAAATTAAAGGTGCAGTATTCCGCCCTGGTATGTATCAGCTTGGCGAAAATATCAATAGCGTACGCACACTCATTGAGCAGGCTGATGGCATGACCGAGCAAGCTTTCACCAACCGTGGTGTCATGCATAGAATGAAGGCAGACCGCACACTCGAAGTATTGAGCGTAGACCTTGGAGGCATTATGAGTGGCAAGGTTGCCGACATTCCTTTGAGAGAAAACGACGTATTGTTTGTTCCTACACGTCAGGATGCTATGGTTGAACGTACCATCACCATCCATGGCGAGGTGCAATATCCTGGTATATATAAGTATGCTGACAATGAGACAATCGAAGACTTCATTCTTCAGGCAGGTGGACTCACCGAATCTGCTTCTACCACAAAGGTAGACGTGTCACGCCGTGTCAATGATCCAAAGGCAACAGTCAACGACTCTGTAATTGCCAAGACATACAGTTTTGCATTGAAAGATGGCTTCGTTGTTGATGGAGAGCCTGGCTTTGTGCTCATGCCTTATGACGAGGTATATGTAAGAAAGAGCCCAGGATATAGCACACAGCAGAATGTAAGCGCAGAGGGCGAAGTGATGTTTGCAGGTACATACACTCTTAGCCGCCGCAATGCTCGACTCAGCGATCTCTTTAAGAAAGCAGGTGGTAGCACCGACCTTGCTTATATCAAGGGAGCTCGACTAATGCGTAAAGCAAACGAAACAGAGAAGGCTCGTATGGAGGCAGTATTGAAAATGCAGCAGGAACAGCAACAGAAGAACCTCTTGCAACTTGCAGCCAGCAGTAATAATGCATCTGCTATTACTCAGACAGCTAAAGATGCAACTAAGGAAGAACTTAAGAAATTCTCTGTACCTGAGGAATATCCTGTAGGTATTGACCTCGCTGAAGCATTAAAGAACCCTGGTTCTGATGCCGACATGATACTTCGTGATGGCGACCGCCTCATCGTGCCTCAATACAATGGTACTGTTAAGATTAATGGTGCTGTGATGTATGCCAATACCGTGGCTTACGAAAAGGGCAAGCGTATATCAAGTTATATCGACGAAGCAGGTGGCTTTGCAGCCGACGCCAACAAGAGCCGTGCTTATATCATATATATGAATGGTAAAGTGGCAAAGGTTGGTCATGGAGCCAAGGTTCAGCCAGGTTGCGAGATTGTAGTACCTGCCAAGATGAAGCGTAAGATGAGTGTTGCCGAGACCATGAGCTTGGGTAGCAGTATGTCAAGTATTGCAGCCATGATTGCTACAATTGCAAACTTGAGCAAGTAGGCTTATTCTGAGAATGCAAAAAATCCCCCAACAAAATTACAACACCATGAAATATCCTATCGGTATACAGAGTTTTGAGAAACTACGTAAGGAAGGGTTCCTATATGTAGACAAGACCAAGTATATATACGAACTTGTAGACCAAGGTGTATACTATTTTCTGAGTCGTCCGCGACGTTTCGGAAAGAGTCTTCTCATATCTACCATAGAGGCTTACTTCCAAGGAAAGAAAGAACTCTTCGACGGACTGGCTATACAGCAAGAGGAAAAAGAATGGAATAGTTATCCCATTCTACACATAGACCTCAATACAGCCAATTTCCGCGAAGAAGACAGCCTTTATACCCTACTCAATGACTATCTATGCCAATGGGAAAGCGTATATGGCACAAGAAGTTCGGAAAATACTCTTGCACTTCGCTTTAAGGGAATAATAGAAAGAGCTGCCGAGAAAGAGGGACGCAATGTGGTGATTCTTATAGACGAATACGACAAGCCTATACTGCAGACTCTACGCAACCCTGAGTTGCAAGAGAAACACCGCAACCAGCTGAAAGCCTTCTACTCTGTACTAAAGACACAAGACAAATATATCAAATTTGCCTTTATCACAGGTGTAACAAAGTTTGGAAAGGTTAGCGTGTTTAGCGACTTGAATAACTTGACAGATATATCAATGGACAACCGCTATGTTGCTATCTGCGGTTTGACAGAAGAAGAGCTTGCTTCAAACTTCAAGCAAGGTATCGAAGAGTTAGCCAAGACTTACGGAGATACAATAGAAGAAACTATCGCAAAGCTAAGAGAACGATACGATGGATATCATTTCGAGGAGCACACCATAGGTATATACAATCCATTCAGCGTGCTAAATGCCATGTCAAGAAAACAATACAAAGACTATTGGTTTGAGACTGGAACTCCTACATTCCTCGTAGACTTGCTAAAGATGCACAACTATCGATTACAAAATCTAACCACAGAACGTGTATCGAGCGATGTCATCAATAGCATAGACTCTATGTCTACAAATCCAATACCTGCGATTTATCAAAGTGGCTATCTCACGATAACTGGCTACGATGAGAGATTCAAGAAATATCTGCTTGGCTTCCCAAACAAAGAAGTAGAAGAAGGATTCATCAATTTTTTGCTACCTCTATATTCTTCAGCAGGAACCGACTCGCCATTCATAGTAGATGAGTTTGTTCATGATGTGGAAACAGGAAAACCAGAGCAATTCATGCAACGTATGAAAGCCTTTTTTGCCGGCACCAGCTATCAAGTGGTAGGCAACGCTGAGCTATATTTTCAGAACGCGATGTACTTGGTTTTCAAAATGATGGGATTCTACACGCAGGTTGAACGACCAACAAGCGATGGACGTATAGATGCGATTATCCAAACAGCAGACTATATCTACATCATAGAATGCAAACTCGACGGTTCTGCCGACGAAGCATTGGAACAAATAGCCACCAACCACTACGATGCCCCATTCGCTATGGACAAACGTAAGTTGATTAAAATAGGTATCAACTTCAGTAGCGAGACACGTGGAGTGGAAAGTTGGAAAATAAAAGAATAAAAAATAGTTTTTCCAAAGTTAAAGGACAAAGAGCTTGCCATTCATAATTGTTAAGCAAAAAAACAAATAGCGCTTTCACCACACATTAATGACAACTTTTAGAATACATACAGATAATTCAAGAAACAGGATATTAACAACTAATATTCTGTTTTCTGCTATTCTTAAAATCATAAGCCTTGCAACATCATTGTTAATAGTCCCAATAACCATAAATTACCTAAACAACGAAGTTTATGGCGTATGGATGACTATAACATCTATTATTTTTTGGATTAATACATTCGATATAGGTTTAGGAAATGGCATGCGTAATTACCTAACCAAAGCTATCTCGGAAAATGATTTTACGCTTGGTGGCAAATATATTAGTACGACCTTCATACTCTTAACACTTATAGCAATAGGAATTGGCTTATTACTATTGGTACCATTGCTCACTTTAGATTTCAACAAGTTTTTTAACACAAGAATTATTAGCAATTTTGATTTACAAGAGGCAATAATTGTTGCTGTAGCCTTTACGTTAGCCAACTTTGTATTAAAAAATATCGGCTTCATATTTGTGGCTATGCAAAAATACGCAATAAATGATTTATTGTCAGTTTCTGGTAACATTGTTTCTTTGGTAATAATCTATATATTGACACTATGTACAAAAGGACAATTAATATATGTAGTATTTGCATATACAGCCACACATTGTATAATTTACATATTAGCAGCATTCCCATTATTTTTTAAGCATCCAGAACTAAGACCACAATTCAATAAATTCGACAAAAATTTGAGTAATCAAATTGTAGGCAAAGGATTAGGATTCTTTGTTATACAAATATCTAGTTGCTTGGTAATATTTGGAGCAGCAAATGTATTTATAACTCAATTCTGCGGTCCTACGGCAGTAACAACCTACAATGTAGCTTATAAGTTCTTCAATCTTTTAGTTATTGCCTATACCATCATTTTATCTCCTATGTGGAGTGCATATACTGACGCATATGTTAAGGGAGATATGGTATGGATAGAGAAAACTTATTACAGAGCTCTAAAACTGTGGGGAATATCAATTATAGGCGGTATTGTAATGTTACTTTTATGTCCATACTTCTATCATTTATGGATAGGGGATAAAGTTTCCGTTCCGTTTACCGTTTCTTTGTGTACACTAATATACGTTTCTTCTTTCAATTTGAATAATTGCGTAACTTACCTAATAAATGGGTTAAACAAAATTAGAATTCAGATAATTACTTCTTTGATTTTTACTATCGTTTACATTCTCGTAGTATTATCCATAGGAGATCATTTTGGTATAGAAGGAATAGTCTTGAGCATGTCGGGATGCTATGTATTTATGGCAGTAATACACCTTTATCAATGTCATCTTTTAATTAAAAATAAAGCTAAAGGAATTTGGAATAAATAAAAACATAACCAATGCAACGAAATAACACTTTAGACCTTTACAAAGGATTAGCTATTACATTAGTTTTAATTGGTCATGCTATACAAGCTACATGTAATACTTTAGGGTTAGATTGTTTTGACAATATAGTTTTCAAAACAATCTACACATTTCACATGCCATTATTTATGCTAATAAGTGGCTATCTTTTTTATTACTCGCTACAAAAGAGTCAAAACTACATACACATTTTTAAAAAAAGGTTTGTTAATTTTATATTACCAATCATTACATTATCATTATCAATAACTGTATTAACAATTATCTTTGGTAAGAATCTAACTATACATATGGTTCTTAAGAACTTATTCCAAGATGTTTTTTTGTGGAGATTTTGGTTCTTATGGTCTTTATTATTGAATACATTTGTTGTATCTATAGCTTACAAATATAGCAGAAATTCAATAATTACAATTACTCTCATAGCAATTCTTTTTCTTTTTATACCAGACAATATTATTTTGGCTGAACATAAATTTGTTTATCCTTTTTTTATATTAGGATTTATTGCAAATAAAAAAAGCTTCGTTAATAAACTCCACAATAATAATATTTCCCTATTATTGCTAATCATATGCTACTCCATATTATGGTATTTTTATAAACATGATTATTATATTTATACCAGTGGTTTTTCAATAATTGGGAAAAATATTTCTATTCAAATATATTATGATATCTATCGTTTCATAATTGGTTGCGTTGGATGTTCGTTATTCATGTTATTTGTATACAAATTAAAGACACTAAACATTCTTAGGATTTTTATTTTTTTAGGACAAAGAACCTTGGGCATATATGTCTTACAAATGTTTGCGATGGCATTCACAAACAAAGTACCTACTGTAGGGAATTCATTTGCCTTAAGTTTTATTATAATGCTACTAGTATTAGGTAGCTTTAGTATTTTAGGTACACTTTTGTCTGAAAAAACAAGCCTATTAAGGTTCTTAGTTTTAGGAAAAACAACAAATCAACAAAAATAAACTATATATATATTTGATCATTACAAAAAAAACTCGTAATTTAGCAAGATATTAAATGAGTAACAAAATTAGTGTCATAACAGTTGTATTCAATGATGTTGCAAATATTCGTAACACCATGAAGAGTTTCTTCTCGCAAACGTGGGAAGACAAGGAATATATTGTCATTGATGGTGGAAGTACAGATGGTACAGTAGATATTATTAAAGAATATGCTCATCGCCTTGCTTATTGGTGTTCAGAAAAAGACAATGGTATATATGATGCCATGAATAAGGGTATTAATCATGCATCAGGTGATTGGATAAACATATTAAATAGTGGAGATGAATATGCTTCACCATATGTATTTGAAAACATTTTCACTAAAAATGACTATTCGTCAACAGACATTATCTATGGTGATAGTATTGAAAAAAGTGATGTTGCAATGAGAAGAATCCACGCTTCCACTAATACATCATTACTAACGAAATGCCCTATATTTCGACATGGTTCTTCATTAATAAGAGCTACTGTACATAAAGATAATCTCTATAAAACTGAGCTAAAGAAACAATATGGTTATTCATTGGATTGGTTGATGCTAAACGATTTATATCGCCAAGGGTGTATATTTACAAAAACGGATAACATCATTGAAATATACCAAAAAGAAGGTATTTCAAATAACCAATATCAAAACCTATGGTATAATTACAAAATTACATCACGCAATTCTTTTGCTATTAACAAATTGGTTTTCTTTATAAAAGCTGTCGGGCATAATGCATTGAAAAATAGTTTTCTTTATAAATGGACTAAAGCGTTCGTATTGGAATATATTCCAAACGACATATTACCTTTAATACCAATATGGAATATCAGGAAACTATATCTTTTAGCAGTAGGAATGAAAATAGGTAAAGGTTCACTAATCATGAAGAATACCTATTTTATAAATGCTAACCTGCTAACAATTGGGGAAAACACCCATATTAATAGAGACTGCATTCTAGATGCAAGAGGCCATATAGAGATCGGAAATAGTGTTTCTATTTCTCATCGTGTTAATATCATGACAGGATCGCACGATATTAATTCACCTACATTCATGGGAATATTCAAGCCTATCAAAATAAAGGATTATGCATGGATAGGAGTTAACGCAACAATACTCCAGGGTGTTACAATTGGTAAAGGAGCTGTAGTCTGTGCAGGAGCAATAGTTACAAAAGACGTTGACGACTATTCTGTAGTGGCAGGAACACCAGCAAAAGAGATAAAAAAAAGGGTCAATTCCCTTAACTACAAATGTAAATGGAATTCTCCATTCGCATAGTATGCATTAATTGTATCATTTTAATAGTTAATCCAATATAAACATAATTATAAAATGGAGAAAAAAGTTAGTAAAGAAATCGATGTCATAGACATATTAAAAAGAGTATTCATTGAATGGCGCTTATTAATAAAAGTTATTGCTATTGCAGCAATAATCGGAATTGTTATAGCACTTAATACCGAAAAAAAGTACACGACAACAGTTATTTTGGCACCAGAACTATCTACTGGATCACAAATGGGTTCTAGTTTATCAAGCATAGCTTCAATGGTAGGAGTAAACTTAGGTAATGGAGCAAATGGGATAGACGCTATATATCCACAAATATACCCAGATGTGCTTACATCTTCGGATTTCATCCTACATCTTTTTGATGTAAAGGTTAAAAAATTCGAAGAGCCAAAAACTATGTCCTACTACAACTATCTCACTTCCGAAAAGAGCATTCCTTTTTGGAGTTATCCTTCTATCTGGCTCTCACAATTGTTTACCAAGAAAGATAGTACAAACAACAATGTTATAAACAAATTTTCTCTTACAAAAAGACAAGATATCGTTCTTAATGAAATAAGAAGTAATATCGCTTGTATAATAGACAAGAATACTAGTATTATAACAATTTCTGTCACAGATGCAGACAAGCAAGTTTCTGCTATTATGGCAGACACCATTCAAAAGCAATTACAAGAATATATAACTATATATAAAACAAAAAAGGCACGAATGGATTTAGCTTATGCAGAGAAGTTATATCACGAATCCAAAGCGCAATATATACAGGCGCAACAAAAGTATAGCGCTTACTCCGATGCTAATACCGATATTATTTTGGAAGCTTTCAAAGCTAAACGTGAAGAATTGGAAAATGAGATGCAACTAAAATACAATATTTATACACAAACGGTACAACAACTACAGATTGCAAAAGCTAAAGTTCAAGAACAAACACCAGCATTTTCTGTAATTCAAAGTGCCAGTATTCCATTAAAAGCATCAAGCACTCCTAGGTCTTTCATTGTTTTGTTATATGTATTCTTGGGTTTTGTCTTTGATGCCCTATGGGTGGGTATTTTTAGAGATGCTATTAAAAAAGCTAAAGAAGAAAAACTATCTTAATTACAATAACACACGCAATGTATTCAATACCATATATAGCAATCATCATTATTTTTGGCTTGCTTTCACTATTTTGGATAGATACTGATAGCAAGAATAACAAGCAGGCATATTCGCTTGCTTGCATTGCTATATTTATTTTTTTCTTTGGCTTTAGAGGATTTATTTGTGATGACTGGATCAACTATTACCCCGCTTTTCAAAACTGTAGCTTTGACAAAGTAAGCTTTAATCTTTTGGAATATAATATAGAATGGGGGTTTGAACCAGGCTTCACATTGCTTATGGCTATATGCAAAGCTCTTACCAACAACTATCACTTCTTGGTATTTATATGTACCTTGATAAATGTGTCATTATTATTGTTTTTCTTTAAAAAAAGATTAGACAACATTCCTTTAAGCTTTGTCATTTTTTTAACCTTCGGTGGTTATGTAATGAGTACAAACCTTATGAGGAATTCTATAGCCATACTGATATTTGTTAATGCATTAACGTACTTAGAGCAAAGGAAATTACTTCCATACATTGGATTATGCATACTTGCAGCAACTTTCCATGTATCAGCACTTTTATATCTTCCTCTATACTTTATCATAAACTACAGATACAACAAATACGTATACTTAGGATTATTTATCATTGCCAATGCTATATTCCTATTACATTTACCTGTAATTACCATAATATTAACACACATTTTAGGTGATGTCGGTGGTCTTGTTCAAATGAAGATAGAGAGTTATACTAGTGGAAACCTTGACGAAATGAAGACCTTGTCTATCGGTTATTTAGAAAGGTTATTCACTGGCATTATGATTTTCTGTTATTACGACAAGTTGTATGAATTAAGAGAAGAAAATAAAGTTTTTATAAATCTTTTCTTATTATATATTCTCGCTTCATTTATGTTGAGCGAATTTAGCGAAATCAGCTTACGAGTGTCAAACTTGTTTATATGCGCTTATTGGATCATTTGGATTGATATGATGGAGTGTTTCTCTATAAAGAATAATCGAAGATTATATATATGTTTCATTTCACTCTATTGTGTAATAAAAATGATAGGAAACACCAATTTGATAACATCTCTATACGATAATGTCTTATTTGGTGCGAAATCATTTGAAGAAAGACTTTATATTCATAATAGATATTCAAAACAATAACAAACTTATGAACATTACAATAATAACTCCAGTATTCCCGTACCCTCTTAATTCTGGAGGAGCTCAGGCGCAATTCAATATGATTGACAAGTTAAGAGCAACAAACAAAATAACACTTATCTACATAGAAAAAAGTCCTAAAGATAAGAAATACGAACTGGAATTAAAACAGAAATGGCCAGATGTTCGTATAGTTGTTTTTACATACATTAAACAACTTCAATCTTTGGAATTTCTCTATAATAAAACTAAACGTGCTTTCAAATTAATGTTCATGAAACATAGTGATCGTTTTAAAGCAGAACGAGCACTAATGCCATATGGTGTATTCTATACTAAAAAGCTAATTAACTTTATTAACAAGACTATTAAAGACGCACAAACAGATATTATTCAGGTTGAATTTTATCCATGTCTTCATATGGTTAATTATCTTCCACAATATATAAAAAAAATATTCATTCATCACGAAATTAGATTTATAAGAAACGAAAGATTATTATCTTCTATTTGTCTAACAAAAAAGGAAGAAAGTTTATACGAGAAGATGAAAGCTCAAGAAATAAAAGAGCTAAATTGTTACGATAAAGTTGTAACACTAACCAATATAGACAAAGACATCCTAAAAAAGAACAATGTTATAAAGGAGATTGTATGCTCTCCAGCTGCTATTAACTCTCAAATTCAAGAATACGGAAATTGGCAAGGAAAAATCCTATTATTGGGAGGGTATAGTCATAAGCCAAATGTTGAAGGATTAGAGTGGTTTATAAACGAAATTGCTAGTAAACAAGACTTGCATGCTGATATTCATATCGTAGGAAGTGGATGGCCTGAAAAACTTATAGACACTTATCGAGCAAAATGTACTAATCATATTATATATCATGGTTTTGTAGAAAATCTCTACGATATTGCTCAAGGAAGCATTATGGCTATACCTATACTTACAGGTAGCGGTATGAGAATGAAAATATTAGAAGCATCAGCAATGGGATTACCTTTCATAACTACATCTGTAGGAGTTGAGGGACTAGAATTTACAGATAAAGACTCGTGCATTATTGACGATTCTCCTTCTGGGTGGATTAAAAATTTACAACTTCTATGTACAAATGAGGAGATAAGGAAAACTATTGCCACCAACGCTCAATATATATTTAAAACAAAATATTCTCTAGATGCTGCCGTAAAACAAAGAGAACAAATATATCATTTCATCTAAACCTACACATGAAGAATATTGCCATTTATTGCGTCACATATAATTCATATAATGCATTATATAATTTTCTTGTATCATTAGATAATCTAACAAAAGGAGATTTCTCGTTAATGGTATTTATTGCTGATAATAGCGATAAAAATACCCAGCAGATATCATATACACCATATAATTATGAACTTAAGACTTTTACTATAGGAAAGAACTTAGGCTACTTTGGTGCTATAAATTATCTTATGCAAAGAGAGTCGCCTCTAAATTATGATTTTTCTATCATAAGTAATGTTGACTTAACTCTAGATAAAGATATTTTTGTCGAATTGTCTAAAAAAGATGAAGATGTTGCATGGATAGCACCACAAATATATTCAAACGTTGAACAAAGAGACAGAAACCCAAAAATAATAAATAGATACCCAAAAAAGAAACTTAGCATTCTAAAAATATTATTTCATTATCCGTTGTTATACAATATATACACACGCACTCTATACAACAGAAAGAAATTCTTAAGATATAATAAAAGGAGAATCTATGCAGGACATGGCTCATTTATTATTCTCACAAAAAAATATTTTAACACATGTGGTATAATAGATTACCCAATATTTCTATTTTGTGAAGAAATCTATCTTGGAGAACAATGTTATAGAAATGAAATGACTGTAATGTATGATCCATCATTAGTGGTATATGATACAGAACATGTTTCCACCGGTCAATTCAAAAGCAAGCAATACTGCAAATACAATTATGAGGCTATAAAATATATTCTCAAAACATTCTATTAAGCTTTATAAATACTATCTACCCCATCTTTCTTATAAAAAAGAAAGATGGGGTAGATATTTACATATATTTACATTTTCATTACACACAAACATCTTTTTCCTGTGTGTACCGAATCAAAACTAATTAATTTTCCATCTTCACTACAACGTGGATGCAAATCACATTTCCAATGTTTATGCTCATTAGGCGAAACAAAGCACTTAGGACTTTTAGCATCTGCGAGTAATATAACCTCATCTGTTTTACGATTCACCTTATACAATTTCACATGACGCCATTTGTCTGGATAGGTATCAACTAAAAACCAATCATCATCAATAAAATGATGATGTCCATCACTATTTAATTGAGGATAAGCACAACGTTTCCATATCTGCATATCTGGAGAAGAAAAATAGACATGCGAATCGACATTATCTACTCTACAATATGCAACAATACCATTTTCATGATTCCAAGCATAATGCGAAACCATGCCCGTTGTTGGCGAAGCCATCATTTTCTTAGTTTCTCTATCATATACTATAAGACGGGTATTACGTGATGTACCCTTGTACCAACGATGTAGAAATGCTATGTAGCGATTATCATAAGAAAATTCAGTATGAGTAACGAAATGCATTTTACCATCCATTGATGATTCATGCTGAAAACATGCAATTTCTTCTATACTCAACAGCAAATCTCTTTTATTGTTAATCAAATCTACAATAAACAATCCTGTATCTTTAGGAGTGTCGTCATCAAGATATGCTTCATCACAAATCGCATAACCATATCCAGGCATATTTCTTTCTAACCTACCATAACTAAAGCTAGTGGCCCAATTTCCATCATACGAGACTGAGTCTATAGGAAAATCTATCTTTTTGTTATTATTTTCAGCTGATAAAACATCAACAATTCGCGAACATAAAATATCATTTTCTGCATCATTAAAAATCACATGAGTATCATCAACCCACTGCAATCTACATCCTTTATGATAATTCCAAGCATGTGTTTCTCCAACTTTATGCCAAACATCAAACTCTGTTCCGGAATAATATCCTACCTCTAAAACATCATTTTTTGTTGGCATTCGCAATGGTATAAGCAAATGATTCGCTAATAACATTTTGTTATCTTTGCTAAATGGAGTACAATCATGAAATCCAAAAAAACTATCTTCTTTCACTAATGGTTTAACTATGAACTTAGATTCATAGTTTGGTAACAAATCATAGAATCCTTGATACATATTTCTCAAAAGATTCTTTAATACATAATTATTCTTTACACGTTTATATACAAACGCCTCTATTTTATTCATAGCTTAATTATTATAATTTCTTGTTTGTTCAGAAATATTAGATTATATTCCTTTTATACTTCAAAAATACTGCATAAAAACGAAACTACCAAACAATTAACAAGTTTTCGTTTATACAAAATCATTTTCTTAATAAAGTGTATAGAAAAAAAAGAATTCTTTTGCCATTCCACATTATTATTCGTACCTTTGCACTTCGTAAGAATACCAATAATGACAGAAGGTCTCGTATCGGTGATAATGCCTACTTACAACACTGTTGATTTTTTAGCAGATAGTATAGAAAGCATTTTGAACCAAACATATACAAATCTTGAATTGTTAATCACTGACGATTGCTCTTCAGATAAGAACACTATCGACCTATTGAACAAATATGCTCAAAAGGACGATCGTGTAAAATTGGCATTTCTAAAAGATAACCTCGGTCCAGGCGTAGCACGCAACAATGCTATCGAACGTGCTCAAGGACAATATATAGCTTTCTGTGATAGCGATGACCGCTGGATGCCCAACAAACTTGAACTACAGATTGCTGCAATGAAGAATGGAGGCTATACTCTATGTTGTTCCTCATACATAATCTGCGATGAAAATAACAATAATATTGGTATCAACATCTCGCCACAACACATCACATTCTCTATGATGAAACGCGATAATAAAGTGGGATGTCTGACAGCAATTTATGACATACGTGCATTAGGCAGAAAATATTACATGCCTAAAATTCGCAAACGTCAAGATTGGGCTCTTTTTCTTGAGATAATAAGCAATTGTCACAATGCCTATGGTATAAAAGAGCCTTTAGCATACTACAGAAAGCGTGTTAATTCGGTATCAAGCAACAAGATTGCTCTAATAAAATACAATATAGCAGTATATCGACAATGCTTACACTTTGGTAAATTCAAGTCTTTGGCTTACTTTGCATTCTGTTTTCTACCATCATACACTGCAAAAGTTATAAAACAAAAGATTGATTCTTTCAAATATCGCATTAATATTCGTACCTTTGTATCTTAAATTTAAAGATACACGTATTTTTTATCGTAATTATACAATATGTTTCTTTATGATGCGTTAATATAATAAAACACATCATAAGGAATGGAACAAACTATTGCAATGTCCATAGTAAGACTAAACGACGAGAAAGGTGACCGACGCTTCATAGAAGACGGCATGAACGAAGTGGAACGCAACACCAAGCGTATCTTCGATTTTGTAGTGGCAGCAATCTGCTTAATAATATTCTCCCCTCTCTTTCTCATCTGCTATATAGCAGTAAGGAAAGAAGATGGCGGTCCTGCTATATTCAAGCAGGAGCGCATAGGAAGGTTTGGCAGACCATTTTACATCTACAAATTCCGCAGCATGAGAGTGGATGCCGAGAAAGATGGTCCTGCCCTTTATCAGCATGAAAGAGATGACAGAATGACAAAGGTTGGAAAGTTCCTTCGCGAACATCATCTTGACGAGTTGCCTCAGCTTTGGAATGTATTTATTGGCGATATGGCTTTCATTGGTCCACGCCCAGAGCGTAAGTACTATATTGATAAGATTATGGAGCACGACCCACGCTATCGCTATCTATATCAGATACGCCCAGGCGTTACATCTTATGCCACTCTCTATAATGGCTATACCGACACCATGGAGAAGATGCTTCGCCGTCTTGAGTTAGACCTCTACTATCTTGAGCATCGCTCATGGTGGTTTGACTTCAAGATTCTTGCAAAGACATTTATAAACATTGTATTTGGAAAGAAATTCTAACACATAAAAAAACAACCTTCATACCTTATAAAACAATAATGGTGTACCACTGGCGCTAAAAGCCTAATGGTACACCATTTTTAGTTTCTTTACTTCTAAGAAATATTTTATTAGAACTTTCTAAACACGAGGAGCAAAGTCTCTGACTTTAGTTGCATCTTGCTACCAGTAAGCTGCATCACCTCAAAAGTTTCACGGAGTTTGCTTATTCCGTAAGGCTGCAAAACAGTTGAATCTTTTACTTCTGGGTCATCCTTTCTACGGTCAGACAAGCGTGCATCAAAAAGCATGAGTTTACCATCACGATGAGAGAACGAGAAGATATATTTGTTTTTGCCAACTTGTGAGCGTTCGCTTACCTCTACAAACATAGACTGGACAGACCAAAAGACTAACTCATTGCTCATGTCACAAACCCCACCTGTGGCTATAGTATCAACCCTTTCAAGATGCCAAAAGCCATCGAGCTTATCGTTGTCGTGTGTTTCTATCTCGCATGCAGAAAGCGAAAATAGCGCTACCATCGACAACAGGATATATCGTATTTTATTTCTTTTCATATTCTTTCTTCAATATACTTTTTTACCTTTTTACTTCTTTACTTTTTTACCTTTCCCAATATTCCATTCTTTCTTATAGTAAACTGGAATCCGCTATTATCTCCAAGCAGTTTACCGAAATCCATACCATAGGCTGCGGTTACATGCCAGTTGTGTGGCAAATGATATGCAGCCTCAACCATAAAGCTGGTGTTATGTTGCTTTTTAGCAAACGGAATTTCATATGTACCATAGCCCTCTTGGTAGGTGGCAAGCACACGATAATCGAGGTTTGCTATTGGCGAACCATTAAAGCCAAGGTGGAAAGCCTTAAAACGATTATCATAGAAATATATATTGCCATTCTCATTATATATAGGTGAACGGAAAAGAGGATTACCCATGGCTTGTCCCCAATGTTGCCACCCTGGATAAATATAGTGGTTGTAATAGTTATCATTGCCACCAACATGGTTTTTATTACCCTGCGTATGGTCGTGATATATTGGTCCACTTTGATATTTACTGCTTATATACTCTACAACCACTCCTTTGAGCCATTGATGATATTTCAGTTGTAGTTCTATACCGAGCAACCAGTCGCTGAAGTCGTAAAGGATAAATCTACGTTTCTTCTTTGTGTTCCATTCTGCACCTGTGCCATATCCATCATAGTCAACTTGGAACATAGAGGAATGGTCTTCGAAATATTTATCGGCATACACACCCAGTTTCCAAGTGTCGCTTTCGTAGTTGAGTCGAGCGAGCCAACTACCAAGATGATTGCCTTCTGCATTCTGATATACAGTTCCTGTTTCTGGAGCATCAGCACCACCAGGGATAAAGGCTTTCCACATGCCTTTTAAGCCAGAATTGCCATTCACTATAGTCTCTGTACCATCAGGATTTGCATAATGTGTTGTACCACCATATTGTGCAGCCATCTCCAATCCAAGTTCCAAAGTTAATGGTGTGAAGCCTTCAGGATTACCTATCATGATATAGCCTGCTTTGGAATGATACATCACATCATCGACATATTTGCTTTTTCTGCCAGTAAACTCATGTTGCCAATTGTCGTCGGTCATCTTACCAAAGGCTATATGTCCTTTGAAGCGAACCATATTATTAAAAATAGGTAGCACCCAATATTCCGGCAACGACAATCTCACTTGTGGCACAGGTCGAGCATTAATACCAAAGGTCTGCGACCCACTACTTAAGAGGTTGTTCTTAAGTTGCATCGGATATTGCTTGCTTCCAATACTCAGCGCACCATGAAGCCAACGAGCCTCAACAAACGCTTGTTGTACAACCACATTGCTTGTGTAGTTTACAGGTATGGCAACATCCAAGCCATAGCCAACAGCCCAACGATGAGCAGAATCAGTTTGCAAAGGGCGCACCACAGCCACTCTTGCATAGCCATTCTTCTCGTCGAGCGAACTAAGACCATATTTATTGGCATTGAGCCACAAAGGAGTCTTGCCATCCGAAACAGAGCCTTGCGACTCTATCATATATGTGATGTTGTGTGTCAGATCGAGCTTTCCTGTGTTCTCATCCTCCTGCCACGCATATTGTGCCTTGGCAGAAAGAGATGTTGCCAAAGCTGCTGATACCATATATATATATATTCCTCTCATAATATAGTATTAACGTATTTTTTACCTTTTTATTATAATAGGTCTCATATTATAACATTCTATTAGCCAACACAAAAAGCATGATGTAGGGAAATTCCCCTATGGTTTAGGGAAAAACCTTTTGGATGGTTTTAAATAATGTCTATCTTTGCAGAAGATAAAGAACATGTAAAACAAATAAAAACTCTACACATATGAAAAAGATATTATTAGCCCTTGTGGCATTGCTAACGCTGACAACTTCAGCACAGGCTATGAGTTATGAGCAAGCTCGCGAGCGTGCTTTGTTCTTGACAGACAAGATGGCTTACGAGCTCAACCTCACCGACGACCAGTATGAGGCAGCCTACGAGATTAACCTCGACTATCTGATGACGGTGAATACCTACGACGATCTATATGGTGAATATTGGCGTCAGCGCAATCTCGACCTTAGCTACATACTCCTCGATTGGCAGTATCGCTCGTTCTGCGCAGCTTCATATTTCTATCGTCCAATATATTGGAATGCAGGATGCTGGCACTTCGGAATCTATGCTCGATATCCACATCGCACATATTTCTACTTCGGTCGTCCTCACTTCTATGCAGTTTATCGTGGCGGACATAGTTGGCGCACAAATGGTGGTAGATCATGGTATCATGGCAGAACATATGGTGGACCACGTCCTGGTTCTGACAGAAGATGGGGTATGAGAGATGGCTTCGATCGTGGCGACTATGGTCATGGATACCATGGTAACAAGCCTGCACGATTTGGCAATGGTAGTCAGAATCATGGACAAGCCATTGGTAACAGACATTTTGGTAGCGGCGACCGCGGAAGTAGCACACGCAATAATACAAACAATGGTTCTACATCAGTAAACGGTAGACCAAGCAGCAATGGTGGATTCAGATTTGGAGGAAGTTCATCAACAACCACTCCTAACCGCACCTTCACTCCTACCAATGGCAATTCTACAAACAATCGTGTAAATAGCTCTACATCAAGTAGCACTCCTACTCGCACCTTTGGTGGTAACAGATCAACAGGCTCTTCATCATTCGGTGGCAGCAGCTCTTCATCAAGCAACCGTTCGTTCGGTGGCAGCAGCTCTTCATCAAGCAACCGTTCGTTTGGCGGCAACAGCTCTTCATCAAGCAATCGTTCATTCGGTGGCAGTAGCTCTTCATCAAGCAACCGTTCGTTTGGTGGCAGCAGCTCATCATCAAGCAACCGTTCATTTGGTGGCAGCAGCTCATCATCAAGCAACCGCTCATTCGGTGGCAGCAGCTCATCATCAAGCAACCGCTCATTCGGTGGCTTTAGCCGTTCATCAAGCACACGTTCTTCTGTAGGTGGTGGTGCGAGCAATGGTGGTAGCCACTTTGGTGGAAGAAGATAACTCTCTCAATAGCACTTTCTCTAAATTGATATAAATAAAAAAGGCAGGTGTCTGCTCCAAGAAATTGGAAACGACACCTGCCTTATTTCTTTTATAGCGATAATTCTATTACATCGGCATTCTTCATTTTCTGAATCTCATTCATTGGCTTACCAGTATACACACTCTGTATAGCCTTATTGATGATGCCATGACCTACGGCAAGCACCACCTTGTTGGGATATTCAGCCTTTAGCCATTCCATAAACTTGCTGGCACGAGTCTTCATATCTGCCAATGACTCTATGTCATCGGGCCATGTTTTATCCTTAAGATCAGGAATAAACTTACCAGTAAAACTTCCCCAGTCACGCTCACGAAGCAGAGGTGTGGTGCGAACTTGCATGCCATGTGGCTCTGCAATAATCTCGCAAGTCTCGATAGAGCGATATAAGTCGCTCGAAACAAAGGCATCAATCTTTGCATCCTTCATACGCAAAGCCACCTCATGTGCCTGTTCCCTACCCTTATCATTGAGCATGCCAGGAGTTTGTCCTTGCAATATCTGCTTCACATTGTCCACGGTCTCGCCATGGCGCACTAAATATAATTTTGTCATACCAAAAGTGTGTTTTTATCTTTCGAGAGGCAAAAGTACTAAAAATAATTGCTACTTTGCAAATAAGTTGTTATTTTTGCATCTGTCATAGATTATTATATTATCACACACGTCATAATTAAGCTAAAATTACAAACTAAATCATGAAAGTACTACAAGGTTCAGCATTCAGAGCCATCTGCTCTATTATAGTAGGAGCATTGTTGGTGAAATATAGAGAACAGACTGTGACATGGATAACCATTGCGATGGGAGTATTGTTTTTCCTCTCTGGTTTAATTTCATGCCTAATATACTTTTCGCAGAAGCGTCATGCCGACGGTCCTCAGCTCTTTGATGCCAATGGCAACCAGATTCTTGGCACAAAGCCACAATTCCCAATAGCAGGCATAGGTAGCATCATACTTGGTATTGTTCTCGCCATGATGCCTGCAACATTCATCACCGGACTGATGTATGTATTGGCAGCAATATTGATTGTTGGTGCCCTAAACCAATTCTTCACTCTTGCTTCTGCCACACGCTTTGCTCGTATTGGCTTGGTATGGTGGTTGATGCCTTCGTTGGTATTGCTTGTTGGCATAATCGCTGTAGTGCGACCTTCCACAATAGCCAGTGCTCCATTGTTCGTCATTGGCTGGTGTATGATGCTTTATGGTATGATAGAATGTATCAACGCCATAAAGATATATAGAGTAAAGAAGGCATTCGAAAAACTTGCCAAGGCAGCCGACGAAGCTATGACAACTGAAGCAGAAGACACATCAGCAGGCGAAGCTATAGAAGAGAAATAAGAAATAGAAATAATATAAAAGACAAGCACCATGCTATGGAGAGCAAATCTCGCATGCATGGTGCTTATTTTATTTATATCATTAACGAGCTGTTATTCCTTAGGAATAATGCCTTCGATATACTTGCACAATATAGCAATACCCTTAGCATTCTCACCACCTTGTGGTATTATGAGGTCGGCATATCGCTTTGTAGGCTCAATAAACTGCTCGTGCATAGGCTTGAGCACTTCCAAGTAGCGATCAACAACCATGCTGACTGTTCGTCCACGGTCGATAGTATCGCGCTGTATGTTGCGTATCAGTCGCTCATCAGGGTCGCAATCCACGAATATCTTTAAGTCCATAAGGTCGCGAAGCTTCTTGTTGAGCAATGTCATGATACCCTCGATAATGATAACAGGCTTTGGCTCTACATGTATTGTCTCTGGCAAGCGGTTGCACTTGAGATACGAATATGTAGGTTGCTCAATAGCTCTACCCTCTCGAAGTTCGTGCACCTGCTTGTGCAAGAGTTTCCAGTCGAAAGCATCAGGATGGTCGAAATTGATGGCATGGCGTTCTTCATCGGTCATGCCTGTGGTATCGTTGTAATAAGAGTCGAGAGGAACAACGGCTACATAGTGAGGAGGTAAAGCCTCTACAATCTTTCTTACCACAGTTGTCTTGCCTGAGCCTGTACCTCCGGCAATACCTATTATTGTGATATCATCTTTGTTCATAGTGCATATATATAATAAGGTGTAAATTTAAAATAGATAATCGAACATTGTTTGGTAAATCTCAGCCTTGCTTTCTGTCTTCATCGGATAAGCACGCGAACTACTTGGCATACGATATAGGCGAATGGTTCTGCCTTCGAAACTGAACTCTGTATAGCTTCCAACCTTTGGCTCAGCGATACCATAGTGAGAAGCAAAGACTGAAGTTGCCAACTGTCCTGCCGTTACCACCGCTTTACATTCAGGCAATGTGCGAAGCATAGCGTCGAAATCTGTCTGCTCCACAATCTGCAGATCTTTATCAGAAGCTGTATTCTTAGTTCGTATCACCTTTGTTGCAGTATCATACATGGCGATACCCTTATCGTTGAGAAACTCTATTATCCGCTCAAGGTCGAAGCGCTTCTCCTCAGGCTTTATAAAAAAATCTTTCTTGCCAAAGAAGCAGATTCCAAAGATGCGCCACATATCATTGGTGAAGTTAGGATAATAGAACTTCATGCTCCAACGTTTTTCCGCAGGTGGAAATGTGCCAAGCATCAGCAGTCGTGCATTCTTGGGCAAGAAAGGTTCGAAAGGATGACTTTCTGTTTGCATCATCAATATTTAATATTAGCGATAAGCTTACTTCTGCTCCTTGACAAGATATACGCAAACTGGCAAGTGGTCTGAATAACCATCGAGCCAAACACCGCCAGCAGTAGTACGCTTAGGGGTGCCCTTATATTTACCTTCTGTCTGGAACAAATATGGCATACGCTGAATGGCATGCTTCCAGAATGTGAGCTTAGAGAAGTCTTTCTTACCTGCTCGGTCAAGAAGGTTTGGTGTCATCACAATCTGGTCGAAGAGGTTCCATGCACCATTATAAGATAAGGTACCTACACCTTGCTTTGCCAACAGATTATACCATGGGTTATACATGTCGCCATCCTTAACCTTAGAAATCTCTGGTTTTGCACCCAATATCTGACACATACTCTTGTCTACAGGGTCGTCGTTCATATCGCCCATAACGAAAATCTTTCTCTCAGGATTTTTCTTCAACAATTCGTCCTTGATGGCTTTCACCTGGCGAGCAGCAGACTCACGATAGAAAGGACCGCTGAAACGGCTTGGCCAGTGACACACGATAACAGTCACAGGTTCGTCAGCCAATCTGCCATGAATGGTCAGGAAGCCACGAGTCTTAAATGCGCTATCTTTCTCAAGCTCCTGCACATATTGATATAAGGTGTCGCTTTCGAGTTTAAACAATGCAGGATTATAGAGCATAGCACAATCGATGCCTCGCTTGTCTGGACCTTCTATATGCACAAACTGCATGTTGCGAGCCTTAAGAGCAGGCTGATTAACAAGGTCGGTAAGCACCTTAGCATTCTCTACCTCAGACAAACCAATCATTGCGCAACCCACATTCGGCAACACATCAGTACCCATATCGGCAAGAGCGCGAGCCATGTTGTGGAGCTTGTGTGAATACTTCAGTCCGTCCCAATGATAAGAACCATTAGGCAAGAAGTCATAGTCCTTCTTTCCCTCGTCATGACAAGTGTCGAAGAGGTTTTCCTGATTGTAGAATCCTACTGCATAAACAGAATACTTCTTCTGTGCAGATGCAAAAAAGGACACGAGCAGCACAGCTGCAAAGGTCAAAAGTAGCTTTTTCATATAATTATAAATTTATCTGCTGCAAATATCGTAATTTTTATCTAATAAAATGCATGTTTAATGAAAAAATAATAAAAAAGACTCGTTATTGTCGAATATATTTATTTACTTTGCAGAATAATCATTTATTAATCCAAATTATCTCTTATGAAAAAAAAGCTAACTTTAGCTGTGATTGCTCTCAGCTCTACTTCTTTGGCTATAGCCCAAAATGACTCTATAGGTCAGATGGGTGCCATTATGGGCGAACAGGCTTTCACTTTCACGGAGGCACAGTTGGGTGAGGAAGACAACTTTTCACAGAATGTCACCATCATCAACTCTAACTCAAATATCTATGCCTCTCAAGTGGGATATCTGTTCTCGCCAGTAAGGTTCAGGTATCGCGCCTTTAATCAGAAATACAATGATGTCTACATCAATGGCGCGCCAATGAACGATATGGAGACAGGTCAATTCCGCTATTCTCTTGTTGGTGGTTTGAATCAGCAGACAAGAAACATGGACTCTGCAATGCCTTTCGAAGAAAATGCATTCAACATGTCAAACATGGCGGGAAGTAACAACTACGACTTCCGTCCTGCCAACATGGCTGTAGGCCAGCGTATATCTCTCGCTGGTGCTAACCGCAACTATACCGTACGCGGTATGTACACCTATAACAGCGGACTCAACTCTAAGGGTTGGGCTGTTAGTGCCAACGTCACTTATCGTTGGGCTGACAAGGGTTATGTAGAGGGAACATTCTATAATGCTCTTTCTTACTATCTCGGTGTGCAGAAACTCTTTGGTGAAAACAACAAACATTCTCTTACTTTCGCCACATGGGGCAACCCTACCGAACGTGCATCGCAGGGAGCTTCTACCGACGAAATGTATTGGATTGCTAACGACAACACTTACAACCCTTATTGGGGTTACCAAAACGGTAAGAAGAGAAACTCTCGTATCGTTAACGACTTCGCTCCTACAGCTTTGCTGACATGGGATTGGAAGATCAACGACGATATGAAGGTTACTACAACTCTTGCTGGTAAGTATGGTTGGTATAGCTCTACAAAGCTCAACTACAATAATTCTGACAACCCACATCCTGACTACTGGAAGATGTTGCCATCAAGCTATTATGATGTTTGGGGCGACAACACACAATTCCAAACTGATCAGGCTTTGGAAGATTGGAAGTTGGCTTACGAATACTTGAGCTCAAGTAAGGCTAACCGCCAGATTAACTGGGATCGTCTATACCTTTCTAATAAAAATGCATCTGCTCAGGGTGCCGACGCTATGTACTATATCCAGAAGCGCCACAACGACCAGAGCATGATAACATTGTCGTCTACTCTCAATGCTCATCTCGACAAGAAGAGCAAATGGAATATTGGTTACTTGCTTTCTACAAGCAACACCAAGCACTATCAGACAATGGACGACCTATTGGGTGCAACAACATTCCACAATATCAATACTTACGCCATCGGTACATACGCTCCTGGTTCTAACGAGGTGCAGTACGACCTCAACAACCCTAACCGTGTTGTTGGCGAAGGCGACAAGTTTGGCTACGACTACGATATCCGCGTAAACAAGGGTTCGGTATGGACAAGCTACACTCGCAACATGAGACGTTTCAACGTCCTCGTTGCAGGACGTATCGGTGCTACTTCTATGGAGCGTAATGGTAAGATGCGCAATGGTTTGTTCCCTAACAACTCATATGGTAAGAGTGGTATGGCAAACTTCTGTGAGGGTGGCGCAAAGGCTGCCATGACATTCTCAGCAGGTCATGGTCACACATTCTCTCTCGGTGCTGGCTATCAGTGGAATGCTCCTACAGCATCTACAGCTTTCCAAGCTGCAGAGATGAACAACGACTTCGTGAAGAACCTCAAGAATGAGCGCGTATTTAGCAGCGAGTTCGGCTATCAGTATCAGAACGCTTGGGTGCACGCCAACGTAAACGCATACTACAGCCGTCTTGACAATGTTACTGAGTGGACATGCTTCTACTTCGACGACATCAACTCATTCTCTTATGTTTCATCTACTGGCAACACCAAGGAATACTATGGTGTTGAGGCAGGTTTGAAGTTCAAGCTCGCTTCTTATCTCGACTTGAAGTTTATCGGTACTATCAGCGAGGCTAAGTATATTGACGACGCTAATGTTCGCTACTTGAACTCTACACAGGGTACATACAACGACGATATACTTCGTTGCACAGGTATGCGCGAGAGCGGTACTCCTCTTACAGCTGCTGGTGCAGGCTTTAGCTACCACCAGGGTGGATGGTTTATCGACCTCAATAGCAACTACTACGACAGAATCTATCTCAGCTACTCTACATACTATCGTATGGATGGTCCTTTGAGCAAACTCAACCAGGAGCCTTCAGCACAGGATAAGGGTAATGGCGGATTCATGCTCGATGGTAGCATTGGTAAGACATTGCGCTTGAAGACTGGACAGTTGAGCATCAACTTGATGGTTACCAATATCCTCAACAACACCCGCATCTGCACAGGTGGATACGAGCAGAGCCGTTCTGACGTCACATCATCGGGCAACGCACGTTCTTACAGATTCTCTAAGAATCCTAAGAAGTACTATGCATACGGTACAAACGGCATGATTAACTTGACTTACAGATTCTAAACGACTCACTGAAATGAAAAATATTAAATATCTATTAATGTTAGTGCTCGCATGCAGCCTGTTTACTGGTTGTATGGACGATGATTGGGACACTCCAAACGCCGAGGCACTAAATAAAGCCTATGGCAATCAAGAGATTGCTGAGACTAACGTAATCACCATCGGCAGTTTGAAGGAAAAATACGAAAGCGTTATCAATGCGTCCACAAACTCTTACGAGCAGATTACAGAGGATGTACAGATTAAGGGTCGCGTAGTTGGCAACGACATCGGTGGCAACATCTACAACGAAGTGTCTATCGATGATGGCACAGGTGCAATCCTCATCTGCATCTCTCAGGGTGGTTTGTTCTCTTACCTTCCTGTAGGTCAGGAAATCGTTGTTGACCTCAAGGGTCTCTACATCGGTGGCTATGGCAAGCAGGCAGAAATCGGTATGCCTTATACCAATGCTAAGGGCAACAGCTACGTTAGCCGTATGAGCCGCGTATTGTGGAACAAGCACTTCAAGCTCACAGGTGTTGCTGATGCAAGCAAGGTTGTAGCTGAGGAGTTCGATGTTAGCAAGCGTACTAAAGAGGAGTATTTTACTGCAAACAATGGCAAGCTGATGACCATCAAGAACGTAGAGTTTACAAATGCTGACGGCAAAACAACCTTCGCACCAAGCGATGAGAAGGATGCTGCAAACAGCGTAAACCGCGGTCTGTCGCAAAATGGCAAACCTATAGCTACAAGCAGCATCGTAGTTCGTACAAGCTCGTATGCTGATTTCGCAGCTAAGCAATTGCCTACAGGTAAACTGAACATCACTGGCGTATTCACACGATACAGAACTACTTGGCAGATTCTGATACGCGACGAAAGAGACATTCAGCCTGCTAAATAATAACCTATATATATAATAAGGTGGAGGCTAATACCTACACCATAAACAAAAACAAAACAAAAAATATTCTATAATATGAAAAAGATAGCATTATCTATAATGGCACTTGCCATGGCGGCAGTGACATTCACAAGTTGCGAAGATGTTCCTGCTCCATACGACTATCCAGGAACTGGTGGTGGTGGCTCTACCACTGAAGGCGTATACCTTAATCAGAGCTTCGCTAAAGACCTTGGCGACTTCAAGTCATTTGGTACAAACGACAACATTGCTTGGACTATTGACTACAGTAGCGCATGCATCACAGGTTACAAAGACTTTAATGGCGATGGCACTAAGACCAACGAGGCAGGTGTAACATATCTCGTTAGCCCTGAGATTGACCTTACAAAGGCAAGCAAGGCTTATATCGAAATGAACCATGCTATGAAATATGAGCGCGCAGACGAAAATGCCAACAACACTCTGCTCATCAGCAAGGACTATACCGACGACCCTACAAAGGCAACTTGGACTCCAATCGCTTATCCTACAACAGGTCTTAACGATCCTTCTACCAAGGAGTTTGTTTTCGTAACATCAGCAGCAAACATTCCTGCAGAGTTCATAGGTCAGAAGGTTAGAATCGCTTTCCGCCATACATGTACTGATAAGCAGTCTTCTACTTGGGAGATCAAGACTCTCAGCGTTAAGGAAGGTGAAGTTGAGAATGGTGGTGGCGAAGTTACTCCTACTCCAGGTGAGGGTACAGGTGAAGGCACAGAGGCTTCTCCATACAATGTAACAAAGGCTTTGGCTATTATCACATCAGGAAACATTCCAACAAGCGAAGTTTATGTAAGCGGTATCGTATCAAGCATATCAGAAATCGAAACAGCAAACTACGGTAATGCTACATACAACATCTCTGTTGATGGAACTACAACATCTGAGCAGCTCATCGTATATCATGGCTTCTATCTCGGTGGTGAGAAATTTACTTCTAATGACCAGTTGAAGGTTGGCGACAAGGTTGTTGTGTATGGTAAGCTCAAACAATTCTACGAGAAGAAGGAAATTGATTACAACAATAAGATTGTTTCTCTCAACGGCAAGAAGGCTGAAACAGGTGGTGGTGAAGAAAAGCCAGGTGGTGGCGAAGTTACTCCTCCAGCTCCAACAGGCGACAACCTCCTTGCTAATGGCAACTGTGAAACTTGGGATGGCACAACTCCTGTAAACTGGAAGACTACAAGTAAGGCAGGTAATGCTTCGCTAAAGCAAAGCACAGACGCTCATGGCGGTTCTTACTCAATATCAGTAGGCTTCAACGCTTCTCAGAACAAGCGCCTTGGATATAAGGAGATTACTCTTAAGGCAGGTACTTATAAGTTCTCATTCTATGCTAAGAGCACAACTGCAGACAAATCACAGTGCCGCCCAGGTTATGTATTTGTTACTGATGGAGTTGCAGACAAGACCTACAACTATAGAGAAGCCTATGAACCTCTCAACAATAGCACATGGACATTGGTAAGCTATGAGTTCACTCTCACCGAGACTAAGACAATCTGCTTGGTAGTAATGAATCCTAAGACAACTGCTTATGCTACAGCTCAGGACATCCTCGTTGACGATGCTTCGCTCGTAACATCAAATGGCGGTTTTGCAGAATAATCCCATATTCTTTATTATAACATCAAGAGGGGCTCACCAGAGTCCCTTTTTTTTATTCATCTACAAACAAAAAAATCATAATTGTTTGGTAGATAGGAAAATTCTTACTACCTTTGCAACCCAAAGCGCATAATAGCGAAAATTATTAATAACAATTCAATATTAAACAGAAATGAAAAAAGGTATTCATCCAGAAAACTATCGCCCCGTCGTATTTAAGGATATGTCCAACGGCGATATGTTCCTTACAAAGTCTACATGCAAGACTACAGAGACAGTAGAATTTGAAGGCGAAACTTACCCAGTAGTTAAAGTCGAAATCTCAAGCACATCTCACCCATTCTATACAGGTAAGAGCAAGCTTGTTGATACTGCCGGTCGTGTTGATCGCTTCATGAGCCGTTACGGTAAGTTGAACAAGTAAGACAGATATCTTTTCACAAGATACATACGATTTTATAAGGGTGCGGTCGAAGGTAGTTGCATATACGCTTCGGTCGCACTTTTTGTTTTCTCTTAATTTATATTCTTAATCCTTTAGAAGATTCATTCACCCCCACCCCATTTATTCACCCCACCTTATTCTTCCTGACAAAAATATTAATCGCCCTTAATCATGCTAAAGAAATCTCTATTATATATTTTTGCAGCTATGACATTAGTTGCATGCTCAAGCGATGATAATGAAGAAGGCTTTTCCACCAACGCTAATGCCAACTCTACAAAGCAATGCGCTGAATATGGAGGCTTGGAGTTTCCTCGCTTGAATAGTGATACAAAGAACAATGTGGTGCTTGTTCACAAGAGCAATGGCATACTCAACTATTGCGTAGAGTGGGACATGCAGAAGAAGTCGCAGCGTTGGTCGTGCTACAAGATGTACAAGAGCATCATGGCTTCAAATGTAGACCGATTCGATGTAAAATATAATAATCCAAACCCCAATAAATATAAATATCAATATCCTTTGGATCCTATCTTGGGCACAAAATATCCATGGTCTGTAGGCAATGGCGATGGCTACTATCGCTCAGGCTATGATCATGGCCATATCTGTCCTTCGGCAGATAGATTGATGAGCTTTGAGCAAAACTATCAGACTTTCTATCTCACCAACATGCAACCACAAAAAAATGGTTTCAATGCTAAAGTATGGGCTAATATGGAGAAAAAGGTGCGCGATTGGGCAAAGAGCAACAACTACAAATTCTGCGATACCATGTATGTATGCAAGGGTGGAACCATCGATAATAAGAGCCAGATTGCAGGAACTATAAACGGTCATATCATCCCTAAATATTTCTTTATGGCAATTCTTATCAGCAAGAAGCAATCAAGTGGCAACGTGAAATATGATGCCATGGCTTTCTGGATTGAGCATAAGAATTGTACAGACAATAACAACGCATTGAAGAAATATGTCATCACTATCGACGAATTGGAAAAGAAGACTGGCATCGACTTCTTCTGCAACTTGCCTGACGGTATAGAGAAGAAAGTTGAATCAACTGTCAACATGAAGCTTTGGGGATTTAACTAATAGTCACAAAACATCTACCCAAAGAGAGAGAAATAATAAGTATAAAATATTAGCCGTAATGCTTAAACGACATAAGCATTACGGCTATTTTATTGTGTGCATTTTTGCAATTAGTTTCGTTGCCAGTACCAGCTAAGTGAAACTCCAGTACCAGATAGGTGAAACTCCAGTACCAGCTAAGCGGTACTAAAAACGGTACTGAGAGGCTTTTTCAAAGTAGCCTATTTCTTGATTATTCTTACTGGCTTTACTTCATTTTTCTCTGTGCTGCGAGTAGCTTCGTCTACACTTCCCTTCTTTGCGTAGTCATAGCCAAAACCGTATTCATAGTCATAATTAGGCGAAGAGGTATGGCGCAAGCGGAAGTTTACTCTCTGGTCGCCATAATAGATTGTACCTACAAAGTAGTTGTCGCTAAGATGATAGTCGTAGATTTGAACTCTCGTTCCTTCTTCTACCAAATATACATCTATGACACCATTATTAACTTGCCAATCAATATGGTTAGCGATATAGCTTCCCCAAGGACCATTGTTGTAATGGTCAACCCAATATCCTGTACCTGAGGAATAGCGGTAAGGATCGCGCGAGAAGCAGATCTCCGAATAAGTGGCATCATACACTCTGCCATCGTATTCCATACTCACATACATGTTTCCACTCCATGTTCCTTCCAAAGTATATGCTATTTCAGCATCCTCATCACACGATGTGAAAGTCATAGCCATCAATGCCATGAAAGCCATTGCCAATATAGATGTAAACTTCTTCATAATCTTACTGTTTAAATTGGTTGTTGATTTATTTTCTACTGCAAAGATAGGTTTATATTTTCATTCTGCCAATAGTAAAACTCATATTCATCGGTATGTTTTCCCTATAGTGCAGGGAAAAATCCCTAAAATTAGTATAATAATCGCGTTGTGTTGCTTGGATTACAATTAATTTTGGTATTTTTGCATAGCAAATAAAATAAAACATAACATACAAACAAAGATGAGAACAGTTTACGAATTCTCTGTCAAGGACAGAAAAGGTAAAAACGTATCACTCAAAGAGTATTCAAACGAAGTACTCCTTATAGTCAACACAGCAACACAATGCGGATTCACACCTCAGTATGAAGATTTAGAAAAGCTCTACGAGAAATATCATCAGCAAGGTTTTGAAATCCTCGACTTCCCATGCAACCAGTTTGGTAGCCAAGCTCCTGGTACTGACGAGTCTATACACAACTTCTGTAAGCTCAACTATGGTACAGAGTTTTCGCGTTTCAAGAAGATCAAGGTTAATGGTGACGATGCTGACCCATTGTTCAAGTTCTTGAAAGAATGTAAGGGTTTCGCTGGTTGGGACGAGAGCCATCCTCTATATCCTGTATTGGACAAGATGCTCTCAGAGCAGGATCCTAACTACAAGGAGAGCGCTGATATAAAATGGAATTTCACCAAGTTCCTCACCAACAAGCGCGGACAGGTGGTAGCTCGATTCGAGCCTACAGAGCCTATAGCCAACATAGCAGCTAAGATTGAAGAACTGCTACAGGCATAAAGGGCTACAAAGAGAGCAAGATTAATCACTCATTAGATAGATATATATGGAAAAAACTAAATGCCTTATCATCGGTAGCGGTCCTGCAGGATATACCGCAGCTATTTATGCAGGACGAGCTAACCTCAGCCCTGTGCTCTATTGCGGACTACAGACTGGCGGACAGCTCACTCAAACTACTGAAGTTGAAAACTTCCCTGGCTATCCACAGGGTGTAGACGGAAACCAGATGATGATGGATATCCGCGAACAGGCAGAGCGCTTCGGTGCCGACCTCCGCGATGGTATCATCACAAAGGTTGATTTCGGACAGCGTCCTTTCATTGTAACTGTTGAGGATGGTACAGAGATTGCTGCCGATACCGTAATCATCGCTACTGGTGCGTCTGCAAAATATCTCGGTCTTGACGACGAGAAGAAATACAACGGACAGGGCGTTAGCGCATGTGCTACTTGCGACGGTTTCTTCTATCGCAAGAAGACTGTTGCTGTGGTTGGTGGTGGCGACACCGCATGCGAAGAAGCATCATACCTCGCAGGTCTTTGCAAGAAGGTTTACATGATAGTTCGCAAGCCTTATCTCCGTGCTTCTGACGTGATGAAGAAGCGTGTAGAGGAAAACGAGAAGATAGAGATTCTCTATGAGCACAACACTCTCGGCCTTTATGGCGAGAATGGTGTAGAGGGTGCTCACCTCGTAAAGCGCAAGGGCGAAGCTGACGAAGAACGCTACGACTTGCCTATCGATGGTTTCTTCCTCGCTATCGGTCATAAGCCAAATACTGATGTATTCAAGCCTTGGCTCGACCTTGACGAGATTGGCTATATCAAGACTATCAATGGCACTCCACGCACCAATATTGAGGGTGTGTTTGCTGCTGGCGACTGCGCTGACCCTACATATCGTCAGGCTATCGTTGCTGCAGGCTCTGGATGCAAGGCTGCTCTTGAAGCAGAGAGATATCTTGCTGCATTATAACAACAGAATATAGTTTTTATACAGAAATACTACTTAATTAGTAAAGTTAACTGCATGAGCAAACGAAGTTAGCTTAATAGAAAAGTAAAGGTCTCTACTATGAGTAAAGACCTTTACTTTGATTACTCGGATTGATTTATATCTTGCACAAGTTCATTCCAACGCTCGTTTCTATTTTCTATATCCAACAACAATTCTTCCTTGGTCATATTCATTAGTTTGCGTATTTCATCATTTGTAGACATAGCTTGTATTGAAGAGCGCATTCTACTATCAGAGCCTCTTTCATGAGACAAATGAAATAAAGGACCATCTACCCGAGACATCTTTAACCCAAGTTTTTTCCAACGCAGATAACGCTCATAATCTTCAGGTCCCCAACCGTAAAAATCTATATTTTCCATTCCCGAGTACAGATATGATTCTTTATTAAGAAAAATTGCCCCACCAACAGCATCATCGCCATACCGAAGAAACATCTTGTTGATATTTCGCTTAAATATCCTAATATCACGTTTATTTATATATATTTCTCTTAATATTTCAGAAGTGTCATAAAAACGACCATCATATGGGAACACAACCTCAACACCTTCATTCAATAAATGTAAAGCCTGCACAATTTGTTCTTTAGATATTATTATATCTGCATCCCATATCGCTATATATTTAGTCGCTGACAATTGGGTTAAATAATTTATGTATTTCGTCCTATAAAAAATATTATCAAAATCTTCTATATGAATGTAAGTCGCTTTTGGTGAAACCAATCGGTTTGCTATCAAACTATCATAGTTTGACGCCTCTACTACTATTATATTACAACAGAAATGTTTATATAGATAATCTATTGATAATATTAAGTTTTCTAATCTTACAATACTATCCAAGCGAATTGGAATCAAAAAGGTAATATCCTTAATATCTATTCTCTTCATAAGCAAATAACTTTTGATAAGTATAAAAAACTCCTGTCATGCTATTTCCTAATATAAAATTTGTAGGATTTTTCCATGATGTTTTTTTATCAGCTACTTTTTCTCTAATCTTATTTGAGAAAAACAACATCATTTTTTCATCTACATCTGTTCTACGTAAATTATATAATAAGCCAGATAATCCGTCACGCAAGTATAAAGTTAAACCTTTACATTCAGAAAAAACACTTAAGTCACATATTGGTAAAGTAGGAATAAAATTTTTACTAAAACACTTTTTTAATTTGGGATTAGTTTTTACTAAAGAGGCGATATTACTTAATAATAGACTATGATTAAGCCCTTGGGAAGGCAAATATAATTTACATAATGTCGCCATTTCTCTACATAGCATATTTAATTTGTAAGTAAACATATTCAGTTTATACATATCCTCTATCAAAACAACCAGATTAGAAAGAATATTAGAAAATGGTAAGAATTGTTTCTGTTGTTCAATTATAAGATTAGGGTTTCTCAATTTCTCTTCAACTTTATTAATAGAGGCCATTATCAAGCGTTTCATTATAATCTCATTTTCAAGAGACAATTTTCCACTATTAATTCTAAAACAAAAATAACGGCAAGCCCATATCAAATCAGCAAGATCTTCTTTACTATCCATACCATTTTCAAATAAACAGGAACTCATATACTGGAAAATTTTATCCTCTAAAGGTCTAAAAAATGACTTTTCATTAGTCAATATACAATTCTTTTCTACAAGATCATTTACAGTATTAAGAATACCGATTATACCATTTTCAAATCCAACAGTTGAATAGAAACCAATATTAGATACTACCTCCTCTAATAGTTTATTTGCAACAATCTTATATTTACAATTAGAGTACAATAAAAATTGCTGAAACCAGTATATACATAATCCCATTCTTCCATAAAAAACCCCATTACCCATGGCATTATAATCTTGTTCTATAAGCCATTGATTATAATCTTCTATTATATTTTTCATATATTCAATTTACTAATAAATACTACAAAGCCATTTTATAACTAAATTCAACCATTGATTTTGTTCTTTCGCTTCATTATCAGGTTCGCTTGTTTTTAACACAATAGTAGAAAAATTAGTTTTTCTCTTCTTATACATTATTTCTTCAAATTCTAACAAATTAAGAAATCCTGATATATCTAAATCGCAATTTGAAGTTATGTATAACAATGGACATTTTATTTTTTGTATACTTTTCTCCAAGTTATTATAAAATAAACTATTGCGACTTCTACGTTCCATATACGTTTCAAAGAAACTATGTAAGAGTACAAAACATGTATCATTTATGTTTTTATTTAATCGAGCAACATCTAACATCTCTTTATTCAACATTTTTCTATTATAATAGTGTTTATCGTCTATTTCATGAAAAACATTCTGAACAACCCTAGAAAATTCGTACGGTTTCATTCCGTATGAATTAAATATTAATGGCAATACTACATTTTTTTGCATCAATATATTTTGATGTATTACAGATTCAGGCAACACATTCGTTTTATATAATATAGCAAAGGTATTTTCATTTAACTTGTTTGCAGCCTTGGCTACAGGTAGCCCCGCTTCATTTATACCCAAAAGTCCAAGTTTATAGTCACAATATCGTTTATCACTTTTAAGCTTATTAAAAACTAATACAATATTTTTGGTTTGAGTAAACAAAGGATATTTATTTTTTACATTTTTACATTGTTCCTTCTTGTCAAAAAAACAACAAGATATACCATTCTTTAACAAACTATCTACTAAAGAAGATTTGTGCATATATTCTGATATATCAAACAACATATTTGTTGCAATTATCACCATTATTTTTCTATCATTTTCAGTTGGTTGAAAAACAGTCACATTTATACTGTCCTTTTTACATTTGATAGGAAAAACAGCAATAGTGTCTGCATAGACATCAAAAATAGAGAAAATATAATGGATTAAAATTAAACACAACAATTTTTTCATATCAATTAGGATTTATTTCACATACCTTTTCTACAATTTTAGATACTATCTTTCTTTTACCATAACTTTCCGGTAATGTATATCTTATTTTATTTTTATTGCCTATATACATAAGATTTGAAATATCTAAATCACAAATATATTCTTTTCGATATTCATAGATATAAAAAGGAAGAATTACTACATCTATTTTCCTTAAATTTTTCTCCAAAGAAAAATGCAATAATGACTTACCATATTCACTTTTCAATAAAATCATCATTTTTTGCATATCAGCACTATTATCCGTAAAAGTAATATTCTTTGTTTTTTTACTTTTTTGAATAATTTGCCAAACAGAGAACAAACACCGCTCTTTTTCCCTATTCTCTGAAAGTTTATTAAAATTGTCTGCATTCTTTGTTACAGAAAACTCAGAATAAATAAAATCATCACCATCATTGAAAGCTCCAGAAATTGTGATTAGCCCACGAACATCTTTCATAGAATTACACAATTTAAGACCAACAAAGGTAGACATTCTATCGGTCAAAACTACGAGTTCAAGTTTATCACTTCTATCATAACTTGAAATTATCTTCTTGACGTTGTTAGCATGTTCGTTTATACTTCTATTATTATCAACAATATATGTTATCATGGATATCCCATTTTCCGAAAGCCGTTTCCGCAACTCTACACTATCTACAGCATCTTCATTATACATGTAATGCAGATTCAAAAGCACCTCTTTTCCTAAAGAGTTGCATATTCCAAACTGTATAAACATAGAGCAAAGGAAAAAAGAAAGAAAATGGTTAATACTAGCAAAAAGATTCTTACTATTTTTTTGTCTTTTTGTTGTCGTCATAATATTTATTTCCTTTATCTGTAGCATCCTTTTCTGTAGGCATCTGTGCATGCCCGCTTCCACCTTCTAACATATTCGTAATACTTTTATAAGCAACATTCTGATAATAATACCAACGCCCCATTTCTTCTTGTTGAAGATGATGTCCATACTCGTGCAAAAAGTTATTAATATTAAATCCATCATTCACCCACCCTTCATCTGCTCGAATAGTCCCTTCAAAATAATAAGCTGTATTTTGCATTACTAAACCACCAACAGCAAAAGTAACACCTTCAAAATAACATGTGGTACCATCATCTCCTACATAATTAACTCCACCATTTACATTTTGTAAGCTTCCACCAGAAATTCTTATAGCCTCACTATCTTCATTTGCAGCCATAACACGATTACATTTTTCTTTACGTAATAGTTGAGAATCAAAAATCTGAGATTTTTTTAGCGACTTGATTTTTTTCATGTTTAATAAAATTTATTGTTAATAGTCAAACGGTTTTTGCAAATATATAATATAAAATGAAAGATAAAAAATCCTCACCACGCATTTAACACATTTTATTCCTTATTCTTTTTTATTCACCAACAATGATACACTGCAAATCCATAAGCCCAAGAAAGTGAGCATACCATTGAGCATCAGTAGCTCATATCCGAAACGATAGGCGGTATAATTCTTGGTATACCAATCTATGATAAAGCATATCACAGGCGAAGCTACAGCAATATATGGTACAGCCTTGTCGCCAACACTACGTTTAGTGAGCAGAGCATAGGCAAAGAGACCGAGCAATGGACCATAGGTATATCCGCAAAGGGTATATATGGCATCGAGCACGCCTTGACTGTTCACCATCTTGAAAAGTACCACAAACAAAGCAAAGACAACAGCCATTACCACGTGTACTCGCTTGCGCATCTTCTCATCATCCTTACGTTGGCAGATATCCACACAATAGCTTGTGGTGAGGGCTGTCAATGCGCTATCAGCACTTGAGAATGATGCTGCCACGATACCTAAAGAGAACAACACCACTACTCCATTGCCCAACATTCCCGATGCTGCAAACATAGGTAACAGGTCGTCGCCCGATGCAGGCATCTGCAGATTGTATTTACCAAGCAACATAAGTAGCAACACGCCGAGAGCTAAGAACAGCAAGTTGGCGGGAACAAAGGCAAAGCCATAGCTACACATATCCTTCTTGGCATCAGAGAGCGACTTGCAGGTTAGGTTTTTCTGCATCATATCTTGGTCTAAGCCTGTCATCACTATCACAATAAAGATACCACTAAGGAATTGTTTCCAAAAGTTCTGCTTCGACATCCAATCGTCAAAAACAAATATCCTCGAATGGCTATCGTTGGCAATGGCTTTTATCATAGATGCGGTATCTAAGCCAAGGTTGCCCATCACATTATATATTATTAAGCCCAAGGCTGCAAACATACAGAATGTTTGAAAGGCATCTGTCCAAACCAAGGTTTTTATTCCGCCACGCCTTGTATATAGCCATATCAAAAATACCATTCCAGAAGCAGTAACAGCAAAAGGCACATTCATATCGGCAAAGACAAAGCGATGGAGAATAAAGCATACCACATAGAATCTTGCTGCTGCTCCCGTCATCTTTGATAGCAAGAAGAAGCTTGCACCAACCTTATACGACCGAGCGCCAAGTCGCTTATCAAGGAAGGAATATATGGTGGTGAGGTTGTGCTTATAGTAAACTGGCAGCAACACGAAAGCCACCACGAAATAGCCTAATATAAAGCCTAAGCAGGTCTGCATGTATGTCATGTCGGCTTTGGCTACCATTCCCGGCACAGAAACAAAGGTGATACCAGAGATTGAAGCTCCTATCATTCCGAATGCCACCATATACCATGGTGAATGTCTGTTGCCACGATAGAAGGTGTCGTTGTCTGCTTTGCGCGATGTGAGCCTACTCACCAGCATTAGCAAAGCGAAATAAGCAAGTATTGTCAGTAATATCATACGTTGGTTGTTTTTCCGTGCAAAGGTAGCGCTTTTTTATCCTTTTGGCTTGCTATTATATAAAATAATGTCTATATTAGCAACATAAAAGAAAGAGAGGGAAAAAGAAACAGGGAAAGCTTGCGCCTTGGGGTTGGGTTCGGTGCAGCTCGGCTGCACCGCTTAAGCTTAGTTTAAGCTTGAGCCACCCAAGCCCACCCAAGCCTTCTCTTTTCCTTCTTTCCCCTACCCTTTATCTATAGCTCGCAATATATTCACCGCCTCGGCAACCTTAGCAACATTCTTTACATGCAGCAGGCGGCGACCGCGAACCTCCTTGAGTTCGCAGCGGCGAAGGTTTGCTGTGGCATAATTTATGAACTTATCGAAGAGCTGGCTTTGGAAGAACGGACTGTCGTTATTGGAAACGAACTGCATGTTCATCATACCTTGCTTGAGGATTATCTTTTCAACGCCAAGGCGCTTGCCAAGCCTACGTAGCAGTACAACTTGCATAAGCTCCTCACCCTCAGCAGGCACAGGACCAAAGCGGTCTATCAATCGTTGACGGTATACATCAAGGTCGCGGTCTTCTACTATGTTATCAAGCTCACGATATAGAAGCATACGCTCCGAGCTACCAGGAACATAGGTATCAGGGAAATACATCTCCAAGTCGCTCTCTATAGCGCAATCTTCTACGAAATCCTCGCCTGTGAGCACCTTACCTTGAGCCATTTCCTCAGCATATAGATCTTGAAACTCATCGTTCTTGAGCTCAGTAACGGCTTGGTTAAGTATCTTTTGGTATGTTTCATATCCAAGATCTTCCATAAAGCCACTCTGTTCAGCACCTAACAGGTTGCCAGCACCACGAATATCGAGGTCTTGCATGGCAAGATTGAAACCGCTACCAAGGTCGGAGAATGTCTCCAAAGCCTCTAATCTTCTGCGTGCCTCAGGCGAGAGCACACTCTTAGGTGGAGCAAGCAGATAGCAGAAAGCCTTGCGGTTGCCACGTCCCACACGTCCACGCATCTGATGAAGGTCAGACAATCCGAAGCGATGAGCATCATTGATAATTATGGTGTTAGCATTTGGTATGTCGATACCATTCTCTACGATGGTAGTAGATAGCAACACATCGAAATCATGATTTACGAATCCAAGGATTATCTTCTCCAGTTCCTCTGGCGACATCTGACCATGTCCGATAGCAACACGGCAATCGGGTACATACTTCATTATCAGCTTCTCTATCTCTGTGAGCTGTGCTATGCGGTCGTTGACAAAGAATACCTGACCATTGCGACTCATCTCGAAGTTTATAGCGTCCGCTATCACCTCATGGTTGTAAGAAGCCAGCTGAGTAGAGATAGGATGACGGTTTGGAGGTGGAGTGCGCATGATACTCATATCTCGAGCACCCATCAACGAGAACTGCAGAGTACGAGGAATTGGTGTTGCCGACATGGTGAGAGTATCTACGTTAGTCTTCAGTTTGCGCAGTTTCTCCTTTGTAGAAACACCAAACTTCTGCTCCTCATCGATGATGAGAAGTCCCAGGTCGTGCCATTTCACATTCTTTCCTATCAGCTTATGCGTACCCACAAGGATATCTATGCGTCCCTGCTCCAGGTCTTCAAGCACTTGCTTTGTCTGCTTTGCTGTGCGAGCTCGCGACAGATAGTCTACACGCACAGGGAAATCACGCAGACGGTCGCGGAAGTTCTGATAGTGTTGTAATGCCAACACCGTTGTAGGTACCAATACCGCCACCTGCTTAGAATCGCAAGCAGCCTTAAAGGCAGCACGTATCGCCACCTCAGTCTTGCCAAAGCCTACATCACCACACACAAGTCTATCCATAGGTGCCGCCTTCTCCATGTCAGCCTTCACATCCTGTGTAGCCTTAAGTTGGTCGGGAGTATCCTCATAGAGGAAGCTTGCCTCAAGCTCATGTTGCATAAAACTATCAGCACTATAAGCGAAGCCCTTTTCGTGTCGACGCTTAGCATATAGCTTTATCAAGTCGCGTGCGATATCCTTGATACGCTTCTTAGCCTTCTGCTTTAAGCGCTCCCAAGCACCAGTGCCGAGAGTGCTAAGACGAGGAGGTTCGCCAGTATCGCTACGTCGATATTTCGATATCTTATAAAGAGAGTGGATAGAGACATCCACCTTATCATTATTCTGATATATGATACGTATCACCTCTTGGTATCCATCGCCCGAAGGTACCCTTACCAATCCACCAAACTTACCCACGCCAAGGTCTACATGCACAATGAAGTCGCCAGGTTCCATTTCTTGTAGTTCCTTCATAGTCAGCGCCATCTTGCCTGCACGTGCCGAGTCGCTCTTTAGGCTATACTTATGGAAACGGTCGAATATCTGATGGTCGGTAAAGAAACAGATACGCAGAGTATTATCTACGAAACCTTCGTGGAGAGTAGAGTCTACAGGCTCGAAATCGATAGACGAGCGTTGCTGATTATGCGAAGAGCGCTCTATATCGCCACCCATATCGTCGAAGATATCACGAAGTCGCTGTTGCTGCTTCTTGCTATCTGCGAGGATGAATATCTTGAAACCAACCTCAGTATACTGAGTGAAGGTTTGGCGAAGCATCTCGAAATTCTTATGAAACAAAGGTTGTGGCGAAGTATTGAAGACTATCTTTGCCTGCACATCCTTGGTGTCGTCAACCGATGTTGATAATGTAACCCTTTTCAGTCCTGCAACCGATTCTACAAAAGCCGAAGCACTAAGTAGCGACAATTGCTTATTCATCTCGCGCATTATCTCCTGCTGTTCCATCTCTGTGGCAGCTGCCAGTCGGTCGGTATATGCCTGTTGCGAAAATCCCTCGTTCCATATACGCTCTATGGTATCGCGAATATACAGCAAATCCTTTACCACCAACAGCGCATCCTTAGGCATATATTCCGTGAATGGTATCTTCTCTGTATCAACCTTTGATAGCTCTGGCACTATCTCTATCTTCTGCTTTTGTTCCTTAGATAGCTGATCTTGCACATCGAAGGTACGAATGGTATCAATCTCGTCGCCAAAGAAGTCGATACGGTAAGGATATTCGCAAGAATAGGAATAAACATCGATGATGCTACCACGCACAGCAAACTGACCAGGCTCGTATACATAATCTACCTCTGCAAAGCCAAAGTCGCGAAGTGAATGTACGATATTTGTTATTCCTACTTCCTGACCAACGCTAAGAGTTATCATTCTCTCGTCGACAACCTTTCTACGAGCAACAAGCTCCGACAAAGCTTCAGGACAAGTAACGATATAAGCATTATCGCCTGACGACAAGCGAGCAAGCACCTCGGTACGCAATATCTCGTTGGCAGCATCTCGTTGTCCGTATTTCACTGCCCTTTTATACGACGATGGGAAGAACAACACCTTTTGCTGTCCCAACATCTGCGCCATATCGTTGTAGAAATATCCAGCCTCGTCGGCATCATTTAATACAAAGAGTACTGTTCGATTCAAGCGTTCGAACAATGATGCAAAGAATACAGGGGCTGCCGAAGCCACCAGTCCCTGAGCTGATATGTTGCCTATATTCTTGTCGGCAACAAGTTTAAGAAAAGCGGCACTCTGAGGCAATTTACCATAGAGTGCCGCCATATCGTTTATATTCATATTTTCATAAGAAGTTATGGAGTCAACTTCCTAAAAGCCTTTTATTATGCTGGCAATTTAGGATACTTGCGGAACCATCCATCCCAGCGAAGTCTCATCACTCCGAAGAATGCTTCACCAAAGATACCACCACTCATCTTGCTCACGCCTTCACGACGGTTGACGAATATCACAGGCACCTCCTTTATCTTAAAGCCTATCTTATAAGCAGTAAACTTCATCTCAATCTGGAAGCCATAGCCCTTGAAGCGAACTTGATCCAAAGGTATTGTCTCAAGCACACGACGCTTATAGCACTTAAATCCTGCTGTGGTATCGTGAACCTTGAAACCTGTGACAAGGCGTACATACTGCGAAGCAAAATAGCTCATCAGCACACGACCGATAGGCCAATTTACAACATTCACACCACTCACATATCGGCTACCGATAGCTACATCGTAACCTTCATCGTGGCATGCAGCATACAGACGAGGCAAGTCATTAGGATCATGACTAAAGTCGGCATCCATCTCAAAGATATACTCATATCCATGTTCCAAAGCCCACTTAAAGCCAGTGATATATGCTGTGCCAAGTCCGAGTTTGCCCTTTCTGTGCAGACAGAACAAGCTACCCTTGAATTCTTTCTCAATAAGTTCCTCTACCTTGTCGCCAGTATGGTCAGGACTACCATCATCAATGACAAGGATATGAAAACTCTTCTCTAACCCGAAGACGGCACGAATAATCTTTTCGATATTCTCCATCTCGTTGTAGGTTGGTATAATAACTATAGAATCACTTTCTCGCATGATCGGTTTGTTAGTTTTTTGCAAATGTACATAAAATATATAATACCTCCAAGCATTTTTATGCTTTATTATATTACTGGTCTGGGTTTTCTACGAAGCCTTGATATTTTTCTTCTATTGCCGACATCACAGCCTCGTAGCTTTTCTGCTCTATGTTGGCAACATTGTCTTTGCCCTGGCCAATAGGGTATATAGGTTCGTGGATAGTCAATGAAAGTGGCGACCAAGTGACCCAATGCATATCACGCATACGTGGCATCACATCGAATGAGCCATTGATGGTTAGTGGCACCACAGGCAACTGCAACTCGTCGGCAAGCATAAATGCGCCACGCTTGAATACTCCCATGTGGCCAGTAAAGCTACGTGCGCCTTCTGGGAATACCACCACCGACATACCGCCCTGCAAGGTTTCTCGTGCCTTGTCGTAGGTTTCCTTAATCTTTCTTGGTCCGCGTTTGTCAACAAATATCTGATGTGAATATTCGCAAGCAATGCCTATGAAAGGAACTTTTCTAAGCTGATGCTTCATCATCCATTTGAAGTTACGGTTCAAGAAACCATAAATCAAGAATATATCGAAAGCACCCTGATGGTTGCTCACAAAGACGTACGATTGTCCTGGCTTAAGATTCTCGCGTCCCTTCACGGTTACTGGCAAAAGAAACAGACGCACGGTTAACCACGCCCATAGCTTGCCTGGATAATATCCCCAGAAATGTCCGTTGCCTATAATGCTTCCTACAACAGTTAACAGCGACACCAATATTGATGTCAACAAGAATAGCGGCAATGCCACTACAAGCTGATAAAGTCGATATAAGTATTTCATGTTTTAAGGTTTTTATTTCGTTTTATGTAATGTTATTACTGCAATCTCGGCAGTAGCACCGAATCGCATTGCCACCACACCCCCAAGTCCAGATGTTACATATAGTTGTTGTCGACCTTGGTTGTATAGTCCATAATCGTTGTGAGCTGTGAGCTGAGTGAAGCGTAGTCCGAAGACAGAAACCTGACCGGCATGAGTATGTCCGCTTAATGTCAACTGCACTCTACCATCTGGCACAATTTTCTCTTGCCACACATTAGGGTCGTGCTGTAGCATCACTATGAATGCACCTTTGCCTACACCATGCAAACTCTTCTCTAAGTCAGCAAGCTTTGGCGAAGGTTTACGTCCTCCATTCTCTTCGCCTGCTATCACCAGCGAGTCGGCATCGCGCCTTATCACACGATTGTCGTTTCTCAACACCGTCCATCCCATTTGCTGCTCTCTGTCGACAGTAGCCTTGATGTTGGCTTTCTTCACATCTTCTGTAGCATCTATATATATGCTGTAGTCGTGATTTCCTAACACAGAGTATACTCCATCTTTGGCTTTCACCTTACTGAGCAATGGCATCACAGGAAGCAATTCATCTGGTTGCATATTCTGAATATCGCCTGTAAACACCACCATATCAGCCTTTTGAGCATTTATGCTATCTATATCTCGCTGCAATATAGACTTCTTATCATACTGAAAGCTACCCACATGAGCATCGGAGAAATGCACTATGCGATAGCCTTCGAAAGCTTCGGGCAAATCATCGAAATACAAATCGAGATGCTTAACCTCCAACTTGCCAAAGCCTACTATGAAACCATACATTATTATATATATGGCACCTGCGGCAAATGGCAACCAGATGAAATTACCATAATTGCGACGACGATGGGTATATTTGCACACCAGATAGCCAATACCAGAGCATAAAGCAAACAGCATCTTTGGCATCACCACCAAACCCACAAGCATCATGTAGACATTGATGAACATCATCTCATCGGGCACAAAATTGCGTGTGGATGCTATTGCAATGCTGTATGCCACCATCAACACCGAGGGCAACCACCAAAGTAACCTACGCCACCATGTGTAGCCTTTGTAGTGTCGCCAATAGTGCATATCGATATAGATATCAGGCAATACTATAGCCAACAATATTGGTATTATGATACGTGCTATCATTATTGATTCTTTATTTTCAAGAATTTCTTCATCATCTCCATAGGTAGCCCACGTCGACGAGCATAGTCGTCCATTTGGTCCTTACCTATATCGCCTATGCTGAAATATTTAGCTTGCGGATGTGCAAACATCAATCCTGATACCGAAGCATGCGGAGTCATCATTCCGCTTTCTGTTAATCGGATGCCAATCTGCCTAATGTTGATGATATTGTCTATCATGAAGTTGATACTCGCATCAGGAATTGATGGATAACCAACGGCTGGGCGTATACCAACATATCTACAATTTAGCAGGTCGTCGATAGAAGCCTGTTCGTCGGGAGCATAGCCCCATATCTTGGTTCTCACCTCTTGGTGTAAGCGCTCGGCTGTAGCCTCAGCCAATCTGTCGGCAAGGGTTTGCGCAAGCATAGTCTGATAGCAGTCAGAGCTATTGCGACTCACAGCAGGCGCATCTACTGTTGCTGCAAAGATGCCAAGTTTGTCGGTAATACCCGACGACAATGGTCGGATAAAGTCGGCAAGACATAGGTTTGGCATTCCTTCTGCTGTTGGCTTCTGCTGTCTGAGGAATGGTATACGTGTACCTGCAGCTATGATATCGTCGCCATCAGAATTAGCATCCACTATCTCAACAACAGCATGCGTCAGGTATCTATCTTCCCATTCTTCAAGCATTCGCAATGCTTCTTGCTTCTGCTTTTCTTGTTCGCTTTCGGGCTTTCCTGATAATCCCCAAGCATGGAAGAAGTATATCCAGTTGATATATGGCACAATATCCGAGATTCGATAATCTATCACCATGCTCTATCTGAATTCCAATTGCTGTCCGATATATTCTGCATCTACCTTACCATCTGCATAAACGGTATGACCATTGCAGATAGTCTGCTTCACATGCCAATTATATTCATGTCCCTCCATAGGGCTCCATCCACACTTGCTCTGTATACACTCCTTAGTAACAGTCCATGGCTGTCCCTGAGCAACAATCGCTATATCAGCATGATAGCCAGGGCGCAGGTAGCCACGCTTATTGATAGCAAACAGTTTGGCAGGATTATGACACATCAATTCAACAAGTCGTTCGATAGAAATGATGCCTTGATCCATCAGTTCGAGCATTGTAACCAACGAGAACTGTACCATAGGCATTCCCGAAGTGGCCTTTGCAGCTCCACCCTGCTTGTCTGCCAAGAGATGAGGAGCATGGTCGGTACCAACAACAGATATTCTGCCATCGGCAATAGCTTTTCTCAGAGCATCTCTATCTTCAGGACGCTTTATAGCAGGATTGCACTTTATCAATGCACGCTTTGTGGCATAGTCGGCAGACGAGAAGAAGAGATGTGCTACGGTAGCCTCAAGGCTGATGTTGTCGGTAGCCAAATCCAATTCTTTCTCTGTACTCACATGGGCAATATGCAGACGTGTACCAAACTGGCGAGCCAAACCTGCAGCCAAGGCTGCCGACTCATAGCATGCTTCCTCTGAGCGAATCAGCGGATGCAACATCACATCTGGGTCGTCGCCATAAGCTTTCTTCATCTGCTCCATGTTGCGATTTATGATATCAGTATCTTCGCAATGCGACATCAGAGGCACATTGAGTTCTGCTGCCTTCTGGAATATTTTCAATAGCGAGCCATACTTATCAACAAGCATATTGCCTGTGCTAGAACCCATAAAGAGTTTTATTCCTGGCACATGATGCCAGTCTACACAATCCATTATGCCAACATTATCGTTTGTAGCACCGACGAAGAAAGCATAGTTCACATGACTCTTCTGTCGTGCCAACTCTTCCTTTTGGCTCAGAGCCTCAAGGGTTGTTGTTTGCGGAATGGTGTTAGGCATCTCAAGGTATGATGTCACACCACCTGCCGCAGCAGCCTTCGACTCGCTGTTGATATCAGCCTTTTGTGTCAGTCCTGGCTCACGGAAGTGAACATGATCGTCTATAATGCCAGGCAAAACGAAACACCCTGTGGCGTCTACTGTTTCCGAGTAGTTTCCACAGGGTGCTTCGCCTTGACCTATACTATCTATCAAGCCGTTATCAATCACGATATAGCCATCGAAGGTTTTTCCTTCGTTGACAATACGGCCATTCTGTATCAAAGTCTTGGTCATAATATCATTATCTTTTATTCTCTATAGATTTGGCTTTCAAAGAGTTTTCCTTATTTATTCTGATAAGGGTTATTCTGCAGGTTTAGCCAGTTCGTTAGGTGTTGGAGCGTTAGGCACTGGAGCCACAGGCTGCTGTACAGGAGCTTCCTTCATACCATTCATTATCTGCTGGTTTTCCTGTGCCTTCTCATAATATTCCTTCACCATAGGGTCGTTCTTGAATTTGTCGGTGGCCTTGGTCATGATATCATCTATCCACGCATCAAGCATAGGGAATTCATACTTGCTGGTGCATGTGTTTAGGAACACCCAAGGTCCGAGGATATTGTCCATATTATCCTCAACAAACTTAGTAACGAGCTTATCCATCTTCTCGTTTAGCGCCTCGTCCTCAGCCTGTAGCTGTCTGATAACAGGCTCCATATCCTTGCCATCCATGATAGCTTGGTCGTGCTTGTGTACCAATTCGGCGCTAGCATTAGCCAACTTCTGATATTCTTTGATAAATTCTGTAAGCTCATCGTTGAGCGGAGTGCCTGTAACGGTCTGCTGCAGATTATCTATCTTTATGGTGATGTCGCCATCCTCAAGCACAACGGGCAATGTTGGCACACCATTCATGAAGACGTTTGCCACACGTACAGAATCGATGGTACCACTAAACTTAAACTTACCATGAAGAACATCGCACGAGTCGAGGTCCTTAAAGGTAGTGTCGGTAAACACCTTAAGATAAAGTTTTTGTCCATCGAGGTTAGAAATGCTTGATGTGCCATCAATATTGAAACTATTGGCACACGACGATAGACCGAGAACGGCCATCACTACATAAATTATCTTATTCATATCGTTGATTATCTTCACATGCTTCACATCTCGCAAACGAGAAAATTGCATTTTGTGCATGCAAAGATAGTATGTTTGAAGGATGTGGGGAAATAAATTTGCGCTATTTATAACAACAAGCTATTCTTTTATATTTTTTTTGGATAGTTCGTGATCTATACGATGTGTGGTATATACCTCTATAACCGCCGCTATCAACAGTAGTACCACCCATTTGTTGTACAGAATCTCGATATAGTCGGCATAGTTGCTAAACATTGGTTGAAAGAAATGATAATGACTATCTGCCATCAGCACTCCTGCCACAACAAAGAATATGCTTGCCAAGCCTTGAATGTTTTTTAGGCGTTTTAATGTTGTATCTGTTCCTGTGTATATCTGCATTGTCTGCATAAGGCTGAACATCACGGCTCCTATGAGGAACACCCAGCACACTATACCACGAAGCCACATTGCTACATAGCATCCTGCACCTATCACCATGAGTGCACCACCCAACAGGAATATTACAGACTGTATCTTATTTAGTTGTTTCATCATCTTTTGTAAATTGCACGTCATCACTCAACACAAAGACGTCCTCATCGTCGGTCTTCATGAAGTATTTTTCTCTTGCTATCTTTTCTATTGTCTTTGGGTTACGCTTCAGTTCATGCAGAGCCTCTGCGTTCTTGGCATAGGTTTCGTCATAAGCCTTTATCTGGTCTTTAATATCGCTTATCTGCAAGTCGTATTTCACACGCTGCACAAAGCTATTGTCATCGACAAAACCTACTACCACAATACCTAACACTATCACTATAACATATTTATAGTGAGATATCATGTTCCAGATAATATTTAGTTTTTTGCCCATTCCTGTTATTAATTCTATTTTAGTTGGGCAAAGTTACTATAATTATCCGAATTCGATGCGTGTTTCACAAATTTTATTATTCGGGCTCAACATATTTGCCATCCACCTTTGTTGGCTCAAGATGCAGTCCGATATAGGTATCTTTACCGAAGCGTTCGCGTAGTCGGTGCTCTATGTTAGAAGCATGTTCATGGGCATGATAAAGGGATGTATTGCCTGGCAAACGAAGGTGCATGGTCAGGGCTATATTGTTGCCAATACGACGGGTGCGCAGATGATGAATACTGCTCACACAAGGTTCTTCTTCAGCAATTCTGATTATCTCTTTTTCTATATCATCAGGCAGACTACGTTCCATAAGTTCGTCCACAGTTTGCTTGAGCAGTCGCAATGATGCACCTATAATAAAGAAGCTCACTATGATGGCTGCTATAGGATCGAGCACTGTCCACTTTGCACCAAGCAATATTGCTCCGCCAATACCCAAGGCTGTACCTATTGACGACAAGGCGTCAGAACGATGATGCCATGCGTTGGCAACTACAGCTTGCGAGCCAACTTTCTTACCCACTGCGGCAGTAAACTGATAAGCCCACTCCTTGAGCCCAATACTTGCCAAGGCTGCTATCAACGCTATCCATCCTGGCTTTGGCAATGCTATTCCTTGGATAGCATGATAGGTCTTCACCACTCCATCATAGCAAATCATCACTCCCACCATCAACAAAGCCATACCAATAATGGCTGATGCTAAGGTTTCGTATTTGCCATGTCCATAGTCGTGGTTTTTGTCTTCGGGTTTGTTGCCGATATGCACAAACACCATAACTATGATATCTGTAAGAAAGTCGGATAGCGAATGTACGGCATCTGCTATCATAGCAGCAGAATTACCAAGAATACCTGCTGCAAACTTAAGCACCAACAACAACACGTTGATAGCACTTCCCATTAATGTTACGCGATATATTTTACGCTCACGCGTCTTTGCTTCATCATCAACAACTTTATTTTCCATAATGATAAATGATTATAGTTATATCTATCTGATAATAACGAATGAAATATAGAATTATTGTAAAAAACATGGCTTTCATTTCTTATATCAATTCTTTTATTTAACTTTGCAACATGGATTTAGCAGAAATTAAAGATAAGAAGATAGCTGTGCTGTTGTCTGGAGGTGTAGACAGCAGTGTGGTAGTTCACGAGTTTGCCTCGTTGGGCTTGCATCCCGATTGTTTCTATATAAAGATAGGTCCTGAAGAACAGGAGGAATGGGACTGCTCAAGTGAGGAGGATCTTGAGATGGCTACTGCCGTAGCTCACAAATATGGTTGCAAACTACAGGTTGTAGATTGCCATAAGGAATATTGGACTCAGGTGACTCGCTACACCATGGAGAAGGTGAAGGCTGGATTCACTCCTAACCCTGATGTTATGTGCAACCGCTTGGTTAAGTTTGGTGCCTTCAACGAAAAGATGGGACACAACTACGACCTCATTGCTACAGGTCACTATGCACAGACGGAATGGATAGATGGTAAGAAATGGCTTACCACTAGTCCTGACCCAGTGAAAGACCAGACCGACTTCCTTGCACAGATATACGATTGGCAACTCAAAAAAGCCATCTTCCCTATTGGTCACTACCAAAAGGGCGAAGTAAGAGAGATTGCAGAGCGTGAACATTTGGTAAACGCAAAGCGTCGCGACAGCCAAGGCATCTGCTTTCTTGGACAAATCAACTACAACGAATATATCCGTCGATATCTTGGCGAAATGCCTGGAAAGGTAATAGAACTTGAAACTGGCAAGGTGATAGGCGAACATCGAGGTCTATGGTTTCACACTATCGGTCAGCGCAAAGGTCTTGGCTTTGGTGGTGGCCCTTGGTTTGTTGTAAAGAAGGATGTAGAGGCTAATATATTGTATGTCAGCCACGGCTATGATCCAGAGACTGCTTACAAGCAAGACTTCAAGATTCATGATTTCCATTTCCTCACAACAGAAGTCAACGAACCTCGCGTTACATTTAAGATTCGCCATACTCCAGAATATCATCATGCAACAGTAGAGAAGACTGCCGAAGGTGCATACATCATTCATTCTGATGAGAAGATACATGGCGTTGCCCCTGGTCAGTTCTGTGTGGTATACGATGAAGACCACCACAAATGCTATGGTAGCGGCGAGATTACACTATAAACTATAAAAGATGCGAATGCTATATAAGTGGCATTCGCATCTTTTTTATTATGAAGTAAGATTTTTGATTACATTTGACAGCAATCATATTAACATTTGATAGTAAGCAAAAACACATTTGATAGTAAGCAAAGATACATTTGATAGAAAGCATAGATTAATAGAAGCATAACAAGTATAAGCATAAATAACAGCCTAAAAGAAAACTACATATCAAGCTATTCTATCTTTATCCACATATAATTTTTATTGAGCACATAAAACTAAGCTTTTTACATCATTTTCAGCAAAAGGTCTATATATGTTGTAATAATTACAATCATGAATGCAAAATAATTATTATCTAACTTGCCACATATTACCATGTATATAATATTTTATAATAATAAAAAAAATGCTTTTCTCTAAGCTTTTATACCATATAACACACGAATTTCATAGTTATAAAGCAAATTTTTTAAAAAAATCACCCGTAAAACGTAAATATTAATAGAAAAAGCATTATCTTTGCACCCGAAAACAGTATTACCAAGACTATTACTACGCATAATCTTAATTATTGCATTTTTAACTAAATCTAAATATAATATGAAACTACGATCTTTTTCAGTAAAGATTTTTACCATAGCAATGGCTATGGGAAGCCTTTGGAGTTGCAAAACTAAAGAAGCAGCAAAGGATATTATTCAAGACAACGTCGACAATGCTGTAGCACAGTTAACCCTACAGACCGACATTATTGAAAAAAGTGGTAAGTTCCTGAACCCACGTACCTATGAAAATGGTAAAATGAACTATGTGCCCATTGATGACTGGTGCTCAGGATTCTTCCCTGGAACATTGTGGTATACTTATAAGCTTACTGGCGATAAGAAATGGGAAACACTTGCTGCTAAATATACAGAGCAGCTCGACTCTGTAAAACATCTAAAATGGCACCACGATGTAGGCTTCATGATTGGCAGTAGCTATCTTAATGGTCTGCTCTTGGATGGTAAGGAGGAGTATAAGCCTGTTATCATCGAGGCTGCTAAGTCGCTTTCTACTCGTTTCCGCAAGGGTGCAGGCATCATCCAGTCATGGAATGTTGACAAAGGCACATGGCAGGCAGAGCGCGGATGGACTTGCCCTGTTATCATCGACAACATGATGAACCTTGAGCTTCTTTTCGAAGCTACTCGCTTGTCGGGCGATTCCACCTATTATAAAATAGCAGTTAGCCATGCCAACACAACCCTCAAGAATCACTTCCGCGAGGACAACAGCTGCTACCATGTTATTGACTACAACCCAGAGACAGGCGAAGTGCTTCACAAGCATACTGCTCAGGGCTATGCTCACGAAACAGCATGGGCACGCGGACAGGTTTGGGCTCTCTATGGCTACACAATGTGCTATCGTTATACTAAGGATGAGCGCTACTTAGAGCAAGCACAGAAGGTTTACGACTTTATCTTCAACCATCCAAACTTGCCAAAGGATCTTGTTCCTTACTGGGACTACAACGCTCCTAAGATTCCTAACGAACCACGTGATGCTTCAGCAGCAGCATGTACAGCTTCTGCACTCTATGAATTGGCAACATATGTTCCTAACAAGGGTTACAAGGAGACTGCAGACAAGATTATCGAAAGCCTAAGTTCTCCTGCTTATCGTGCAAAGGTTGGTACAAATGGAAACTTCATTCTCATGCATAGTGTAGGTAGCATTCCTCACGGACATGAAATTGACACTCCACTCAACTATGCAGACTATTACTTCATGGAAGCTCTCCTACGCAAGCAGCGTACAGAAAAAGGAGAACCTGTAAGATAAAAACAACTCATTCGATATTAATCAGTTCAAAAGTTAAGGAGCTAAAAATGAGCTCCTTAACTTCTGTGCATATATTCACTTCTACTCTTTTTTAGAGTAATTTTATAATCTAGTATCTATTCTCTATGGCAAACAACAATTGGCTATTCTTTAAGAAAACTTGTTGTCTGATAGCACTTTTGCTATCGGCAAACCTTGCTTACGGCCAGATTAATGTCAAGGGTACCATTGTGGATGAAACCAACCTTCCTATGATGGGAGCCAGTGTATTGCTGAAAGGTTCCAACGGCGTAGGCACCGTGTCCGACTTTGATGGTAACTTCTCATTAGACGTTAAGGACGAAAATTCTGTTTTGGTATTCTCGTATCTTGGCTTCGCTACTCAGGAAGTGAAAGTTGGCAAACAAAAGACTCTTCAAATTGTATTGAAGGAAGACGGCGCACTGCTTCAAGAAGTAGTGTCGATAGGTTATGCTACCGTTAAGAAGAGCGACCTCACTGGTTCGGTAGACAAAGTAGACATGGGCGAACTCAACAAAGCGTCTGTGGCTTCTTTCGACCAAGCTCTTGGTGGACGCATCGCTGGTGTACAGGTAGTTAGCGGTGATGGTCAACCTGGTGCTGAAGCCAACATAGTAATCAGAGGTAGCAACACTATTAGTGATGTTGCCGACGGTTCCCCTCTTTATGTCATCGATGGCTTTGCAACAGAGGATGCAAATGCTGCAGCCATAAGCCCTAACGACATCGAGTCGATAGACGTGTTGAAGGATGCTTCGGCAACAGCTATCTATGGTGCACGTGGTGCCAATGGTGTTATCATTATCACCACCAAGCGTGGTTCTGAGAGCGCTCCTCGCATAACATATAATGGTTATGTAGCTTATCAGACAAAACCAAAATTCCTTAATCTTCTTCAGGGACGCGACTTTGTTGAATTGCAACAAGAAATGCTCACCCCTGACGAAATGAACAAGACTTATTTTAGCTTCGACGAAAATCTGGGACGATACCAGACTATCGACGACTACAACAATCGAGCTTCTACCAATTGGCAGGATCTCGTATTCCGTGATGCTCCTATGACAAGCCACCACTTGGCTCTCAATGGAGGTACCAAGAACACACGCTACAGCAGTAGTGTTTCATACTACAATCAGCAAGGAACTATCGTAGAATCTTCCTACGAGAGCTTAAAGGCTCGTATGACCCTCGACCAGCAACTCTCTAAGAGCGTGAAGTGGGGAGGTGCTGCTAACTTTGCTAACAATATGTCTATTGGTTCTGCTCCTTCACAGGGCGATGGACAGAGCACCCAGTATTTTCTTTATCAAGTATTGGCATATCGTCCTGTGAAATATCGTAGCAGCGACGACCTTGCAGATATTACCGACACCAATGGCGGTACATATCCTTACAACCCTGTAAAGACTATCGAAAACAGCTATACCAAGCAGCGTAACCGTCAGTTCAATATCAACACATATCTTAATTGGACTATCATCAAAGACCTGCTCTTCAAGGTTACATTCTCATATACATGGCGCGAAGTTCGCGACGAGAAGTTCTACAACAAAAACACCTACTTTGGTGATCCTTCATACTCTTCGTCACGTTCTAACGGTATGTTCAACTATAAGGAGTGGAACAGTTGGTCTAACGAATATACTCTCAGCTACAAAAAGCGCATCAAAGACCATAATCTAAATGGTATGCTCGGTACCTCACTTTCAAGCCAAGAGATTACAAACCTTGGTGCCAAGTCGGTTATGCTTCCATGGGATGAGATGGGCTTCTGGGGTATCAACGAGGGTACACCACAGTCGCTTACTGCTGATAAGGTAAAGAACAATATGTTGTCGTTCTTTGCCCGATTCAACTACGACTGGAAATCTCGCTATCTCATCACAGCAACTATGCGTGCCGATGGTACATCACGTTTCGTACATCATAAATGGGGCTACTTCCCTTCTGTTGCTGCAGCATGGCGTGTTAGCGACGAACCTTTCATGGCAACTTTCGGTTCATGGCTCAGCAACTTGAAGCTACGCTTGGGTTGGGGTGCTACAGGTAACAATGCTACACAAAACGCATTCCCAAGCAACCTCCTTTATACAGGCAACCAGAACTATCCTTTCGGAAATAGCTTGCAGCCTGCTATCTACCTTATGCAGATTGCTAACCGCAACTTGAAATGGGAGACAACATATCAGAGCAACCTCGGTATCGACTTTGGTATTTTTAACAACCGCATCAATGGTAGCATCGACTTGTATAATAAGGATACACGCGACTTGCTTTTGTATGCCGACGTGCCACCTTCAATAGGTTTCTCACAGGTTCAGCAGAATGTTGGTAGTATCAACAACAAGGGTCTTGAGATTACTCTCAATGCCACTATCCTACCAGGCAAGAAGAACCGTTTGAAGTGGACAAGCAGCTTTAACATTGCATTCAACAAGAACGAGATCACAGCTCTTAGCGACGGACAGTTGAGTCGTAAGGCTGGCATTCGCTATCCTAACATTCCTGACCTTTACATCTGTAAGGTGGGTTCTCCTCTTAGTGAGATGTACGGATATGTATATGATGGTGTATATCAGTATGAAGACTTCAACGAGGTTGCTCCTGGTGTATTCCAACTCAAGCCAGAGATTCCTAACAACACCAATGAGCGTGCTAACATCAAGCCTGGTGATCCTAAGCTGAAAGATATCAACGGCGATGGTAAGGTTACAGCAGAAGACCAGACAGTTATCGGTCATGGTTTGCCTATCCATACTGGTGGTTTCACCAACAATTTCGAATGGAAGGGCTTTGACCTCAGCATCTTCTTACAATGGTCGTATGGCAACGATGTCATCAACTACAACCGTGCAAGACTTGAGAGCCTCGACGGCAGACATCTCAACCAACTTGCAACAGTAAAGAACCACTGGACTCCTCGCACTACGCTTGCAGACAACACAGTAGTAGAAGGCAACTATACCAACTACCTTTGGGCTGTAAACCGCGGTTTGAGCAATATCCACACAAGCAGAGAGGTTGAAGATGCTTCATTCCTCAGACTGAAGAACGTGCAGCTAGGCTACCGCTTTCCTAATAAGGTATTGAAGCGTCTACACCTGTCAAGTCTTCGCATGTATATAAGTGCACAAAACCTATACACATGGACAAGCTATACAGGCTACGACCCAGAAGTGTCTACACGTAACTCAGCAATGACTCGCGGTTTCGACTATTCAGCTTATCCTAAAGCCAAGACTTTCACCTTCGGTGTAGAATTGGCTCTGTAATAATTCACAATTCTTTTATATAAGAAAAGCTCAACATAATATATATAATAAGGTATGAAAGGAATAAAATATATTCTATTAGCAGTTCTATCTCTACCGTTTGCAGCTTGCAACTTCCTTGAGACTGACCCTTACGACTATCTGGAGCAAGATGATATCTACCGCACAGAGAGCAGCTGTATGGCTGGTCTTGCTGGTGTCTACGATGCTCTTGGCTCGGTGGGATGCTACGGACAAAACCTATGGGCTGACCTCGATGCTGGTACCGACATATTGGTTTACAACCGCAGCTATGGTAAGAACTACATCCAGATAAGCAACTATAATTACAACAATACCGATAATGCGCTGAAGGTGTCTTGGACAGCTCTCTATGATGGTATCAACCGTGCCAACGACTATATATCTCTGATATCTCAGCGTAAGGATTCAGAATGTGGCGGTGCTGAGCGCAAAGCTCAGTTCATTGGCGAAGCTAAGGCTTTGAGAGCTGTATTCTACATGAATCTTGTTGCTTTCTGGGGCGAGGTGCCTCTACGCACCACACCTACCTACGACCTTAAGACTCAAAACCTTAAAAAGGCTTCACAGCAGGAGATTTATGCTCAGATTATTAGCGACTTGGAATATGCTGGCGAAAACTGTCTGCCTGCCAACAAGTTTGAAACTCCAGGACGTATCTCTCAGACTGCTGCATGGGCGCTTCTCGCAAGAGCTTATATGTGGGAAGCTGGATACCCTGTATATGCCGACACTTGGGGCAAGGCTCTTGAGTATGCTAAGAAGGTAAAGCAGAGTGGTCTCCATCGTCTTATCCCTAAGGGACAGGGTGGCTATCGTCAGTATTTCATCAATCTTTGCACCAATGCTTACGACTTGACATACCGCGAAAGCCTTATGGAAGTAGAGTTCTATGGCAACGGACAAACTCAGACCAATGAAGCTGGTAGATTAGGTCTTTACCTCGGTGTCACCCAGCAGGCTGTGTCTAACGACTATGCTTATGCTTACGGTCTATACGACGGTACAAAGTATCTATTCCGCCTTTATGAGAATGGCGACGAGCGCCAGTGGTGGAATATTGCCGACTATAAATATGTTACAACAAATGGTGTTGTAAAGGAGGTTGAACGCACTACAGCAGAAAAGGCCTTAGAGGATGGCAATGCAGCTAAATGGCGTGCTAAGTATATCCCTGAGCGCCCATTGTCACGCAACAACTCTTCTATCAACTTCCCTGTTATGCGCTATTCTGACGTATTGCTGATGATAGCAGAATGCAACAATGAGGTTAACAACGGACCTAACGAAGAGGCTATCAGCGCTATAAACCAAGTTCGCATGCGTTCTGGTGCTTCTATCGTAAGTCTTGCCGACTATCCTGACCACGATAGCTTCAGCAAATTGGTGGAAGAAGAGCGCACACGTGAGCTGTGCTACGAAGTGCCACGCCGCATGGAGTTGCGCCGCCATGGTGTAGAATACTTCCAGAAGCAGTTGAACATTCTGAAAGATCAGTCGCTCAACGATGTAAACAAGAAGATAGGCTACGACCTAGACAATGTAAAGGCTACTCCAGCCCTCAACTTCTCTCTTAAGCACATCTACTTCCCTATTCCACAGGCAGAGCTTAATGTAAACACTCTGTGCAAACAAACTGAATTGTGGTAATAAGTAAGGTTAGAAAGCATACAACAATCACACAACATAACAAGCAATATGAGGAAACCCATTAAATATATAAACAGCATTTTGGCTTCATCGCTTATCTTGATGGCCAGTGCTTGCGACCCTGATGGTGTAGATAGTCTATCTTTCAACGTTAGAACAGAAGGTGGTGTTACTACCGTGAAGACAGATGAGGAGATTCATTTCCTTATTGATGGTAATGCCGACTATATCACATTCTATTCGGGCGAAGATGGACACAACTACGACAACAAGTCAAGAACTGAAGCAGAAATAGCTTCGCTCACCTTGTCGTGCAATATCAAACAGCAGTATAACGACCTCAGCTATTGGAACAAGGAAATCATACATGCTTATATCAGCACAGACTTCAGTGGCGTATATAATCCTGAGGAACTGAGCAAAGCTACATGGACTCCTATCTCTGGCAATGAATATGGTCACTTGCCTATGCCTATGGCAACAGCAGCATCTGCTGCAGAAACCTCTGGCACAGTAGACCTTTCGTTGTTTACCAACATCAACAAGAACTTCTATGTTGCATTCCAATACAATGCAGAAGGTCGCGATGCTATTCCTGAGGCTAACGGCAACAACAAGTATACTAATCGTCCACGTGTAGACATCACTAATCTGAAAATGCAGAAGACTACTACCGACGGGCAGGTTATTGACATTACAGACGCCATTAAGGAGTGGGCATTCAGACCTATCTACCAGCAGTCGTCAACAATGACCAACTACCAGGTTAGTGACAACAGCCTACTCTTCCAGCCTCAGAAGGCTACTCTCAATGCTGAAGGCAAAGAGCCTAACGAAGTAGTATGGATGGTGAGTCAGAATATCAACCCTCGTAGCGTTGAGCCTGATAGAGGTACTGCAATACAATCTATTGAGGCACGTCTCAACAAATATAGCTATTCATATCGCAAAGCTGGCACCTATACCGCCACTTTCGTAGCTAAGAATGCTAACATGTGGGAAAGCAAGGCTACAGTACGTAAATTCACCATCGTTGTACAGGAACCATAATAATATGGACTTTACAATAATGGACATACTACTTGCCTACAAACAATAATCTGATAATACTCTGAAACTTATGAAATACTTACGCCAACTACCTCTGATGTTACTGCCCGTGTTGGGTTTGTTGTCTACTGCTTGTAGCGACGATGACAACACAACTCAGGAGCCAACAACACCAGAAGTTCCTAATATTCCAGAGCCAGAACCTGAACCAATAGCAGGTTGCTCTCTATGGCAAGACTATCTTGCAGCACGCACCAATGGCGAAGAAACGACATTGCTCGATTTCTCTTATGCTGGTTACGAACATGGCGAAAGAGGAATACCTGATGTTGACTATCCTGTGTACCTGGTCGACGACTATGGTGCAGTAGCCAACGACAACAAGAGCGACCGTGAAGCTCTCGAAGCTGCTATTGATGCAGCAACAAAGGCTGGTGGCAAAGCTATCATCCGCTTCTCTGCAGGTAGATACGATCTCCGTCCTGCCGATGCGCCAAACAAGTCAATCATCATCAATGGCGACAATATCATATTGCAGGGTGCTGGTAGCGGCGAAGGTGGCACAGAGATTTTTATGGAATATCCTAACACCGTCGTTCAGCCTAATGTTCTTTGGAGCGGTCCTGATTTGATAAGATTTACCTACCTTGGAGCCAACTCCGACAATCAGCTCTTGCTTACTAATGTCACAGGCAATGCTGCTCGTGGCAATCACAGCTTAGAGGTAGCTTCAACGAGTGGACTCTATATCGGTCAGCGTATACTCCTCAAAGGTGGCAGCAAATCGGCTGACGCCATAGCTCAAGAGGTTGCACCATATGATGTAGTGACTTCTGAATGGAAGACATTCATCAACGAAGGCGTACAGGTAAACGAGTATCTTACCATTGAGCGCATCGAAGGCAACACTCTACGTTTCAAGGAGCCATTGATGCATAGCGTTGATGCTTCATGGGGATGGACTCTTCACAGATTCCAGCATCATGTAGGTTGCGGTATCGAAGACATTGCCTTCCGTGGCAACTTCCACGAACCATACATCCACCATGAGCCAAGTGGCATCCACGACAGCGGATACAAGATGATTGCTTTCCATCGTCAGGCTAACGGATGGATTCGTCGTTGCCGCTTCATCGATGTCATCGAAGCAGCAAGCGTGATGCTTAGCGCTAATGTCTCTGTTATCGACTGTAGTATAGAGGGTCAGAAGGGTCATGCAGCCATACGTTCAGAAGCCTCATCACATGTATTGTTGGCTAACATCAACGATATGGCAGGTCAGGAACACTCTACAGGAGTTTCCAAGACTTCTATCGGTACCGTAATCATGAATTGCACAACTGCAGCTACAAGCACATTCGAATCTCACAGCAGTCAGCCTCGTGCCACTCTTATAGATAAATGTTCGGGTGGTTTCTTGCCTAACCATGCAGGTGGCGACGTAACATTCGGTCCTAACCATTTGGCAGACCTCGTGCTATGGAACTATACCGAGACAGGAACTTCAGTAGGCGAATTCAACCTATGGACACGCAACAACCGTTTCTTAAAGCCTATCATCGCAGGCTTCCAGGGTGCAACAACCTTCAATCCTGATCAAGTAACTGTAGACTTGTCGCATGGCACCATGGTAGAACCTCTATCTCTATACCAGGCTCAGTTGCAGACACGCTTACGCAAAGTGCCTTCATGGCTCACCAACCTTAAATAACAACAAACAGAACGTATCATAAAAGTAACTATCGTCTTATGAAAAGTATCTATAAATATATTTTTTCGCTACCCCTTGGCTTAATGCTCTTTGGCATGCAGTCTTGCTCTGACGACAAGACAGAGGATGAAAGCGGTCCACGTCCTGTCATCTTGAAAGCTGAGGTCTTTACCGCAGGCAATGATGCAGGCGCCACATGGAGCAGCGGACAGAGCCTCGGAGTCTACATGCTAAAGAATGGTAGCAACGAGATTATTGGCGACAATGCCAATATCAAGTTTCTTGCCGACAACCGTGGTACTACAGGCTATCTTGTTCCTGCTAACAACATTCCTATCTACTACCCTACCGATGGTAGCAAAGTAGACTTCCGTGTTTACTATCCATACAATGAGAACATCGCTACCCGTAGCTTAGGAATCAACCAAACGGAAGTTGTTATTAAGAATAATACTAAGGCCGACGCCCTACTCTATTCCGACAACTGCCAAGGTGCTACGGGCGACAATAAGCCAACTGTTCAGATTAAGTCTATGCTCTCTGTTGTCAAGTTGGATATGCGTTGCCAAATCGAAGATGCAGCTACCGTTACTGCCGCTATTCGCAATGCAGCTACTCGTGCTACATTCGACATTATTGAGGGCAAGTTTACAGAGCGTATTGTTGAAGATGCTCCTGTTCAGTTTACTGCCACAAAGAAAGTCGACAATGGCGAAGATGTTTACATCCTGCAAGCCACTTTGCTATCGGGCATAATAGAAGAAGATGCAGTTATCGACATCATCGTGAAAGACAAAGCAGGAAAGGTGTTAAAGGCATACAAGCCTGCATCGTTGCGTAAGGTTCTTGCTCTTAGCGAGGAACAGCCTGCCGAAGAGAATACTCAATATGATATTGATGTTCAACTCAACGCAGCAAGCAACAACATCACTACCCAAGTGGCAGCAAAATCACAGATCGTAATTCTTAAATGGAATGGTAACGACGATAATGCCATAGGCGGTGTTGCTCGACCTGAGAGAAAATAAACAATAATAATAACAATAATAATATATTACCCTTATGAAAAAAACATCAATTCTTTCAGCCAGTCTGTTATTGATTCTTGCTGCTGGATGTAGCGAAGACCAGATCCAACAAACAGCTGTTCGCAAGAAGGCGACTTTCACCATAGGAAATGTAGGTACTATGGGTAGCCGTAGCGTAACTCACAACGACGGCACTACTGAGTTTGTAGTAGGCGATGGTATCGGTATCTTTGCCACCAAAGGCGCTGAAGGCTCTAACGTGAAGCATACTGTAGGTCCTGATGGCGTACTTACTTCTGACGAAGGTATCTATTACATCGGTACTGATGCAACAGCTAACTTCTTTGCATATTATCCTTATCAGACAACATTCGATGGCGAGAATGTCAACTTCAATGTTGCTACCAACCAGGATAGTGAAGCTTTGTTCAACAATAGCGACTTTATGACCGCTACCACTTTGAATGTTCCTGTAACCACAGAAGAGAATGTATCTCTTAAGTTCCAGCATCAGCTCAGCCTCATACAGCTTGAGATGGTAGTAGGAGAAAATGGAAGAAAGCCAGACTCTGTACTGATAAACAACTGCCAGACAGGTATCTCTTGGAACTATCTCCAGGGCACATGCACCACTACGGGCAATACTGCAAAGGTTAAGATGTGGCAGCAGAGCAACGAGGGCAACCCTATCTTCAAGGCGCTCATCCCTGCTCAGACAATTCCTGCAAAGTCTAAATTGCTTAGCATATTCATTGGCGACAAGACTTATTCATTTACTACTTCTGCCGACGTAACTCTCGGCACCAACAATATCAAGAAGTTCAAGGTTGGTATTGGTAGCGATGATAAGCTCGTAGTATTCTCTACAGATATCACAGCCGGTTCATGGCAGGAAGATTCAGAAGTTATTGAGGGTGAAGGAACATTGGTAGAGCCAGAAACTATTATGGCTGAAACAAACTTCGAAAACTTCAACTATAATACTGTAAATAAGACTAAAGAGGAAATCAACGCAGCTGGATGGTGGCGCTTTGTTGTTAAGCCAGACGAAGATGTTGTTGAGGTTACCGACGATGCTGCAGATGCAGAGCGTGGCAAGGTAATGCACTTCAATCGTTCCAACCTTGCTTGGCACAACGGTACATTCTACTACTGTGCTGAGAATGTTATCAAGGGCCGCTACGTTCTTAAGTTCAAGGCTAAGTCTTCAGTTTCTGAGAATATGAAGGCTAACCAGCTTCGCATTGGTGCTTACATGCAGGAGTTCTATACTGGCGAGGATGGCAAGCTAAAGAACAAGGACTATTTTGCTATCATCGAAAACAACAAGACAGAGGTTACTACTGTTTACAAGCAAATCATCACTTCTGATGCTTACGACGAGTATACTATCGTATTCGACCTTGGTCGCGTATCTACCATCCACAATGCTACAGCTGCCAACGTAACAGAAGAATCTAAGCAGGTTGCTTCAGAGGAATTGCTCAAGAAGGTTGTTCTCTACCTCAGCCCTAACAAGGCAGGAACTGACTTCTGGATTGATGATATCAGCTGGGAACCTTTGAAAGATTAAAAAGGTAAAAAAGTAAAAGAATAAATAATAACACAATGACAATCAAAACACATAAAACTATGAAACATTTAACCTTATTCCTCGCATTAGGAGCAGTAGTTCTCTCCTCTTGCCAAAATGAAGATAATGAGATCGTTAACGAGTCAACAACTCCTGTAAGCTTCACTATCAATGGTCAGGAAGCTATCACACGTTCATTGACAACTCCTAAGGAGAATAGCTATGCTACAGCTTTCGTAGCAAACGACCAGATTGGTATCTATGCTACAGGTGCAGCAACAGCAACAAACGCTTGCTATACAGTAGCTTCTGATGGTGCAGGTCTCACAGGTTCTACCGTCACCATCAACAAAACAGGCAACGCTCAGTTCTTTGCTTATGCTCCTTACAAAGCAGAGGCTACTGCCGAAGCTGTAGCTCACAGCGTAGCTATCAGCCAGCAGGATGCTGAGGCTTACAATGCAAGCAACTTCCTCACAGCTAAGGTTGCTGATATCACAGCAGAAAATCCTAACGTAGCTTTTGCTTTCAATCCTCGTCTCTCGCTCGTTCGCGTAGAACTTACAGGTGATAAGGGTGTTACCACTACCGACGTTAAGATTAATGCTAAGAGTACTATCTCTTGGAATCCTACTACTGATGAGGTTACAGCAACAGGCAATGCAGCAGCTATCACCTTCCACAAAGAGGATGTCGACGCTACACATGCTATATTCACAGCATTCGTACCAAGCCAGACTATCGCAGGTGGCACACAGGTGCTCATCATGACTGTTGGCGACAAGACTTACGCTTTCAAGCCTGCTAACGATGTCACCCTCACAGCTGGTGCTGTAAACAAGATAAATGTTAAGATTGCTGGTACAAGCGGTCCTGAAATCACTACCGAGAACATTAAGTTCTCTGGCATTTCAGTAAACGACTGGACAGTAAACGATATCGTTGTTAATGATGGCGAAATCGAAGAGATTGTTCCTGCTCCTATCGAACTTATCTCTGCTGCAGAGGGTACATTCACAGCCGGGACTGCTTTGAAAGCAGTAACAGGCTATCAGGGTTGTGTTGTAGGATGGAATGCTCTTAATGTAAAGGATGGTGAGAACGATCTTGCAACTATCGGTTACGACGAAACTGAGGCTGCTATGAAGGTAGACATTGCTGCTGGTGGTGCATGGTATAAGAAGGCTTTGGTATATCGCACACCAGACAACGCTGGTTCTCTTGGCAAATATAAGCTCAGCTTCAAGGTTAAGTCTACCAATGGTAAGGATATTATCGTAAAAGTAATGCGCGGTCAGACAAAGGGTGTTTTCACAGATAATGCTTACTTCTGCACAGGTACCAACGGCTTCACAGGTCAGCCTCTTGCAACAAAGAATGCTACAGCAAACTATGAGTCTAAGGTTGTAAACGTCGATTTATCGATGCTTAATAACGCTACTACAGCTACTACAACTGCCGACCTTGCAACAGGTATCACCATTTCGTTCTCAACAAAGGCTGTTGACGAGGCTGATACTTACTTTATCAAGGATGTTAAGCTCGTAGAAGTAAAGGAATAAATCTCTTAAAACGACAACAACTATGAACAAACTGTTCATTTTTGCGGCAGTCACAACATCGCTTCTATTCACGGCTTGCAGTAGCGACGAAGAGTTCAACGACTCTGAACGAACATCTACTGTTAGCTTCAAAGTAGAAAAAGATGTAACAACCCGAACAACTACAGATATGGAAGGTTCTGAATACAAGACCAAGTTCGTAGTTGGTGAATCTATTGGTATTTATGGCAACAATGTCAACAATAAGAAATACTCATTCACAACAACTTCCGAACTGTCGAGCGAATCTCCTATCGGCATCATAGGCTCACAGGCATACACTTTCTATGCCTATTCTCCATATGCTGAAACCAACGACGCTACTGTTGCATTCAGCGTAAAGGAAGATCAGACTAAAGCCGAGGATTTCAATGCCAGCAACTTCCTTGTAGGTGTCGGTACTCATGCTGCAAATAGCACTACTCCAGTAAGCCTAACCTTCTCACCAAAGATGGCTATGGTTTATGTGAATATCACGGGTTCTCTTGGCGCCAGCATTACTGATGTATGCATCACAAATGTTCACAAGAGCATCAAATGGAATGCTACAGCTACAGAGCCTGAACTTGTTAGCACAGACGCTGTGACATCTATCAAGATGTACTGTCCAAACTCTGCCGAGCAAGTTTATTTGGCTTTCGTTCCTGCTCAGACCATCAATGCAGGTACACCATTCTTAAGCTTCACCATCGGTAGCAAGAAGTATGCATATACTCCTTCGTCGGCAGCAATCAGCCTCAAGGCTGGTTCGCGCAATGCTTTCACTATCGATTCTAGTAAGCTTACACAGAACTGATATTCGGGACACTCCCAATATACTATACACAAGCCGATAGCACTCACCAACAAATAGTGCTATCGGCTTTCTTTTTTACTCGAAAAAGGTGGAAATATCACATATTTTCGCTATATTTGCAGTATATAAATCTCAATAACAGAATCTATGAAAAAAACTATCGTAAATGCCGTCGTAGCCCTTGCTACTCTTGTAGCTACGCCTATGTATGCACAGGAGTTTACATGGAATGAAACTACCCACGACTTCGGCACCATCGACGAAGCTGATGGCACAGCAAGCTTCGACTTCACCTTTACTAATACTGGCGACAAACCGCTTATTATTAATAAGGTTATAACAGGTTGCGGATGTACATCTGCTAAATGGAGTAGCAAAGCCTATGCTCCAGGAGCTAAAGGAACAGTACGCATAAGCTATCATCCAGAAAACCGAAAGATGGCTGAATTCAGCATTCCTTCTGAGGTGTTCACAAACCTCAAGGAGCCTGCTACTCTCACCATCACAGGTAAAGTAAACCTTGTGAAACACTCTTATGTAAACTTCTTCGACCCTACCAAGGGTGAACGCAAGGTATATAAGGCACAAGAACCTAAAGACGACTACGAGCTGGTGTTGCAGCGTGTGCGCCAAAACCTCTACGAGAGCACAACTGTAGAGCGTATGGATAAAGGTGCAACAAGTCTTATGAAGATGCTCACACCTGAAGGTATATGGCCAGAGTTCGACTATAAGTGCTTCTTCCGTACCAACTGGGAGCCACAGCGCCACCTCACCAATATCCGTCAGATGGCTATTGCTTACACTTGTCCTGAGTCCTCGCTATATGGCAATCAGGTGTTGTTCCGTGCCATCGACAAAGCCCTACGCACATGGAATGACTATAAACCAACTTCTTTCAACTGGTGGTACAACGACATCTCGGCACCAAAGATTATGGCAGACATCCTTGCCTTGCTTGCTGCCGGCGAACAGAAGCCTGCTCCAAGCGTAACAGCAGGACTCATGGAGATGATGGCAAAGAGCGACCCTCGCAAATGGACTGGTGCCAACAAGCAGGATATTGCTATGCACCACATGATACGTGGATGTATCCTCAAGAACGATAGCATCGTGAGCACTAATGTTAGCGAGTTCTTCGAACCTATCTGCATAACAAGTGGCGAAGGTATACGCGAAGACCTCTCATATCAGCAGCACAATGCTCAGATATATATCGGTGGTTATGGTACCGTATTTGTTAACAACATCTCGCAGATAGCTCCTCTCTTCCGTGGCACCAAGTATGCACTATCCGAAGACAAACTCAAGCTCTTTAGCGAGTTCGTACGCTCTACATATCTCAACATCTTCCGTGGCAGATATATGGACTTCAGCGTATGCGGACGAAGCGTAACTCGCAAGAAGACTCTCGACCTTGGCGACTATGCTTCGCTCTTTAAGAATATGAAGGCTCTCGACCCTGAGCATGCCGACGAATATGAGGCTGCTGCTCAGCGCTTTGCTACGCAGAATCCTACCATCGGACGTACAGACATCAACAAGATGTACTACACCAGCGACTACATGCTTCAAAACCGTAAGCGCTACGACCTATCTGTACGTGCTGTCAGCAAGCGCACTTGTCGCTCAGAGAGTGGTAATGGTGAAAACCTTTGGGGTACATACCTCAGCGAGGGTGCCACCAGCATCCGCGTAATGGGTAATGAATATATCGACATCTTCCCAGTATGGGAATGGGATAAGATTCCTGGCACCACACTTCCTGCTGGTGAAGTTGAAAACCATAATGATTGGGGTGTAGCAGGTGTAGCCGACTTTGTAGGCGGAGCCTCTGATGGTCGCTACGGCGCTATGGCTTACGGCATGAACGACTATGGTGTGAAAGCTCAGAAGGGTTGGTTTATGTTCGACAACGAGGTAGTTTGTCTTGGTGCAGGCATCGAAGCTCCAGGCACAGAGAAGGAGGTGAACACCACCGTTAACCAATGCAACCTCCTTGGCGATGTATATATGATAGGTGCTGATGGTGCAGCAGCAAAGGTTGCACCAGGTTCTACTGTTAGCCAGCCAATAAGTGGTTGGGTATGGCACAACAAGGTGGCATACTATTTTCCACAGTCTACTTCCGTAAACCTCAAGACAGCTAATCAAACTGGTCGCTGGAGCAAAGTCAACTTCAACCAGAGTGGCGAGGAAGTATCAAAGCCTGTATTCAACCTCTCTATTCCTCATGGCAGCAAGCCTAAGCAGGCATCTTATGCCTACTTCATCGTTCCTGGCATCGCATCGCCAGCCATGCTAAAGGCTTACGACACACAGACAGTAGAGATTCTCAGCAATACAGCAACTCTGCAAGCTGTACACCACAAGAAGCTCGACATCGTAGAGGCTATATTCTATCAGCCAGGCACTCTTACCGTAGGCACCACTACCCTACGTGCCGACAAGCCTTGCATAATGCTTGCCAAGAAAGTATCTACAGGCAATCCAGAGATTATCCAGAAGGAACCTGGTAAATAACACTTTGCTCACATAGAGCAATAAACCAAGATAAACCGTTGCTTAACTTTTGCTTGTGCAGAAGTTTGCAACGGTTTATTTCGTTTTTAATGTCAATATAAAGAATTAACTGATATTTTATTATTGCTAAAACAAGTATCCCAGTACCACTTTTAGTACCGCTTAGGTGGTACTGGAGTTTCACCTATGTGGTACTGGAGTTTCACCTATGTGGTACTGGAGTTTCACCTATATGGTACTGGCAATGATACTAAGAGCCTTTTTTAAGGAGGTTAAGAGCCTTTGGTTGTTGTCTTTAGGCTATAGAAAAATTTTGAGCTATCTGTCGAGTTGAATGTCGAGGTAAAGCCCTCCAGGCTATTGTCTGCTTGATCTTCCTTTCCGAGGGCGTTGCCCCCGGTTACCTACATCGGCAAACCGATGTGTATAACCAAAGGGCAAGGTTTAGCAGTCCCCTAAATTTATCGAGTGAGCCACACAAACCTCCGCTTTGTCGTTAAAACAATAGGCAACAAAAAAAGTCTCTTCATGTTTAACTAAACAAACATGAAGAGACTAAGCTTTAAATCAAATTATCTATTAGTATCCTTTGGATTATTCTTCCCAAAGATTACCACTTTTAGCACCCTCACCTCCAAATGGATCAGTTTCTTCTTTGAGATTAGAGAGATTTCCACCTGGTGTAGCAGAACCTGTTGAACCTGCCATTATTGTATTGTTCTCCATCTTCAATTCTGTTATAGCTGGAGCGATATATGTCTTTTTCATTTCTATTGTTTTATTTAGTTACTTCAATTTATTTGTTTACTATAGCTCCTGTCGCATCAAACTTAAATGTTGTTCCAGAGACTGCTGTTTGCCAAGCGGTGTTCATATCTTCAATCATGTTTGAAAGATTAGGCTGTTGCTTTGAATTATAGCTTTTTGTAACAACAAATCTTGGTGTTGCAGTAGTTACATTAAGCTGACTTGCATTAGTCCAACAATGATCTATGGTAAACATAGAGGCAGAATAAGTACCAATAATACCTCCCAAATAATCTGGATTTGGATATACAATATCTGATGACCAACAAGAAATCATCTGAAGCTGAGTATTATCTCTTTCTCCTACAACCCTTCCTACAAGTCCGCCTGCATATAGTTTAGTTTTCTTTTGTGCATAGATAGAAAAACCTTTAGCATAACAACCTGTAATTATCACATTTTTAGAATTATCAACATTTAAGTTAACACTTCCCACTATACCAGCAACACTCACATTATCACTTGTAGCTTTAGTATTTTTAATAATACCTTCATTTACACAAGCCTCAATAACATAATCTGCAGAAGAACTTATAGGCAAATAAATATTACCCACCAAACCACCAACATTATCAGATTGTGACACGACAATACCTTTATTAACACAATTCTGTATCGTTGATTGCTTAATTATTCTACCAACAATAGCACCAGAATATGCTCCTTTATCTCCATTTGTTGTTGAAATATTAAAATTGGCCTTATTGATAAGATTAGAAATCTTACATCCCTCGCCAACATTTCCAAAGAATCCAGCACCATCATTATCAGTATTTACAGTCACGTTAACGCTACCTATTATTGAATGATTCTTACCATTAAAGTCACCTCTGAAAGGTGCAATATTAGTTCCTATAGGTTCCCAATCTCCATTAATAATAATATCTTTTGCCAATTCAATTTTATAACCAGCAAGTCCATAGTTATTAGCCTTTCCAGGTAACAGAATTTCATTTTTAACCAATTTTCTTAGATAGTTCAATTCTGCCAAGTTGCTAATCACAAACGGAGTCTTTTTACCATCGCCACTAGCAAAGCTTGTAGCTACACCATTATCAACAACTGTACCATTCTTAGCAATATTATAAACCTTACCAGCTGCGAGGTTAGCATTACCAAGAGTGAATTCATAGGTTTTGCCATCAGCCATTACAGCCTGGAGCTTAACGTTCTGAACTGCACCAGGATACATAGCGATGTAGATATCCTTTGCCTGACCTGCTGATACATTTACAGAAGGAACGGTGATAGTAAAGCCATTCTGGTTGCCGAGTTTGCCAGCGTTAGTGCCTGTAGTATTCATGCGTGAGATAGAATACACGTTGTCGCCTGTAAGATACAAAGCGGCTTCGCCTGCAACTGTTGTCTCAGGGAAGTTCAAAGAAAGCTTAAGGAATGTTGTCTGATACTCAAAATTCATTGAGAGTTCACTTTCTGAATTGTAAGTTGTCTCACCAAACAATACGCAACGGCTTGTTGCATCTGCATAAGTACCATCTTGTTTAGAATAGTCTACCTCTATCTGATCACCAAGACCTTCTGTTTTAGCATTTACAGCAGTAACACTTGAGTTAGCAACATAAGCGGTAATCTTGTCTCCATTCTTAGGTGTTGTAGGCAATGTTACTGTAAGTTTTGCATTGTGCTTATCTGCTGTAGTAGTAATTCCACACTTACCAGCATTAGCTGTAGAACCAGCAAAAGCATAAACCTGATCGGTAGAGGTCCATTCTACTGAATAATCGTTGTTATACTGAACTCGCGACATTGCTGCATCAGCGCCAGCAGTAGCATTAATAGTCAAGGTAACTCCCTTGTCTTCTGTTGGATTTTTGTCACCTACGATATCATTGTCTGAGCTACAAGCTGCAAAGAACGACAATGCTGCAGGAACAAAAAGCATTTTCATAAGTCTTGTTTGTTTCATCTTTTTATTAAGTTATTAGATATTTATTAAATTATTTATTAGATACAGTTTGATTCGGTAATTATTTGCGTTAGATTTACATAACCGGGTGCAAAATTATATAATATCATTCATCTATATAAAGT